>Ga0182736_1000368_pt1 | contig 75435 bp, 73 predicted proteins | sample eDN5th30CKraftBY_FD_128882 | JGI IMG/M metagenome (GOLD analysis project Ga0182736, IMG submission 128882) | Enriched backyard soil microbial communities from Emeryville, California, USA - eDNA 5th pass 30_C Kraft BY (version 2) (version 2) | ecosystem: Environmental > Terrestrial > Soil >... | reverse complement strand
GTGCACATCGTGACCGGCGCGGTCAGCGCCGCGCAGAACATCGTCAAGTGCGTGCGCCGCTGCGGCCTGGAAGTGCAGGACCTGATCCTGCAGCCGCTGGCCTCCAGCCTGTCGTGCCTGACCGCCGACGAGAAAGAACTGGGCGTGGTGCTGGTGGACATCGGCGGCGGCACGACCGACGTGGCCATTTTCACGGGCGGGGCGATCCGCCACACGGCGGTGCTGCCCATCGCCGGCGACCAGATCACCAACGACATCGCGGCCATGCTGCGCACGCCCACGCCGGATGCCGAGGAAATCAAGCTGCGCTACGGCGTGGCCAAGCAGGTGCTGGCGCGCCCCGACGAAACCGTCGAAGTGCCCGGCCTGGGCGACCGCGGCCCGCGCCAGGTCAAGCGCCAGGCGCTGGGCGCGGTGATCGAGCCGCGCGTCGAAGAGCTGTTCTCGCTGGTGCAGCAGGTGGTGCGCGATTCGGGCTACGAAGACCTGCTGGCCTCGGGCGTGGTGCTGACCGGCGGTTCGGCGCAACTGCCCGGCATGATCGAACTGGCCGAAGACGTGTTCCTGAAGCCCGTGCGGGTGGCGGTGCCCGAATACGAAGGCAGCCTGTCCGACGTGATGCGCAACCCGCGCTTCTCGACCGTGATGGGCCTGTTGCAAGAAGCGCGCATGCAACGCGTGCGCGGCCGCAAGGTGGCGGCCCAGACGGGCAGCTTCAAGACCTTGCTGGCCCGGATGAAGGAGTGGTTCATGAACTGATCAAGGGGCCAGGCTGCGGCCTGTTCCCGGCTCGAGCCGCCCGACAGGGCGGGGCGGGCCGAAAAGGGGAGACGTTTCAAACCCGTTGCGGACCTGATGGCCGGCTTCGGCTTTGAGGCGATTCACAAAAGATAGGTTGTTGGGGAATTTTTGTGATTTGCATATCCAGACTTGTGAGGGAGTCATCATGATGAACTTTGAGATGCTTGAGAACAACACCAAAGGGACCGTTATCAAGGTCGTAGGTGTTGGCGGCGCCGGCGGCAACGCCGTTGCCCACATGATCCGCAGCGGCGTCAACGGCGTGGATTTCATCTGCGCCAATACCGACGCGCAGGCGCTGGCGGCCACCAACGCACCGGTGCAGATCCGCCTGGGCCGCACCGGCCTGGGCGCCGGCGCCAAGCCCGAGCAGGGCCGCGCATCGGCCGAAACCGCGCGCGAGGAAATCCGTTCTGCCCTGAACGGCGCGCACATGGTGTTCATTACCGCCGGCATGGGCGGCGGCACCGGCACGGGCGCCGGCCCGGTCGTGGCCGAAGTGGCCAAGGAGCTGGGCATCCTGACCGTCGGCGTGGTCACCAAGCCGTTCACCTTCGAAGGCAACAAGCGCCTGAAGATGGCCGAGGACGGCATCGGCGAGCTGGCCAAGCACGTGCATTCGCTGATCGTGGTGCTCAACGAGAACCTGTATGAGCTGATGGACGAGGACGCGACGCAGGAAGACTGCTTCAAATCCGCCGACGACATCCTGCACAACGCCTGCGCCGGCATTGCCGAGATCATCAATGTCGAAGGCAACGTCAACGTCGACTTCGAAGACGTCAAGACGATCATGGGCGAACAGGGCCAGGCCATGATGGGCACGGCCACCGCCGCCGGCGCCGACCGCGCCCGCGTGGCGGCCGAGCACGCCATCGCGTGCCCGCTGCTGGAAGGCGTGGACCTGAACGGCGCGCGCGGCGTGCTGGTCAACATCACGGCCAGCCGCACGCTGAAGATGCGCGAAACGCGCGAAATCATGGAGACGATCCGCAGCTACGCTTCGGACGACGCCACGGTGATCTTCGGCACCGCCTACGACGAGTCCATGGGCGAGAACCTGCGCGTGACCGTGGTGGCGACCGGCCTGGGCCGCAATGCCGCGCGTCCGCAGCTGGTGCAGAACGTCGCCGAAGGGCTGCGCACGGGCACCGACAACCTGCCCCTGGGCGGGATGGCCGGCCAACAGGGCGACTACCGCAACCTGGACATGCCGTCGGTGATGCGCAACCCGCGCACGCAGGCGTCGGCCCAGGTGCGCGCCCTGGAAAGCTCGGGCATGGACCACTTCGACATCCCGGCGTTCCTGCGCAAGCAGGCAGACTGATGTAGCCGCACCGGGCCGGGGAACCGGCCCGACTCCCTCAGTGCCGGCCCGTCTTCCCCAAGGCGGGCCGGCCGCGGGGCGGTGCGCGACCGGCCGCTCCTTAATGGGGACACTCTGGTCGGCAGATGTTTCATGCGCATGGCGCCAAGCGTCCTCCGAGGTTACAATAGGTACTTATGCCGGTGATTTCATTAGCATTTGCCGGCACCGCACACCGCAAAGATCCCATGTTTCGACAGCGCAGCATCCAGAATCTCGTCCGTACCACCGGCGTCGGCGTCCACTCGGGCCGCCGGGTCGAGCTCACCCTGCGGCCTGCCGAAGCGAATACCGGCATCGTCTTCCACCGCGTCGACCTGCCCCAGGTCGTCGACCTGCCCGCGCAGGCCTCCGGCGTGGGCGACACCCGCATGGCCTCGGTGCTGCAGCAGGGCGACGTGCGCGTGTCCACCGTCGAGCACCTGATGTCGGCGCTGGCGGGGCTGGGCATCGACAACCTGCACGTCGACCTGACCGCCGAAGAAGTGCCCATCATGGACGGCAGCGCCGCCACGTTCGTGTACCTGCTGCGTTCGGCCGGCATCGTCGAGCAGAACGCGCCCAAGCAGTTCATCCGCGTGCTCAAGCCGGTGGAAATCCGCGAAGGCGAGGGTCGCAACCTGAAATGGGCGCGCCTGGAGCCCCACGAGGGCTTCGCGTTGGCGTTCTCCATCGATTTCCGCCATCCGGCCATCGATTCCACGGCGAACTTCGCCGAAATCGACTTCGCCACCCATTCGTACGTGCGCGAGATCGCGCGCGCGCGCACCTTCGGTTTCGTCAACGAGGTCGAGGCGCTGCGTTCCATGGGCCTGGCCCGTGGCGGCAGCCTGGACAACGCCATCGTCATGGACGAATACCGGGTGCTCAACAGCGATGGGTTGCGCTACGACGACGAATTCGTCAAGCACAAGATCCTGGACGCCATCGGCGACCTGTACCTGCTGGGCAAGCCGCTGGTGGCGCGCTATGTGGCGTGCAAGTCCGGGCACGGGCTGAACAACCAGTTGGCGCGCGCGCTGCTGGCCCAGCGCGACGCCTGGGAACTGGTCAGCTACGAATCGCAGGCCGAGGCGCCCCAGGCCTTCCGCCAGGAATGGAAGCTGGCCTGACGGCCAGCCAGCCAGTCAGTTGCCCTTGTGGTGGGCCAGCAGCCTGGCCACCGCATCGGCCAGCGGCCCCGGCCGCAATGTCTCGCTCAGCGTCTCGAAGGCCCCCAGGGCGACGTTCCCCAGGGGTTCCGCCTCTTTGGGCGGACGGGCGGCTTTTGCCCCGGGTTTGGGCATTCCCGCTTGAACCCTGACGGCAATTTCGTTAAGGTTCCAGCCTTGGGCATTGAGTGTCTGTGCAATTCGCGGAGCCAGCTGGCGCAGCTTGGCCGCGTGCGCGGCGCTCGGCACCGCCAATTGAAGCCGTTGGGTTTCCAGCTTTGCCACCACGCACACGGCGCCCAGCGCCGGCGGCAGCACGGCGGCCACGGCATGCTGTATTTGCAGGTGCGTGCGCGCCGTGGCCAGTACGCCGGCGCCTCGCGCATCGTGACCCAGCCATCCCAGCGGAGTTTCGCCCCGCCGGCTGGCAGAAGAACGTGAGCGGTTTGAAGCAGGTCTGTTCATGCCGGCTCGATAACAGGATTACGTACCTTGAAAATCGTGATTATGCACGCCCGCGACGGGCAGCCCGGGCAGTACGCCCTGGGCGGCGCGCGCCTGGGCCTGCTGCTGGCCGCGCTGCTGGCCACCGCGGCGCTGGTGGGCGCCACCGTACAACGCTACCTTACTCCAGTTGCCCCGGCGGCGTATTCGGTCGACTGGGCCGCTTATTCCCAGGATATCAAGCCCGAGCGCGAAGCCTCGTTCGTGCGCGAGAACGTCGGCCTGCTGGCCGCCAAGGTGGGTGAATTGCAGGCCAAGATGATCGGCATCGACGGGCTGGGCCGGCGGGTGGCCCAGGTGGCCGGCGTGGCCTACACCGACCCGGAACTGGCTGCCGAGATCAACGCCCCGGCCCAGGCCGGGCAGGTCATGGACGACCTGTTCACCGACCGCCAGCCGCCGTCGCACGAATCGGCCGAAGAACTGGGCCGCCAGCTCGACGAGCTGCAGGCCCGCCTGGCTCAGCAAACCGACAACCTGCGCATGCTGGACGTGGCCCTGACGCGCCGTTCGGCCGACCAGGCCCGGCTGCCCTCGACGCCGCCGATCACCGAATATCCCTTCCTCAGTTCCTCCTATGGCTGGCGGCGCAACCCGGTCACCCACCGCTATGCCATGCACGAGGGCCTGGATTTCGCCGCGCCGTCGGGCACGCCCATCCTGGCCGCCTCGGGCGGCGTCGTGCTCGACGCCAGCTACCAGACCGGCTATGGCAATACCGTCGAGGTCGACCACGGCGACGGCCTGATCACCCGCTACGCCCACGCCTCCAAGCTGCTGGTCAAGCCGGGCGACCTGGTCGGCCGCGGCCAGGAGATCGCGCGGGTGGGTTCCACCGGCCGGTCCACCGGCCCGCACCTGCATTTCGAGGTGCGGCTGGCCGGCCAGCCGCTGGATCCGCGCCTGTTCCTGCAGTCGCCGCAGGCGCGCCCGCCCGTGGTGGCGCAGGCCCACGATGTGGTCGCCGACCAGGCTGTTACCCGCTGAGGCCGCGTCCGTCCGGTTAATGCGGCCCGCCGGGCCGATGCCGCTCAGGTGCGTTAAACTCGATTGTTTCCCAGCGGAATCTTCCGCTCAACCAAATAACAATCCGCTCCGGGCGGAGCCCGGCCCCACGGGGGCGGGGCGCCACCGGCGCCGCCACCGACACGCATGGTTTCTCTGCTCAAAAAACTCATAGGCAGCCGCAACGACCGGTTGCTTAAGCAGTATCGCAAGCTGGTTACCCAGATCAACGCGCTGGAATCCAAGACCGCCGCGCTATCCGACCCGGAACTGGCGGCCAAGACCCAGGAATTCCGCACTCGCCACACCGAGGGCACGTCGCTCGACGACCTGCTGCCCGAGGCGTTCGCGGTGGTCCGCGAGGCCGGCAAGCGCGTGTTCGGGATGCGTCACTTCGATGTGCAGTTGCTGGGCGGCATTGCGCTGCACAACGGCAAGATCGCCGAAATGCGCACGGGCGAAGGCAAGACCCTGATGGCGACGCTGCCGGTCTACCTGAATGCCATTTCCGGCAAGGGCGTGCACGTGGTCACGGTGAACGACTACCTGGCCCGCCGCGACGCCGAATGGATGGGCCGCCTGTACCGGTTCCTGGGCATGACCACCGGCGTGGTGGTGCCCCAGCAGCCCAACGACGAGAAAATCGCCGCCTACGCCGCCGACATCACCTACGGCACCAATAACGAATTCGGCTTCGACTATCTGCGCGACAACATGGAATACCGCGTCGAAGACCGCCGCCAGCGCGGGCTGTCGTACGCCATCGTCGACGAAGTCGACTCCATCCTGATCGACGAGGCTCGCACCCCGCTGATCATCTCGGGCCAGGCCGAAGACCACACCGAACTGTACGTGCGCATGAACGCCGTGCCCCCGCTGCTGGCGCGCATGGCGTCCGAACCCAAGCCGCACGAGCCCGAACCGGAAGGCGACTACTGGGTCGACGAAAAGTCCCAGCAGGTGTTCCTGTCCGAAAGCGGCCACGAGAACGCCGAGCGCATCCTCAGCCAGCAGGGCCTGTTGCCCGAGGGCGAATCCCTGTACGACCCGCGCCACATCGCGCTGATGCACCACCTGATGGTGGCCCTGCGCGCCAATACGCTGTTCTTCCGCGACCAGCAGTATGTGGTGCAGGACGGCGAGGTGGTCATCGTCGACGAATTCACCGGCCGCCTGATGGTGGGCCGCCGCTGGTCCGACGGCCTGCACCAGGCGGTCGAGGCCAAGGAAGGCGTGAAGATCCAGCACGAGAACCAGACGCTGGCATCCATCACGTTCCAGAACTACTTCCGCATGTACGACAAGCTGTCGGGCATGACCGGCACGGCCGACACCGAGGCGTACGAGTTCCAGGAAATCTACGGCCTGGAAACCGTCATCATCCCGACCAACAAGCCGATGGTCCGCAAGGACCAGAACGACCAGGTCTTCAAGACGGCGCAGGAAAAGTACAACGCCATCCTGAACGATATCCGCGACTGCCACGAGCGCGGCCAGCCGGTGCTGGTGGGTACCACCAGCATCGAGAACTCCGAACTGCTGTCGGGCCTGCTCAAGCAGGCCAAGCTGCCGCACGAAGTGCTGAACGCCAAGCAGCACGCGCGCGAAGCCGAGATCGTGGCCGAGGCCGGCAAACCGGGCCACATCACCATCGCCACCAACATGGCCGGCCGCGGCACCGACATCGTGCTGGGCGGCAGCGTCGACAAGCAGGTCGACCTGATCCATTCCGACGAGGCCCTGCCGGATGCCGACAAGGAAGCCCGCATCGAGAAAGTGCGCGCCGAATGGAAGCCGGCCAACGAACAAGTCAAGGCGGCCGGCGGCCTGCGCATCATCGGCACTGAACGCCACGAATCGCGTCGCATCGACAACCAGCTGCGCGGCCGCGCCGGGCGCCAGGGCGACCCAGGCTCGTCGCGCTTCTACCTGTCGCTCGAAGACCCGCTGATGCGCATTTTCGCGGGCGACCGCGTGCGCGGCATCATGGAGCGCCTGAAGCTGCCCGAAGGCGAGCCCATCGAGGCGGGCATGGTCACGCGGTCCATCGAAACGGCGCAGCGCAAGGTCGAGGGCCGCAACTTCGACATCCGCAAGCAACTGCTCGAATACGACGACGTCGCCAACGACCAGCGCAAGGTGCTGTACGCGCAACGCAACGAAGTGCTCGAAAGCTCGTCCATCCGCGCCTCGGTCGAGGCCCTGTGCGAAGGCGCCGCCACCGACCTGGTCCGCCAGTACATCCCGGCCGACTCGGTCGAAGAACAATGGGATGCCGCCGGCCTGGAAAAGACCCTGGCGGCCGACTGGCAGGTGCAGCTGGCGGTGACCGACATGCTGGACAAGGAATCCAGCCTGACCGACGACGACATCCTGACCCGCGCGCTGGAAGCAGTGAAGGGCGTGTACGACGGCAAGATCGCGCTGGTGGGCGAAGAAGCCTGGTCGCAGTTCGAGCGCTCGATCATGCTGCAGGCCATCGATACGCACTGGCGCGAGCACCTGTCGGCGCTCGACTACCTGCGCCAGGGCATCCACCTGCGCGGCTATGCCCAGAAGAACCCCAAGCAGGAATACAAGCGCGAGGCCTTCGAACTGTTCTCGGGCATGCTCGACCGCATCCGCGACGACGTGGTGCGGGTGCTGCTGACGGTGCGCGTGCAGTCGGCCGAGCAGGTCGAGCAGGCCGAGGCCGAGGCCAACCAGTCGCACGTGCAGAACGTGCAGTACCACCATTCCGACTACGACGAGGCGCTGGCCAATGCCGACGCCGAGACGCCGCCGGCCCAGCAGCCTGTGCGCAATTTCATGCCCAAGGTCGGCCGCAACGACCCGTGCCCGTGCGGCAGCGGCAAGAAATTCAAGCACTGCCACGGCAAGCTGGCGTGAAAACCCACCCCCGAAGCGCTGGGCGCGCCACCCTCGAGGGGGCGACGCCGGCGGACCGGGAAAGCCGGCTCCGCGGCGTCCGCGATTCGGCCTCATCGGATCGCGTCGATGGCACCGACTTCGACCACGCCGTGGTCATGGTGCGCGACCGGCTCGACGAGCTGGCGCCGCATTTCGAGCGCCAGGGCTTCCTGTTGAGCGACAAGGCGGTGCACAACCTGGGGTCGTGCAACCGCCTGATCGTGCTGGACGGCACCTATGTCGAATTGCTGGGCTGGCCGCCGGGCGCGCCGCCGGCCCGCAAGGAAATCGCCGATTCGCCCTTCGGCCTGGAAGCCCTGGTGTTTCGCACCCAGGACGCGGAAGGCACTTACCGCCGCCTGCGCGATGCCGGCTTCGCGGTCAACCCGGTGCAGGAACTGACCCGGCCGGCGCGCGTGGATGGCCGCGAGATGCAGGCGCGCTTTCACACCGTGCGGTTCGCCCAGCAGCCCGTGCCGGGCATCCGCATGTATTTCTGCCGCCACCTGACACCCGAGTGCGTCTGGGCGCCGTCGCTGATGGCGCACCCCAACGGCGCGCTGCGCATTCATCGCATCGACGTGCGGGCCGCCGACGCGCAGGCGGTGGCGCATCAACTGGGCGTGATTGCCGACGTGGCGGCCGAGCCGGCCGATGGCGGCTGGGACGTGCCGCTGGGCAACCTGCGCCTGCACGTGGCGACCGACCCCGCGGCTGCGCAGCCGGCGCTGTCGGCCCTGGTGCTGGAAAACCGCGACGGCGCGCACTACGCGCTGGATACCGGCCTGTAGCGACCGCGCCAGCCGTATCGCCGGGGCGAGGCCCCGGCCTGCCGCCTGCTAGCGAGCGGTGTCCACCAGGTGGTTCACGCCCGTTTGCGCGTCGGCCTGCGATACCCCATAGATATGCAGCGATATGGCGATGCCGTCGCCCGCGTTGCGCAGCTGGTGGATCTGCTCCAGCCCGGGGAACGCCGTGACCACGGCGCCGGGCAGGCGCTGGGCGCTGCCCACCGGGCGCGCCAGGCCGGCTTGCTCGTCCCACTGGAAGTGGGTTTCGTGCAGTTCGCCCTGCAGCACGCGGTAGGTGCACCAGGTCTTGTGGCCATGCACCGGCGTGGCCTGCCCGGGGCGCCAGACCAGATAGAAGATGGTGAAGCTGCCGTGCGGGTCGGTGTAGGCAATGTGGCGCAGGTAGGTGCCGGGTTGGCCTTCGCGCAGCGACGCGGGCAGGTGAGCCAGCATGCCCTCGATGTCGGTCTCGCCGCCGGCCAGATCGTCGAGCAATTGCCGGGCGGCATTGCGCTGGGCCGAACGCACGGTGGCGCACAGCGAATCGAGGCAGGACGGGGCAAGGCTGGCTGGGGGCATGGCAAGGCGGAATCAGGTCTGTAACAACCTTCCATGCTACGGGCCGGCGCTGGAATGGTTTTGCCAAATGACCGGGCCCAGGCGGGCTGCGTGGAAAATTTTTGCGCGCCGCGCCAGCGCTATGCAGGCCTGTGTACAGCCGTCATAATGCCCGCACCCGGCGGCGCGCGCGGTTGCGCGCCATAGGAGCGGACATGAAAGTGGCAGTACTGGGGGCAGGGGTGGCCGGCATTGCCGCGGCCTACTATCTGTGGCGCGACGGCCACGAGGTCGTGGTGCTGGACCGCCAGCCCGGGCCCGCGCGCGAAACCAGTTTCGGCAATGCCGGCGGGCTGTGCCCCAGCTTCGCGGGCCCCTGGGCGGCGCCCGGCATGATCGGCAAGGTGCTGAAAATGGCCCTGCAGCGCCAGGCGCCGATCCGCTTTTCGCTGTCGCCCGACCCCCGCAAGCTGGCCTGGCTGGCCCGCTGGCTGGGCAACTGCAATGCCGAGCGTTTTCGCGCCAACAAGCTGCGCATGCAGCGCGTGGCGCATTACAGCGACGCCTGCCTGCGCGCGCTGGCGGGCGCAGGCTTGCCGATCGATTTCGACTATCACCAGGACGGCACCCTGCAGGTGTTCCGCCACCAGGCCGACCTGAAGGCCGTGTCCGCCATCACCCAGGCGCTGGACGAATACGAGGTGCCGTGGCGCCTGCTGGACGGCGACGAGGCCCGCCGGCTGGAGCCCGCCCTGGCCGGGGCCCGCGCGCCGATTGCCGGCGCCTTGTTCCTGCCGCGCGACGGCTCGGGCGACAGCCACAAGTTCGCCACCGGCCTGGCCGTCTACCTGGCCGGGCAAGGGGTGCGGTTTCAGTACGGCGCGCAGGTGCGGGCGCTGGTGGGCGCGGGCGATCGCATCCAGGGCATACGGCTGCAGGGCCAGGCGGACCTGGCCCGCGCCGACGCCTACGTGGTGGCGCTGGGGGCGCAAGCGCCTTTCCTGCTGCGGCCGCTGGGGCTGGCGCTGCCCATCTACCCCTTGAAGGGATACTCGATCACCGCCCGCATCGACGACCCGGCCCGCGCGCCGCGCGCGGCCATCATGGACGAATACAACAAGATCATGATCTCGCGCCTGGGCGACCGCGTGCGGGCCGCCGGCATGGCCGAACTGAAAGGCTACGGGCTGGCGGTGGACCCCGCCCGCGTGGCGTTCCTGAAATCGGTGGTGCGCGAGTGGTTTCCGCAAGGCGTGGCCATCGATGACGCGCAGCCCTGGGCCGGCCTGCGCCCGATGACGCCCGATGGCCCGGCCATTCTGGGCAAGACGCGCTACGCCAACCTGTACCTGGATTGCGGGCACGGTTCCAACGGCTGGACGCAGGCGTGCGGAACGGGCAAGATTGTGGCCGATATCGTTGCCGGCCGCGCGCCCGAGGTCGACCTGGAAGGCCTGACCGCCGACCGCTACGCCTGAACGCCGCGCTGCCCGGCCGCCAACAAGAGAATGCCATGGACCAGACAGACCTCAAGATCCTGAGCCTGCTGCAGAAAGACGCGACGCGCCCGGTGGCCGACATCGCCGAACAGGTCAATCTGTCGGTCACGCCCTGCTGGCGCCGCATCCAGAAACTGAAAGAAGACGGCGTCATCGAGCGCACCGCGGTGCTGCTGGACCCCAAGGCCGTGGGCCTGAACCTGACGGTGTTCGTCTCTATCAAGACCAGCCAGCACAACGTCAAATGGACGCAGAACCTGATCGGCGCGGTCATGGCGCTGCCCAATGTGGTCGAGTTCCATCGCATGGCGGGCGACATCGACTACCTGCTGAAGGTAGTGGTCGAGGACATGGCGGCCTACGACCGCTTTTATCGCCGCCTGATCGAAGCCGTGGACCTGCTGGACGTCAGCGCCAGTTTTTCCATGGAAGTGATCAAAAGCACGACCGAACTGCCGCTGGACGCCTGCGGCGCCTGACGGCGAGGGCGGGGCCGGCAGGCCCTAGAACGCCCAGCTGCCGAACATGAACAGCACGTTGCCGTTGCCCTTGCCGCCCGGGATGTAGGTGGCGTAGAGCGTGGCGTCGCGGTAGCCGGCCGACACCAGCGGCAGCAGGCCCGGAAACGGAATCCGGTGGAAGATGTCCGAGCGCGAGGTCAGGAATGCCGTGTACCCGGCGCCGAAGCGCAGGTCGTGGCCCACCCGGCCGATCTTCTGGAAGGCGTAGCCCGCCAGCGGTTCGATCTTGCTGTGGGAATCCAGGAAGGCGATGGCGTACAGGGCCTGCCAGTCGCCGTCTTCGTCGTACAGGCTCTTGCCCAGGCCGCCGCCCCACGCCAGTTCGTTGAAACTGTCGATCTTCTTCTTACTGTACATGGCGCGGTTGTGCCACGAATAGCCGGTCAGGTAGAGGTCGTTGCCGCCCTGGTTCCAGATCTGGTCGAGCCGCTGGCAGGCCGATTGGGCCCAGTTGGGCAGGTTGTCGCAGGCCGTGGCGGAAACGGCGGAAAGGCATAGCAGGCAGAACACTGCCGCCCGGAGCTTGGCAAGCATGGAATATCCCCGAAGCGATAGGGCGCGGGGCGCCCCCAAGGCGCCCGGCGGTTGCGGTCAATCATGCCCGGCCCGGGCGCGGCGCACCCTACCGGATGTTTCCTGATGTGCGCGAGCGGTACCGGCTACAACAGGAAGACGGTGGCCAGGCCCAGGAAAATGAAGAAGCCCAGTGAGTCGGTGGCGAAGGTCAGCAGCACCGACGAGCCGATGGCGGGGTCTTTGCCGAAGCGCGCCCGCACCATCGGCACCATGACACCCACCGAGGCGCCCACCAGCATGTTGCAGATCATGGCGGCCATCATCACGACCGCGATCGACAGCGAATCGGAGATCGCCCAGGCGAACAGGGCGGCCACCACGCTGCCGCACAGCCCCACCAGCAGCGTCACCAGCATTTCGCGCTTGACCAGCTGCCACAGGTTGCGGCCGGTGATGCGGCCCACCGCCAGCGCGCGGATGATCATGGTCATGGTCTGGTTGCCCGAGTTGCCGCCGATGCCGGCCACGATGGACATCAGGAACGCCAGGATCACGATCTGGCTGACGGTGGCCTCGAAGCGCGACGCCACGAACGAGGCGGTGGCCGCGGTACAGAGGTTGAACAGCAGCCACGGCGCGCGGTTGCGCAGCGCCATCGCCACCGGCGCGAAGATGTCTTCTTCTTGCAGGCCGGCACGCGACAGGGCCTGTTCTTGCGAGTCTTCGCGCATGACGTCGACCACGTCGGCGATGGTGACGCGGCCGATCAGGCGGCCCTGGTCGTCCATGACGGGGGCGGACACCAGGTCGTAGCGCTCGAACGCGCCGGCCGCGTCGGCGTCGGAATCCAGCGGGTTCAGCGTCAGGAAGTCGGTGCTCATGACCGTGCGCACTTCGGTTTCCGGCTCGCTGACCAGCAGCCGCGACAGCGGCAGGATGCCCTGCAGCTTGTCTTGCCGGTCGACCACGAAGACCTGGTCGGTGTGGTCGGGCAGCTCGTGCAGGCGGCGCAAGTAGCGCAGCACCACTTCCAGCGTGACGTCTTCGCGCACGCGCACCATTTCGAAATCCATGATGGCGCCCACGCTGTCTTCGGGGTAGCCCATGGCTTCGAGCAGCTGCGCGCGCTCTTCTTCGGTCAGGCCTTTCTGGACTTCGGCCACCACGTCGGGCGGCAGGTCGGGCGCCAGGTCGGCCAGCTCGTCGGCGTCCATGTTGCCGGTGGCGGCCACCAGGTCCTGGCGGTCCATGGCCTCGATCAGCGATTCGCGGACCCAGTCTTCGACTTCCAGCAGCACGTCGGCGTCGTGCTCGGGGCTGACCAGGCGCCAGACGTCCTGGCGCTCGTCTTTGGGCAGCGATTCCAGGATGAAGGCGATGTCGGCCGGGTGCAGCGCGTCGACCAGCGCCTTGAGCTCGGCCTCGTGCTGGCGGTGCACCAGGTCTTCGACCAGCGTGGCCTTGCTGTCGCCCTGTTCCTGGCGGTGGACCAGGTCTTCGACCAGTTGCTGGCGACGCAGGCGTTCCTGGACCTCGGCCAGCGCGTGCTGGGCGTCTTCGGGATCCAACCGGCGGGGCGTCGCGGGCGGCTTGGTCGCGGCGGCAGGCTGCGTCATAAATACGGCTTAGAGAGTAGGCAGGGGGCGGCTGCGCCGGGCTTCGTCGGTGGCCACGTAGGTCAGGGTGGCTTCGGTGACCTTGACGATCTCGGCGTCCAGGCGATGGCGTTCGGCGTAGACCTCGACCGATACGGTAACCGAAGTCGTGCCGGTCTTGACGATGGTGGCGTAGAAACTGAGCAGGTCGCCCACGAATACCGGCTGCTTGAACTGGAAGGCGTTGACCGCCACGGTGGCGACCCGCCCCGCTGCGCGGCGCGCGGCCGGCACCGAGCCGGCGATGTCGACCTGGGACATGATCCAGCCGCCGAAGACGTCGCCGTGGATGTTCGCGTCCGCGGGCATGGGCATGACGCGCAGGACGGGGTCCCGGCCGCTGGGCAGCGTGGCGGGAGAGTGCGTGGCGGAAGGCATGGGCCGGCTCCTGTGCGGTGTGGAGACCGGCCGATTATGCAGGAAAAAGCGGCCGCATGCGGCCGCCGGATAGCCGCGCTACGACGCCAGCTTGACGATGCCGTAGCCGCCCAGCAACAGCCAGGCATACAGGATCAGGCCCAGCGCCATGACCCGCGGGCCGGCCTTGCGGATCTGGCTGAAGCGGGTCTCGATGCCCAGCGCCGTCATGGCCATGGTCAGGGCGAAGACATCCAGGCGGCGGACGGCGGTGACCAGGTCGGCCGGCAGGAAGGCCAGCGAGTTGACGATGGCCAGCACCAGGAAGCCCACCGCGAACCAGGGGATGGGCAGGCGCGCCTTGGCCTGGCCGGGCTCGGCCCGCGCGGCCGAGCTGCGCAGCCACATGCCCAGCACCAGCAGCACCGGCACCAGCAGGGCGACGCGGGTCATCTTGACGATGGTGGCGACTTCGGTGGTGGCCGGGTCGATATTGCTGGCCGCGCCCACCACCTGGGCGACTTCGTGCACCGTGCCGCCGATGTAGATGCCCAGCGCCTGGGTGTCCAGCGACAGCCAGCCGGCGTGATACAGCACCGGGTACAGGAACATCGACAGGGTGCCGAACAGCACCACGGTGGCCACGGCCACCGCGCTCTTGTGGGGGGCGGCCCGCAGCGTGGGCTCGAAGGCCAGCACGGCCGCGGCGCCGCAGATGGCGCTGCCGGCGGCCGTCAGCATGGCGGTGTCGCGGTCCAGCCCCAGCAGGCGCTGGCCGATGGTGGTGCCCAGCACCAGCGTGCCGATCACCACCGTGACCGACACGGCCAGGCCGGGCAGGCCCACCGCGGCGATCTGCTGGATGCTGATGTTCAGGCCATAGAAGGCCACCGCGATGCGCAGCAGCCGCCGCGCCGTGAAATTCACGCCCGCGGCCCAGTCGGCCGGCATGGTGCCGCGCAGGAAATTGCCATACAGCATCCCGCACACAATGCCCACCACCAACGGCGAAAAGCCCAGTTGGCGAATGACGGGCAGGTCGCTCAATTGCATGACGGCAACCGTCATCAGCGCCACGAACAGGACGCCGTTGAGCTTGTCGCGCCACGGGGTGGGCAGGGGCAGGGTGGTAGAAGTAGACATGGGTGTCGAGCAATATCTAAATAACTTCAAGCAATATTAGATCGGCCCGTACTATTTGGAAAATTTTCAATTTCGATATTAAATATCTGAAATTCTGATATCGAGGCATCCGTGACCCCAGATCAGCTATTGACATTTGCTTACGTGGCCGACACCGGCAATATCAGCCGGGCGGCCAGTTTGTTGCATTTGTCGCAGCCGGCGGTCTCGGGGCAGTTGCGCCTGCTGCAGGACTGGTTCGGCGAACCGCTGTATCGCCGCAGCGGCCACGGCGTGGCCCTGACGGCCGCCGGCGAGCGGCTGGCCGAGCACGCGCGCCAGCTGCGGCAGGTATACAACCAGGCGCATGCCGCCCGCGAAGCCTGGAGCGGCCTGGAAACGGGCACCCTGCGCCTGGGCGCCAGCACCACCCCCGCCAGCTACCTGCTGCCCGCCCTGGTGGCGGATTTCCACCGGCGTTTCCCGGCCGTGGGGCTGCACCTGTCCGACGGCAATACGCGCGAGATCGTCGAGCGGCTGCCCACGCTGGACCTGGCCTTCATCGAAGGCGAGGTGCCGCCCGGCCTGCCGTCCGACACGGCCGTGCACAGCTGGCGGCAGGACGAGGTCGTGGCCATTGCGCGCGCCGACCACGCCCTGGCGGCCAAGGGGGCGGCGCGCTTGCGCGACCTGGCGGATTTGCCGCTGGTCATGCGCGAGCCGGGCTCGGGGGTGCGCCAGTTGGTCGAGCGCGCGTTTGCCGATGCCGGCCTGGCGCCGGCGGCCGGTCTGGAGCTGGCCGGGGTCGAAGGCGTGAAGCAGGCCGTGCGCGCCGGCCTGGGCATCGGCTTCGTGTCGCTGATGTCGATGCGGCACGAAGACGGCACGCTGGCGGTGATCCGCCTGTTGCCCAAGCCGCTGACGCGTACCCTGAGCATCCTGGTGCCGCATGCGCATGCGTCGGCGCGGGCCGCCGAGCGCTTCCTGGAACTGTGCCGGGCGCAGGGCACGCTGTGATGCGGCCCGGCTGGCGCGGCGCGTTCAGGGTGAACCGGCGCTAGCCCGCCGAGCGGGCCAGCCACTGGCGCGCCAGTTCTACCCAGTAAGTGCCGCCCAGCGGCAGCAGCGCGTCGTTGAAATCGTAGCTGCCGTTGTGCAGCATGCAGGGGCCCATGCCGTGCCCGGCGTCGCGGTGGCCGCCGCTGCCGTTGCCGATCCAGACGTAGCAGCCCGGCATTTCCTGCAGCATGAAGGCGAAGTCTTCGGCGCCCATGGTGGGCTGCACGTGGTCGTCGACGTTGCCGGCCCCCACGATACCGCGCAGCACGTCGGCGCAGAACGCCGCTTCGCGCGCGTGGTTGATGGTGGGCGGGTAGTTGCGGTGGAAGTCGAATTCGACGTCGCAATCGAGCGCGGCGCAGGTGTGGCGGGCGATGTCGCGCATGCGGCGCTCGATCAGGTCCAGCGTTTCCAGCGTGAAGGTGCGCACGGTGCCGCGCATGACGGCCTGGTTCGGCACCACGTTGTCGGCGCTGCCGGTGTGGATCTGGGTGATGCTGAGCACCGCGGCGTCGAGCGGGTTGCGGTTGCGCGTGATGATGGTCTGCAGCGACTGCGCCAGCTGCACCGCCGTCATGACCGGGTCGACGCCCAGGTGCGGCATGCCGGCATGCGTGCCCTTGCCCTGGATGGTGATGACGAACTCGTTGCTGGACGCCATGATGGGGCCGGCGGTCAGGCCGAACTGGCCCACTTCCAGGCCCGGCCAGTTGTGCATGCCGAACACGGCTTCCATGGGAAAGCGCGTGAACAGGCCGTCGTCGATCATGCGCCGGGCGCCGCCGCCGCCTTCTTCGGCCGGCTGGAAGATGACATAGACCGTGCCGGCGAAATCGCGATGGCGTGCCAGGTAGCGCGCGGCGGCCAGCAGCATGGCGGTGTGGCCGTCGTGGCCGCAGGCATGCATCTTGCCCGCGTGCTGGCTGGCGTGTTCGAAGGTATTGGCCTCTTGCATGGGCAGCGCGTCCATGTCGGCGCGCAGGCCGACGGCGCGCGGGCTGTCGGCATTGCCTCGGATGATGCCGACCACGCCGGTGCCGCCCAGGCCGCGGTCGACCTCGATGCCCCAGTCTTGCAGGCGGGCGGCGACGACGTCGGCGGTGCGGAATTCTTCGAAGGCCAGTTCGGGGTGGGCGTGGATATCGCGCCGGATGTCGGCGATATCCTGGTGCCAGGCGACGATGGGTTCTAGCAGGTTCATCGGAAGGCTCTTTGAAAAAGGCGCGGGGGCAACAAGGGTATTATCAAACAAAATTTCCAATAACGATGCACGGAGGCCCACCATGCCGCGTCCCTGGCTCGCTCATTATCCCGAGGGCGTTCCCGCCGAAATCTCTGTCGAACCCTATGCGTCGCTGACCGACCTGCTGGACCAGGCGTGCCGCCGCCACGCCGCGCGCGTGGCCTGCACCGCCATGGGCACCGACCTGACCTACGCCCAGCTGGACCGCCACGCGCGCGCCTTCGCGGGCTGGCTGCAGGGCCTGGGCCTGGCGCAGGGGGCCCGCGTGGCGCTGATGATGCCCAACGTGCCCGCCTACCTGGTGTGCCTGCTGGGCACGCTGCGCGCCGGCCACGTGGTGGTCAACGTCAACCCGCTGTACAAGTCGGACGAACTGCAGCGCCAGCTGCTCGACAGTGGCGCCGAGGTCGTCGTCATCCTGGAAAACTTTGCCCGCACGCTGCAGGACGTGGCCGACCGAGGCGCGCTGCGGCACGTGGTGGTGACGGGGCCGGGCGACCTGCTGGGCGGCCTGAAGGCGCCGCTGGTGAACCTGGCCGCGCGCTACGTCAAGCGCATGATTCCGGCCTGGCATATCGACGGCGCCGTGCGCCTGCCGCAGGCGCTGGCCAAGGGCGCCGCCGCGCCGTTCGCGCCGCCCAAGCTGGGGCGCGACGACGTGGCCGTGCTGCAGTACACCGGCGGCACCACCGGCGTGCCCAAGGGCGCCATGCTGTCGCACGGCAACCTGGTGGCCAACGTGCTGCAGCTCGAGGCCGTGGCGCGGCCGGCGCTGCGCGACCTGGAACACACGCAGCTCACCATCATCAGCGCCCTGCCGCTGTACCACGTGTTCGCCATGACCGTGTGCGGCCTGTTCGGCATGTACGCGGGCATGCGCAATGTGCTGATCATCAACCCGCGCGACCAGCACGCCCTGATCGAGGCCTGGCGCAAGGCCGGCGTGAACATCTTCCCGGGCGTGAATACGCTGTTCAACGCGCTGGCCAACAATGCCGAGTTCGCCAAGCTGGATTTCTCGGGCCTGCGGCTGACGCTGGGCGGCGGCATGGCGGTGCAGCGCCACGTGGCCGAGCGCTGGCTGCAGATCACCGGCCATCCGCTGGTCGAGGGCTACGGGTTGTCGGAAACCTCGCCGGTGGCGACGGTGAACCCCACCGACACGACGGCGTATTCCGGTTCCATCGGCCTGCCGCTGCCCTCGACCGACGTGGCCATCCTGGACGACGACGGCAAGCCCGTGCCGCTGGGCGAACGCGGCGAGGTCTGCATCCGCGGCCCGCAGGTCATGCTGGGCTACTGGCAGAAGCCCGAGGAAACCCGGCTGTGCATGACCGACGACGGCTTCTTCCGCAGCGGCGACATCGGCATCATGGATGAGCAGGGCTACACCCGCATCGTCGACCGCAAGAAAGACATGATCGCGGTATCGGGCTTCAAGGTGTACCCCAACGAGGTCGAGGCGGTCATTGCCGCGCATCCGGGCGTGCTGGAATGCGCCGTGGTGGGCGTGCCCGACCAGCATTCGGGCGAGGCGGTGAAAGCCTTCGTGGTTCGCAAAGACCCCGCGCTGACCGAGGCGCAGTTGATCGACTGGTGCAAGGAAAAGCTGACCGGCTACAAGCGCCCGCACGCGATCGAGTTTCGCGACGAACTGCCCAAGAGCAATGTGGGCAAGATTTTGCGGCGCGAACTGCGCCCCGATGCGAAATAGGGCGGGGCGGCGGGCTCAGGCCTGCAGGTGCGGCCCCACCAGTTCGTGCAGAGCCTGCACGATGGCCGGGTTGCCGGCCACCACGCGCCCGCCCACTGGCCACGGGTCTTGCCGGTGCATGTCGTGGCAGACGCCGCCGGCCTCGCGCAGGATCAGCGTGCCGGCCGCCACGTCCCAGGGGGCCAGGCCCATTTCCCAATAGCCGTCGTAGCGGCCGCAGGCGGTCCAGGCCAGGTCCAGGGCGGCGGCACCCATGCGGCGCACGCCGCGCGCCGTGCAGATGGCGTCTTGCAGCATCGGCATGTACTGGCTGGCGAACGAGAAGTCGCGGAACGGGAAGCCCGTGGCCAGCACCGCGTCGCCCAGCGATTGCGTGCGCGAGCAGGCAATGCGGCGGCCGTTGAGCCAGGCGCCGATGCCGTGCACGGCGGTGAACAGTTCTTCGCGGCAGGGGTCGTACACCACGCCGATCACCGGCGTGTCTTCGTCCAGCGGGCCCGCGCCCGGCACGCGGGTGCCGGCATGCGCGACCAGCGCGATCGAGACCGCGTAGTGCGGGATGCCGTGCAGGAAATTGGTGGTGCCGTCGAGCGGGTCGATGTACCAGGTGGCCGGCCCCTGCACGGCGCCGCCGGTTTCTTCGGCCACGATGCCGAAATCGGGGGTGCGCGCCTGCAGCGATTCGATGATGGCGGCTTCGGCCTCGCGGTCGGCCTGCGAGACCAGGTCGTTGCGGGCCTTGTGGTCGATGACCAGGTCGGCGCGGTGATGCGCGTACGATTGCAGGATGGCCGCGCCCGTATGGGCCGCCGAGACGGCTGTGTCGATGGCGGCGCCCAGATCCAGCGGGGGGGCTTGAGTCGTGGTAGGTTCTGTCGTCGGCATGAAACCCAGTGTAAGCCTTTGTGGCGGCAGGCCGGCCGGTTGGGCAAAAAACGCGCCACGCGGCGTGGCTTTCAGCCAACGTCATTCATTTGTCGTCTTGATCCCGAGCATGCCGGGCGCCGCGTGACACGCGACGCCCCTATCCGATTGCATCCATGCCTTACGTACCCCTGACTTCCCCCGATGCCGGCCTCGATGCCGAGGGCCACTTCCACAGCGCCTTATATGGCGACGTCTACCATTCCATCGAGGGCGCGCTGGGGCAGGCCGAACACGTGTTCCTGCGCGGCAACGGCCTGCCCGGGCGCTGGCATGGGCGGCGCGCGTTCACCGTGTGCGAGACGGGTTTCGGGCTGGGGCTGAATTTCCTGGCGCTGTGGCATGCCTGGCGCAACGACCCGACGCGCCCGGCGCGGCTGCACATGCTGTCGATCGAGGCGCACCCTTTCGCGCGCGACGCGTTGGCGCGCTGGCTGCGGCAGCTGGCGCCCGAGCCGTTGCGCCCGCTGGCGCAGCAACTGGCGGCCCAGTGGCCCGCCTGCCTGCCGGGCCTGCACCGGCTGGAATTCGAGGGCGGCGCGCTGACGCTGACGCTGGGGTTCGGCATGGCCGCCGCGCTGGCGCCGCAATTGCGCGCGCAGGTGGACGCGTATTTCTTGGATGGCTTTGCGCCCGATCGCAACCCGGACTTGTGGCAGCCGGCGTTGCTGCGCGAACTGGCGCGGCTGGCCGCGCCGGATGCCACGCTGGCCACCTGGGCCAGCGCCGGCCCGGTGCGGCACGCCCTGCAGGACGCCGGTTTCCAGGTGCGCAGGCGGCCTGGCTATGGCGGCAAGTGGCACATGACGGTGGGCACGTTCGCGCCGTCGGGCGTCCAGGCGCCGCGCGAGCCGGCCTGGGCCCAGGCGCGCGCCGCCGATGGCGCGGGCGACGACGAGGTCGTCGTGGTGGGCGGCGGCCTGGCGGGGGCCGGCGTGGCGCACGCACTGGCGCTGCGTGGCCGGCAGGTGCGGGTGATCGACCCGGCCGGCACGGCCGCGCATGCCGGCCATGCGGCGGCCGCGCTGACGCCGGTGATCGCGCGCGACGACAATCCGCGCGCGCGCCTGTCGCGGGCAGGCAGCCAGCGCGCGCTGGCCCGCTGGGCCGCGCTGCCGCTCGATGCCGCGCCGCGGCGTTGCGGCACGGTGCAGCTCGAGCGCGACGCCGGCCGCGCCGCGGCCTTGGACGAAACCCTGCGGCAATTGCAGTTTCCCGTCGATTGGGTGCGCGCCGTGGCGCGCGACGAGGCCGCCGCGCTGGCCGGCGTGCCGCTGGCGCGCGGCGGGGTGTTTTTCGCCGATGGCCTGCTGGTGCGTCCCGCGGCCCTGGTTCCCGCGCTGCTGCAGGCGGCCGCGGCGCGCCCCGCGATGGGCCGGGCGGCCGCGTTGCGCCGCATGGGCGACGGGTGGCAGCTGCGGGATGCCGAGGGCCGCGTGCTGGCGCAGGCGCGCACCGTGGTGCTGGCCAATGCGTTCGGGGCCCAGGCGCTGCTGCGCGACAGCGGCTTGCTGGGCCCCTTGCCGCGCGTGGCGCAGATGCACGCCCTGGCGGGCGAGGTCAGCCTGCTGCCGGCCGATGGGCTGGGCGGCGGGCCGCGTTGCATCGTGGGCGGCGAAGGTTATCTGCTGCCGCCGGTCGACGGATGGTGCGTGGCGGGCAGCACCTATGAACACGGCGCGGCCGCGGCGCAGATCAGCGCAGCCGGGCAGCAGACCAACCTGGCCAAGGCCGCCGGGCTGCTGGGCGGCCTGCCGGCCGGCTGGGCCGCGCTGGCCCCGGGGCAATTGGCGGGCTGGGCGGGCTGGCGGGCCGTGCTGCCGGGGCGCTTGCCGGCGATCGGCCCGTTGGCGCATGCGCCCGGGGTGTGGCTGGCGGCGGGTTATGCGTCGCGCGGGCTCAGCTGGTCGGCTCTGGCGGGCGACCTGGTGGCCGCCTGCCTGTGCGACGAGCCCCTGCCCCTGGAAGCGGATCTGCTGGCTGCCGTGGCCCCGCGCTGAGCCGCGCAGGCCGGCTCGAAAGCGCGGCGATGGCGGACGTTCGCCGCAAAACCGCGCCGTAGGCGGCGTAAAACCGTCGCCACCGGCCTTGAAGTAAGTGGTCGCTGCGGCCGCCAGCATCGACCTTGGCGGCTTGTCTTGCCGGCCAATTCGGCATGAAAAAAGGGACCGAGTTTATTTCGAGGGCCAAATCCGTCAAAATAACGTCTTTTAATGGTTTTTTGGCTTAAGCCGGGGGATGCTCTGTGCCGCCCAAATTCGACTTTGCGCATACTACCCAGCTCGAGTCCGTCGAGTTGCTGTCGTCGCGATCCAGCCGTGTCGATTTCGACGCGGGCGACGGTCTGCACCTGGTAGTCGAGGCGCATGCGCCTGGTGTGTTTCGCCTGCGCTGCGGCGAGGCGAATCTTCTCACCGACGAAAAACCGGGCGCGCGCGCCCGCGCGGTGGCGGAAATGCTGCTGGCGCGCCAGGAAGCGGTGGGCGAATGCGCCATCGCGCCGCGCGACGACGGCAACGGCTGGCGCATTTCGCAGGGCGACATCGCCCTGGATATCCAGTCCGACCCGGTGCGCATTGCGCTGTACCGCGGCGATGCGCAGGTACTCGAGTCCGACATCTCGGCGCACGAGCCGGCCTTCGGCCACAACGCGCTGGACGAAGCCGAGCACGCCGTCTGGAACGCCGCGTTCGCGCTCCAGCCCGGCGAACGCGTCTACGGCCTGGGCGAAACCCCCGGAGACCTGAACCGCCGCGACGAGGCCGTGGTGTCCGACGACCCCGAGCACCGCGCCTTGCCGATGGCCTGGAGCCCGCGCGGCTGGGGCGTGTACGTCAACACGATGCGCCGCGTGCAGCATGGCCTGGGCGTGCCGCCCATCGACGCCGCCTACACGCTGGCGGTCGAAGACGCGGTGCTGGACCTGTTCCTGTTCGCCGGCGAGCCGGCCGAGATCCTGAACCAGTACACCGCCCTGACGGGCCGTGCCGGGCAGCCGGTGCTGTGGGCCATGGGCGCGTGGCTGCAACAGGCCCAGGGCGAGATGCCCACGCAAACCGCCGCGCTGGTCGCCCGGATGCGCGAACTGCAGTTGCCGCTGGATGCCGTCAAGCTGGCGCCGCCGGCTGCCTGGGGCTTCCAGGCCGACAAGACGGTCTTCGAATGGGATGCCCAGCGCTTTCCCGATGCCCGCCAGATGCTGGCCCTGTTCCACAAGCACCACGTGCACGTGGCCGCGGTGGGCTTTCCCGGCGTGATCAAGTCCAGCCCGCTGTTCGAGGAACTGGAAGACCGCGGCTGGCTGCTGACCCGTGAAGACGGCAGTGCGCAGGTGTTCGACGGCAACGCCGTCACCGCCGGCCGGCCCTATGGCCTGCTGGACCTGACCTACCGCGACGTCTACAACCTGTGGATCGAACGGCATCGCCAGTTGCTCGAAGACGGCCTGGACGCGCCCGTCTGTGACGCCCAGATCGCCATCCCCGACGACGTCAGCGCGCGCAATGGCGAAACCGGCGCCGCGTTGCGCACCATGTATCCGTTGCTGGCCCGCCGGGCGCTGTTCGACGCCGTGGCCGGCCACAAGGTACCGCCCGAGGGCGTGGTGCCCAGCACCGACCTGTTCCCTGCGGCGCAGCGCCTGCCGTGGCAACTGGGGCCGCAGGTCACCAACGACTGGGCCGGGCTGGAACACACCCTGCGCACCGCGCTGTCCATCGGCGCCAGCGGCGTGCCGGTGCAGGTGCATGCCATCGGCTCGGCCAGCGCCCCGCTGGACGGCATGACGCCCGAACTGTACCTGCGCTGGCTGACCGCCGGCGTGTTCTCGGCCAACTTCTGCTTCCAGGGCATCGAGGCCCTGCTGCCGTGGTCGTTCGGCGACCAGACGCTCGAACAGGCCCGCACCTGGCTGCAGTGGCGCTATCGCCTGATCCCCTACGTGCTGGGGGCCATCGAAGATTCCGTTCGCACCGGCCTGCCGGTGCAGCGCTCGATGGCGCTGAGCTTCCCGCACGACGCCGACGCCCACGACTGGGACCTGCAATACCTGCTGGGGCCCGCGCTGCTGGTGGCGCCAGTCACCCGGCCCGGCAACAGCGTGCGCGTGTACCTGCCCAAGGGCGAGGCCTGGTGGGACCTGAACACCGGCCACCGCTACGAGGGCGGCACCACCTGGACGATAGACTGCGGCACCGACAAGTTCCCGGTCTTTGGCCGCGAAGGGCACATGCTGTGCCTGGGCCCGGTGGCGCAGCATGCGGGCGAATTCAATTCGGCCCGCATCCTGGACGAAGTCTGGATGTTCGGCATGCCCATGCACAACCCGGTGGTCATGCGCAATAAAATCCGCGTGATGCAGATGCAAGGCTCCAGCTACATCAAGGGGCTGGAAGGGCTGCGCATCCTGCCGTCTGAGGGCCTGGAGGTCAAGCGCCGCGGCGCCGAAGTGCGCATTTCGCGCGCGCGGTAGGGCCCACCCCCGAAGCGCTGCGCGCTTCCCCCCTCGAGGGGGCGACGCTGGCGGACCGGCAAAGCCGGCTCCGCGGCGTCCCCGCTGGGGTGACACCGTTATCCGATGGCGAGTATTGCGCGCTGTTTTATATAACCAACGGTTATTAAAAAGAGAACAAACTGTCGTTCTCTTTAGAAGCGCGCTCCGCCACAATCGCACCGTCATGATTCACATCGAAAACCTCTCGAAGACCTACGCCACCCCGCATGGGCGCTTCGAGGCATTGCGCGACATCAGCCTGCACATCGAGCAGGGCGAGGTGTTCGGCATCATCGGCCCCAGCGGGGCCGGCAAAAGTACCCTGGTCCAGTGCATCAACCTGCTGGAACGCCCCGACAGCGGCGCCATCGCCATCGGCGGTACCGAACTGACCGGGCTGGACGAGGCTCGCCTGCGCGGCCAGCGCCGGCGCATCGGCATGGTGTTCCAGGGCTTCAACCTGCTGGCGCGCCGCACGGTGTACGGTAATGTGGCGTTGCCGCTGGAGATCGCCGGCGTGCCGCGCGCGGAGATCCCGGCGAAGGTGGAGCGGTTGCTGGCGCTGGTGGGGCTGGAGCACCTGCACGACCGCTATCCAGGCCAGATCAGCGGCGGGCAGAAGCAGCGCGTGGGCATCGCCCGCGCCCTGGCCAACGATCCCGACGTGCTGCTCAGCGACGAGGCCACCTCGGCGCTGGACCCGGAAACCACCCACAACATCCTGGCGCTGCTGCGCGACATCAATCGCCAAACCGGCGTCACCGTGGTGATGATCACCCACCAGATGGAAGTGGTGCGCGAGATCTGCGACCGGGTGGCCGTGCTGTCGCAGGGCCAGGTGGTCGAGCTGGGCCATACCCAGGACATCTTCGCTTCCCCGCGGCACGAGGTCACCCGCGCCATGGTGTCGGCCGCGACCGCGTCCGACCTGACCGACGGCACGCTGGCCGCCACGCGGCAGCGCATCGCCGACCTGGCGGCGGCGCGGCCCGGCAGCGCCGTGCGCCTGCTGCGCGTGCGGCTGGCCGGCGGCGCCTCGGCCGGCACGCTGCTGTCCGACCTGACGCGCCAGCATGCGCTGGACGTCAGCCTGGTGCAGGCGCGCGTCGAAGACATCCAGGGCGTGGCGGTCGGCACGCTGTTCGTACTGGTGCAAGGCACGCCCGCCGCGCTGGCCCAGGCCCTGGCGGCCTTGGCCGAGCAAGACATTCCCGTAGAAGAAATCGCCCATGAGTCCGCAACTGATCGACCTGCTCACCACCTCGCTGCTTGATACGCTGCTGCTGGTGGGCGTGCCCAGCCTGATCGCCGTGCTGGTGGGTATCCCGCTGGGCGTGGTGCTGGTGGTGACGGCGCGTGGCGCCCTGCTGCAGAACCTGTCGGTGAACCGCGTGCTGGGCGCCGTCGTCAATATCACCCGCTCGGTGCCGTTCATCATCCTGATGGTGGCGATCATCCCGTTCACGCGCCTGATCGCGCAGACCTCTATCGGCACCACTGCGGCCATCGTGCCGCTGTCGGTCGCCGCCATTCCGTTCATGGCGCGCATCGCCGAAAACGCCATGCGCGAAGTGGACGCCGGCCTGCTGACCGCCGCGCGCGCCATGGGCGCCAGCCCGCTGCAGATCATTGCCAAAGTGCTGCTGCCCGAATCGCTGCCCGGCCTGGTGGCCGCCACCATCGTCACGATCATCAGCCTGATCGGCTATTCGGCCATGGCCGGCGCCATCGGCGGCGGCGGCCTGGGCGACCTGGGCATCCGCTACGGCTACCAGCGCTTCCAGCCGGAAGTGATGCTGGCCGTGGTGGTGGTGCTGGTCGTGCTGGTGCAGGTCGTGCAGGGCCTGGGCGACTGGCTGGTACGCCGCATGTCGCATCGTTGAAAATTTCCCCTCACTCGCCACTTACGCATCATGAACACCAAATTCTTCAAGTCGCTGGCCGCGCTGGCCCTGGGCGCCACGCTGTTCGCGCAAGCCGCCGCGGCGCAAGACAAGCCGCTGAAAGTCGGCGTCACCGCCGGCCCGCACGCGCAGATCTTCGACGTGGTCAAGCAAGAAGCCGCCAAGCAGGGCCTGAAGGTCGAGATCATCGAATTCACCGACTACGTGCAGCCCAATGCCGCGCTGGCCGCGGGCGACCTGGACCTGAACAGCTACCAGCACCAGCCCTACCTGGATTCGGCCAACGCCGATCGCGGCTACAAGCTGGCCAGCATCGCCAAGACGGTGATCTTCCCCATCGGCATCTACAGCAAGAAGGTCAAGAGCCTGGACGAGCTCAAGCCGGGCGCGCAGATCGGCATCCCCAACGACCCCACCAACGGCGGCCGCGCCTTGCTGCTGCTGCAGGCCCAGGGCCTTATCAAGCTCAAGCCCGAGGCGGGCCTGAAGGCCACGCCCATCGACGTGGTGGAAAACCCGCGCAAGCTGCGCTTCGTGGAACTGGACGCCGCCCAGCTGCCGCGTTCGCTGGACGACACCGATGCTTCGGCGGTGAACACCAACTTCGCGCTGGAAGCCGGCCTGGACCCCAACCGCGACGCCATCGCCCGCGAGTCGGCCGATTCGCCCTATGCCAACGTGCTGGTGGTGCGCGAGCAGGACAAGAACCGCCCCGACTTGCAGAAGCTGGTCAGCATCTATCACAGCCCCGTGGTAAAGGCCTTTATCGACCAGAAATTCAAGGGCGCCGTGGTCGCCGCCTGGTAAGGTTTTTTGACAGCCCGACCGAACTGCGTCATAATTTCGCGCTTCGGTCGGGTCGTTAGCTCAGTCGGTAGAGCAGCGGACTTTTAATCCGTTGGTCGCGCGTTCGAGTCGCGCACGACCCACCAACGATCATCATCCTCGCAAATCCCGCGGCAGGTTCCGCGATTTGCGCAGCGTCTACGCCGCCCGACCAGCCTTGCCTGGCGCGCGGTGTTTTTCTTGGCGTGCCGCGATTATCTACGGCCCATGCATTCGCCATGGGCGTGCCCTTGTTCAAGCGCGAGGCGCGCGGCATGGAACTGACGCCCGAGGGCGAGTTCGTGTTCAAGCACGTGCGCTCGCTGCTGGCGGGCGTCGAGCGCATGCATGGCGAGGTCAGCGGCTTCGCCAGCGGGCTGAAGGGCAGCGTCAAGCTGTTTGCCACAGCAGTTCGCTCAATGGCTTCATCGTGCCCAGCCTCAGCCGCTTCCTGTCGGCCAACCCGAACGTGAACATCCTGCTGGAAGAGCGTTCCAGCAACACCATCGAGGTGGCCATCGCCAGCCGCGAAGCCGATATTGGCATTTTCGCGGGGCGGCCCAAGTCGGCCGGCGTGAATGCCACGCGGTGGACGAGCTCATCATCGCGGCGCCGCGCAACCATCCGGTGGTCGACAGTTCGCCGGTGCGGTTCTCGGCCGTGCTGGACCTGGACTTCGTGTGCATGAGCAAGGCCAGCAGCAACTACATTTTCCTGCGCGACATGGCCAAGCTGGCGGGCAAGACGCCCAAGGTGCGCATCCACGTGCATACGTTCGACGCGGTGCTGTCGATGGTCGAGGCGGGCGTGGGGGTGTCGCTGGTGCCGCGCAGCGTGGCGGCGGCGGCACTGCGCGAACAGCGCATCGCGGCGGTGGCGCTGCGCGAGCCATGGGCCCTGCGCGAGCCATGGGCCCTGCGCGAACTGACGCTGGTGACGTAGGCCGGCGTGCCGCTGTCGCCGTTCGTCGAGCGGGTGGCGGAATACCTGCTCGACGATCCGGCCGTGGCCGCCACGCGGGCGGCCGACTGACGTTTACCCTTGCTGGGCGCGCTTGCGCGCCAGGAAGGCGTTCATGAATTGCTGCGGCTCGCCGGTGTTGAAGGCGGCCCCGAACTCGGCCACGCTGTCCTCGATGGCCTCGTCCACCGACAGGGTTTCCCAGCGGCGCAGCAGGGTCTTCTGCTGGCGCAGCACGGCCGGGCCCAGTTCGGCGAAGCCTTCGGCCAGTTTGCGCACGGCGGCATCGAGTTCAGCTTTCGGCACCGATTCGTTCACCAGCCCCCAGGCCTGCGCGCGCCGGGCGTCGACCAGTTCGCCGGTCAGCAGCATCCAGGCGCTGTTGGCCGCGCCGATCAGGCGCGGCATCAGCGCCGCGTGGATCACCGACGGAATGCCCACCTTGACCTCGGGCATGCCGAACTGGGCGTGATCGGCGCAGATGCGCAGGTCGCAGGCCAGCGCGAATTCCAGGCCACCGCCCAGGCACCAGCCGGGAATGCGGGCGATCACCGGCACGGGGAAATGGCGCACGGCATTGCACAGGTCGCGCAGGTTCGAGATGAAGCGCCGCGCCTTGGCTTCGTCCAGCGCGGCCATCTCGGCGATATCGGCCCCGGCCACGAAGGCCCGGTCGCTGGCGCCGGTCAGGACGAGCACGCGCACCGTGGGCTGCTCGCCCAGCCAGCGCAGCGCCGCGCGCAGGTCGTCGATCACGGGCGTGCCCAGGATGTTCAGCACGCCGGCGTCCTGGATGGTCAGCGTGGCGATGCCGTTGGCCTCGATCGTGGCGGCGGCATGGGGGAAAGTGCGGGTTGGGTCGGTCATCGGAGTGCCTTTGGCGGATTACATTTTCTGGAAGTGGATCGCTTCGACCACGGTGTTCCAATGCTGGTACGAATGGGCGATCAGGGCGCCGAACTCGTCGCGCGACATCGGGCTGGGCACGGCGCCCTGTTGCTCGATGGCCTGGACGGTGGCGGGGTCGCGCAGCGCCTGGTTTGTCGCTTCCTACCCCGCCCGTGCGGGGTTTTTTGTGTACGGGCCCTAGCCGTCGGATGCCGGCTTGGCGGCCGCGCGCACCGCGAAGACGGCGTTCGCTTTCAGCATGGTCTTGTCGCCCACCCGCAGCAGGCAGGTGGCATAGATCAGCCTGCGCCCCTGCTTGTCGATCTGTACGTGGGCTTCCAGCCAGTCGCCGGGCTTGACCGGGTTCAGGTATTCCACCGACATCTGCACGGTGACGATCGACGCTTTCGCTTGTTGCGAGATGCAATATCCCAGCGCGCTGTCGGCCAGCGTGGCTAGCAGGCCGCCATGCGCGATGTCGTGCATGTTCGTGTGCGCCGGCGCCAGGCGCAGCGCCAACGCGTGGCCGTCGCGCCGGCGGTACAGGGCGCCCAGATCGGCCAGATGGCCCATGAAGGGGCTGCTGGGTTGCCAGAGTTCGAAACCGTCAGGTATGGAATCGTTCATGGAAGCATAGTGGCAGGGAAGGGCCGCTGGCGGGGTGGCCCGCGCGCGGGATGGCAATGGCCAGTATAGAAAAAAGGTCGCGGCCCGTGGCAACGGGCGCGGCCCCGGTTGTTGCGCCGCGATGGATTAGAACGCGGTCGCGCCTTGCGCGACCAGGCGTTCCAGCAACGGCGCCGGTTTCTAGTGGTCGCCGTCGCGTTCGGCGCGAAGCCGCCGCGGGTTTGCGATAGCGCAGGTGGGCAGGGGCGCGGCATGGGGAAATTCGTTATATAGTTCGGTTTATAACGAAACGCTACCCACCCTTGGCACAGGAGCCGCCATGTCTGTCTCGCGCCTTTCGCTTGTCCTTGCCACCCTGGCCGTGTCCGCCTCTGCCGCGGCCGGCGAAGTGCAGGTGGCCGTCGCCGCCAATTTCACCGCGCCCATGCAGGCGATCGCCCGCCAGTTCGAGCAGGACACCGGGCACAAGGCGGTGGCGGCGTTCGGGGCCACCGGCCAGTTCTATGCCCAGATCAAGAACGGCGCGCCCTTCGAGGTGTTCCTGGCGGCCGACGACGATCGCCCCGCCCGCCTGGAATCCGAGCAGCAGACCGTGCCGGGGTCGCGTTTCACTTATGCGGTGGGGGCGCTGGCGCTGTGGTCGGCCAAGCCGGGCTATGTGGACGACCAGGGCGCGGTGCTGAAGCAGAACGAGTTCCGCCACCTGGCCATCGCCAACCCCAAGGCCGCGCCCTACGGGCTGGCCGCCACCCAGGTGCTGGCCAAGCTGGGCCTGGCCGACGCCGTCAAGCCCAAGATCGTGGAAGGGCAAAGCATCGCCCAGACGCAGCAGTTCGTGGCCACCGGCAATGCCGAACTGGGGTTCGTGGCCTTGTCGCAGGTCTATAAAGACGGCAAACTCACGTCGGGCTCGGCCTGGCTGGTGCCGGCTTCGCTGCACGACCCGATCAAGCAGGACGCCGTCATCCTGGCCAAGGGCAAAGACAACCCGGCCGCCCAGGCCTTCGTCGACTACCTGAAGGGTCCGAAGGCGGCCGACATCATCAAGTCGTACGGCTATCAGGTTTCCGCGCAATAACCCCACGCTACGGAGCGGCGCCGCCGCATGCACCTGGATTCCTCCGACCTGGCGGCCATCTGGCTGACCATTCAGCTGGCGTCGCTGACGACCCTGCTGCTGCTGATCGTCGGCACCCCCATCGCGTGGTGGCTGGCGCGCACGCGTTCGCGCCTGAAGGGGCCGGTGGGCGCGGTGGTGGCCTTGCCGCTGGTGCTGCCGCCCACCGTGCTGGGCTTCTACCTGCTGGTGGTGATGGGGCCGCACGGGCCGGTGGGGCAGGTCACGCAGGCGCTGGGCCTGGGGGTGCTGCCGTTCACATTTGCCGGGCTGGTGGTGGGGTCGGTGATCTATTCCCTGCCGTTCGTGGTGCAACCGCTGCAGAACGCTTTCGAAGCCATCGGCACGCGCCCGCTCGAGGCGGCCGCCACGCTGCGCGCCAGCCCGCGCGACTGCTTTTTCTCGGTGGTGCTGCCGCTGGCGCGGCCGGGTTTCATCACCGCCGGCATCCTGGGTTTCGCGCACACGGTGGGCGAGTTCGGCGTGGTGCTGATGATCGGCGGCAACATCGAAAGCAAGACCCGCGTGGTGTCGGTGCAGATCTACGATCACGTCGAGGCCCTGGAATACGCGCAGGCGCACTGGCTGGCGGGCGGCATGGTGGTGTTCTCTTTCGTGGTGCTGTTGCTGCTGTACACGCGGCGGCGCAGCACCCCGCTGTGGTAGGCGCGGCATGCACGATCCGATCCCGACCGTCGTGGCCGATGCGGCCGATGCCTGCGGCATCGAGGCGCGCTTTCGCGTCGACTACCCCGGCTTTGCGCTGGACGTCGACTTGCGCCTGCCCGGGCGCGGCGTGTCGGCGTTGTACGGCCATTCGGGGTCGGGCAAGACCACCTGCCTGCGCTGCCTGGCCGGGCTGGAGCCTGCCGCGCAAGGCTACCTGCGCGTCAACGGCGACGTCTGGCTGGACACCGGGGCCGGCATCGCGCTGCCCACGCACCGCCGGCCGCTGGGCTACGTGTTCCAGGAAGCCAGCCTGTTCCCGCACCTGACGGTGCTGCGCAACTTGCGGTTCGGCCTGACGCGGGTGCCCGGCGGGCAGCGCCGCGTGGACCTGGACCAGGCTGTCGAACTGCTGGGCATCGGCCATTTGCTGGCGCGCATGCCCGCCGGGCTGTCGGGCGGCGAGCGCCAGCGCGTGGGCATCGCGCGCGCCCTGCTGACCAGCCCGCGCCTGCTGCTGATGGACGAGCCGCTGGCGTCGCTGGACGTGGCGCGCAAGCAGGAAATCCTGCCTTACCTGGAACGCCTGCACGACGAGCTCGACATTCCCGTGATCTACGTCAGCCACGCGCCGCAGGAAGTGGCGCGCCTGGCCGACCACCTGGTGCTGCTGGAAGAGGGCCGCGCCACGGCCAGCGGCCCGATTGCGCAGATCCTGGCGCGGCTGGACCTGCCGCTGGCCATGGCCGAAGACGCCTCGGTCGTGGTGCAGGGCACCGTGGCCGATTTCGATCCGGCCTACCGGCTGATGTCGGTGCGCCTGCCGGGTAGTTCGAGCCGGTTGCGCGTGGTGCACCGCCCGTTGCCGACGGGCAGCACGGCGCGGCTGGCGGTCAAGGCGCGCGATGTCAGCGTGGCGCTGGCGCAGCCGCAGGGCAGCAGCATCGTCAACGTGATCCCGGTGCGCGTGCTGGACATGGCGCCCGCCGGCAACCCCGACCACATGTTGGTGCGCCTGGATGCCGACGGCACGCTGCTGCTGGCGCGCGTCACGCGCTATTCGCGCGACCAGCTGGGGCTGGCGCCTGGCGTCCCGGCCTGGGCCCAGATCAAGGCGGTGTCGGTGCTGGCCTGAGCCGCGCGCGGCTGCCGGCGGCAGACGGCGAGCCCTTCCAGGGTGTCGTAGATGTTGTTATCGCCACGTTCCATGATCAGCTCTTTGCTGGCCTGGTTGATCTGGCCAGGCGGCCATGGAGACACCCATGGCGCTACCTTAAGGCGGATCGGTGGGAGTGCGCCCCGACGTTGTCCAGGTGTCAGACACCCCGCAGGGTGTCTGACACCCACTGAAGCACGGGTGGCGGTCTCGTTAACCAAACGGTGTCAGACACCCTTCGGGGTGTCAGACACCTGGCTACGCCCAGGTTGGCCTAAGGTAGCGCCATGGGTGTCAGGTATCCATGCACGACTTCAAGGTCGTGCCTTGGCGGTCAGGCGAACAGTTGCTTCATGTCCAGCCCGCGGATGATCGCCGCCGTGGCCTCGACCAGGGGCGGCAGCGGCTGGCGCACCGGCGTGGCCAGCGTCAGGTTGTTCATGATGACGGGCTCGACGATTTCCGAGCAGATCAGGTAGTCCTGCCCCTGCATGTCGTTCAGGGCCGAGCGCGGCAGGATGGTGTACAGGCTTTCCTGGGTCATGGTTTCCAGGATGGTGTGCACTACGTCGACTTCGGCGGCGATGTCCAGCGCCACGTTCAGGTCGCGGCAGGTCTTGTCGACCAGCGCGCGGATCGTGTTGGGGGCGCTGGGCAGCACCAGCGGGTAGCGGCCCAGGTCGCGGGCGCGCACGTGCGGCGGCGGCGCTGGCCGGCACGTCTTGCCGTAGGCCAGCACCAGGTCTTCGCGGTACACGGATTCGTACCGCACCAGCGTGGAAGGCGGCGGGTCGTACAGCAGGGCCAGGTCGACGCGGTCTTTCACCAGCCATTCGTTCATTTCCAGGCTGAGGCCCTCGGCCAGCGTCAGGGCCGCGTCGGCATGCTGGCGGCGGAAAGCCTGCACGATCTGCGGCGCCAGCCGGCGCGCCACGCGGTGCGGCATGCCCAGCCGCACCTTGTCCTGCGAGGTCGAGGCGTAGGCGCGCATGTCCTGCCGGGCATGCTGGGCCAGGTCGTCCAGCGCCTTGGCGTGCGCCAGGAAGCGCAGCCCGGCCGGGGTCGGCTCGACGCCGCGGCCGGTGCGGGTCAGCAAATGGTGGCGCAGCTCGGCCTCGAGCAACTGGATCTGCCGGCTGAGCGAAGGCTGCGACAGCCCCAGCACCTCGGCGGCGCGGGACAGGCTGCGCATTTCGCAGGCCACGATGAAGTAGCGGACTTGCTTGAGATCCATAGTGGCAATGGTATACGTTTTTTCTATATCAGAAGTCAGCCAGGACGCATTGCCGGGCCCGCGCAGGCTGCGCATCATGCGGGGTTCACGACCTTCATGCGGTTTCCATGCCCGATTGCGCTGCCCCCCTTGCCCAGGTCACGCCCGCCCGCCACGCGCTGCCGGCGCACGCCTGCGATAGCCATTTCCACGTGTTCGGCCCGGCCGACCTGTTTCCATACGCGCCGCAACGCCCGTACACGCCGCCCGACGCGCCCTTCGAGCAGGTGCGCCGGCTGCATCGCCAGCTGGGCTTCAGCCGCGGCGTGATCGTGCAGCCGGGTTGCCACGGCTACGACATGTCGGTCACGCTGGATGCGCTGGACAAGGGGGCGGGGCAGTACCGGGCAGTGGCCCTGCTGGCGCCCGACGCGGACGAGCGCCGCATCGCCGAACTGGACCGCCGCGGCGTGCGCGGCGTGCGCTACAACTTCGTGGCGCACCTGGCCAATGGCGGCTGGGACGAGCTGGCCCGGGTCGCGCCGCGCATCGCGCCCTTCGGCTGGCATGTCTGCATCCATGCCGATCAGGCCTCGCTGGATGGCCTGCTGCCCCGCTTGCGGACCCTGCCGGTGCCGTTCGTGATCGACCACATGGGGCGCGTGCCCGCCGTGCAGGGCCCCGGCAGCGACACCTTTCGCGCCTTGCTGGCGCTGCGCGACCACCCGGATGCGTGGATCAAGATCTCGGGGCTGGACCGCGTGTCCAGCAGCGGCGCGCGTCCGTTCCGCGATGCCGAGCCGATGGTGTCGGCCTTGCTGGACGCCATGCCCGAGCGCCTGCTGTGGGGCACCGACTGGCCGCATCCCAATGTGGCGGGCGACATGCCCGACGACGGCGAGTTGCTCAATACCTTCCTGCGGCTGTGCCCCGACCCGGCCACGCAGCGGCAGATCCTGGCGGACAACCCCCATCGCCTGTACCGCTTCGCATCCTGAACCCATTTTTCAGAGCACCGCAAGCATGGAAGAAATGCTGATCAAGTTTCCGGAAGAGACCATCGACGCCGCGGCCGTGCGCGCCTTGCCGGGCGCCGGCCAGGCGGGCCTGCGGCTGTACCGCGCCGCCGACCACCTCGAGACCTATGCCTGGCTGGCCGCCCCGGCCGACCCGCAGGCGCTGCGGGCCGCGCTGCGCCAGCGGCATCCGTGCGCCCAGGCGGTGGCGCTGGCGCTGACCACCGACGTGGCCGGCCAGGCCGCCGGCCAGCCCGCGCCCTGGTTCTACATGGTCGAGACCGACATCCAGCCGGGCGCCGAAGCCGACTTCGACCGCTGGTACGAAACCGAGCACCTGCCCGGGTTGGCGGCCGTGCCCGGCACGGTGCGAGCGCGCCGCTACCTGGCGAACGGCAGCGCGCCGCGCTACTACGCCTGCTACGACCTGGCCAGCCGCGAGACATTCGGGTCGCCCGCCTGGCTGGCCGTGCGCGCCACCGACTGGAGCAGCCGCGTGCGGCCGCATTTCGTCAATACCAAGCGCACCATGTTCCGTGCGGTGCAAGACCTGCCGGAGGCCTGACCATGCCCAGACTGGATCCCCCCGAACTCGACCGCATGTCGGCGCACCAGCGCCGCATCCACGACGCCATCGCCAGCGGCCCGCGCGGCCGCGTGCGCGGGCCGCTGGCAGTCTGGCTGCATCGCCCCGGGCTGGCCGAGCATGCGCAGGCGCTGGGCCAGTACTGCCGCTACGGCTCCAGCCTGTGCCCGCGGCTGTCGGAACTGGCCATCCTGACGATGGCCGCCTGGTGGCGTTCGTCGTTCGAGTGGTGGGCCCACCAGCCCATCGCCGTGCAGGCGGGCCTGGACGCCGGCGTGGCCGAGCAGATCCGCGCCGGCGCCACGCCGCAATTCGAGCAGGCTGACGAATCGGTGGTGTACCGCTTCGTGCGCGCGCTGCTGGAAACCCGCCAGGTGCCCGATGCGCTCTACCAGGAAGCGGTGCGGATACTGGGCACCGACGGCGTGGTCGACCTGGTCGGCATCGCCGGCTACTACACGCTGATCTCGATGACGATCAACGTCTTCGACATTCCGCCCGCGGACGGCAGCACCGTGGATTTCGGCCGTTGAGCCATACATAAAAGGAGGAGTCATGACAGGTCGACTGCAGGGCAAAGTGGCGATCGTGACGGGCGCTGGCAGCGTCGGGCCGGGCTGGGGCAATGGCCGTGCCATCGCCTACCGGTTCGCCCAGGAAGGCGCGCGCGTGTTCGCCGTGGACATGAACGAGGACGCCATGGAAGAAACCGTGGCCCGCGTGCGCGAGGCGGGCGGCGAGATCGCCACCTGGCGCGCCGACGTGACGTCTTCCGACGCGGTGCGCGACATGGTGCAGGCGTGCGTCGATGCCTGGGGGCGCGTCGATATCCTGGTCAACAACGTGGGGGGCTCGCGCAAGGGCGGCCCCGTGAACCTGGACGAGGACACCTGGAACCGCCAGATCGATTTCAACCTGAAGAGCGTCTACCTGGGATGCCGCCATGTGCTGCCGCTGATGGAACAACAGGGCAGCGGCGCCATCGTCAACATTGCCTCGACGTCGGGCATCCGCTGGACCGGCTCCGCGCAGGTGGGCTATGCCAGCGCCAAGGCCGGCGTCATCCAGCTGTCGCGCGTGGTGGCGCTGGAATACGCCAAGAAGAATATCCGCTGCAATACCGTGATCCCGGGGCAGATGCACACGCCCATGGTCGAAGTGCGGCTGGCCGGCCAACGCGCCGGCGGCGACGTCGCGCAACTGCTGGCCCAGCGGCAGGCCCGCATCCCGCTGCCTTTCATGGGCGACGGCCTGGACACCGCCAATGCCGCGCTGTTCCTGGCGTCGGACGAGGCCCGGTTCATCACCGCCACCGAAATCGTCGTCGACGGAGGCATGAGTGCACGCTGCGACTGAAGGACATCCGCCCGCGCGCTACCCCGATCCGGCCGTGATCGCGCTGGACCCGCGCTTCGAGAAACTGGTGCTGCCCCTGGCCGCGGTCGAGCGCCTGGCCACCGGCAGCCGCTGGGCCGAGGGGCCGGTGTGGTTCGGCGACGGCCGCTACCTGCTATGGAGCGACGTGCCGAACGACCGCATCCTGCGCTGGGACGAGGTCAGCCAGCAGACCCACGTCTGGCGCCATGCGTCCGGCTATGCCAACGGCAACACGCGCGACCGCCAGGGCCGCCTGGTGACCTGCGAGCACCTGGGCCGGCGCGTCACCCGCACCGAGCACGACGGCCGCGTCACCGTGCTGGCCGACCGCTACCAGGGCAAGCGCCTGAATTCGCCCAACGACGTGGTGGTGAAGTCGGACGGGTCGATCTGGTTCACCGACCCGCCCTTCGGGATCGTCGGCTACTACCAGGGCGAAAAGGCCGAGCAGGAACTGCCCGCGGCCATCTATCGCATCTGCCCCGACACGGGCGAAGTCGCGCTGGTGTGCGACACGGTCAACGGCCCCAACGGCCTGGCGTTCTCGCCCGACGAGCAGCGCCTGTACGTCATCGAATCGCGCGCGCGGCCGCGCAATGTCCTGGTGTTCGACGTGGCCGGCGACGGCCGCGTCCTGGGGCCGTCGCGCGTGCTGTTCGACGCCGCCGACGGCACGCCGGACGGTTTCCGCGTCGACGTGGAAGGCAACCTGTGGTGCGGCTGGGGCATGGGCACGCCCGAACTGGACGGCGTGCGGGTGTATTCGCCGCAGGGCGACTTGCTGGGGCGCATCGCGCTGCCCGAACGCTGCGCCAACCTGTGTTTCGGCGGCAAGCACCGCAACCGCCTGTTCATGGCGTCGTGCACGTCGATTTATTCGTTGTACGTCAATACGCAAGGGGCCATCGGCCCATAAGCGTCAATCAGCACTCAATAAACAGAGAGGAGAAAACCATGTTTCGTCTGCCTTATCCCGCGCTGCTCAGGCGGCTGGCTGTCGGCGTCCTGGCGCTGGCGGCCGCCGGCGCCCATGCCCAGTCCACCACCAGCCTGGTGGTGGCCTTCCCGGCCGGCGGCCCGGCCGACTCGCTGGCGCGCATCGTGGCCGCGCAGCTGGAAAAAGAACTGAAGCACCCCGTGCTGGTCGAGAACAAGCCCGGCGGCAACGGCGCCATCGCCGCCACCTACGTGGCGCGCGCACGGCCCGACGGCCAGACGCTGTTCGTGAGTTCGGTGGGCGCGATCTCGATCAACCCGTCGCTGTACCCCAAGCTGATCTACGACCCCTTCAACGACTTCGTGCCGGTGTCGCTGCTGGTGTCGGTGCCCGAAGTGCTGGTGGTGGGGCCCGACAGCCCCAGCAAGGACGCCAAGGCGTACATCGCGCGCGCCAAGAGCGAAGGCCTGTCGATGGCGTCCTCGGGCGTGGGCAGCATGCCGCACATGGCCATCGTGCAACTGAAGATCGCCACCGGCGGCAACATCCTGCACGTGCCGTACAAGGGCGCGGCGCCCGCCATCACCGACACCATCGGCGGCCAGGTGGCCGGCTTCATCGGCGACGTGTCGGGCCTGATGTCGCACATCAAGGCCGGCAAGGCCCGCGCGTTGGCCATCGCCGCGCCCAAGCGCTCGCCGGTGCTGCCCGACGTGCCCACCTTCGACGAACTGGGCGTGCCGAACGTCTACGCCAACAACTGGTACGGCGTGTTCGCGCCCAAGGGCACGCCGGCCGATACGGTGGCGGCGCTGAACAAGGTGATGGGGCAGGTGCTGGCCTCGCCCGAACTGAAGGCCTATGCCGAATCCACCGGCGTGGAACTGTCGCCCACCACCCCCCAACAGTTCGCCACCATCGTGCGCGACGACGCCAAGAAATGGGGCGACCTGATCCGCGCCGAAGGCATCACTGTCAACAACTGACCGGCGGAGGCGGATGTCAGACACCCTTCGGGGTGTCTGACACCTTCCGGACAACAGGCCATCACCCGCCGCTCGGCCTGCCCCGATCTTGCCAGGTGTCTGACACCCCGAAGGGTGTCTGACACCTCCCGGACAGCAGACCATCACCCGCCGCTTGGCTTGCCCCGGTCTTGCCAGGTGTCTGACACCCCGAAGGGTGTCTGACACCTCCCGGACAGCAGACCATCACCCGCCGTTCGGCTTGCCCCGGTCTTGCCAGGTGTCTGACACCCCGAAGGGTGTCTGACACCCCCAGGGTTTCCCCCGCCGGCCCCCCTCGAAAATCGCTTGAAAACCGCCCGGCCGGTCGCTACACTTTCGCGCGTTTTCCAGCCTTTTCTGGCGCCTTCCCATGACCCGGCTGCTGCCGAATCCCATCGATCTGGTTGCCCCCGCCACCCTGCGCGGCGACGACGCGGCCAACCCGTGCCTGAGCTGCGGCGCCTGCTGCGCGCATTTCCGGGTGTCGTTCTATTGTGGCGAAGTCGCCGGCGAGAACGGCGGCAGCGTGCCGCTGGAGCTGGTGCGCCCCATCAGCCCGTTGCGCGTCTGCATGGCCGGCACCGAGCAGGGCGGCGGCCGTTGCGTGGCGCTGCGCGGCGAACTGGGCCAACCCGGCATCCATTGCGACATCTACGCCCAGCGGCCCACCCCCTGCCGCGAATTCGACGTCTGGCAGCCCGATGGGTCCGTCAACCCCGACTGCCAGCGCCTGCGCGCCCGGCTGGGCCTGCCCGCGCTGGCGCCGCGCCCCGACGCCGAGAACGACCCGCAGGGGCCCATGCACCCCAACCAGCCCGCCGCCGCCTGAGCCTGACGCCGGCCGGCCGGGCGTAGTAGCATCGGCCGTACCGCAGACAAGGAGGCCGAGCATGGCTGTGCGCACCGATTTCCCGGATGGCCTGGCGCGTTGCGCCTGGGTGGACGGCTCTGCCGGCTACCAGCATTACCACGACCACGAATGGGGCCGGCCGGTGGGCGACGATCGCAGCCTGTTCGAGCAGCTCAGCCTGGAAGGCTTCCAGTCGGGCCTGAGCTGGCGCACCATCCTGGACAAGCGCGACGCGTTCCGCCGCGCCTTCGCCGATTTCGACATCGACAAGGTGGCGCGCTACGGCCAGGCCCGCATCGACGCCCTGGTGGCCGATGCCGGCATCGTGCGCCATCGCGGCAAGATCGAGGCCGTGGTCAACAACGCCTTGCGTGCCCAGGAAATGCGCGACCGGCACGGTTCGCTGGCGGCGTACCTCTGGCGCTACGAAGCGCCGGCCGGTTCGCGGCCCGCGCACCCCGCGTCGGTCTCGGCGCAATCGCAGGCCCTGTCCAAAGACCTGAAGAAACTGGGCTGGAAGTTCGTGGGCCCAACCACCGTCTACGCCTTCATGCAATCGGTGGGCATGGTCAACGACCACAGCCCCGACTGCCATCACCATGCCCAGTGCGAACGCGCCCGCGCCCAGTTCCGGCGCCCCGCCTGACGCCCTGCGGCCGGCAGATTTGGAAAAATCCGCACACATTCGCTGGCAACGATTCCGTTGTCCGTCTATACCCTGGTAACTGAAGCCAGGCCCACCAGGCGGGTCCGGCAAAGGAAACGGCAGCCATGACGCGTACGAAGAAAGTACTGATCGGGCTGGGCGGCGCCGTCATCGTGCTGGTGGCGGCACTGGTAGTGGTAATTGCGCTTTTCGATTGGAACCAGCTCAAGCCCACCATCAACGAACGGGTATCGGCGGCCTTGGGCCGCCCCTTCGCCATCAACGGCGACCTGGCCGTGCAATGGCGCCGCCCGGCCGACCAGCCGGGCTGGCGCGGCTGGGTGCCGTGGCCGCACATCGCCGTCGACGACGTGACCATCGGCAACCCGCCCTGGGCCGAAGACCCCACCATGGCCACGCTCAAGCGCGCCGAGTTCAGCCTGTCGCTGCTGCCGCTGCTGAACCAGCACGTGGTCATCCGCCAGATCCAGCTGACCGGGCCGGCCGCCAGCCTGCAGCGCCTGAAAGACGGCCGCGCCAACTGGGAATTCACGCTGCCCGACAGCGGCGAGCCATCCCCCTGGGTCATGGATATCGACCAGATCGGCTTCGACCAGGGGCAGGTGAATTATCGCGACGAGACGCTGCGCGCCGAGGTCGAGGCGCAGATCGACCCGCTGGGCAAGCCGGTGCCGTTCGCCGCCATCGCCGGCCAGCCGGCCGGGCAGGGCCAGGATACCGAGTCGCCGCAAGAAGATGCGCGGCCCGCCGCTCAGCCGGCCGACTATATCTTCGGCTGGAAAGTAAAAGGACGCTACAAAGGCCTGCCGCTGCGTGGCGAAGGCAAGATCGGCGGCATGCTGGCCGTGCGCGATGCCGAACGGCCCTTTCCGTTGCAGGCCGACGTATCGGTGGGCAATACCCGCATCGCCGTGGCCGGCACCCTGACCGATCCGGCCAACCTGGGCGCGCTGGACCTGCGCCTGGAATTGTCTGGCGCCACCATGTCGGACCTGTATCCGCTGACCGGCGTCACGCTGCCCGACACGCCACGCTATGCCACCGACGGCCGTTTGATCGCACGCCTGCGCCAGCCGGGCGGCGCGGTGTTTCACTACCGCGACTTCAACGGCAAGGTCGGCGCCAGCGACCTGCATGGCGACCTGACCTTCACCGCCGAGGCGCCGCGCCCCAAGCTGCAGGGCCAGTTGAGCTCGCGGCTGCTGCGCATGCGCGACCTGGGGCCGCTGGTGGGCGTGCAGCCCGCCGGCAAGTCGAAGGCGGCGCCGTCTTCCAAAGACCAGCCGGGACAGCCCGCCGACAAGGTGTTGCCCCGGCAGGAATTCCGCACCGACCGGTGGCGTGTGATGGACGCCGACGTCACGCTGACCGGCGAGCGCATCATCTACGACGAAGAGTTGCCCATCACCAAGCTGAACGTGCACCTGGTGATGGACGACGGCCTGTTGACGCTGGACCCGCTGCGTTTCGGCATGGCCGGCGGTTCGATCAATACCACGCTGCGGCTGGATGGCGGACGCACGCCCATGGCCGGCAGCGCCCGCATCGCGGCGCGCGGCCTGCGCCTGAAGCAATTGTTCCCGGGGGTGCAGGCCATGCAGCGGGCGCTGGGCCAGCTCAACGGCGACGCGGCGCTCACCGGCACCGGCAATTCGGTGGCGGCCCTGCTGGGCAGCGCCAGCGGCGATACGCGGCTGCTGATCAACGACGGCGTCATCAGCCGCGCACTGATGGAAATCGCCGGCCTGAACGTGGGCAACTACGTCGTCAGCAAGCTGTTCGGCGATGAAGAAGTGGCCATCAATTGCGGCGCGGCCGACCTGCACATGGAGCGCGGCATCATGACGCCGCGGGTGTTCGTGCTGGATACCGAAAATGCCCTGGTGCAGGTCGACGGCACGGTGAATTTCAAGGACGAAAAGCTGGACCTGGACATCTCGCCCAAGAGCAAGGGCGTGCGGGTGTTCTCGCTGCGGTCGCCGCTGTACGTGCGCGGCACGTTCAAGCATCCCGACGCCGGCGTGCACGTGCTGCCGCTGGCCGCGCGCGGGGCGGGGGCCGTGGCGCTGGGCGTGCTGCTGACGCCGGCGGCCGCGCTGCTGGCGCTGATCGCGCCCAGCACCGGCGAAGAGCCGAACCAGTGCGCCACGCTGCTGGAACAAGCGCGCAAGGCGCCCAAGGCGCCCGCCGCCAAGGGCAGGGCCGGCGGCAAGTAAGGCCCGTGGCGCGTCAGGCGGCGGGCGCCGCGGCCAGGGCGTCCCAGGCGTGCATCGCCAATGTGGCCGTCTGCAGCAGCGCCTTGCGCGAGGCACCGTCGCGCGCCTGGATGGCGATGCCGTTCAGCACCGTGCTGTAGAACCCGGCCAGCCCGGCCAGGTCGGCATCCGCGGGCAGTTCGCCCCGCTGCGCGCCTTCGCGCAGCCGTTGCAGGATCAGCGCCTGCATCTGGCGCCGGTTGTCGCACAGCATCTTGCGCACCGGTTCGTGGCCATCGGCGCCGGTGGGCGCGCTCAGCACGATCAGGCAGCCGCGCGGCTTGCCCGGTTGCGTGCCGGCGCGCGCGGCGGCCGCCAGCATGTTCTGGATCCCGGCGCGGGCGGTGGGGGCGCCCAGCAATTCGACGCGGGTGCAGCCGCCTTCCTGTTCGCCGTAGCGCGCCACGGCATCGCGGAACAACTGTTCTTTCGAGCCGAAGGCCCCGTACAGGCTGGGCGCGTTGATGCCCATCGCGGCCGTCAGGTCGGCCAGCGACGTGCCTTCGTAGCCTTTCTTCCAGAACAGTTCCATCGCCTTCTGCAAGGCGGCGTCGCGGTCGAAAGAGCGGGGGCGTCCACGTTCTGCCATAGACAGGATTCTACGCCGCCGCGGGGGGCTTGACGGCGCAGGCAAGCCGGGCGATGATATTTATATCGATCACTACAAATATGGATTCATCATGACAGACTTGACCGGCAAGACCGCTTTCGTAACGGGCGGCAGCCGCGGCATCGGCGCCGCCATCGCGCGCCGCCTGGCCGCCCAGGGCGCCGACGTGGCCATCACCTACGTCAGCTCGCCCGACCGGGCGCAGGCCCTGGCGGCCGAACTGCGGGCCGCCGGCCGGCGCGCGCAGGCCTATGCCGCCGACGGCGCCGACCACCAGCAGGTGCGCGCCGCCGTGGACCGCGCCGCGCAAGACTTCGGCGGGCTGGACATCCTGGTCAACAACGCCGGCATCTTCATCGCGGGCGATGTGGGCACGCTATCGCACGCCGACTACCAGCGCACCATGGACGTCAACGTGGGTGCCGTGTTCGCCGCGATCCAGGCCGCCTTGCCGCATTTGCGCGAAGGCGGCCGCATCGTCAATATCGGCAGTTGCCTGGCCGAACGCACCGGCGCCGCGGGCTTGTCGATATACGCCGCCAGCAAGGCCGCGCTGGTCGGCCTGACCAAGGGTGTGGCGCGCGACTTGGGCCCGCGCGGCATCACCGTGAACATCGTGCATCCCGGCCCCATCGACACCGACATGAACCCCGCCGATCACGCAGGCGCGGCCGACAGCGCGGCGCAGCTGGCGCTGCAGCGCTATGGGCATGTGGACGATGTCGCCGGCATGGTGGGCTACCTGGCCAGCGCCGAGGCCCGCTACGTCACCGGGGCAGAGGTGTCGGTCGACGGCGGTTTCAGCGCGTAAAGGGCGGGCAAGGCGGTCGGGCGGGCAGGGCGGCCGCACCCGCCTTCAGATGCTGGCCTGCACGTATTCGGCGGCGATCTGTTCGCTGGCCGCCCACAGGCGGCGGGCGCATTCCTCGATGGTTTCGTCGGTCATCGATTCGGACGGCAGCGTCTGCGCCAGGCTGCCCACCACCCGCTTGTCGGCCGGCAGCAGGATGGGCACCGCCACCCCGCCCAGGTTGGGGGTGATGCGCTCGCGGCTGATGGCGTAGCCGCGCCGTCGGATGGCCGCCAGGTTCTTGCGGAAGGCGTCCCACGAATCGCCCAGGTCGGCCGCGGCGATGGCCGGGCCGTTGCGCAGGTAGGTCTGCCGCACGCGATGCGGGGCCAGGTAGGCCAGCAAGGCCAGCGACGCCGCGCCCTGGAACAGCGGGAACGGCACGCCGCGCGCGCGCCGCACCACGATGCGGCGGCCCTTGTGGACGAGCGTGTCGGGGCCTTCCTTGTAGATGCACAGCACCCGGTCGCGGTACAGGTTGTGCAGCAGCAGCACCCGGTTCTCGGCATGCAGCGTGCGCAGCACTTTGCGGCCCGCCTTGTACAGCGGGTCGGTCAGTTGCAGCAGGTGTTCCAGTTCGATGATGCGCGGGCCCAGCGCATAGGTGCCGCCCGACGAAGGCGCCGCCAGCCCGGCATCGCACAGCGCCTTCAGGTAGCGGTAGGCGGTCGAACGGGTATAGCCCAGCAGTGCCGAGATCTCTTCGATGCGCAGGATCGGCCTGTCAAGCGAGAACAGGTCCAGTATCTCGAAAGCCTTGCCCAGGCTGGTGGATGCATTTTCCTTGGCGGTCACGGCAACGGTCCGAACAGGGGTGAATCGGTGTCGAGCAAACGACGACGCCCCACATGATAAGCGCGACCGGGGCGGGCCATCAGAGGAAGGCAGGCTTCCAGAATATTAAAAAATCCCAAGATATAAGAATATTGACACAAACAAAATGCCGGGATATTGTTTGGCCGAACGCGGGAATCGTCCCGCCATCGCCGCAAGGTGCCGATTCCGATGGTCGATCCCGCCGCTGTGCGCCCGCAAAAACCACTGACCGGCCGTGTGCCGCCGGAAGCCGTGCGGCGGCGCGAATTCCCGGCCTTGCCGGCCGATGTGCTGCAGCGCTATGCGCGCATCGACGACATCACCGCCGCCGCGTCCGATGCGATGGACAACCTGGGCCTGGGCGGCACGGTGCCGGCCTCGGTGCTGGCGCCGCACCTGCCGTCGGCGCGCATCGTGGGGCAGGCCGTCACGGTGCGCAACGCCGAACGGCCCGACACGGTCGGCGCCGCGGCGCAGGCCGGCAAGAGCCGCATGGGCGAACACGAGGCCTACAACCTGGCCGAGCCCGGCAACGTGGTGGTCATCGAGGGCCTGGCCGGCGTGTCCAACCTGGGCGGCCAGTCGGCCACGCTGGCGCATCGCGCCGGCTGCGCGGGCGCCATCGTCGACGGGGGCTTTCGCGACCCGCGCATGTCGCGCGCGCTGGAATTCCCGATCTGGTCGCGCGGCGTCACGCCCGTCACCGGCAAATGGCGGCTGCAAACCGTCGAGATCAACGGCCGGGTGCGCATCGCCGGCGTCGCGGTCGAGGCCGGCGACCTGGTGCTGGCCGACGAGTCCGGCGTGGCGTTCGTGCCTTACGCACAGGCCCTGGCCGTGCTGGAAGAAATGGAGCGCATCCAGGCGGGCGACCACCGCCAGCAGCGCGACATCGCGGCGGGCATCGACCTGCAGACCCTGGCCCGCACGAAATACAAATAACGCAAGGCCAGCCACCGATAAACGTTCCTCAAAGCAGGGAGCCATGGAGACAAGCATCGAATGCGTGGTCGGCTGCGCCGACATCCTGGGTGAAGTGCCGCTGTGGTGCGCGCGCACGCAACGCCTGTGGTGGGTGGACGTGCGCCGCAGCGCGCTGCAGTCGTACGATCCCGCCACCGGCCGGCATCAGGCGCGCCGCATGCCGGAAGGCATGCTGGTGGGCGCGATCGCGCTGCGCGAGGCCGGCGGTTTCCTGCTGGCCACCAACACCGGCCTGTACCGCTACGATCCGGCGCAGCCGCACCCGCCGGTATTCCTGGCCAACCCCGAGGCCGACAAGCCGGCCAACCGCCTGAACGACGGCAAGTGCGACCGGCGCGGCCGCTTCTGGGTGGGCAGCATGCGCGACGCCCAGCGCCTGCCTGAAGGCACGCTGTACCGTGTCGATCCGGACCACAGCTGCCACGCGCAGTTCAACGACATCGTGGTGCCCAACTCCATCGCCTGGAGCCCCGACGACCGCACCATGTACTTCGCCGATACGCACAGGCAGCTGATCTGGGCGTTCGACTTCGACCTGGACGACGGCGCCATCTCGAACCGCCGCGTCTTCAAGGACTGGACGCACCATCACGGCCGGCCCGACGGCTCTACCGTGGACAGCGAAGGGTATCTGTGGAATTGCATGGTCGCCAGCGGCGAACTGGTGCGGCTGGCGCCCGATGGCAGCGTCGACCGGGTCATCGCGCTGCCGGTCACCAACCCCACGTGCCCCGCCTTCGGCGGCAAGCATCTGGATACGTTGTACGTCACCAGCCACTCGCAGCGTATTCCGCCCGAGCGGCTGGCCGCCGAACCCTGGGCCGGGGCGCTGCTGGCGCTGGATGTCGGTGTACGGGGCCTGCCGGAACCGCGTTTCGCGGGTTGAACTTCCACCTGATAAGGAAGACTCATGCGTATTTTTTCTTTACTGCTGGCCCTGGCCGGCATGCTGGCGGCCGCGTCCGCCGGCGCAAGCGATGTGGTGCGGCTGGTGGTGCCGTTTTCGGCCGGCGGGCCGGTGGACCAGGTGGCGCGCATCCTGGCGCCGGGCCTGGAGGCCGCGCTGGGCGCCACCGTGGTGGTGGAAAACCGCGGCGGTGCGGGCGGCACCGTCGGCACCAATCACGTGGCCAAGTCGCCGCCCGACGGGCACACCGTGCTGATGGCGACCTCGGGCTTTGTGATCTCGTCCGAGACCACCGCCAAGCTGCCCTACGATCCGCACAAAGACCTGGAACCCATCGCCCTGGTGGGCCAGGTGCAGACCCTGCTGGTGGTGCGGCCCACGCTGGGCGTGAATAGCCTGGCCGACCTGGTCAAGCTGGCCAAGTCGGGCCACCCGCTGTCGTTCGGTTCTACCGGCGTGGGCGGCACCATGCACGTGGGCGGCGAACTGCTCAACCGCGCCGCCGGCATCCACGCGCTGCACGTGCCGTACCGCGGCGCGGCGCCGGCCATCACGGCGCTGATGGGCGGCGAGATCGACATGGTCAATGCCGACGTGCCCGTGCTGCAGCCCTATGTGAAAAGCGGCAAGGTCAAGGCGCTGGTCATCTACGACACCAAGCGCTCGGAAGAGTTGCCCAACGTGCCCGATGCGGTCGAGGCCGGCTACCCGCAATTGCTGATGAGCAACTGGTACAGCGCCATGGTGCCTGCCGGCACGCCGGCTGCCGCCAAGCAGAAGCTGGAACAGGCCTTCCTGTCGGCCATCCGGTCGCCCGCCATCGCGCAGCGCCTGGCCGAGGCCGGCCTGCGCGGGCCGATGGGCACCGCCGATTTCCGCAAGAAGCTCGACGCCGAGTTTGCGCGCTGGGTGCCGTTCCTGCGCGAAACCGGGCTGAGCGTGCGATGAGCGCTGTCGCCTCGCGCCACCGGCTGCTGCAGCTGGGCCCGCTGCCGCCCGGCCTGCAGCGCCGCGCCGCCGAGCAATACGCGCTGGAGCCCCTGTGGACCCAGCCGTCGCCCGAGACGTTCCTGTCGCGCGAGCATGGCGCGTTCGACGGCGCCATCATGATGTCGCGCCACGGCTGCAAGGCGCCGGTGATCGCCTGCCTGGCCGCCGCGCCGCGGCCCGGCGTGGTGGCCTGTTTCGGCGTGGGCTACGACGGCATCGATCTGGCCGCCGCGCGACGCCATGGCGTGCAAGTCAGCACCACCCCCGACGTGCTGACCGACTGCGTGGCCGATACGGCGCTGGGCCTGATGCTGGCCTGCGCGCGCCAACTGGTGCCGGCGCATCGCCACGTGCAAAGCGGCGCCTGGCTGCAGGGCCCGTTCGCGCTGGCCACGCGGGTCACCGGCAAGCGGGTGGGCATCGTCGGCCTGGGCCGCATCGGCCTGGCCATCGCCCGCCGCGCGCGGGGCTTCGACATGCCGGTGCGCTACCACACGCGCACGGCGCGCACCGGCGTGCCGTACGAGCACGAGGCCGACTTGGGCGCGTTGGCGCAATGGGCCGATTTCCTGGTGCTGGCCTGTCCCGGCGGGCCGCAGACGCATCACCTGGTATCGGCCAACGTGCTGGATGCCCTGGGGCCGGAAGGCTACCTGATCAACATCGCGCGCGGCAGCGTGGTCGACGAAGCCGCGCTGGTTGCCGCCATCCAGGCCGGCCGCATCGCCGGCGCGGGGTTGGACGTCTACGCCGACGAGCCGCGCGTGCCGGCCGGCCTGCTCGATACCGACCGCGTGGTGACCCTGCCGCACATCGCGGCCTCGACCCGCGAGACGCGCCATGCGATGGAACAACTGGTGCTGGACAATCTGGCTGCCTTCTTTGCCACCGGCAAGGTGCTGACGCCGCCTGCCTGACGAATCGCCTGCTTCATGATGATCATCGAACACCGTACCTATACCCTGCCGCACGGCGCGCTGGACGACTACCTGGACCGCTTCGAGCACCAGGCCCTGCCGGTGCTGATGCGCCACCTGGGCCATCTGTTGGGCGTCTTCGTCAGCGAGATCGGCCCGCTGAACCAGGTGCTGCACATCTGGGCCTACGACAGCCTGGCCGAGCGCGAGCGCCGCCGCGAGCGCCTGGACGCCGACCCGGAATGGATCGCCTTCAAGATCCGCAACCGCGGCACCTTCACCGCGCAAGAGGTGAAGATCCTGCGCCCCGCGCCGTTCTCGCCGCGCCACTGGTGACGCCCATGATTTCCTCCGACATGCCGATGGCCCGCAACGCGCTGAAGGCGCGGCTGGCGCGCGGCGAGCTGGCCGTGTCGCTGATCGTGCGCATGGCGCGCACGCCCGACATCGCGCTGGTCGCGCAGGCCAGCGGCTTCGACGCGCTGTATGTCGACCTGGAACACAGCCCGCTGTCGCTGGAAACCGCGTCGGCGATCTGCATCGCCAGCCAGGCGGCCGGCGTCACGCCCCTGGCGCGCGTGCCCGAGGCCAGCGCGGCATGGATCTCGCGCGTGCTGGACAGCGGCGCCGCCGGCGTCATCGTGCCGCACGTCGACCATGCCGACGCCGCGCGCGCCGCGGTGGCGTTGGCGAAGTATCCGCCGCACGGCCATCGCTCGGTCTCGACGACCTTGCCGCAACTGGCCTACCGGACGCTGCCCGCGGACGATACCCGGCGCCGCATCAACGACGAGACCCTGGTGGTCGCCATGATCGAAAGCAGCCGCGGGGTCGAGCAGGCCGACGCCATCGCCGCGGTGCCGGGCGTCGACATGCTGCTGGTCGGCGCCGGCGACCTGGCCGCCGACCTGGGTATCGCCGGCCAGCCCGACCATGATGCGCGCATGCAAGCCGCCTTCGACACCGTCATCGCCGCTTGCCGCCGCCATGGCAAGGCGGCCGGGGCAGGCGGGCTGGCCGGCCGCCCGGACCTGCTGGCCAGCCTGGTGGCCCGGGGCGTGCGCTTCGTGTCGGCCGGCACCGACACCGGGTTCTTGTTGAGCGCGGCCCAGGCCAAGGTGACCGCCCTGCGCGCACAATGCTTGCCGGGCGCCGCCCGGGGCTGAGTTGTCCACGGCTTGTGCACGGGGTTATGCACGGGCTTTTCACCAGCTTGTCCACAGCGTTGTCCCCAGCCTTGCCGGGGCTGGCAAGAGGCTAGTGCACTGCGGCAAAAAATGTGTATAATCTCGTTCTTCTCTGCGGCGGGGCGCCCAAATCGGGTGTGTTCGCAACAGGCAGGGGCTGTTAGCTCAGTTGGTAGAGCAGCGGACTCTTAATCCGTAGGTCGAGTGTTCGAGCCACTCACAGCCCACCACGAATATCAAGCAAAAAGGCCAACCCTTCGGGGTTGGCCTTTTTGTTTTCCTTGGCCGGCCGGGGGCAATCCCTGCATCAGTATTCGTTCAAGGAATGATCGATCATCGAAAAAAATCTCTTTCTGGGCTGACCGGCGGGCGCAAGAATCGCACGAGACCAGACCGGCATCGCGTATCGGGCCCGCAAGGCCTGCGATACCTGTGCCGCCTGTGTCGCGCCGCTGTGTGATTCCTGAACGGAGGTTGTATGTTTGCTGCGCCGCCGGTGATTGCCGCCGAAGTCTTTGCCCGCTACCCCGATGCGCTGAGAACCGGGACGGCGGAGAGCGAGTGGAACCAGGGGCAACCGGCGGGGCTGGCCGCTTCCAGCTTCCTGGAAGGCCCGTCGTTCGATCGCGATGGCATCCTGTGGTGCGTGGACGTGGTGAACGGCCGCTTGCTGAATGTCCGTCCGGATGGCGCCTTTTCGGTCGCCGCTGAATACGACGGCTGGCCCAACGGCCTGAAGATCCGTGACGATGGCCTGGTCTTCATCGCGGACTACAAGAACGGGATCATGGTGCATGAGCCCGGGTCGAAGTCCGTGAAGCCCTATTTGACCCGGGCGAACATGGAACGCTTCAAGGCCGTCAACGACTTGTTCTTTGCTGCCAATGGAGACCTGTACTTTACCGACCAGGGCCTGACTGGCTTGCACGATCCCACCGGGCGGGTCTTCAGGGCCACGCCCGACGGTCGTATCGATTGCCTGCTGGCCAACGTGCCCAGCCCCAACGGCCTGGTGATGGATTTGCAGCAGGGCGCGCTGTACCTGGCCGCCACCCGCGCCAACGCGGTCTGGCGGGTGCCCATCGTCAAGGGGCAGGCCGTCAAGGTGGGGACTTTCCTGCAACTGTCCGGCGGCATCGGGCCGGATGGCCTGGCGCTCGACGTTGCCGGCGGATTGGCGGTGGCGCACGCGGGAATGGGCGCAGTCTGGGTGTTCAGCGAACGGGGAGAACCCCAATGCCGGATCGACACGCCGGCGGGGGCCATGTCGACGAACATTGCCTATGGCGGCCCCGGGAACCAGGACCTGTTCATCACCGAGTCGGCCAGCGGGCAGATATTCCGGGCGCGCCTGGCGGTTGCCGGAGAACGCATGTTCTCGTACAGGCAGCCTCAGGTGTTGGCGCGATAACCGGCGGCCGGAATGACGACCTTTCGAGAACTGGAGGCGTTTGTCGCCGTGGTCGACATGGGGTCGTTCGAGAAGGCTGCCCGCAGCCTGGAGACCTCTCAGTCGGCCATTTCCCGGTTGATCGGCGAGTTTGAAGAGGGCTTCAAAAACCCGCTGTTCAATCGCGCGCACCGTTCCGCCTATCTCACCATCCAGGGAAAGGAAGTGCTGCGCCAGGCGCGTGCGCTGCTGCGGCAACGGGCCAACCTGACCGAGCGGTTCGCCAATCCCGAGTTGATGGCGTCGACCTTGCGATTGGGGGTGACAGAGCTTGCCGCGATTACCTGGCTGGGGCCTTTTGTTGCCGAATTGAAGGCCCGGCACCCCAGGATTCGGTTGGATCTCAAGGTCGATTCGTCGCCCAGCCTGCACGCGCAAATGCGGGACGGCCGGCTTGATGTCGCCGTCGTCATGGATTCGACGAGCTCGACGGGAATGGTGCGGATTCCCATGGGGTCGGCCACCTTCGGCTGGTTTGGCGCGCCGGCGCTGGCGCTGCCCGCATCGTTGAGACTGTCGGAATTCGAGCGGCAGACGTTGCTGATTCAAGGTGGCCCCGGCGGGGCCGGAAACCAGGTCGAGTCCTGGCTGGTCGGCAAGGGCGTGAAACTGGCCAATACGATCCGCAGCGACAGTTTGGCGGCCCTGACCGGAATATGCGTGGCCGGGCTGGGCGTGGCCAGCCTGCCGCGCGCGATCGCCGCCGATGCTGTCGGCGCCGGCCTGCTGCGCGAAATCAGGATTTCGCTCGGGGCGCCCAGGATGCGGTACGTTCTTCTGAGCCGGATCGATTCGTTGACGGGGTTTCAGCGCGGCGTGGCGGAAATCGCCAAGCGAAATTGCGATTTCGACCGAGCCATGATCTTGCGGCCCGGGCAAGCCTAGCGCAGGTTTTTATGCTGACTATCAAGCAACTGCAGGCCTTTTACTGGGTCGCTCGCCTGGGTACGCTCAGCCGGGCTGCCGAGAAATTGCACGTCACCCAGTCCGCCATGACCAAGCGGATGCAAGAGGCCCAGGCGGCCGCCGCACGGCCCCTGTTCGAACGAAAAGGGCGTAATAGCCAGCTTACGCAATTCGGCAGGGAACTGCAGGCCGAGTGCGACACATTATTCGAATCGTTGCGCGCTTTCGATGAACTGAAAAAACTGGAACACCAGCCTGTCAGGTTGCTGCGCGTCGGCCTTACGGAGATGGTGGCCCTGACATGGTTTGCCGATTTCCTTAGACGCATGAAGCGCGTATACCCGCTTATCACCGTTCAGCCGGAAATCGATCTGTCGCTGATTCTGCAAGACAAGGTCGAGCAAGGCCGGCTTGATCTTTCCATCGTGCCGGACGTCCGGACGTCTGACACCCTGGTGCAAGTCGGCGTCGGAGAGGTGCAGTTCGGGTGGTTCGCCGCACCAGGAGTGTTCGCTTCCGGAGCGGTGCATTCGTTGCAGGCACTGGCAACACAGCCTGTCATCGAGCAGTCGGAGAATTCGATCATTACGGCCGCCTGTGGCCGCTTGTGGGAAAGTGCCGGCGTATGGCCAGAGCGGATCTACGGCGGAAACAGCGTGAAGGCGCTTGCTGGCCTGATCTCGGCCGGAGTAGGAATCAGCTGCCTGCCTATTGCGTTGTTCAAGAACGAGGTCAGGGCGGGAACGCTGGATTTGATCAGAACGGCCAGCCCGGCGCCATCGATCAGCTATTCGTGCTGTTTTCTCAAGAACGCGGATGCGACGCTTGGCCATCGGGTGTCGGAAGTCGCACGGGAATGCAGCACGTTCACCCGCCATTCAAAAGCGCCGCCGCGCCGTCGGGGCAGCCTGGCAGCACCACGCTTGGACGGACGGTGAAAACGCGGCCAATTACTGCGATTCGGCGCCCGAGAGAAAGCGGGAATAACTGAATATGCCGGGGGACCCGCCCGTATGGATAAATACGATGTTCTGCCCGGCGACAAACTTCGTCCGCGCCAGGTCCATGACGCCGGCCATCGCCTTCCCGGTATAGCAGGGGTCCAGCAGCAGGCCTTCTTCTTTGGCCAGCAGCTTGATGGCGGCGATACCGGCCTGCGACGGAATGCCATACCCGTCTTGGTTGTAGGCATCCAGGATGCAGATGTCGGTGGGCTGAAGCCCTACGTTGATGCCTGCCAGCCTTGCGGCATTTTCTACCTCGTGAGCAATCCGCGCGGCCAGTTCGCCGACGCCGCGGTTGATTGTGATGCCGATGATCGGGTAGGCGCCGCGATGGAAGGCCTTGCCCAGGATCAGGCCGCTTTGCATGCATCCCGACCCCGATGCGCAGATGACCGCATCGATCTTGAAACCGTGCAGGGCCGATTGTTGCGCGAGCTCTTCGACCAAACCAAGATAGCCCAACGCGCCGACCGGCGAGTAGCCCCCACCGGGAATGACATAAGGCCTTTTTCCCTGGGAAGCCAGCTTTGCCGCCATGTGTTGCATGGCTGGCTCAAGATCGGACAGGGATTGCGCGGCTACATATTCAATGCGTGTGCCGAGCAGGTGGTTCAGCAGCATGTTGCCCTGGTGTCCTTGCTGCCTTGGCAGCTTTTCGCCGGGGTGCTGCAAGACCAGGACGGCGTTCAGCCCAAGCCGATTCGCGGCTGCCGCGGTGAGCCTCGCGTGGTTGGACGTGACGGGGCCGCAAGTGATGACGGTGTCGGCACGCCTGGACAGTGCGTCGCCCAGCAGTGTGGCCAGCGCCCTGGTCTTCGAGCCCCCCATGGCGACTCCGGTCAGGTCATCGCGCTTGACCCAGATACGCGGGCCGTCGATTATCTTCGACAAGGCGCGCAGCTCTTCAAGGGGTGTGGGATAGTGCCCAACGGGCGCAACAGGGATAGGTGAAGGGCACGGCGTGGGCAAGTCGGCTTCTCCTGCAGTGCAATCGATGATTTCCCGTCCGGCGGTATTGAAGGCCAAGAACAAGAATTGTCAGGCGCGCGATGTGTTCGAAAAAGAGATATTTCTCGATCAAACGACCTTCCGGATTGATATGCGTAGTAGGGGTGAACCCCCGCCCCGCTGGCGCTTTATCCCGTTCGGCCGAGGGCATGCGCCGATACCTGGCCGGCTAGGGTAAACACGAGAAATCCATACCAATTTGGAATAACTACTGGCGGGGGAAAATTCAGTTTTCCGTCGTTTTCGACGCTGATATATTGGCGCCACTCCATCACAAAGACCAAGGGGCTCCACATGATTTCGCGTCGCCGTTTCCTGAAATTGACCTATGGCAGCGCCTTGGTGGCGGGTTCGTCTTTGGGGCTTGCTCGTGCCGCTTCGGGGCCGGTCAGCATCATCATTCCGGGGCCGCCCGGAGGCGGCGCCGACGCAATTGCCCGTATCGTCGCGGACAAGCTCGGCACGAAGCTCGGCGAGACCGTGATCGTGGAAGCGCGCCCTGGCGCCAGCGGCCTGATCGCAAGCAACTACGTGCGGCGCCAGGCACCCGATGGCAAGGTGCTTTACCTGAGTTCTTCCATGTTGGTGACCGCACCCGCCGTCAATCCTGAAATCCAGAAACTGGATCCGGTAGCCGACTTCACGCCATTGGCCAGGCTGTCGGTCAATACCTACCTGTTCCTGGCGAACAAGACGCTGCCGGTGTCCGATGTGCGGGAATTCATCGAGTACTGTCGCGCCAATCCTGGCAAGGTGAAGATAGGCACCGTGGGGCAGGGGTCGTCCAGCCACCTGGCTGCCGCGTACCTGGCCCAGGCAGCGAATATCGACGTGGTCATCGTGCACTACAAGGGGTCCGCGCCCGCGAACCAGGACATGATGGGCGGCTTTGTCGACGCCAAGTTCGAGAACCTGGCGGGCACCCGTGCAACGCTGGACTCGGGCAAAGTGAGAATCCTGGGCGTATCCAACGCCGAGCGATCGCCGCTGTTTCCTGACGTACCGGCGGTGAACGAGGTCGTGCCAGGCCTGGCCGCCGATGATTTTTTCGTCATCGTTGCCCCGAAGGGCATGGACGGCGAACGCGCGCGCACGCTCAGCCAGTATCTTGGCGAAGTCGTCCGGATGCCGGACGTGCAAGCGAAACTGCGCGACCAGCTTGGGGCGATCTCTGCGCCGCTCGACCCCGAAAAGACGGCGGAATATATGCGCGCGTCGTTCGACAGGACGAAGCGTTGGGCCGCGGACCTGCTCGTCACGGCGTAACCCGGCAAACAGCGCCGACCCGCTCGGCGCGGAATCCGCAGGCCCACCGGTTGCGGTGGGCGCTTGCGTTCATGCCGTCAGGTATCGGCTCTTCTGCGAGTTCCGCGCAGGCTTGGGCGTTGATACCCGAGATTCGCCGAGATCTGTTCGCCGGCCCGCTTGAGCGCAAGTAGATGATGCGGCGATGGCTGGCGGCCGATGAACTGCACCAACCCGACCAATCCCAGCGTGCCGACGCAGTCTTCGCTTTCGTCGAAAATCGGCACCGCGATGGCGTTCAGGCCCAATATCATCTCTTGGGGCGCCGTGGCCCAACCCTGGGTCCTGACTTCCTGGATTTCGGCTTCGAGTTTGCCGTAATCGCAGACGGTATGTTCGGTAAAGCGCTCCAGCTCTTGCTTGCGCACCCATTGCATCAACGGTTGCCGGCTGAAGGCCAAGGCAACCTTGCCCTGCGCGGAGGAATGAAACTGCATTTCCGTTCCCGGGCGTACGCCAATCTCGAACACCGACGTCCCGAAAACGGTTTCGAGAACGATGACGCCGCGTGTTCCCACGGCCGATATCGTCACTGATTCGCCGGTTTCCGCCCTGAGTTCCGAGACGGCCTGATGGGATTGCGTCAGCAAATCGACCCGTTGCGCCGCGGCCCGGCCCAGCAGGTGCACTCTTACGCCCAGGCGATAGCGCGAACTGGCCAGATCCTGCGCAAGATAACCGCGATCGAGCAGCGTGCGCAGGTGGCGGAACATCGTGGCCTTGGTAGAGCCCAGCCTGTCGGCAAGTTCGGAAACACCGATGCCATCTTTCTCCTGGGAGATCGCTTCCAGGATATCGAGGGTCACATGGACCGATTTGATGGCCGCCGCCGGCTTGTCGTCTTTCAATACCGTCTCCAGGGTCAAAGTTCGTCGGGAACAAAGCTGACAATCGCGCGCGACGCCACCAGGGGACGGAAGCGTTCGACCACATGCTGCTCGTGCTCGGGGCTCAAAAGGTAGCGGTCCAGGTCTTCCCGACTGTCGAATTCTATAGAGAACGCGTACTCAAAAGACGAGTCGCGTGCGCTGATGTTGCGCCCAATAGAAAAATTCCTCATCCAGGGGAAGGTCTTCGGAAAGTCCCGATATTCCGCCAGCAGCGCTTGGCGCTGAGCTTCCGTGGCGTCGGGCTTGAAGCGAAAGAACAAGGTGTGCTTGATCATGGCGGTCTCACGATTTGTGTGCCGTAATACGGTACATAGTTTTAGAGAAAAAAGACGCAGAAAGGCAAAATCATCGGAAATACCGGCACTATCGCGTTGAGAAAATTCCAGAACGGATGATATCATGTACCTTAATACGAAATGTCGTACCGTAATAAGGAACAGAAATGGCTTCCACGCCCGTTTTGTACAACTGGAACGACCTGCCTCGCGAGAAAGTGCGGCCCGGTGTCGAGCGTTGCGCGTTCAGCGGAGACAACGCCATCACCGTCTTCAACTGGATCGAGCCGGGCAACGAGGTCCGGCCCCATCGCCATACGTTCGAGCAGCTTGTCTACATTCTTCAAGGCGAAGCCCGCTATCACGTCGGCGATGACGTCTTCGAGTGCCGCGCGGGCAGCATGCTGCGCGTGCCGCCGGGGCAGGTCCACTTCATTGAAGTGGTGGGGCAGGAAACGGTTGTCAACATGGACCTGTTTTCGCCGATACGGGACGACTACGTGCACTTGCTGGCGTATCAAGAGCCCGCCGGCTCTGGCGACTGACACGATATGAATACGCCGCGAATGCGTTCTGCCGTGCCGTTTCGTGACCGTCTTCGCGCCCGCGATGCGTTGGTCGGTGCATTCCAGAAGTTGAGCGCCTACCACGCGACGGAATTGCTGGGCAGTGGCGCGCTGGACTACATCGTGCTCGACACCGAGCACGCGGCCTTCAGCCGGCGCGAACTCGATAGCTGCCTGCTTGCCGCGCGGGCCGCCGACTTGCCCTGCCTGGTGCGGCTGCCGGACAGTTCCGCCGAAAGCATCCTGGCCGTGCTCGACATGGGCGCCACCGGTGTCGTGGTGCCCAGGGTGTCCGATGCCGACAAGGCCAGGGCGGTTGTCGCGGCGGCCCATTACGCCAGCCATGGCGGAAGCAGGGGGTTCTCGAATTCGCCTCGGGCCGGTGCCTACGGCGCCAGCGCGATGCACGAGCATGTCCGGCAATCCGACTCGACGGTCGTCGTCATCTGCCAGATCGAAGACAGGGACGGCGTGTCATCCATAGACGCGATTGCCGGTGTGGAAGGCATTCACGGGTTGCTGGTCGGCCCCGCCGACCTGACGCTTTCCTATGCACAGCCCAGCCCGGGTTCGCCCATGGTCGCGGATGCCATCCGGGCGGTGGCGGCCGCCGCCGTGGCCAAGGGCGTCGCCGCCGGCATCGCGATACCCGACCTGGGCGAGGGCGGGAAATTCGCCCAGGACGGATTCAACTTTCTTCTCGTCGGCTCGGACCAGTCGATGATTGTCCGCGGTTCGAACGCCCTGGCGCGCGAGTTTCAAGAGAATGTTGCACCTCTCATCAAGGAAAAAGGTTGAAAGCCTATAACAATGAAGACCTTCAGGCCGCCGCCAAGCGGGCGCTGCCGCGGGGGCTTTATGAATACATCGCACGGGGTAGCGAAGACGAAACTGCCCTGGGCCGCAATCGGCGGGCGCTGGACGCGATAAAGTTCCGTCCGCGGGTGTTCGTCAACGTGGCGGAACGGAACCAGACGGTCACCGTGCTGGGCAAGAAGCAGGCCTTGCCGCTGATCATTGCGCCGACAGGGGCCGCGGGATTGATGTGGTACCAGGGGGAAATCGCGCTGGCGCGCGCGGCTCAACATGCGGGGATCCCCTTTGCGGTGTCGACGTCGGCGATCACGTCGATGGAAAAGATCGCCGAGGCAAGCCAGCCGCGGCTGTGGTTCCAGCTTTATGTCTGGCCCGACTTCAACATGGCCGAGCAGCTTATTGGCCGGGCAGAATCTGCCGGCTACGACACGCTGATGGTTACTGTCGACACCATCGTCAATCCCAACCGCGAATACAACTCGCGCAATGGTTTCAACGTTCCCATCCGCTTCAACGTTCGCAACACGCTGGATGTCTGTCGCCATCCCCAGTGGCTTGCCGGCGTCTTCCTGAAGTATTTGCTGAACAGCGGCATGCCGCAATTCGAGAACTATCCCGATGCCATGCGGATGTCCATGACGGGCAATCGCTCGAAAAAATGGGCTGTCACCCAGAAATCGGAAACCCTGGACTGGGACGACCTGAGCCGCCTGCGCGATCGTTGGAAAGGGTCGCTGGTCGTCAAGGGCATTCTGGACGTCGAAGACGCCGTCGAGGCCGCCCATCGCGGGGTGGATGGCATTGTGGTGTCGAACCACGGTGGCCGCAACCTGGACTGCGTGCGTTCCCCGGTCGAAGTGCTCGGCGAAATCGTCCGTGCCGTCGGTGAAAAGATCGACGTCATCGTGGACAGCGGCTTCACCCGCGGCAGCGACGTCGTCAAAGCGCTGGCGCTGGGGGCCAAGGCCGTCATGGTGGGGCGCAGCCCCTTGTACGGCCTGGCCGCCGGCGGAGAATCCGGCGCCATGGAAAGCATCAATTTCTACCGCGAGGAAATCGACCGCGTGCTGGCCTTCCTGGGCGTGAACGACGTATGCAAGCTTACCCCCCGTCACGTACACCTGGACCCCGCGCTGTTCGGATCGGAGCAAAGGCCATGAAGCTCGAAAGCTGGGTCTATCCATGGGACATGGCGTCGGCGGGCGTCGACGCCATGCTGTCGGAGATGCGCGATCTGGGCTTGCAAGGGTTGCGGATTGCCAGCAATTACCATCCGATCGGCACATTGTCGCCGCGGTCGAAAAACCGGCGCATTCTCTATACCGAGTTGGGCGGCGTCTTTTTTCCCGTTCGCCCCGAGCGTTACGGCCGCATCCGCCCGCAGTGCTGGCACGAGGCGGAAGTACTGAACGTCTGGCCCCAGGTGGCCGAACGCGTGGATCGCTACGGAATGTCCATGAGCGCCTGGACGATAGGCATGTTCCAGCCATGGATCACCCATCAGGTTCCCGATACCGCCCGCGTGACGCCTTCCGGCGACGCCATCCCGTCGATGGCGTGCCCGGCCAATCCGGATGTCAGGGCTTTCTTCACCTGCTTGTGCGCCGATCTTGCCGGGCAATACCCGATCGAGGGGATTCATCTCGAGGGCATTTCCTTTCACCACTACAACTATGGCTGGGTCCGGCCGCGCATTCTGATCGATCTGGCACCGTGGACGAACTTCCTGATGAGCCTGTGCTTCTGCCAGGCCTGCCGCAGCAAGGCCGATCGGCACGGGGTGGATGTCGAGGGGCTGCGGACGAGGATTCTCCGCGAGCTGGACCATTGCTTCGAGGCGCCGGGCGACACCGATCGCGCCCCGCCAATGGAACAGCGCTACCACGAATGGCTGCAGACGGACGGCGATTTCGCGAAATTCGTATCGCTGCGGGAAGACGCCGTCGTCCAGCTCATCCAGGAAATATCCGATGCCGTCCATGCCATCAGGCCAGGGTGCCGGATAGGCGTGTGGAGCCCGATCGAGGTCGACGGTTCGGCCGGCGTCAACCTTGAGCGGGTCATGCGCGTGGTCGGTTCGGTGCTCGTCTGGGAACCCTCCAAACGTCTGGACGCCGCACGCCGCATCCGGGCCGCGACGCTCGCGTCGGGCCGTGACGTGCATCTTTCCCATTTTCAGGCTTGCGGATGGCCTCATGGCGCGGACTCGCCCGAGGTGCGGCATGAACTGGAAACCGCCTATTCGCTGCCCGTCGATAGTGTGGTTTTCTACAACTACGGGCTGGTCCGGCAGGGGCAAATGCGCCGCATGATCGAAATCGCGCGGTCCCTCGAGCGGACATGATTGCAGGGCACGGCGTCCTCAGAGCGCCGCCATTTATTCAGCGTATTCACAGTATCCAGGAGAGACAACAATGAAGCCGAATTCCCTATCCAAGCACCTCAAGCGCCTATGCGTCATCGGCGCCGGCACGCTGGCGATCGCGCTGCACGGCATCGCCGCGGCGGCACAGGACAAGCCCATCAAGTGGGATCTTGCCGGCTATTACGGCCTGGGAACGCCGCCCACCAAGCTGCTGAACGAGTTCGCCGCCGACGTCAAGAAAGCCACTGATGGAAAGCTGGTGATCTACGTTCGACCTGTCGGCGAACTGCCCTATCCGCCGTCGGACTATCACCGCGTCGTGGGCGACGGCTCCATTCAGATGGCGGACACGGCGTGGATAGCGGGTGATGTTCCATCCGCCGGGGCGCTGACCCTGCCGCTGCTGGTTCGCAATTTCACGGAATTGCGCACGGCCATGAAAGCGGCCCAGCCGGGCATCGACAAGGAACTGGCGCGATTCGGCGCCAAGCCGCTGTTCTGGTACAGCTTTCCGGTAGCCAATTTCTGGGGAACCGGATCGGCCCCCAAGAGCCTGAAAGACTTCGCGGGGCTCAAGATCCGCGGCCTGACTCCCGAGCATTCCGCGCTGATCGCCATGCTCGACGCCGCACCGGTAACCATCGCGACCCCCGAAGTGATGACGGGCCTGCAGTATGGCACGGTCAATACCGCGATCACTTCAGCGTTCGGCCTGACTTCGGCCAAATGGGACAGCCTGATCAAGTGGGGCTATATCGTCGACCTTGCGCCAACGCCGAGCTACATCGTCGTCAATCAGAAAGAGTTCGACGCCTTGCCGGAAGAGCTGCGCCAGGCACTGGTAACGGTCGCCGCCAAACATCAGGAAAAGATGCTGGACTTCATCGAAGCCGAAGAAGTGCGCCTGCAGAAGCAACTGGCCGGTCGGGGCCTCGAGCTGGTCAAGGCCTCGGACCAGGAAATCGACGCGTTGGGCAAGCAAGTCGAGCCGCTGTGGAAGCAATGGGGCGCGTCCCGAGGCGAAACGGCCAGGGCGACGCTGGACGCCGTGCGTTCCAGCATGAAGCGCTAGGGGCCGCCATGGTGTCGAAAACCCCTGCCGGATGGACCGGAAAAATGGCCAATGGCGGGGCGATCGTCGCCGCCGTCGCGGTCGTGCTCAGCACTTTGCTGGTATTGGCCGAGGTCGTTGCCCGCACCGTGTTTCATACGTCGATATTGATCAGTGTGGAGTTCTCCGGCTATCTGTTGATCGTCATTACTTTCCTTGGGCTGGCCTATACCCAGCGAACCGGGCAGATGATTCATGTGGACGTGCTGTTTGGCGTTCTGTCGCCACGCAAGCGTGCCTGGGCTGATGCGCTGCGTCATACCGCGATGCTGGCTTATGCCGCGATAGCGCTGTGGTACGTCAGTATCTTTACCTGGCGCTCGTATACGCTGGACCAAGTCTCGTCGTCGCTGCTCAGAACGCCGCAATTCATTCCCCAGTTGTTCATGGTGATCGGGCTGGCATTGCTGCTGGTGGAGTTGATCAGAAGCTGCCTGCGTGCCTGGCGCAATGCGTTCACTGGCGTGAACAACAAGGAATTCAACAATGGAAATGTATAGCGCCCTGGGCTTGTTCGTGGGCATATTGACGGTATTGCTGTTGATCGGGACATGGATGCCGGCGGCGCTGGGCATCAGCGGCATCACGCTTCTGATCGCCAATGGCGATGCCCGCATGCTGGAGTCCATCGGGTTGGTGTTCTGGAACCAGGGCAGCAATTTCGTCCTGCTTGCCATTCCGATGTTCATCTTCATGGGAGAGATCGTGCTGGCAAGCGGCGTGAGCAGCCGATTCTATCGTTCGATCACCCCGTGGGCCCGTTTCCTGCCCGGACAGCTCTACAACAGCAACATCGTGGCCAGCGCCTTGTTCTCGTCGGTGTGCGGGTCCAGTGTCGCGACAGCCGCCGCGGTGGGAACCGTTGCCATCCCCGAGCTGCGCAAGGCCGGCTACAACGATCGCCTCAGCTTTGGCACCCTGGCTGTCGGCGGGACATTGGGCATTCTGATTCCGCCCAGTTCCGCCATGATCATCTACGGCAGCATGGTGAACGAGAACATTGCGAAGCTGTTCATCGCCGGCATCATGCCTGGCGTAATGATCGTCGGCCTGTGCGTGACCTATATCGTCCTGGTCTCGTTATTCAATCGCCGCCTGGCGCCCTCGCATACTGGCCTGCCCAGGCTGCGCGAGTTGCTGCAATCGGTGCCCGGCGCGCTGCCCCTGGTGCTGCTCATGGTGGCCGTGATCGGCAGCCTTTATTCCGGCGTGGTCACTCCCACCGAAGCTGCCGGGGTGGGTGTGCTGGGCGCGCTGATGGTCGCCGGCCTGTTCAAGACCCTGAGCTGGTCGATGCTGAAGAACGCACTGGAAGCGACTGTCGCGTCGACATGCATGCTGATGTTCATCATCCTGAGCGCCCAGATCATTGCATTCGCGTTCGCGCGCCTGGGAGTCACGCGCGAGCTCACGGACCTGGTGGTGCACCTGAGTGTTTCGCCCTGGACGATGCTGCTGATCATCGTGGTGCTTTACCTGGTGCTGGGTTGCTTCCTGGACGCCGTGTCCATGATGGTGATGACGTTGCCGCTGATCTATCCGGTCATGATGGAGCTGGGCTTCGATTCTGTCTGGCTCGGCGTGGTGCTCGTGCTGTTGATGGAGATCGGGCTCATCACGCCTCCGGTGGGCCTGAATCTCTTCGTATTGCAGCGCGTCGGAGGACGGCCGCTCAGAGAGGTGGCGCTGGGGTCATTGCCATTCGTGGGCCTGCTGCTGATCGGCGTACTGCTGCTGGCCGTCTGGCCTGAAATCGCCCTATGGTTGCCCGCACGATTGTGAACCAGCGACAAAGCCCACCCCATCGGTGGGCTTTGTCGTTCATGGGACGAGGCGCCTAGGCCTCGATCCCCCGCAACCCCTTCAACACCTCTTCCACCGGCATCACGTCCGCGTACTTCTGGCTCATGTCGAACAGGCTGGCCTTGTGGGGGGTCGGGCCGCGGTCGTAGACGCATTCGGTCGGCACCACCACGCGGAAGTTGTACGAGAACGCGTCGACCACGCTGGCGCGCACGCAGCCGCTGGTGGTGCAGCCCGCCACGACCAGGGTGTCCGCGCCCAGGTCCACCAGGTGGCTGACCAGCGCGGTGCCGAAGAACGCGCTGGGATGCTTCTTGGGCACCAGGATGTCGTGTTCGCGCGGCGCCACGGCTTCGACGAAATCGTAGCCACGCGGCGAGATGCCCATCATGGTGGGCACCTTGGCCGCCAGCCGCCCCGCATCGCTGGCCACCTTGGGCGCCACGTGCGGATACAGCACCGGCCAGTCGCGCTGCCGGAACAGCGCCAGCACCGGCTGCAGAGCGTCGACGGCCCGCCAGCCGGCTTCGCCGCAGGCCGTCGGGAATTCCTTCATGGCCTCGCGGATGGGCTGGCGCACCGTGCCGACGGTGCGGTACTGGATGTCGATGACCAGCAGGGCGGGGCGTGCGCCCAGGCCGCCGCGCCGGCCGAAGCCGGCATGCTGATAGATCTCCATCTCTTCAGGCTGGATCAGGTCGGACCAGATATCCATGTTTATCCCCCTATCGAATTCGCGCACGGTGCGCTACAAGTATTCATCGGATCCGCCCCGCGCGCCGTGCGCGGGGCGCCTAGCATTTGTCACTGCAGACTCCATGACCCACTTCGACGACCAGGCCGGCGGCAAGGAAAAGTTCACGCTGATGCGCCGCGTGCCCTCGCTGAACACCTTGCGGGCCTTCGAGAGCGTGGCGCGCCACGGCTCGTGCACGCGCGCCGGCGAGGAACTGAGCATCTCCACCGCGGCGGTCAGCCAGCAGATCAGGATGCTCGAGGCCTTCCTGGGCTGCGACCTGTTCAAGCGGCACGATCGCAAGTTCATCCTGACCAACGCGGGCGAAGCCTGCCTGCCGGAACTGCGCAAGGGCTTCGACCACCTGCTCAATGCCATGGGGCAGGTCAATACCCGCAAGTTCCGCCGCCGCTTCAACCTGTCGGTGCCGCCTTCGCTGGCCGCGCGCTGGCTGATTCCCAACTTCAACCTGCTGACCCGGGGTCTGGACGAATGCGACCTGTGGGTGTCGACCTCGCTGGTGCCGTTTCATCTGGACGACACCAACATCGACATGGCCATCATCCATGGCAGCGGCAAGTTCTTCAACCAGCAAAGCGCGCTGCTGATTCCCTCGTTCGAGATCCCGGTGTGCAGCCCCCGGTTGCTGGCCGAACACCCCATCGACACCTTCGACGACCTGCGGCACCATCGCCTGATCCACGAAGTCGCCGAGGTCGACGACACCGCGGTGCCATCCTGGAAGCAGTGGTTCGAGGCCAACGACATCCCGCAGATCGACCACGACACCGGGCCGCGTTTTTCCAACCCCAACCTGGTCGTCGAAGCCGCCATTGCCGGCGTGGGCGTGGCGCTGGCGCGCGGCGCGCTGGTCACCCGGGAACTGGCCAGCGGCGAGCTGGTCAGCCCCTTCGGCAAACCCCAGCCCGGCAGCACGGGCTACTACCTGGTGCGCAATCCGAATTCCGAGCATCGAGACCTGGCCGACGAGCTCGGCGCGCGCATCAAGCGCATCGTGGCCACGACCGGCGCCGCGGCTTATTCGAGTTCCAGCAGTTCGCGGCGCGCCGGCACCAGGGCGCGCGCGCCGTCGCGGCCGATGCGCACCGAGTCTTCCAAATGAGCGCCGCCGTATTCCGAGTCGCGGTAGAACACCTCGAAGTTGACGACTGAATCTTCCTGCAGCACCCAGCCCGCGCCGGCGTGGGCCGGTTCGGCGTAGTCGAAGATATCCAGGCCGATGGGGTGCAGCGTCAGCGTGGTGGCCTCTGGCCGGAAGCCATGCTGGCGCATCACGTTCGCGGCGATGTCCGAGATCTTGGCCGTATGGAAGCCCGCCTTCATGGCGGCCTCGCCTTCTTCCAGGGCGGTCTGCACCGCCTTGAACATCTTGCGCTGCGCCGCCGACGCCGGGCCGATGGTCGCCGTGCGTGCCATGTCGGCGCGATACAGGCGGTATTCGCAGATGGCATCCATCACCACGGCGTCGCCGCGGGCGAAGCGCTTGCGTTCGACGTAGTCGTGGTCCAGCACGAAGCTGCCGTCAGGGCCGCTGTTGAACAGCATGCCGCGTTCGCCCAGCGGCTTGGCGCCGTGCGCGGCCAGGGTATTGCGGTAGGCCTGCACCATGTCGGACCACGGCGCATCGGCGCGCACCGCGCCCGCCGCGGCATCGAGCGCCGCCGTGTTGATGGTGGCGGCCTGGGTCAGCACCGCGATCTCGTTTTCGGTCTTGACCGCGCGGATGCGCCGCAGCAAGGGCCGTGCATCCACCACGTCGACCTTGCCGTCCAGCGCCGCACGCAGGGTGTCGTGATAGCGCAGGTCGTCGCAGGCGATGACGATGCGGCGGTCGCCGAAATGCTGCCGCACGTAGCGTGCAATGGCGCCGGCCAGGTCGGCCGTGCGGTCCGCGGCGGTTCTGGCCAGCAGGTCGCGGATGGGCTGGCGCAGGTCGGTCTCGACGCCGACGCCGGCTTGGATGTCTTTCAGCAGCGTGCCGGCGCTGGACCACGGCGAGCCGTACACCCGCAGTTCCGGCAGCCAGGTGGGCTTGGTGGCCTGGTAGGCCAGGTCGTATTCCTGGATCAGCAGGGCGGCGGCGATGTCGGCCGGGGCCGGGATCAGCGCGCAGGCCCAGTCGTCGTAGAAATGACAGAGCGTCGAGTCGGAGTAGTGCCCCGACAGGTAATACAGCGCGTCGCTTTCCTTGCCGCAGATCAGGTCTACGCCCTGGTCGCGCATGAACGACCGGATGCGGGCCAGGTCGGACAGGGGCTGGGCGGGCGTGGCGACGCCAGGGTTGCTTGGGTTTTTCATGTTCAGTCTCTTCCAGGATTAAATCGGCTTGACCTGCGGCAGGGCCAGCACGTGCTCGGCGATGCGCCCCGGCGTGGTGAACCAGATGTCGCCCTCGTGGCGCGAGATGTGTTCCAGCACCCGCCGCAGGATGCCGACGCGATGCGGCTGCCCCGTCAGGAAGGTATGGATCGACACGGCATAGACTTGCGGCGCGTCGTCGGATTCCCGCAACTGCTGGTCGAAGGCGGCGATCAGCATGGCCTCGAAATCGCGGTCGGACATGCCGCGATTGATCAGCGCCGGGATGTCGTTCATTTCCATCGACGGGTACGGCACCGCCAGGATCGGGCCGTTGTCGGTGCGGAAGTACTGCGGCTGGTCGTCGAACCACCAGTCCAGCATGTAGGAATAGCCCGTCTCGACCAGCAGTTCCGGCGTCTGCGCGCTTTGCGAAATGAAGGGGCCCAGCCAGCCCTGCGGCCGCTTGCCTTCTTCTTTCAGCATCCGCTCGCGCACCGCGATCAGCACCTCGCGCTCTTGCTCGGGCGACATGTCCAGTTGCCGTTCGGAATTGGTGCGGCCATGACCGACGAACTCGTCGCCGCGCTGCCGGAACGGCACCAGGATTTCCGGGCAGGCGTCGTACACCGACAGGTTGGCCAGCACGGCCAGCGGCCGGTCCTGCTCGGCGAAGGCGTCGTGGATGCGGGTGATGCCCACGCGGTTGCCGTAGTCGCGATAGGCAAAGCCGCGGTGGTAGGGCGCGGCCGGCATGGTGGTGAAGTCGGGGCCCGGATTGCGGCCGAACTCGAACGCCTCGACGTTCAAGGCGAAGTACACCGCCAGGCGCGAGCCGTTCGGCCACTCGTAGGTGGGCCGCGAACGCAGCTGCGAGAACGGGTAGCGGTTGTTTTTGGTGTCGAAAGCCAAGGTCGCCTCCTGGACGATGCTAGTGAATCAAGTAACCGCCGTCGGCGATCAGGGTCTGGCCGACGAACGCCTGGCCGTCGCGGGATGCCAGGAACGCCACCATGCGAACCACTTCTTCCGGTTCCAGCATGCGGCCGTCCGGCACGCGGGACATCAGTTTTTCCCGCGCCGCGGGGCTCAGGCCCTCGGTCATGTTGGTGCGCACCACGCCGGGTGCGACGGCAAAGGTGCGAATGCCTAGCGAGGTCCATTCGCGCGAGGCATTGCGCGTGAATTGCACCAGGCCGGCTTTGCTGACGCTGTAGATGGCGCGGTCGGGCTCGCTGGCGAAAGCCAGTTGCGATGCGATGTTCACGATGGTGCCGCCGCGTCCCTTCATTTTCTCGGCGGCGGTCATGGCCATGATGATGGCGCCCGTCAGGTTCACGCCGATCAGGTCGGCGACCTCGGCCGCGCTGGTCTCCAGCAGGGACTTGCGCAGCATGTAGCCGGCGTTGTTGATCAGGATGTCGATGCGGTCGGTGGCCGCCAGGGCCCGGGCGATCGAGTCGGGCCGCCCCTGGTCGTAGGCCACCGCCTGGTGCGCGGGGCCCAGCTCGCCGGCCAGCGCGGCCAGTTGCCGGTCGTCCTGGTCCAGCAGGATCAACTCGGCGCCATGTTCGGCGAAGACCCGGGCGAAGACTCGCCCCAGCCCTCCGCACGCCCCGCTGATCGCAATACGCTTGCCCGCGAATTCGTCGCTTTGCACAATCATTTCCCGGCAGTGGTGGGTTATTCGGCCTTGATGTCGGCGCGCTTGACCACGTCGCCCCATCTTGCGTAGTCGGTCTTCAGGTAGGCATCCATCTCGGCCGGGCTCATCGATACCGAGGCATAGCCCAGGTCGACCAGGCGCGCGGCGAAGGCGGGATCGCGGGTGACGGCGGCCATCCTGTCGTGCAGGGCGTCGACGACCGCCGCCGGCGTGCCCGGCGGCGCCACCACGCCATAAAGCGTCTCGGCGTTCACGTCCAGGCCCAGTTCTTTCAGCGTGGGCAGGTCGGGCAGCAGGGGGATGCGTTCAGCCGAGCTGACGGCGTACATTTTCAGGCGCGACTTGGCCGCCACCGCCAGGTTGGGCGGGATGAACGCATAGTCGACCTGGGCGCCGGCCACCGCGTTCATGACCGGGGCCGAGCCCTTGTACGGAATGGCCTTCAGGTTGGGCACGCCCACCGCCAGCTTGAACTGTTCCATGGCCATCTGCGACATGCTGCCGGCGCCCCAATGGCCATAGTTCAGGTGCGCGTCGGGCGCTTTCATGTGCTGCAGCATTTCCGCGAACGTGGCCTTGGCCTTTTCGGCCGGCGCCACCAGCACGTAGCCGCCGCGCCCCACCGGCGCCACGGCGCGGAAGCCGTCGGGCTTGAAGTGGATGACGTCCGGGTTGACGTGCGGCGCCGTGGAAATGACATCCGAGACGGCGAAGAACAGGGTCAGCCCGTCGGGCTTGGCGCCGTAGACCAGGTTCGCCGCGACCACGCCATTGGCGCCCGGCCGGTTCTCGACGATCAGCGGCTGGCCCAGCTTGTCGCCCAGGCCCGCGGCCAGCAGGCGGGCGGCGACGTCGGTGCCGCCGCCGGGCGGGTAGGGCACCACCAGGTGCACGGGGGCATTGGGCGCCCACGTGCCGCTGGCCTGGGCCGCGGCGAGCGGCGGCGACGACAGGCCGGCCAGCAGGGCGCATGCGGCCAGGGATTTGGGTAAGACGCGGAATACCGAGTGAGCAGATGGCATGGCGGGGCCCCCTTGAAGATGGTCGATTTGCCGCGATCGGCAAGGCGTTCGTCATCTGGTTTTTGTGAATCGAGCGATGACGGCGAAATCTTAGGTAGAGCCTCATGCAGGGTCAAAGCATGATTTTTTAACCGCGGTTAAGTAAAACTTGAACCGCCGGCGCGGCCTGCGGAAAGGGTGGGGGATATCATGGTTTTCAAATAAGAACCATTTCTATTACTATTCTTTAATTCCCCGAGAAACTCCTCAAGAGAGTTCGATCGTGAGCGCCTCGTCTCTTCCGTACCTGTGTCCGCCTTCGGTCGGCATGCTGTATTCGGACCACCATGCCTGGTTGCACACGTGGTTGCAGCGGCGCCTGGGCAACGCGGCCGACGCCGCCGACCTGGCGCACGAGGCCTTCTTGCGGCTGATCCTGCGGCCCGCGCCGCGCGGCTTTGGCAGCCCGCTCGAGGCCAGGGCGTACTTGCGCGCGATGGCGCAGGGCATGTGCATCAACCTGTGGCGCCGCCGCGAAATCGAGCAGGCCTGGCTCGACACGCTGGCGGCCCAGCCCGTGTCGTTCGCGCCGTCGGCGGAACGCCAGGCCATCGTCCTGGAAGCCCTGCAAGAGATCGCCGCGCTGTTGCAGGAACTGCCGCCCAAGGCGGCGCAGGCGTTCCTGATGTCGGCGGTGTGCGGGATGAGCGCGGCCGACGTCGGCGACGAGCTGGGCGTGTCGTCGCGCATGGTGCGCAAGTACGTCGCCCAGGCGATGCTGCGCTGTATGCAGGCGCACGCCGTGCAGACGGCCGCCGCGCTGCGCCAGGCGGCGCCGTGAGCGGATCGCCCGCCGCGCAGGCCGGCCCGTTGCCGGCCCCGGACGACGCCGCGCTGCCGCCGCACGGCGTCATGGAACAAGCCGCGCAATGGTATGCGCTGCTGGTGTCCGGCGAGGCCAGCGCGGCCGACCGGATGCAATGGCGCGCCTGGCTGGCGTCGCACCCCCATCACCGCCGGGCCTGGACGTATGTGGAATCCGTCAGCCAGCGCGTGCTGGCGCCGCTGCAAGACAGTCCCGATCCGCGCCTGCTGGCCAGCAAGGTGCATGCGGCCCATGCGCGCGCCCGGTCTCGCCGGCGGGTGCTGGCCACGCTCGGCGCGGCGGCCGGTGCCGGCTGGCTGGGCTGGGCCGGCTGGTCGCGCATGCCCTTCGGCGACCTGGTCGCGTCCTGGACAGCCGACTATCGCACCGGCACCGGCGACATCCGCGCCTTCACGCTGGAAGACGGGTCCCGCATCTGGCTCAACGCCGCCAGCGCGGCCAGCGCCGACATGGGCGCCGGCCTGCGCCGGCTGACCCTGGCGGCCGGCGAAATGCTGGTGGCCACCCGCCATGGCGACCCGCGGCCTTTTGTCGTCGATACGCCGCAGGGCCGGATGCGGGCCCTGGGCACGCGCTTCACCGTGAGGCGCGAAGCCGCGCATACCTTGCTGGCGGTCTACGAGGGCGCGGTGGAAATCCGCACCGCGGGCAGCGCGACGGTGGGCGTCGTCCCGGCAGGGCGGCAGGCGCGCTTCGATGGCGACCGCATCGCGCAGGCGACGCCGGCCGACCCGGCCCGCGAGGCCTGGAGCCGCGGCGAGCTGATCGCCTGGGACTTGTCCCTGGCCGACATCGTCCAGGAACTGGGCCGCTATCACTCGGGCCACATCAGCCTGGCCCCCGATGTGGCGCAGCGGCGCGTGTTCGGCACCTTTCCGCTGCGCGACGTGGACGGCGCGCTGGCCATGCTGGCGCAGGCGGCGTCGGTGCGGCTGCGCCGGCCGCTGCCGTGGTGGATCTCGATCGAGGCCCGCCCGGCGGCCGCGTCGTCGCGGCCATGACGCGGGCGGGGCGGCGCGAGGGGATGCGTTTTTTTTCCGGAAAGTGTTCCGCTTTTTGCCTGTTCGATTGATTCAAGGGTAGAGAGGCCATCGTCGGGCCGCGCGGCCGGGCCGCGCGGGCGCGAGGCCGGCGTTCCACCCCTATCGTCGAAAGGAAGCCCTTATGCCCCGGTGCCCAGAACCCGCTACGCCCCACGCCCGATCCGGGCCGCCCGCGCCTTGCCGGCGCGCACCCCGGCCCCTGGCGCTGCGGATGCGCGTGGCGGCCGCCTGCGCGGCCCTGGCGGCCGGCGCCTGGACGGCGCCACGGCAGGCGGACGCGGCCCAGGCAGACACCGCCGCGCCGGCCGCGGCCGCGCAGCGCAGCTACGATATTCCCGCCGGCTCGTTGCGGACGGTGCTGACGCGCTTCGCCAGCGAGGCGGGCATCTACCTGGCGGGCTCGATCGAGCTGGCCACCGGCAAGACCAGCCCGGGGGTGCAGGGCAGCTACTCGGTCGAGCAAGGGCTGGCCCGGGTGCTGGCCGGCACCGGCCTGCAGGCCGTGGCGGATGCCAACCGGCGCTATGTGCTGCGGCCGCTGCCCGTATCCAGCGTCAGCGAACTGCCGGAGGTCACCGTCACCGGCCAGGCCGAAAGCGGCGTCGGCCCGGTGGTCGGCTATATGGCGCAGCGCAGCGAGACGGCGACCAAGACCGACACCCGGATCGTCGAGACGCCGCAATCGATATCGGTGGTGTCGGCCGAGCAGATACGCGACACCGGCTCCAGTTCGCTGGACCAGGCGCTGAGCTACACCGCGGGGGTGCGCACGTCGATCTATGGCGCCAGCTCGCGCATGGACACGGCGCAGGCGCGCGGGGTGGAAATCGAGGACATCTTCCTGGACGGCCTGAAAGACCGGGTGAACTTCTGGACCAGCACCCCGCGCGTCGAGCCCTACCTGATGGAGCGCATGGAGGTGCTGCGCGGGCCGTCGTCCATGCTGTATGGCCAGGGCGGCACGGGCGGGCTGATCAACAACGTCAGCAAGCTGCCGCAGGCCGAGGCGCAGCGCGAGATCGGCGTGGTGCTCGGCAACCACGACCGGCGCCAGCTGCAGGCGGACCTGACCGGCCCGCTGACGGAAGACGGCACGTGGCGGTACCGGCTGGTGGCCCTGGGCCGGGAAAGCGGCACGCAGGTCGATTACGGCAAAGACGACCGCCAGCTGGTGGCGCCGTCGCTGACCTGGGCGCCCAGCGCCGACACCGAACTGACCCTGCGGCTGAAATGGCAGAAAGACCGCGCCAGCGGCGACTCGGGCAGCACCTTGCCGTGGGAAGGCACGATCCTGCCGAACCCGAACGGGCGCATCTCGCGGCATACCTTCGTGGGGCAACCGGGCCAGGACCACTTCGACGCCGACAGCCTGCAGGCAGGGTGGTCGTTCCGGCAGGCGCTGAACGATCAATGGACCTTCCGGCAGAACACGCGCTGGACCGACAACAAGACCGACTACGCCGCGTTCGACGTGTACGCGCCGTACCTGGACGCCGACCAGCGCATGCTCGACCGCGCGGCCTATTTCTGGAAGACGCGCACGCGCACCTTGGCGGCCGACCAGAACCTGCTGGGCAAGTTCTCGACCGGTCCGGTCGCCCACCAGTTGCTGGTCGGAGTCGATTTTCTGCGCTACCGCAGCTCGGGTTCCAGCGCCGACGACTATCCCATCGCCGATGGCGGCGGCCTGGCGCCCATCGACGTCTACAACCCCATCTACCAGGACAACTACCAGCCGCCGACGCGCCAGCCGACCGCCACCAACGGCGTCAAGCAGCTGGGCTTCTACATCCAGGACGAGATGCGCTGGGGGCGGTGGATCGTGCTGGCGGGATGGCGCCACGACGAGTCCAAGAACTGGGAAGAGGGCGCCGACGACCGCAACGACCGCGCCAATACCGTGCGGGCCGGCCTGATGTACGAGGTCGTGCCGGGGTTGCTGCCCTACGTCAGCTATGCCGAGTCGTTCATGCCGCAGGCCAACACCAGCTACGGCCAGCAGCTGCGCCCGCTGCGCGGCAAGCAATGGGAGGCCGGCGTCAAGTACGAGCCGCCGGCGCAGGACTGGCGCGCGTCCGCGGCCGTGTTCGACCTGCGGGAAGTGAACCGCACGGTGGAAGTGTCCGAGACGCAGGTCTCGCAGCGCGGCAAGACCAAGAACACCGGCCTGGAACTGGAATGGGTGGGTTCCATCACGCCGCGACTGGATATCAATGCCAGCTTCACTTACCTGAACGTCGACAAGCAGCTGACCGGCGTGCCCAAGCGCCAGGCCTCGCTATGGGGCACCTACCGGTTCTCGTTGGGCAGCCTGGACGGGTTCACCGTCGGCATGGGGGTGCGCCATGCCAGCGGCTTCGTCGACGAGCCCGCCGAAGGCAACCTGGACGTGCCGCGCACGCCGTCGGCCACGCTGGTCGACGCCATGCTGGCCTGGGAAAGCCGCCAGTGGCGCGTCGCGCTCAACGCCAGCAACATCGCCGACAAGGAATACTTCAGCGAGTGCTGGGAATGGGGTTCGTGCTCGTATGGTGAAGGCCGCGTGGTGACGCTGACGACCAGCTATCGCTGGTAGGGCGGGCGCGCTAGCCGCAGGCACCCGCGGCCGCGCGGGTGCGGCCCAGCAGCAGCCACTGCTGCCGGCCGATGGCGCTGCCCTGCGAGGCCGCGCGCCAGGCCCAGGCGGCCGCCTCGCAGCGGTCGGCCGCGACGCGGCTGCCGTACAGGGCCGGGCCGGCCAGCAACGCCTGGGCCAGCATTTCCTGCGCGGGCAGGTGGCCGGCCTGCGCGGCCTGGCGCAACAGGGCCATCATGGGCGTGTAGTCGGCGGCCGTCTGGGCTTCCAGCGCCAGCTGGAAAACCTGCGCGGACGACAGCGAGGCGGTGTCGCCGGCGCGCGCATCGGCGGCCGCCAGGCCCAGGCAGCACAGCAGCGCCAGGGCGTGGCGGGCATGCGGCCGCCAGGGCGGGCGCGGGGTGGGGCGGGGGTCGTGGGCCATGGCGCAGTCCTGAAGAGGAATATCGACGGCGCCATGATGGCAAACGCCGGCCGGCCGGAACAGCGGGATTTGCCGCAGCCGGGCTCAGGCTAGGCCGTAGCCGGGGCCTGCTGCGCGGACCCGTGCGTTATTCATCAAGACGGCGCATAGTGTCTGCCGTGTCCGCCTGCCCGGGCGGCGTCTTTCCCCGGAGCCCCTGCCATGAATACCGAGAACCCTGTCGCCATCGTCACCGGCGCGTCGCGCGGCATCGGCGCGGCCATTGCCCGGCGCCTGGCGCGCGATGGCCATGCCGTGGTGGTCAATTACGCCGGACGCACGGCCGACGCCGAAGCGTTGGTGGCGCAGATCCAGCAGGCCGGCGGCCGCGCCGTCGCGGTGCAGGCCGACGTCAGCGACGCCGCGGCCGTGGCGCGCCTGTTCGATGCGGCCGAGGCCGCCTACGGCGGCGTGGACGTGCTGGTGAACAACGCCGGCATCATGCGGCTGGCGCGGCTGGCCGACAGCGACGACGCGCTGTTCGACAGCCAGGTCGCGATCAACCTGAAAGGCACGTTCAATACTCTGCGCGAGGCCGGGCGCCGGCTGCGCGACGGCGGCCGCATCGTCAACCTGTCGTCCAGCGTGGTGGGCCTGTACCAGCCCACTTACGGGGTTTACGCCGCCACCAAGGCCGGCGTGCAGGCCATGGCCCGCGTGATGAGCAAAGAGCTGCGCGGGCGCCGCATCACCGTCAATACCGTGGCGCCGGGGCCGACGGCGACCGACCTGTTCCTGGACGGCAAGCCGCAGGAACTGGTCGACCAGTTGGCCCGGCTGGCGCCGCTGGAACGCCTGGGGCAGCCCGACGATATCGCCGGCGTCGTGGCCTTCCTGGCCGGGCCGGACGGCGCCTGGGTCAATGGCCAGACGCTGCGCGCCAACGGCGGGATCGTCTGAACGCCAGGGCGCTTGCGCGCGAACGCGACGGCGCACGCCGCGCCGTTGCCGACCGGGCGGCGGTTCAGGCTTCCAGGTGCGGCAGCATCAGGGCGCCGAACCACTCCAGGAATATGGCCAGGCGCCGCGAACGCTGGCGCCGGTGCGGGTACAGCAGCGACACCGGCATCGCCGGGGCCCGGTGGCCCGGCATGACTTCCACCAGTTCGCCAGCGTCCAGCAGGTGTTGCACGTCGAAGCGTGGGATCTGGATCAACCCCAGGCCCGCCTGGCAGCAGGCGATGTAGCTTTCGGCGTTGTTGGCGATGACCCGGCTGGGCACCTCGATGCTGTGCGCGTGGCCGTGGCCGTCCAGGTATTCCCACGGCGTTTCCCGGCCAGTGCGGGGCGCCGCGTAGCCCACGACCCAGTGTCCGCCGCGCAGGTCGTCGGGGTGGCCGGGCTCGCCGTGTTCGCGCAGGTATTGCGGGCTGGCGCAGTTGGCCAGGGCGATGCGGCCCAGCGGCCGCACCACCAGGCTGCTGTCCGACAGGGCACCGAAGCGCACCGCGCAATCCACCCCTTCGTGAATCAGGTCGATGGTGCGGTCGGTGGACCCCAGCGCCAGTTGCAGCCGCGGGTGGCGGCGCAGCAGGCCGGGCAGGGCCGGCGCGATCAGGCGGCGCGCGATGCGGCTGGGCACGTCGATGCTGAGCCGGCCCGAGACCTGGCGCTGGCTGGTCTGGAACAGCTGGTCGATTTCTTCCACTTCGGCCAGCAGCGGGCGCACGCGCTGCAGCAGCTGTTCGCCGTCGGCCGTCAGCCGTACTTGCCGTGTCGTCCGGTGCAGCAGGCGCGCGCCCACCTG
>Ga0182736_1000367_pt1:72500-75594 | contig 75594 bp, 58 predicted proteins | sample eDN5th30CKraftBY_FD_128882 | JGI IMG/M metagenome (GOLD analysis project Ga0182736, IMG submission 128882) | Enriched backyard soil microbial communities from Emeryville, California, USA - eDNA 5th pass 30_C Kraft BY (version 2) (version 2) | ecosystem: Environmental > Terrestrial >... | reverse complement strand
GTTTCCGACCCGTTCTCTACGATTCACGATCCGCTTTCGCTCTTGTCGGGACAAACTTGGAAGGACTGAAACGGCTCTCAAAATAGAAAAGCCCAGCCGCTCATGAAAGAGAGGCTGGGCCTGGGAGCTTTCAGACTGGAAGCCGAAGAGTTACTTCACCCGATTGAATGTCAGCCCGGGATCTTCTGGCGGGGCTCCGTCGAGGCGGAAGATCCACTTGTTCGGACCTGCGGCATCGACGCTGCCGGCCATGGCACCCTGTTCGGCACTGTCAAATTCCAATGCCTCGCTGGTGAACGACATGTCTCCGCTGACCACGATCTTCGGCTGATTGGGTTGCGACGCGGACCAGGTGAACTTGGAATCCTCTCCGATCACCAGATCGATCGTCGTGTCCCCAGCCTTGGCCTGCCAGGTGCCGACCAGATCGGTCTGCTCACTTGGAGCGGCCGGCGTGGTCTCAACCGGCGGAGCCAGCAACGGGCCGGGATTTTCCGCTGGATCGGCGATCGGCGGTGTGACTGCCGGAGTCGTCAGCGCTTCGAGCATGCGACTGGCAGTCACGTCTCTCGGCTGATTCGCGACAACCACTTTCAGCATCCGGACCGCATCATCCTGATAACCGGTGACCAGATAATGATAGGCGAGCACGAAGTGCGAAGCGGCGTCGTTCGGATTCGCTTTGCAGTACGCTTCGAGATTCCGCAGCTGCGCGGTGTAGTCGGCCACGTTTCCGTAAAGGCCGCTCATGGTGGTCCAGTCCATTCCAGGAGCGGACGTCAGCAGCGAATTTAACGTCGCTGCAGCAGGACCATACTCTCCGAGTGCGAATAGGTTGAGTGCGCGCACTTCGTGAGCGGCCGCGTCTCCCGGCTGTTCTTTAATTGCAGCATCAAAGAGCGGCAACGACTGGGCGTATGCTCCCGATTTGAACAGCCCGAGACCCTGGTCAAATGACGAACTGACGGGAGCCACGGGAGTTGTCTCGATCGAATCGTCGTAGGTCGTGACGACCACGGGCTGCGCGTAGTCATAGATCACGTAAGTTGGAGAGGAGACAACATAATACGGGTTGTAATAGTTGTATCCCCAGCTGGTGGTGTACGCACCGAGTCCCCAGCCAATCCCGCCCCAGACAACCGGAGCGTACCAGCTGCTTCCCCAGTACCCGCGCCAGGGACCGTGATACCAGCCGTGGTGATGAGGATGGACGCCATTGTGAGCCCAGTGATATCGCCAGTCGGGATTTCCCCATCCCCAACTGGGGCGGTTCCAGTTGGGACGGTTCCAATTCGGGCGATCCCATGATGGCCGTGGTCGAATCCCGTGATTGTGGTCATTCCAGCCGTTCGCCCATGATGGGGGACGATTCCCCGGCCGGCCACTTCCCGGCCGTCCATCACCCGGCCGTCCATCACCCGGCCGTCCATCACCCGGCCGTCCATCACCGGGCCGTCCATCACCGGGACGTCCATCACCGGGACGTCCATCACCGGGACGTCCATCACCGGGACGTCCATCACCGGGACGTCCATCACCGGGACGTCCATCACCGGGACGTCCATCACCGGGACGGGTGCCTGGGCGATTGCCGATGATGGGACGCTGGCCTTCGCCGGGCCGAGTGATTGGGCGGGACCCGTCTCCCGGACGGTTGCCGGGACGTTCAACGATCCCGGGTCGTGTTCCCGGTCGGCCCGTCTCCCCACCCGGTCGACTGACTGGGCGATCGCCGGAACCGGGACGATTCCCGAAGTTCGGGCGTTCACCTTCTCCCGGTCGGCCGCCTGGGCGTTCGATGACGCCAGGACGATCGCCGGGGCGCATTCCACTGCCGGGGCGTTCGCCAAGATTTGGTCGACCGTCTCCACCGGGGCGAGTGCCGAGATCCGGTCGGCCCCCCGAAGCCCCATCAGAGCCTGGACGAGTTCCAATGTTGGGACGTCCCTGGTCTGGACGGTTGCCGGGACGGGTGGAATTGTCCCGATCCGCAGTTTGACCCGGGCGGGCGCCCCCGAAGCTCGGTCGTTCAAAATTCCAATTTGGGCGTTCTTCGGTACTCCCCGGTCGCAGATTGGGACTCGGGCGAGTGGTCGGATTGGGAGAACCCGGGACAATGACACTGGGACGAACGGGGCGATTTGATCCCGTATTATTGTTCTGAACCGGTCGAGTTTCCGGGCGATTCACCGTTGTCGGCCGATTTCCAGGTTGAGCCCCTCCGGCCCCGCCGAGCGATGGACGGAACGAAGGACTGCCGCCGCTCGGTCGAGTTTGTGGGCGGGAATTTCCGCCACTCCCGAAAGAAGGGCGATTTCCAGATGGAACAGCCGGCCGGTTTCCTGTCGATGGTCGAGAAAGATTCGCCCCGCCCCCTCCCGAAGAGGGCCGGGCTCCCCCGCCACCCCCCAGAGACGGTCGCGGACCACTGCCGCCCCCTCCACTACTTCGATTTCCTCCCCCTCCGCCGCGTCCCTGGGCGAAAGCTTCTGATGGGAGCAACATCGCCCCCGCTAAGAGGGACGCCAATGCGGCGCGCCGCCATGTTTTTGAAAAGAGAAGCATCTCTCTTCCCCTTGAAGGTTGAATTGATCGAATCTCAGCGTGGTCTCACTCCGGAGTCGGAATGCGCCAGCAGATGAGCATCTGACAGAGTCAACAAGAAGTCAGAAAGCCGTCTCGATTTCGGCCAGCTCTGCAGAGTTTGCGATCAACCAGGGTAAAATACCTGTGTTTTTGCCCGTCCTTTGGGGAACGTGATCACACACTGACTCTATTTTGACCGAATCGGACCGGCGTACCAGACTCTATTCTTTGGATGGGCTCGATTTCTCGATTTTTCTAACGACAACGACATGAAAATCGTCGATTCGCTGATTCGCGGACACCCGATCCGTTCCGGTCATGGTGAACCGGTTCAAATTTTCCTGCTGAATTCGAATCGTTGCAGAGCCGGTACTCGCATCCGGGAGAACCGCCTGAGATTTAATCATCCAGCCGCTTTCGACTTCAGTCCAGCGGCCGTCCGAGTAGCCGCCATCAGAATCGAACATCCAGGATCGGGGGGCACTGGCGTGTGGATCCCAGCCGATGC
>Ga0182736_1000367_pt1:0-67500 | contig 75594 bp, 58 predicted proteins | sample eDN5th30CKraftBY_FD_128882 | JGI IMG/M metagenome (GOLD analysis project Ga0182736, IMG submission 128882) | Enriched backyard soil microbial communities from Emeryville, California, USA - eDNA 5th pass 30_C Kraft BY (version 2) (version 2) | ecosystem: Environmental > Terrestrial > Soil... | reverse complement strand
CGGTTTCCTGAGTCCAGGATCTCTGAGCGGGGCGACCTTCGTGCGGCTCCCCTGCCGTTCACTGAGGTGATTGGGACGGTGATTCGGGACAGTGATGTGCGTCGTTCGCGACCGGATTTTCTGCAGTGGAATCGTCGGGCCCCTTGTTTTCATCGTCTGTTTTCGTTGTCGTGGGGTGGTGGAGCTGGGCCTGCGGTTCACTTTTGGTTTTCCTGCGGGGCAAATGGACTCTTCCGGTGTTGTGAGGGGGGAGAATTTGTATTGTGGGAACGGAGATGGTGACCTGTGCTTGATTGAGGAGGGGGATTTGGAGATGGATGTGGAAGGGAATTCCTTGGAATTACGGCTGGACCAGTTCCTGAAAATTGTCGGGATCGCGCAGACCGGCGGGCATGCGAAGTTGATGATTCAAGGGGGAGAAGTGCAGGTGAACGGGGAGTTGGAGACCCGCCGCCGTCGGAAACTTCGCCCGGGAGACATGGTCACCGTTGGCGGAGAATCAGTGGAAGTCGTGGCTGAACCTGGCTGAGTCCCCTGCCGGAGCACATTGTCCTGGCACGCGGTCGTCCTGAGGGGACGGGGGGATCACTTTGCAGGTTTCTTTCAATTCAGGGAAATTCATCCAGGGGAAGGGGCTGAACATGCAATGGCGGGTGTTGTGGTTTTTGGCTGTCGTGGGCTGGTGGTCCTCGAGTGTCGAAGTGGTTCGAGGTGAGCAGCCGGAGGGACGGGCTCAACCGGTGCGGGTGCTTCTGTTTTCCGGGACGGGCTGGTATCGCCACCCGGAGATTCCGGTGACCAATGGCTGGCTGGTTCGCACGCTGGGGGAAGCGGGGTATCAGGTGGATGTCACTGAGACACCTGCGGATTTGTCGCGGGATCGGCTGGCAGGGTATGACGTGCTGTTGATGAACAACAGTAATGAACTGACGACGATTCTTTCCGCGCCGCAGCGTCAGGCGATTGAAGAGTGGTATCAGCAGGGAAAGTCGATCGTTGCTCTGCATGCGGCGCTGGTTCACCAGACGAAGTGGGACTGGTTCTACGATCTGGCGGGCTGTGACTTCGACAGCGATTCCACCTTTCAGAAGGCACGTGTCGTCGTGGATCCCGCGGCAAAGGATCACCCTGCCGTGTCGGGGCATGGGACTGAGTTCTGGTATGAGGCGGACTGGACGAATCATGATCGGGTGGTCACCGGTTTGCCGGGAGTGACGGTGCTGTTACGGGTCGATGAATCGACTTACGACCCGGTGCGTCCTTATTTTCAGGAGCGCGGGGGGAAGGCCATGGGGAGCGATCATCCAATTGCCTGGACTCGCGTGTCTGGCGGCGGCCGGTTTTTCTACACGGAACTCGGGCATGACCTGCGCTCCATGAACACTCCGTTCGGGAAGCAGCATCTGCTGGGGGGAATGCGCTGGGTGGTGGGAGATTCTTCTGTGCCGTGAATTTCGCGGGGCGGTGACACTCAGTTGAGTGACCTGCCGTGGATTCTGAACCGAGTCGGGAGAGCTGTTGCGGCAGCTCTCCTTTTTTTCTGCCCGTTGGAATTCTGCTGCGGCCGGCGATCGCTCGCATCTTCGGATGTTGACTCTCTGTTCGAGTGGGATAGACTTATCTCAGGTGAAGATATCGCATGCGACTAATGTGTCGTGCGATGAATTTTGGAAAATCCCGCTTTGTCGAAGAGTTAAGGTTCATGTCATGACGTTGGTTCAAAATTTCAGCAGACGGCAGCGGGAATCCGTTTCAGGTCGAGGTGCTACTTCGATGAAAACGGCATCTTACAAAGGGTTTACGTTGATTGAGCTGCTTGTGGTGATTGCGATTATCGCCATCCTGATTGCCCTGTTGCTGCCTGCCGTGCAGCAGGCGCGTGAAGCGGCGCGGCGGTCACAGTGCCGTAACCATCTCAAGCAGCTTGGGCTGGCTCTGCACAACTACCACGATATCCACAATCGCCTGCCGTTCGGGATGGTGTTTTACCGGACAACCCCCGGGACTGCCGGGGCGACCGGGACCGTGAATCATGGAAACTGGGCCTGGGGCGCGATGATTTTGCCGCAACTGGAACAGGGGCCACTCTTTCAGATGATGAATGTCGGCCCGAATTCGCCGGCTCAGGCGAATAACATCACTGGAAATCTGGGGTTGTTGCGAACTCCCCTCCCCTTCTTCCGGTGTCCCAGTGATCCGGGGGCGAGTCTGTCCGACCCGGACCGCTCGACCAGCTTTTCTGCCGTTGCCTCGACATTCAATACAGCGACTGCGGAAACTGCCCGATCGAACTATGTTGCCAATAACGGTCACCAGGACATGGGGGGAGGGAACGTCAATACCGGGGTTTTCCCTCGCGATTACTGCCGCAGTTTCCGTGACGTTTCGGATGGATTGACGAACACGATTTTTGTGGGTGAACGGGCTTCCGATTTCGGTGGAATCACAATTCAGAGTGCCGGGCTGATTTATGCTGCCAACCCGGATCAGACACCACCGGCCGGGGTGGGCGCGGTGGTCGGAGTGACCCGCTATCCCATGAATACGACAAACGTGGGTGCATACGAGAAACTGCACCAGGGGTTCAGCAGCATGCACACCGGTGGGGCTCACTTCCTGCTGGGAGATGGATCGGTCCGTTTTATCAGTGAAAACATCAACTGGCGGCATTCTCAGGATGTGCCGGCGGACATGGGGCTGTATCAGCGATTGTCTCACATTTCGGACGGTCAGCCGATCGCTGAATTCTGATGTTCCCTGGCCATGTTCCCTGATCGTTTTCCGCAGCCTGCTGTCCGGACCTCGACGTCAGACAGCAGGCCGTTTTCTTTTTCGGGGAACCTGCTGTTGACGACTTGCCGTTTTCGAGAGCAGGTTCAGTCCTTCCCGGTTTGCCGGTGAAGAACGGCGTGGGGGGAGGATTCAGGATTCAGAAAGGACAGGATTCAGAAGAGACTGGGAAAGTCCTGGGTCTGGTTCGGGGAATTTCAATCGCATGTTTGGTTGGTGGATCACAAATGTTGGGAGGGAAATGCAGATGAAATGTGGATGGATTGTTCGAAACGCCGGGGCCCTGCTGGTGGCGGGGGCGTTGCCGTTTATTGTGGGGTGTGGCGGATCAAAAGAGTTTCAACTTGTTCCTGTGAAGGGGGTTGTGAACTGTGGTGGGAAGCCGATTTCAGGTGGGACGATCGTCTTTTCTCCCGTGGCCGTCAGTGGAACGGCGAATTCCGGTCGACCGGCGGCCTCGAAAGTCGCCGAAGATGGCTCATTTGAGCTGACGACGTACCGGACAAATGACGGAGCGATCGTCGGCCGGCATGTTGTGACCTATCTGGTCGCGGAAGAAGGAGAGACCCCCTCCAAGGTGAAAGTCCCCTGCCGGGATGCGTCGATTGAAATCGAGATCAAGAATGCCGAAGATCAGCTGACAGTTGATCTTTCTGGGAAATGATCACTTCAAAACGGTTGATCTTTTTTGCAGCATCTCGTTTCCAGAGTTTCCAGCACATCTGAAATGTCCACCGGTAATGTCCACCGGTGTGGAATGCGGGTTTCTGTCTGGCGCGGGGCCGGAAAAATGTGAATTTTCAGTGAGGTTGGACTTTTTGGGCGATTCAATCTCCCGGAAATGGGTGTTGAATGGAGTATGATCGCGGCAATTTCACTGGGCCATCGTTGTCAGCAGCTGAAGGATGAGGGAGTCATTCGTGATGCGAAGAGCGTGGCTGATTTGTGGATTTCTGGCAGTTGCCGGTGGAATCGTCTGGAGTGCTTCCTCTGAAGCCCTTGCTCAAAAACAACAGCGTCCAGCGCAGAAGAAGCCTGCACTCCCCGTCCGTGAAAAGGGAATCGCGGCGGTGCAGATGGTCGGAGTCGATCCGGCTTTGCGTCGCGCGGCGGCTGTCAGTGCCCGAATGATTGATCAACTGATCAATGACGATCTGAAACGTCACAACATCGAGCCCAATCCCCGGACGACGGATGATCAGTTCGTCCGTCGGGCGTATCTCGTGCTGAACGGGAACATCCCGATGGCGGCTCAGGCCGAATCGTTTGTCCGCCGTACGGCTGGTGAAAAAGAATTTGATCTGGTCGATCAGCTGCTGGCCAATCCGGCCCATGCCAGTCACCAGTACAACCTCTGGGCGGATACGTTACGCCTGATGGATGTGGCGAGCCCTGACAATCATATGGCTCCCTACATGGAGTGGGTGAAAGATTGTCTGCGGAACAATACGCCGTACGACATGATGGTGCGGGAGATGCTGACGGCTGAAGGGAGCATCTGGGAGAATCCCGCGGTCGGGTACATGCTGCGTGATCCCGGCATGCCGCTGGACAGTTTGAACAACACGGTCCGGATCTTTCTGGGGACGCAGATTGGCTGTGCCCAGTGCCATGACCATCCGTTTGATCGCTGGACCCAGAAAGAGTTCTACGAACTGGCAGCCTTTACTTTTGGCGCCGATTACCGTCGCAACCGGCGGGAATCCCCCCCGTTGAATGCGATGCTGGCGCGGGATCCCCCCAAAAAGAAACCGGCGGAAGGCTGGTTTTATGACGTCGTTGAGTATGAATCACCAGAAGGACGCACTGCTCAGGCGTTGTTGCGAAAGAACCGCTATGACTTCACCAGCAACGAGAAGCAGCAGCTGAAATATCCCAAGGACTATGCGTACTCCAATGCCAAGCCGGGAGAGACGGCCACTCCGTCTGTCATCTTCGGAGCGATGCCGGAGCTGAAGGGGAAGCCTCGTCGGGAAGCCTTTGCGGACTGGCTGATCTCCACGAAAAACCCGCGATTTGCCCGGACGATTGCGAATCGGGTCTGGAAGCAGGTGTTTGGGATTGGCCTGATCGAACCGGTCGACGACATGCGTGACGACACCGTGGCGTCGAACCCGGAGCTGATGGCGTTTCTGGAAGAGGAGATGATCCGGCTCGATTTCAATCTTCGGGAGTTTCACCGGATTCTCTGCTACACCGATGCGTTTCGCCGTCAGGCCACTTACGACGACATCGCAATGGATCAGCCGTATCACTTCCCCGGCCCTGCTCTGCGGCGCATGTCCGCCGAACAGGTCTGGGATTCCCTGCTGGTGCTGACGCTGGACCGCCCGGTGTATTCCGTCGACTTCTCGAAAGATCTGGCGGAGTCCATCCGTCTCGATCAGGTGAAGTCGATTCAGGATATTCGTAATCAGGTCGCCCGATATCAGAACTATGTGAAAACGGTGAATACCGAGCGCCGTAAGTACAACTACAAAGGACAGGAGCTGTTGCCGGCTTCTGAACTGCGTCAGCCACTCCCGGCAGGACATTTTCTCAGACAGTTCGGGCAGAGCAGTCGTGAGCAGATTGACGACGGCACGACAGAGGGCACGGTGCCGCAGTTGCTGGCAATGTTCAATGGACCGGTGACGCACATGATGCTGGAAGAAGGTTCGGTGATTTACAACCGGATCGTGGCCAAGAAAACTCCGGAAGAGCAGCTCGACATCATGTTCTGGTCCGTTCTCAGTCGACGCCCGACGCCTGCGGAGAAGCGTCTGGCACTCGCGGAGATGAAGAAGCATGGACCGGCGGGGTACGGCAACGTCATCTGGGCGCTGCTCAATACCCGGGAGTTTCTCTTCGTTCAGTAACGGCAGAGAAATTCAGCAGACTTGCGACGACTCGATTTTCCAGAACAGAATTGATGGAAACCTCTCATGGCGAAATTTCCGATGGATCTTGTGAGTCGTCGTGATTTTCTCTGCCGGACTGCCCGTCAGGCCTTTGGAGTGTCACTGCTTCCCGGTCTGGGAAGTCTGGCACTTGCCGCGGAAGCGAAGAGTGCAAAGCTCCCGATTCGGGCAAAGCACCTGATCTACATTCGCCTGGGAGGGGCGATGAGTCATGTGGACACGTTCGATCCCAAGCCGGGACGGGAGGTTCAGGGAGAAACGAAGGCCATTCAGACCAGCCTGGCCGGAGTCCAGTTCGGGGAATATCTGCCGAAGCTGGCCCAGCTGGCCGGCGATCTGGCCGTCATTCGTTCGATGAACACTCCCACGGCAGATCACAATCAGGCGAGCTATTTGCAGCAGACCAGTTATCGCAAGATCGCTTCAATCGTGCACCCCGGTCTGGGAGTGTGGGCGCAAAAGATTCACGGGACGAGTCACCAGAGTCTTCCGAGCACCGTCCAGATTGGCGGCGGTGTCGGGCCGGGATACATGGGGGCGATCCTGGCACCGGTTCCCATCGGAAATCCGGATGAGGGACTGCAGAATACCAAGTCGCCGGCTTATCTGACGAATCAGGCTTTTGACAAACGGATGGAACTCTCGACGTCATTCGATTCCGCCTTCCGCCAGATGGCCGGGAAGAACACGCAGGTGAAAGGGTATGACGACCTGTACCAGAACGCGGTGACCCTGCTGCGAAGTGAAGAACTCAAGGCCTTTGACCTGAGTCTCGAACCGGAAAACGTGGCCGCGCCATACGGCAAGAGTCGTGTCGGACGGGGAATGCTGCTGGCGCGCCGGCTCATTCAGAACGGTGTCCGCTGCGTCGAAGTCAGCTATGGGGGCTTTGATCACCACACGGAGTTGTGGACACGACTGCCTGACATGGCCGGAACTCTGGATGCGACCCTGAGCGCCCTGCTTCAGGACCTCAAACAGACCGGACTGATCAAAGACACCATTGTCGCCGTGGCGTCGGAGTTCGGGCGGACTCCGCATATCAATCAGCGTGCCGGTCGGGACCATCACCCTGCGGCGTACTGTTCGCTGCTGGCGGGAGCCGGAATTCGGACGGGACAAGTCTACGGGAAGTCCGATGAGGATGCTTTCCATGTGGAAGACGACGGAGTGGAGCCGTCCGACTACAACGCCACGATTGCCCGTTGCCTGGGAATCGACCCCAAGGTGGAAGTGTTCGCTCCCAACGGACGTCCATTCAAAGTCGGCGATGGCTCGACGGGAATCGACGGCCTGCTATCCTAGGACGCGTGGACAATCAAAGTGGCCTGTTCCCATGAAAATCCAAAATCCAAAGCACGAAATTCGAAACAAATCCAAAATACCAATGACCCAAACAGACAGACCGTCAGAGGGTTTTGAATTTGAAATCTTCAAATTTGTTTCGAATTTCGTGCTTTGAATTTCTCTCTGCCAGACCATCGTGAAAATGTCCACACTCCCTAGAGCGGTTTCGTCATTCCTGTGACGGACTGGCTCGTGGAAACCCCATGTTTTATTGAGGGTTTCATTGAGGGAAAGACGTGCTTTGCGGCCACATGAGAGATCAAACTGGTCGAGAGCAAACTGCTCGGGATTCTTCAGACCGTATTGGGTCAGGATGTGACTTCTCTCCCGTTGCTGGACTCGTTTGGACGCGTACACACGAATCTCCGGATCAGTGTGACGGATCGCTGTAATATCCGCTGTTTCTACTGCATGCCGGCGGATCAGGTCTCCTTTCTCGATCGCCGGGAACTGCTGACGTTCGAAGAAATCGAACGGGTTGTGAGAATTGCGGTCTCTCTCGGCGTCAGCAAAGTCCGGCTCACCGGTGGGGAACCGCTGGTGCGCCGCGGTCTCCCTGATCTCGTCCGGTCTCTCGCTGCCATTCCCGGGCTGCAGGATCTGGGGCTGACGACCAACGGCATTCTGCTGGAAGGACTGGCCGACTCATTATTCGCCGCCGGACTGCGTCGGATTAACGTCAGTCTGGATGCACTGTCTCCGGATCTGTTCCGGCAGGTGACTCGTCGGGAGGGCTACGAACAGGTTCTTGCTGGAATTCAGGCGGCTCAGCGGGTCGGTCTGGGGCCGGTCAAAATCAACGCCGTTTCCATTCGCGGGCTGACGGACTCCCAGATCGTGCCGTTTGGCCGGTTTGCGCGTGACACCGGATGTGAAATTCGATTCATCGAGTACATGCCGCTCGACGCCGATTGCCAGTGGGAGCGGGACAAAGTCCTGTTCGCGGAAGAGATTCTGGAAGTCTTCGCCCGGGAACTGATGCCGCTGGTTCCGCTGGTGGAGGCCCGAACCGATTTGCCGTCGCGGGATTATCAGTTCGCAGACGGAATTGGGCGGATCGGGTTTATCCCGTCAGTCAGTGAACCGTTCTGTGACCGCTGTAACCGGTTCCGGCTGACCTCCGACGGAAAACTGAGGAACTGTCTGTTCAGCCTGGAAGAACAGGATCTTCGCTCTCTCCTGCGAGGCGGCGGAACAGATCAGGAGATTGTGCAGGCAATCCGGCGTTCGATCTCAGAAAAGTGGGCCGGGCATCAGATCAACTCTCCCGAGTTTACACGTCCTGACCGGGCGATGTATTCGATCGGCGGATGAACTGCCGTTTTAAGAATTCCCCCGTCCGTGCGACACGGCGTGCAGCGCGGACGCTTGAGAGTGCGATCCGCGCAGAGAACCGCCCGTGAGTGCTGATGGGTTCAACGCTCACGGGCGGATTCGGAATCGGGTTGTCAGAGGTCTGTTCCGGTTGGCTTCCGGATCGAATCACCAGTCACAGACCCGTTGAACATTCCGCATCATGTGGTGGGACCCACTGGAGAGTTGGGAACCGGAGTCGTGGTCGGCACCCGGTTGTAAGTTCCAGTTTCCGGCTGTGGTGTCAGGGGACCGGTCGTCGGGGAGTTGTTGTCACAGCTTCCGCCGACTCCGCCGTCGCAGCAGGTCTGAACCGGCACCATCCGGCACACTTCATAAGCGACCTGACGTGGGACGACTTTCGAAACCATCCGGGTCACGGTGACTGCTTCCTGGCGGGGGACGCACCGGGCGACACGCTGAGTCGAGGTGTACGGGATCTGCTTGGAGACGCAGAACGGAATCCGACGGGTGCGAACTTCCGTCAGCACTTTGCAGGTGTTGACAGGAATTTTGCAGGTGCGGGTTTCGGCCACCATCTTGCAGACACGAACGGGAATCTGGCAGGTGCGGGTTTCATTCACCCAGCGGCAGACCTGCACGTTGACGGTTTCGTTGACCTGTTCCGCCACCATCCGGCAGACGGTGACCGGGATGTTTTCCGTGACACATTCCGGAACCATTCGGCAGACCTGCACCGGGCAGTTCTGACGCACCACCTGGGGAACCATGCAGGTGACCGGAACCTGACACTGCACCACCTGCGGGCACCAGACCCGACGATTCACGACGGTGGGGGGGCACTGTGTCAGACAGACACGGGGACAGCCGTTACAGTCACGGGTCACCATGGGAACCTGCCGACCGGGAATGGTCAGCGGCTGATCGACCCACTGACCAACGGTCCGGTTGACCGTGCGCATGGTGGTTACCGGCTGCATGACGGTGTAGCAGCGTTCCTGATTGACGGTTTCCACGACCTGACGCATCACGGTCCGCTGGACCTGACGATTGTGGGTTTCGGAGACTTGACGGTAGACCGTCCGGCAGACCGGGCGCTGAACGGTTTCGTACACCGGTCGTGCGACCTGGTACGACTGTTCGCGCACATGAGTTTCGTACACCGGGCGCTGCACGGTGTACTGCTGCTCCTGGTAACTGGTCTCCATGACATTTCGTGCGACCTGATACTGCTCTTCCCGGAACTGCCGTTCCACGACCGTGCGGTAGCAGGTCTGCTGCACGTCTTCGTAGGTCGTGTCCATCACCGTCCGATAGGCGGTTTCCTGAACCGGCTCGCAGACCGTCTCGTAAACGGTCCGATAGCAGGTTTCCCGCTCCACTTTACACGCCGTGTAACAGGAGGTCGGGGCGCAGCTGGAGACGGGGAGATAGTTGTATCTCGCTCCATGCCAGCCCGCTTGAACTGAACTCCCCGTACACAAAGCGGCTGTCGCCAGCACTCCGAACAGCATCGATCTCATGATCGTGAACCTCCGCACATTCGACACAGGATTAGTCCTCGCGCTCTGCATTCCGGACGAAATCAACCTTCTTCCCCCTCGGGAAGAGTGGACCGGAAATGACAGGCGATCGTCTTTGATGATTCTTTCGAATCCTCCTGATCCGAACGTCGGTGCCCTCCATGATGCCATCCGCGCAACGGTTTGCAATCGGCAAATTCCGGAATCCGCATTCCGCGGCGCCTGGCTCGACTCGAAAATCCTACTGCCCGCTTCTGAGGAACTTGAGAGAAAATTTCACTTTCCCAGGGGGGTGAGGCGAAGTGGGTCGTCCCACCTGTCACAGACCGCAAAGCTTAACACTTCTTGTCGAGTTTATCTGTTTTGTCCAGTTTTTGTAATTCCACAGGATCTGCCAGAAATTCCGGCAGTTTCGTTGAAGTCCACTCAGAGGGGTTGTGTATGATGAAGCGGTTCTGTCAACCGGCGAAGCGTCCCCGACTCGATACGAGGGGGGACGAGACCGACGTCACCGGCCGGTGATCGGAATTCCATGCTCAGAACAGGTGGGTGGCATGTCAGATCCCCGTCTTCTGCGACGACTGGAAGAGGTCAGTGGACGGATGCGTCGCTGGCGGGCATTGATCTTCGCGGCGATCGGATGGGGAGTCCTCGCGATCGGTCTGGCGATCCTGGTGGGAATGAGAGCCTGGGGAATGGCCGTGTCTGTGGCGGCCATCGGACTGTTGACGATTCCCGTTCTGGCCGTCTGGGGAGGCCGGAGAACGAAAGAGAGCTGCCGGCAGGCGGCATTACTCATCGAAAAGACCTATCCGGAACTGGATTCCCGGCTTCTCACCGCGATGCAGCAGCAGCCGTCCGGCGACCGATGGAACTTTTCCTTTCTCCAGACGGAACTTCTTGGTGAAGTGTTTGCCCAGTTGCGTCAGCAGGACTGGCATCGGGCGGTCGGGCGGATCCGGCTCTGGTGTGCCCATTCTGTGCATGCGCTGATGCTGTGTTTCGTGCTCGTCCTCAGCGGGATCGCGTTGTCGCACGCGCGGCTGATTCCTCTGAGTCTGCTGCCGATGGCGATGCCACCAGACGTTCCCGGCGTTCCCCCTGGCTGGAACCTGGTCGTCGAGCCTGGAAATGTGGATTTGGAACGGGGCACCAGTCTGCTCGTCATGGCCCGTTTTTCCGGCCAGCTTCCCGCGGATGTCGAATTGGTGACCCGGGATTCCACGGGGGCGGAAACACGAGTTCCGCTCACGAAGAGTCTGGAGGATCCGTTTTTCGGCGGACGGGTGTCGAATGTGAATCGGGAACTGACTTATCGCGTGGAGTACGCTGGAGAACAGTCGCCGGAGTATACGGTCACGGTCTTCGACTATCCCGAACTGGTTCAGGCGGATGCTCAGATCCGCTACCCGGACTACACACAGACGGAACCGAAAACAATTCCGGACGTCCGCAGCATCACACTGGTGGAAGGGTCTCAGCTGAATCTGGATTGTCTGCTGAACAAGCCGGTGCGCTCGGCCACGCTGGTGCCGGTCGATGCGGCGCCGATGGCACTGGCCGGGAATGAACAGAAGCCGCTGCACCGCACCGTCGACTGGACGTTCACCTCACCGGGAGAGCGAAAATACAAACTGCTTCTGGAAGATGAATCCGGTCGCCAGAACCGGCATCCTCCCGAGTTTCGAGTGACCGTTCTGCCGAATCAGTCACCGGATCTCAAGGTGGCCTTTCCGGCGAAAGACCTGAGAGTCTCCTCGCTGCAGGAAGTGATCCTGAGTGCGACGGCCAGCGACGACTATGGATTGAAAGAGCTGGGCCTGATTCTGCAGACACCTGATGGTCAGGAACAGACCGTGCGCCTGGCGGATGAACATCAGCCCCATCGCCCGGCCGCAGGAAGCCATCTGCTCGCACTCGAGCAGATGGGAGTCAACACCGACGATCTCGTCTCCTACTACTTCTATGCGGATGACATCGGGCCCGACGGTCAGCGACGCCGTTCGTACAGCGACATGTTCTTTGCTGAAGTCCGTCCGTTTGAAGAGATCTTCCGCCAGATGTCGTCCGATGGAGCGCAAGGGCAATCACAGTCACAGCAGGAGACTCCGGCCGGGCAGCTGCTGGAGTCTCAGCGACAGATCGTGATCGGCATCTGGAATGTGATGCGCCGTGAAAAACAGGATTCCCCTTCGACCCGGTTCGTGAAAGATGTTGGCACGCTCGAGGAATCGCAGCGCGCGATTCGAGAACTTCTGAAAGAGGTCGCCGGTCAGCAGCAGGATCCCCTCCTGCAGCAGTTCGCGACTCAGGCGGGAGAGCAGATGGAGGCCGCAATGGAACTGCTGAAAACCGCGCGAGCAGAGAAGTCGACTCTTCCTCTCCCCCCTGCCCGATCCGCGGCTCAGGAGGCCTACCGGTCTTTGCTGCGATTGCAGGCGCGGGAACACCTGCTGATGCAGTCTCAGTCACCATCTCAGGGACAATCTTCCAGTTCGAACCGCCAGATGAATCAGCAGCTGAACAACCTGCAACTCAAGAATGATCGAAACCGATATCAATCGGAACGTCAGGCCCAAACGGAACAGGCCGCCGCGGCGCAGGAAACGCAGTGCATTCTCAATCAGTTGCGGGAACTGGCCCAACGACAGGCTGACCTGAATCAGCAGATCCGGGAACTGGAGTCGGCCTTGCAGAATGCCGAGTCGGAGGAACAGCGCGAGGAACTGGAGCGGCAGTTGAAGCGTCTTCAGGAAGACCAGCGGGAACTGCTCCGCGAACTGGACGAGACGCGGGAACAGATGAATTCTGAACAGAGCCGCCAGCAACTGCAGGAGGCCCGGCAGCAGGCGGAATCCACCCGGGAACGGGTGCAGCGCACTTCGGAAGCCCTGCAGCAGGGACAACTTTCTCAGGCTCTGACCGAAGGAACCCGGGCACAGCGTGAACTGCAGTCACTGGAGAATGACGTTCGGAAAAAGGCCGCCGGACAGTTCAACGATGCGATGCGTGATCTTCGGGATCAGACACGGGACCTGTCGGAGAAACAGCAGCAGATCGCCGAGCAGATGTCCTCTGAGCCATCCTCTGGTGCAACAGCAGAGCGCCGGGCACCGTCACTGCGAGATGCCAGCCCTGACCAGGGAGGGGACAATCCCATTGCGGAAGAACTCGCTCAGCAAAAGCAGCAACTCACTGACGTGCTCGATCAGGCCAGACAACTGATTCAGGATTCCGAGGCGAGTGAACCGTTGCTGTCGAAAAAGTTGTATGACACGCTGCGTGAACTGCGATCACAGGAGCCGGAAGAGGCACTGGATCGCGCCATCAGCATGAGTCGGCGCGGCATTCACGGGGAAGCCCGGAAGTTCGAAGAACAGGCCCGGGAAGGAATCGATTCGCTCCGCGCCGGAGTGGAACAGGCGGCTCGAGGAATTCTGGGAGATGAAGAGACGGCGCTGCGTCTCGCCCAGGCGGAACTGTCGGAGCTGACAGAATCGATTCGCCGGGAGCTGGAAGGACTCGACGCAGGAAACTCGCCAGACGGACCCGGAGCAGAACCGGCAACCTCCCCCCGTCCGGACGGCTCAGCGACAGGATCTCAACCAGAACCCGACGCGCAGGGGGAGCGGAATTCGAATCCGTCCGGTCAAACCGGTGAGTCACCCGCCCGAGACGGCGCGGGGACCGAACAGAGTCCGATGCCTGACTCCGGGAATGGGATGCCGCGCAACGAACCCGCTTCCGGACAATCCGGGACAACAGAAGGAGAGCGGAGGACGCCCGCTTCCGAAGGGAATTCAGCATCGAGTCGCCAGGGAGACAATCCGGCTGACCAGAATGGAGACTCCAGCCCGCAACCGACTCCCTCCAGCGAACGGTCTCCCGCAGGCCAGCAACAGGGAGGCCAGCAACAGGGAGGCCAGCAACAGGGAGGCCAGCAACAGGGAGGTCGGCAACAGGGAAGTCAGCAGGATTCTTCAGGTTCGCGCACTCCGTCAGGCAGGTCCTCCTCTTCAGAGGCGTCCACCGGGGAGGAGTCGCTGTTGAATCAGTTGTCTCAGGATCTGCAGATGGGGGGAAGCAGTGATGGAGGGGGGACCGGCGGATTGGGAGCGCCGGACAGACCGCTCACCGGGGGCTCGTTTCGGGAATGGTCCGATCGAATGCGGAACGTCGAAGAGATGCTCACGACCTCTGAACTCCGGTCTCAGGCGGCGGTGATTCGTGATCGTGCCCGACTCGAACGGATTGAAATCTCACGGCATTCGAAACAGCCGAATCAGGAGTTGGTCCGCACCTCGGTCTATGGACCCCTGCTCGAACTGCAGCAGCAGATTGCGGAAGAACTGGCTCGACGGAACCCCGACAAATCGCTGGTGCCGATCGATCGGGAACCCGTCCCTGAGAAGTATTCCCGGATGGTCAAAGAGTATTACGAACAACTGTCACGGCAGCCGTGATCCGGTCGCACAGTCTTCGTGTTGCCAATTCCACTGGATTCACGCATCCACTTCAGCGGGGAATACGATACGGAGACGCCGGGAATTCGGCGGGGCTGCGTGAAATGACCGTTGGCACCGGCACGTACGGCTGTTCTCCTGGATCCGCTGCTGCGGGGGTTGCCGGCGATTCTGGAATCGGCTGACCCATGGTCACCAGTTCGGCAGTGTGCTCGACGGCGGGCGCGATGCCGGCCGGTTCGGAGACCTGGGGGGCTTCAGGTGTGGCGGATGCCGCGACTTCCGGCCTCTCTTTCGTCATCGATTCCCAGCGTTCAGTGACGTTGACCGCGAATGCCTGCGCCTCGGCGCTGCGTTCGCGAATCGACTGCCCCACTTCGGGGATCACCGATTTCAAAATCGAACCGAACCAGCTGGGCTTCTTTTCGCTGGAAGGAACGACCGGCTGTTCGTTCTGCTTCGGTTGCGGAACAAACGGAATCACCGACTGGGGATTGGCAGGAAGTGCCTGCGCGGGCGGTGGGACATCGGCCGGGTACGGATGCGGAGGATTCACCAGGTCCGTCAGGCTGGGTTGATGAATCGGCTGGACCGGCATGGGAACGGTGCTGGACTGTGCCGTCAGATTCCCCGCCGCACCGGCCGGAGAGAATCCCTGCCAGGCGGTCGGAGGATTGGACCGGATCAGTGACGTCGGCAGAGCGGTGAATGGATTAGCGGCCTGCCCCGGTGCCGGACCGGTCTGTTGTGGAATCGTTTGACTGACCGGACTGGCCTGCTGCAGGACCCGTCCATCCCGGGCCAGCAGTTCCGAATACCCGGCTTTCGTCATGGCTTCGGAAAGTTCCGGAAACTGCTGCCACATGGCGGGGGTCCATTCCCGGACATCGACGTAGGCACTGCGCAGCGGCGGTTGATGAATTCGGGAGACGATCAGATGTTTTTCCGGAGTCCGGACGATGTGGTACTGCATCGACATCACCGCGCCGATCCCGCCGAGCGTCAGTCCACACAGGAAGGATTTGACCATGCTGAATCTCCAGTCGTCTGTGGCGGCAGTTTGGGACTGCTCACCCAAATTGCTCTGGGCAACGCTATCACATGGCACTGCCCCGGCATGAGAAACAGTTCCACGGCGAGACGGATTCTGCAATTCTCAGAGCCGGATTCCCTGCACTCGAAACAAACCGGGGAGATTCGCCATTCCGCAAGGTTTGACTGACCGGACTGGAACAGAGTGGAATCCGTCTGTCGTGGCTGGAGACGTTCAAGGAGACTGGCGGGAGAGTGTCACCGTGAAACGGCCGTCGTGTTTCGAGAGATCCCGTCCGCGATCATTCACCCGGAGCCAGAGTTCACTGGTAAGGGGAGCCGTCAACGTCGCTTCCCGCCCGACCGGAGAGACCTGTAACGTCATTTCGGTATTGGGACCAACTGCGGACGAGACCGGCAGCCAGCCTGCGAGGAGTGTGCCGATCGGGATCCCGTCTGCATAGGCCAGCGAGATTCCCTGCGGTTCACTCTTCCAGTCGGGAGTTCCTCGTCGCAGCAACACGGTTCCCTCGGCTTGAAGGATGACGTTCATGCCGGCTTCAACGGTCAGACCGGTCGATTGCCAGCCCTGTCGGGGAGTCACAGACAATTGAACATCCGTCCCCGTCGGCCAGGGGATTCCGTCAGCAGGCTGAAAGGAACTCGCCGCGACGTCATACCCATAGTCCACGCGCCGGGCGAACTCCCGCCATTCGGCACTCAGCAGGCGACGGTCTGGTTCGAAGAGTTCGACCATCATCCGTTGAAATGCGGCATATTCCAGATTCTGTCCCAACTGCCGGAACCGCTCCCGATAGCGCGGGTGTCCATCGAGAAACGCACAGATTGCCCAGCTCCAGGCATACGGCACCGGCCGTGGTCTGGCAAACTGGTCGTCCCTCATCGTGCCGATCTGGTGCAGGCTGAATGTTCGTTGAGCGAAGTTTTCCTGCTTGATCAATTCGATCCGCCCCCATTCCGGGACCGACGTCGACAACCCGGGAAAGTGGCAGAAGGTGATTTTCCCCTGCTCGTCCATCTGGTGAGTCGCGAAGAACTCGGCCATTCCCTCGAGATACCACAGTGGAGGGAGCACCGTCGGCAGCGTCGTCATGAAGGCATGTGTCGCCTCGTGAAAGAGGAGATGCCGGCGGTAGTAATCTCCCTGCTGTTCGAGCATCCAGAATTCGCGCCCGATCTGACGGCCGAACCGGGACATCATGGTCCCTTCCGGCTGCATTCCGGCCTCCGTAAACCGGCTTTGGTCCTGCATCAGATAACAGGTCATCTGAAAATCCGATCCGTCCCGGGCGCGGGGGAGTTCCCCGAAGTACTCCGTCCAGACAGGATAGATCTGATCAATCAGGGCCGGAAGCGTTGCGGCTTTCTCCGGGGAAATGTCGGTGTAGAGGATGAGATGCCGGGAAACGTATTTCCGGATCCCCAGTTCGGCCGCCCGTTGATCATCACGGATCGGGCGCCGGTCATCGGGGCGGAACACCGGGGCTGCGGCCGGTTGTGCGAATCCCGAAGCACTGAATCCCACGCAGAGCAGACACAGGACGAATGTGTCCCAGGCGCGCCGGAGGAGTTTTCGTGTCTGCCACCCGATCCGCGAACTGGACTGCTCTGTCGATGACACATCAGGTTCCACGGCGCAGGTTCTCCACTTCCGATGCAGCGTCTCATTCCCTGAGAGAACGTCTGTTCCTCAGAGCAGACCTCAGGTTCTCCAACCATTCGCTGACTCGGCGATTCCCGCGTGAAACGTCAATTCGGCAGGGTGACGGGCTGCCCACCGTTTCGTCCTGATTCCATGCAGGCTTCGAGAACGATCTGGGTTTTCAGGGCGACGTCACCCCACGAGTGATCCGGTTCGCCCCGGTTCACCAGCTGCGCGAAGTTGCGGAACAGGTTGGTTTCCTGAGACGTCGGATGATTATTGCTGAATTCCGGCACCGTCACCCGACGTTCCCGGCTGACCATATTGAACTTTGGACCGGAAATTTGAAAGTCATTTTTCACGACACGAAATCCGGCTTCCGCACCGAATGCCGGGAGGACGAAGTCGTCCATCGACAGCACTCCGGCGGTCCCGGTGATGGTCGCGGTCTGTTGCTGGTCCGCGGTGAATGAACAGTAGAATCCCCCGGTGACGTTCCCGGGATATCGCAGTTCGGCGGTCGCTTCCAGTGGAACTCCCTCCCCGTCGTCGCGGTCTGTCGCGTTCAGGATCTGGCAGCTCACCTGACTGGGGAGCTGATTCGACATCCCCCACTGGAACAACCGGATGCAGTACCAGCCGAGGTCTCCCAGGCAGCCGAACGGCTCCAGCCGGGCATCACTGCGGATGTTGTGATTGAGAAATGTCTGATCCCCCAGAAAACTGAAGTGGGAATTCATCCGACGAATCGATCCGATGCCGTGGTCTGAGTCCAGGACCGCCCGGATGGCTGGCAACCGTGCAGAGTGCATGAACATGACCCCGTCCATGAACTGGACGGAATGTTCCCGGCAGATGGCCAGAATCTCTCGAAGTGCCGCCGCACTCAGGGTGCAGGGTTTTTCGGAGAGGACGTGCTTTCCTGCCTGAGCCGCTTTGATGATCCATGCCTCTCGCAGCCCGGTCGGGAGTGGAATGTAAACGGCGTCGAGATCGCTGCGCTGAAGAAGTTCCTCATAGGAACAGGCGGCAGGAGTCGCAGCAAACGGAACCACTTGCTGCAGTTCATGAATGTAGGTTTTGGCTTTCTCTGGGGAACGGCTGGCGACGGCCTGCACGATCCCGTTTCCGGAATTCCAGATCCCCTCCCAGTTTTTCCGGGAAATCGCCGCGGTTCCCATGATTCCCCAGCGGCAAATCTGCCTGGCCATTCCGTCAGTCCTCAATCTCAAAGGCAGAACAAGGGCAAAATGATCGTCGAAACAATGTTCTGTTTATCACATGGGAAACACCGGATGTGAGGAGATCATTATTATTTTTCTTACGAAAAATTCCACATCTCCGGAAATCCCTCCGAGTGCAGTGAAATCACGCACCTGACGGCGTCTGCGCTGCATTCAAATGGAGACAGACGGTCTGTTTATTGTTGTAAATGTTTTTTGTGTATGGCTTTGAGTTTGTTTTTGTTGGTGGTTTCCGGAGGATTGCTGTCTGAAGTTTCCGGGACAAATCCGTCGAACAATTGGGAGAACTGGAGTGACCTCACCACTTTTCGCGATTTTCCCGTTGGCACGGATTGATGCAAAATCATACAAGGACAGCGCTCCGTCCAGTGCCCGATCGCGGACTCCCGACTCAGGATTGATCCATGGCGACGAAAACTGTTCTGCTACTCGACGAACACCCGTTGATTCTCGATGGACTGGCTCAACGATTACATCCGTTGCCGGACTTCATGATTGTCGGGCAGCATACGCACTCTGATCGGGCGTTCTTTGAAATTTTCGAACGCCGGCCGGATCTGGTCATCATGGATCTCGAGATCCCCGGTCGGGGGGCGATCGAAGTCGCCGATCAGATTGCGTCCCGTCTGCCTGCGACACGGACGATTTTCTTCACGGATTATGACACGGATATCTTTATCGACGTGGCACTCAGGCTGGGGGTCGGCGGCTATCTGCTGAAGAAGGAACCGGTCCAGTTCGTCGTTGATTCGATTTCACGAATTGCCGCAGGGGAAACCATTTACTCCGATTCCATCATGGAACGTCTCCACTACGACCGGGATTCACGGGAATTTCATGTCCGCACACAGAGCTTCTTTTCGGGTTTGACACTCCGTCAGATTCAGGTGCTCCGGCATCTCGCACGAGGGGAAAGCGTCAAGGAAGTCGCCAGGGCCATGATGTTGTCCGAACGGGCAATCGAAAGTCATAAATACCGTATTATGCAGAAGATGGGGATTCATGATCGGGTGTTGTTGACCCGGTTTGCCATCCGTGAAGGGCTGATGCCGGCTTGATGGGGGTTCCGGGGGGGAGCACGAGTCGTGGGATCTCCCCCCGTGCCCTCTGCTGTTTGCCCGAAACCGTTACACCGCTGGAGGAAGTTTCCGACCCAATTGCTCTTTCGCTGGCTGCCCGATAGACTTCCGGACTCAATTTTCCAAAAGACCATGTGGGAATTGAGTGTCCCGCGTCCCTGGCGGAAACCCCGATCAGGTGGACGATTTCGCGAGAATGTCTTCGAACAGACCATTTGAAAGGTAACGGTTTTATGGCCAAAGAAGGGGCCATTGAGATGGAAGGCCGGGTGCTGGAAGCCCTGGCGAATACGCAGTTCCGTGTCCAACTCGACAATGGACACCTGGTGCTCGCGCATGTCTCAGGCAAAATGCGCAAGAACTTCATCCGTATCGTTCCAGGTGACCGTGTGAAAGTGGAAATTTCCCCTTACGATCTGGAGCGGGGACGAATCACCTACCGGGCGAAATAACCGCTCATGGAGATGGGTCGCTGCAATCAGGTCTTGTCTTGCCATGTGTTGACAGCCATGCATTGACAGCGACAAACCGGTGAGACTCATGCCGGACCGGATCTGTTCCATGATTCGGTTTCCGTTGACTGAGGACCGCAAGATGGCCAGCCAGTCTGCCTGTGCGGAAGTGCGATCCACTGGCCTGCAGGGTCGCGCTCTCCTGTTCAATTTCTTTCTGGGACTTTCCCTGCTGATTGGATGGTCCCCGACGCTGCTGACGGCGCAGGAACCGGAAGCGATTCAACTCTACGCGGAAGGGCTGCGAGCCCGAAATCTGCTGAGCCTTGCGGAAGAAGGTCTTTCCCGATTGCTGCGCTCTTCCCGTCTCACACCCGAGCAGGCTGCTGCGGCAACCCGTGAGTTGTCGTTTACCCTGTCAGAGCATGGCGCACTGGAGACTGGCAGCAGTCGTGATGAACTCTGGGAACGCTCACGGCAGACACTTCGCGAATTTCTCCAGACTCTCCCGGACTCGTCGAGTCGTTCGGAATTGGAAGCCTCGCTCCGGATGCTGATGGCGGGGCAGGCAATGACTCTGGCTGAAGAATCGGACCTGTCACCCGAGAACCAGCAGCAGCGGGACCAGGCACTGGAACGTCTGCGGGAAGCGATTCCTGCAGTGCAGGCAGCAGTCCAACGGCTGAATTCGGATTCCCGCACAAAAGAGAGTTCGGGGATGGCCGCGAAAGAATTGATCACGCTGGTGAACTGCCGGCATTGGCTGGCTCGTCTTCTGCCATCCGGACGGGAGCGAACGTCGGTTTTGCTGGATGCCGCACAATCTCTGGGATCCGTCAGCCGCGGGGTGGTGACAAAGCCGGATGGCCCGCTCCTGATTCAACTCAATGCCCGTCAGGCTCGCCTGCAGGGAGATGACCGTCAGGCGGAACAGATTTTGACGGCGGCGCTCGAAGCCGGGCGGGAAAAACAGATTTCTCCAGTTGATCAGGACAGGTTGTTCGCTGAACGTCTCCGGGTGGAAATCGACCGTCAGCGTCTTGATCAGCTGTTTGATTTACTGAAGGTCCGCCTGCAGTCCCCTCCCCTGCCAAGTGACGAACTCCGGGCGGTCATTGTGCAGTCGCTGATTCTTGCCGCAGAGAAGGCCCTGGCACTGATGGAGTCGCAGCGGGCAGACGAGTCTCTGGCCGAAGCCCGGGCTCAAGCGGAGAAACTTTCCGGCCGCTGGAGACGGGACGCACTGCTCCGGCTCGAACGGTTTCAACACGATCGCCAATACGGAGCAGAACTCGCAACACGTGTTCGAATGGCAATGTCCGCCTGGCAGACAGAACAGGGAGTCGATGCCGGCCGCCTGTACCAGGAGGCCAGCCGGTTCGCACTTCAGACCCACAAAGAAGATCTGGCTGTTGAACTGGGAATGACGGCCGCCTCCATCTTCCTGCAGTTGGAAAAGTGGAACGAGGCCGCCGCGGGATTGCAGGATCTCGAACAGGCAGTGCCGGATCACGCTCGAATCCCGGATGTCGATCTGCTCCGATGCTATGCACTCGGGCGGCGGGAACCTGTCGGTCAAGAGTTTCAGTCGGCGCTCAAGTCGCATCTCGCGCGCTTTCCACAGTCTGCCACACGCGGGGATGCACTGCGCATGCTTGGTGTGACTGCGGAATTTCAGCAGCAGCCTCTGGACGCTCTCGACTGGTATCGGCAGATCCCGGATGCGCATGCCGTCCGGGAAGAAGCGGATGTCCGCAGTCTTGCGATCCTTCTGAAGCAGACCGCACTGCCGACGGCTGACCGTCAACTCGATGAACGTGGACGAGAACAGATTCAGCGAACCGTTCAACGTCTTCAGCCGGCTTCAGCGAGTTGGAACCCCGAACAATGCCGCCTGCTGCTGCAATCTGCACAGCTGTTGATGACCCCCCGTCTGCAGGGGGCGGAACCGGCAGATCGATTGCTGACCGCTGTCCAGCAGAGAATCGAGACGGTCAGGCACGCGGCCGCAGAATTGCAGGAGCCTCTTTCCGCCGAGTGGAGTGCCGTTCAGCAACTGGCGATTCAATTGAAAATTGTCTCACTCGCCGGGCAGAAGCGGCTGGACGAGGCCCGGCAGGTGCTGAAGAACTTTGAAACCCAGGATGCCACCCAGTTACTGGCGATTTTGGTCGGGCTGAAAGAACTGTCTGCACCGTTTGACGCTCAACAACGCTATGATCTCGGTCATCTGCAATTGCAGGCGATCCAGAGGATTCGGCAGCACCAGTCGGCACTCTCTGCTGATCAGATGAACCGGTTGAAACGGGCCACCGCCGAGGCCTATCTCGCGGTCAATGACTGGTCACGCTCGATCACCGCCTACCAGGAGTTGCTTCGTGATGATCCGACCAATTCCAGTCTGGTCGACGCACTGATCCAGGCGTCTGTTCAGCAGGGACTGCCTGAGGATCTGCAGCGGGCCACGCAACTCTGGAACAATCGGGAGCGGGCCGCTCTCCCCGGCAGCATTCCCTGGATGGAAGCCCGGTTGGAACAGGTTCGACTTTTGATTCGTCAGAAGAAGATGCCCGATGCCCGGAAGTTACTGGGAGTGGCTCGCACTCTCTACCCGCAGATGGGAACTCCCGCGCTCAAGCACCAGTCGGATGAACTCTGGAAGCAACTGGAATCCCCCTGATACGGCCCCGTTTCATCTCAGCCGGTTCGGTCGGGCATGTGGCCGCGCAGCACACGGTTCACCAATCAGAACGCTGGGGCCTGCGTGTTGAATTCTCGCATCCGATACGCCCGGGCTCTCATCAAAATGAACCGATCGGCATTCCATCGCTAATCGCCCCCAGGGCCTGCCAGATCTGCAAGTCGATGGAGTTTGACAGAAAGCGGACCGTTCCGTCGGCGATGAGCGCGTGAACTCCCCCGGGGTGTCGACTGCGAGCCGTCCAGAGGCCGCGACTGTCGTACCAACCGCAATTCACACATTCATGGCAGTCCGGCGACAATGAGTTCGGGGGATTCAACGTGTTGAAGGCCGTTTGACCTGGCATTCCGTTAATCCATTCCGTGTGAGGCGAACTGAAGTGGGAATCCTGATTGGCGACACAGGCACCGGCATATCGGGACAACTGATCCGCAGTCGCAAACGTATTGGGGAAACCGGCAGGAAACGGGACCCCTCTCACAAGGTCCCCCAACTGGTACTGACTCGCATTTCCGTCACCAATCAGGGCCTCGGACGCCGCAATGGTATTCGACATCCCGTCGGTGCAGTCCCGGGCAGCAATTGATCGCCGCATGTTGAACAAACCAATCTGTTCCCGTTCAAGAATCGACGGGCTTCCGGCACTGTTGCCAGGGATCGGGGACAACATCACCAGAGACGGCCCCCCGCTGAAGACATAGTTGTTTCCCGGTGGGCTTCCCTGCCGTGTTCCGAAATCACTGGGGCACAGAAATGTCGAGATCAATTGCTTTCTTAAGGTCACATTGGGTTCGATCGAAAGGCTGTGAACATTGAGGTTCAAGCGATGAAACAACGTTGCCAGATCGAGTTGCGGGAGCAGCATCGTCTGGGCACTGATTCCCTGCCAGCCTGTCACGTCAGCGCTTCCCCCGCCACGGGTGGAGTAACACATTCGTGGGAACAGTCGGTGCTGATCATGATAGTTCCACAGCGCCAGGCCAATCTGCTTGAGATGATTTCGGCATTGGACCCGTCTGGCCGATTCACGAGCCTGCTGGACTGCCGGAAGCAGAAGAGCGATGAGAATGGCGAGAATCGCCACCACGACCAGGACTTCGATTAATGTGAATCCAGATCGACGATTCATCAGGGAGGCCCTTTCCCTTCATCTCGGAATGAACGACATCCGCTCGACCAGTCTGGTCGATCATGTGGCCGCGCAGCACGTCTTTCCCTCAATGAAACCCTCAATAAAACATGGGGTTTCCACGAGCCAGTCCGTCACAGAAATGACGAAACCGCTCTCGTGTCGAGTTTGGATCACATCAGTTCGCTCAGAATGACAGGAGATCCGCAGAGAAAACCCCTTGACATTGACTGCTTCAAAATAAAACGGTTTCGCAAACATTTCAAATGAGTGGAAATCGCAATTTCAGGAGAATTCAACCGTCAATCAGAGTGGTCGCGCCGGATGACGGTTACCAGCCGGATGATCGTGATTCTCTGTCAATGCATCTGAAAGTGTAGTGATTCCGATTTCGGCTGGCGGAGAAATGCGTTCCACCTGCCAGAAGATTTCCACTCCGGAAGCCTGTCCAGATGAACTCCGAAGAATTGCAGAAGAGAAGCCGACGGAAGGAGTACGGGACTCAGACAGCTACGTACTCAGTCGGCACTCTCTGGTGCGGCGCTGTCTGGTGCGGCGATCAGCCACCGTAAACATGGATGATCTCATCCGAATCGTCACCCACAGTCAGTATGACGATCTTTGTGCTGTCATGATTGACGATCGTGATTCCACCGCCGGCCTTTCTGTCACAACCAATTCCAACCCGGAGTGCCCCAGTGACATTCAGACGGAGAGCGACTTCGCCAAGGCATCAAAAGCACGCCATTTTGCACATCAGAATACGCCGGAATCGGGCAAAACGGGTACGAATACAGATGAACAGATTGGGAAGAAATCCCGCAGAAAACGTGGGGAAAGCAGTGTTTCCCTGAGAAAAGAAGAGAAACAGAATGGTCGCGACAGGACTCGTGATTCCTCTTAAAACACTGGCTAATTCGATCTAATGTGACATTGCACGTCACTTTGCACGTCATTCCGTCGAGACGCTGGATTGAGTATGAAGATTCACGAGTTTGAAAACGTGGAAGCCTGGGCGGCTCACCTCTCGTCGGTCTTGTCAAAAGACTTGACCTTGCACGGCTGGGTTCGCGAGCTGTCTTCGGGGATCGAACCATTGGACACCTTGCTGGAAGCGTGGATCTGGTTCCACCTTCGATTCGGCGAACTGATCTCCTCTGAAGGCATGCTGCCCGAGCTGAGGGAATTTGAAGACTTCGGCCATCTCACGGAGATTATTTCCGCGTGGTGCGAGTGTGAGGCCCGTTTCGACTCGTCACCGTTCCTGCAGCACATTGAAGGCCTCCAGCGGATGTGGGATCGATCAGAAGCGGGCATGACTGTCGAGATCCCAGAGGCACAGTGGAATCAGTTATGCGAAGCCGGATGGGACGCATTGAGGTTAACCCGACGGATTCGGCTCCATCTGGCCGGGAAGTTCACCGGAGAATCACAGGCAGCCGCCCGCGAGATCAAGTTTCACAAGGCTGTTGATGGCATCGAAGGACTCAGCAAGGAAACGCTAGCCATCGGCCTTCTGTTCACGATGTCTGACCCGAGTGTCGCGAAAATTGCATCGGCACTGGGTTATAAAAATCACTCCGGTCTTCAGCGGATGGCGAAGTTTCAGTTCGCACGCCATTGCCGGGATGTCGGACGAACTTTCCAGTCCGGAAACCACAGACCGGCAGGCCAGAGGCGGAACGGTCGACCGATGGAATCCAGAGACGAATCTGACGACTGACCCGACCATTCTGGATCGGGTCTTGCATCCAAGTGAGATTTTCCAAAGTTTTTTCGCAGCACAATTTCCGCTGTGAAACTGCTTTTACGCTGACTTTCTGCGCATCGGTCGGTGCATCATTGCCCCTTAGAGTAGAAGGCGGAGTGAGACAGTCAGATTCCATCTGGTTCTATCCACCGCCTCTAAAGTTCCCGGCACGCGTCCTTCTATGGGGGGATGCGGTCGAGTTCAAAATTTTCCCGGCATATGCCCCTCTATGGAGGACAGTATTTTTCCCGACATATCGCCCTCTATAGAGAGCAAGAGAATTTCCCGACGCGTGCCCCTCTATGGGGAGCAGAACATTGTGGTTCAGTCAGAAGGATGAAGTGTTCATCCATCAGTAGAGGCTAGTTCCGGTCTCATCACCTGAGCCTGACGGGATTCCAATTTTCACCAACGAAAGAAAACTGATGATCACGCAAGCGTCAACTCCGACACTCGATACGAACGCTCTGGCTGCACTCCTGGAATGCAGTGACAGAATGGTCGCGAAGCTCGACAAAGACGGCAAACTGCCGCCTCCCGTTCGTCTTGGAGCACTCAAACGATGGGTGCGGGCAGATATCGACCTCTGGTTGTCGTCGGGATGCCCGGACCGGAAGCGATTCGCTGAATTAAAGGCCAACGCCTGAAACAAACTCAGCTTCGCCTGAGTCGGGATCGCCAGTCAGTTTTTTACCTTTCGCTGGCTGGTGATCTTTTGAAGCCAAATCGTCGGGTCGCTCCTGGCGATGCTGGGGCGGGACTAGTCCACCCGCTCCAGCATGGATTTTCTCAAACTGGACTGACCCTTTGGAGATTCAATGGACTGCCAGCGTCCTGTTCGTGACCTGTCCTATCTCAGAAATGACGATATTCCCATCTTTGACCGATTGGTTCGTAAGAAGCCGTCTGTCGATCTGGCCAAGAGAATTAAAACGACCGGCCTGGATGAACAGGATGTGCGGGAATTTGTATCGAGCGTTGGCGGACCGAATCAGATCGGATTCAGCCCGGAACAGTTTGAGAGATTCCTGCGGATGATGTTCGGGGATTTCGAAATCGATCCATGCCAACTGGCATGGCCTGTCGAATTCTTCCATATCGGAGGAGCCCTTTCAGACTTCACATGGTACTCGACGGTCACGGCACATCGAAAACTCCCGATGGTCGCACTGCTGGCAGGTGTCTCAATGGTAGGGAATATGATCGGGCGAAAACTCATGTCCTCACTGGGGGCAAGAGGAGTCGTGAACACGGTTGTAATGTCTCCATCGTCTTCCGGAAAGAATCGCCCGCGTGAAGTGATTCAGGAACTGTACGCGACCGCAAAAACGTCCGAGTATCTACTGGGGGAAGATGTCACCAGCGATTCAGCGATTGCCGACGCGCTGGCCTCTCATCCAGTCCAACTGATCTTGTGGGACGAATTCGGGAAGGCTCTCGAAGTCGCGAACCATCCCAATGCGGCTGGTGCACTGAAACAGGCCACGGCGCTGGTCATGAAGTTGGCCACAAGCGCAGGCGTGCAAGACTTCATGCCCAAAAAGTTCGCCGACAAACAGAACGACAGGATTCTTCACAAGCCACACTTGAACATCCTGGCTACAACGACCGACGACGCACTGCGGTTTATCACTCCTGCCAGTATGCGGGACGGATTTAACAGCCGGTTTCTGTTCTACAACGAAGACGGGGGGCGTCCAGATCATCGCCAGCCCGAACCTGCCGAAATGCCCGAATACCTCATTGAATGGGTTCGAGAATGGGCAGCGTACCGACCATTTCCAAGCGACATCGGATGGGAAGAGGGGCCACCACAAAGGGTCATCGAACTGACGGATGACGCCCGCACGGCATGGGACCTGTTTCGACTCAGGTGTGACGTACTGGGGGATGCCTACACAGAAGACGAAGGGGCCTCAATCTGGGGGCGTGCGGCAGAGAAGGCAAGCAACTATGCCCTGATCGCGGCTGCATCGGAGCATGTGCCGTCCCAGGAATTCGCCATCGAGAAGCGGCACATGGATTGGGCTGTCGCTCTTGTGGATTGGGTGGTGAATCGCTCCCTCACCATTCTCGAAAACGTCGGTCGGTCAGATCGTGCGAAAGACATGGACGCACTCGAAGAGTTTGTAAAGTCGAAGCGACGTACAGGGGCTTCCGGCTCTGAAATCACAAAGCGATTCCACAAGAAAATGAAGACCCAATATCGCAATGAACTGGTAGTGGACCTATGCGCCGCTGAACGCCTGCTGTGTGTGGAGTCTGGGGGGACAGGCGGGCGAAACAAACAAACCTTTTACCATTGCGAATTCGCACCGGCTTCTTTCTCCACAAAGTAATGACTTAGGTCTTTTTTCTCCGGAGCAATGTAGGAAACAAGCCTCGACGCGAATGAGGCAAGGGAGAAAAAAGGCTTTTTTCCCCATGCCGGGGAGAAAAAAGGTTTTAGCGTAAACCACAACAGACAAACAGAATACTAATTATTAAATCCTTTCTTCTCTTTTTTCTCCTACCCAGACACTTTCTGCTCAATTTCCTCTCTGAAGAGGGTTCCAGAATGGGGGGTGGAGAAAAAAGGGAAAAAAGGAAAAAAGGCCTGAACCACATATTCACCAACAACAGGAACAGTATCCATGACAAGCTATCCGAAGAACACGAATCCTCTCTGTGGGCCACACTACCGCGAAGCCCTCCTAGGTCTGTTGGGAGATCAGCCACAGCCGGACGTAGATGTCCTGATGCTCGATGTGGATGGCCCCATTCGTGTTTCTGCCGTTCTCTGTGTTGTTCACGAACCAGCACGCCCAATGCGGGACGATTTCGGATTCATGTCGTTCAGCGAGTTTCTGAGCTTACCGAGTTAAAGAACTGTCCCAACTCCAACTGAAAAGGCTAAGGAATGGCAGCAATCGCGATCACTACTGACGAACACGGACCGCTCACGATTCCACTGGCAAGCGTGAACATTCTGAGAAAAGCTAAAAACGGACGCGCTATCGTTGTGTTTCACAACGGCAGCGAGATCACGGCACGCGAAGAATATCAGAAGGTTTCTGACCGCATGATCAGCGTGCAGATCTGGGGTTCTGTCGCCACCGAGGCAGCTTGACCGGGGGAAAGATCGCACGGGTCCTTTTTGACGAAAAAATCCCTCCCCCAAGCCAGCGGAGGAGTCAATTTGGCAGGTAGCTACACGCAACGGCTCGTGACAGTCTCCAGAATCCACTGAGACGCGATGAAATGGGCTGGTGTGACTCTGGTGTCGTCCTCAGCTTGGAGGCCCTGAGAATTGAAATTTCGAGGCCGTGCGGTGTGGTCTCGTTTGACTGGCGGGTTTAGCAGAAAAGGTTTTGAGTATGGGTAAAAAGCAAAGGGGCGAACGAAGGCTGGCGAGCCTCAGCCAGCGAATCGGAGGACGCCGCTGTTCCCCGAAGGGTATTTTAGGCTCGGTGCGGCGAACGGGTGTGCCATCGAGTCGCAGGCGAGTGCAGGCGATGTAAACGGTGAGTGTCTTTTTCAGGTTCGTTTCCAAGTTCAGAACTGAAGGATTTTTGCATGCCCCAAAGTATCGATCTTCCACTTCCGGTTGCCTCCTACCATTCCGAGGAGGCCAGTCAGTTGCGAGTCGCCGCACAGGCTGCCGTTGATGACTTCAATGAACGATTGCGGGCCTACATTGATGAGACGGCTGCGGTGCTGGCGTCAGACCTTTCCGAGACCGACGCAGGGGAAATTTTCGACCGGGAGTTCCGCCGCCGTCAGTTTGTGCTGACACAGGATGAAGCAAAAGCCCGGAAGCTGTGTGACGTATTCCTGGAAAAGCACCGGCTGGAGGCTCACGCGGCTGTCGTTTCACAGGGTGGAGTCACATCGGCGGTTCTGATCGAGGCGAACCGTCACATGGCGTCAGAGGATTGGTTGAACAATCGCAATCGGCTTGGCTCCCTCTCTGATGTCCTGGGGGTATTCGTCAGGCGATATCTGACACTTTGATCTTTGTGGGCTTCCGTCACGCTGGCGGAAGCAGGTTTTCGCCCCATCTGGTGGCCTACGGTCTGCGCCGTTCCTGCCGGGTGGGTGTTTTCAGGAATTCAGAAGGGTGCATACATGTTCAATGTTCGAGCGGAAGCGGCTCCCGGAAAGCTGCCGACGCTCCAGATTTTCGATGACATCGGATCGAATGACTCAGGCGGTGGGGTGACGGTCGGTCTGGTGCGGGACTTCCTGCGCCAGAACGCTCAGGCTCCCGGAATCCGGGTGGAGATCTGTTCCGATGGGGGAGACGTTGAAACGGGTCTCGCCATCTATCAGGAGCTGTTTTCCTCTCGATTGCCGATTCATACCTGCGCTTACGGTCGGGTCGCGTCTGCGGCTTCCATTATCTTCCTGGCGGGAACCCAACGATCGATGGATTCCGAAGCGGAGCTGATGATTCATTACAGCTTTGTTCAGTTCCCGGAAGCGACTGCGGTTCACGAGCGGGAACTGGAGACCATGACCCGGGCGGTTTACGAAGCGAATCGCCGGATGGAACGCATCATCAGCAGCCGGACCGGCCAGTCTCGCGAGCAGGTTGAGGCGTGGATGCGGGAAGAGACGTTCTTCGACGCAGAGCAGGCAAAGAAGCTTGGTTTCGTCACTGACATTGTTGGCATCGTCAGCACTCCGCTGCCGGTGAACGCAATGACACAGCCCGTCGCGGCGGAGGACCCTGCACTCTCGATGCTGGCGAAGTACACCAAGACCTTCGGTGCCAAGTCAGCAACGCATTACATCCGGGCCGGTCTCAACTGGGTTCAGTCGCTCGAACGCCATCACGACCGTTTGAGGGCGAAGCTTGCCACTCTCCAGACCGAAACCGCCAGAGCAAAAGAAGAGCTGACGTACCAAAGAGCCGTGCTTGAGTTTCTGAAGACCGGCTCCCGGCATCGTGATTCTCACTGAAGTATTCCCCGTCCGCTGTTGGCCGGGGAACTGTTTTCCAACTGTTTTAAGGACTGTTTTATGGCCATCGAATGGACCCTCCTGAGCCAGTCGACCGCACAGCGTTTTGACACGCCGGAACTGGTAAAAAAACGCAACGCAGTGAATGCTGAGATTGCCGAAATCCTGGAGGAACGGCAGAAAATCGACGCTGCCCTCAACGTCGTGAAGGTCACGCCGATTGACCAGTTGTCGGTGGCACAATTGAAGGCAGCCCGAAAGGCAAAGGAAGCGAGTTTCGACCTGCTCAAGCGGGAACTCGGATTCCGGCGGGACGTGCTTCCAGAGTTCTTCAATCTGTCTCGGGAGACGGCAAAGGCGGCGGCGAGTGCCCAGAACCGAACGACAGAGCAGCTTGAGGCGGGAGTCGCGAAAGGCCTGGAAGAACTCGGCTACGAGAAGTGGTCGCGAACGAATCCGCACGGCTATGACGATGTGATGATCCGGCGCAATGCCCGGGTGATGGCATCTCTCAAGATCGCCAGCGAGTGCAGCCATTTCGCGACGAACTACGACGACACCCGGGAGAACCGGGAGGTGATGGAGGTACTGGAACGAGATTTGAATCGAACCATGCGGGAACTCATTGGCGTCTCGAACGGCATCGAAACAAGTCCGGTAACGCATCACATCGTCAACGGCGTCGGCTGATCGACCCTTTCTCTTCTCCCCTGCCCGTCTGTTGCGGGTGGGGGTTCTTTCTCGATTCTCTTTTGAAGGCTTTTGATTATGGCAACTTTCACTGACCGTAACGGCGTCGAACGAACAATCCAACTCGACCCACTGTCGGTTCAACGGATCAATGCGAAGTTCAATATCGACCTGCTGGAGATGTTTCACGGGGATCTGGCAGCCCGGCTGGCTCAGAACCTGCCTGCCACGATGAACATCATTGGCGACCTGGCATTCCCCGGGCTGGACGAACGGGCCGCAGCGGACGCTCTGGCAGATGACACGGTGATTGAAAACGCCACTAAGGCGTTCATGAAGGCAATCGTTGGCTTTCTGCCGGACTCGACCATTCTCGCCATCTGTGAAGACGAACAGCTCGTCAGCGAACTGATCGATATTACGGCGTAGCCCCCTGTTGCAGGCATCCGGGGGGCCGGGCCGTCCGGTTCCCCTTTCTTTCTCTCTCTTCAGGATCTCACATTGCACACGTTCCAAGATCGCCACGGCAAGACTCGCACAATTGAGGTCTACCTCAGCCATCTCGAAAAAATCAGCCGTGCCATGAACTTGAAGGTCTACGACATCGAAGCACTGGCCACGATCTCCGGTGATCTGATCCGTCAGTGTGAACTGCTCTGGCTGGCGTCTGACTCGACCGAATCGTTTGAAGAGTTCAGCCGATGCCTGACGCTCCAAAGCGTGGAAGACGGCATGAGTGCGTTTCTCGATGAACTCTGTTACGTACTTCCGACCCGTTGCACCCTCGTGTTGCGAGAGTCGCAGAAGCGGGCAAAGCAACTGCGGGCCGAACTGACGGAAAAAGCGGTCACGTTTCTGAACCATCCCGCCTGATTGATTGCAGGCGTTCCCTTTCTCTTCCCTGACACTGAGGTTTTATGGCTCACTATTTGGATGCCCACGGCCACACGTGGCATTTTGACCTGTCGCTCTCGACCGTGGAGCGGGTTCAGGCCCGCTTGAATGTCAATCTCTTCGACCAGAGCGAGTTCACAGCAGTCGTGAATGACCTTCCGAAGCTCGGGCAGGTTCTGCACTGTGCCGGGAACACCGGCGAAGACTTCAACGACTGGTGCCGGGCACATATCGGCGATGCTCTGGAGCGGGCATTTAGTGCTTTCATGGAAGCACTCTGCGATTTTTTCCAGTCTCGGCTGACGATCTGGGTTCACGAGGTGAACGGGATTTTCAGCCGGACGCAGGGAACACGATTACCGGAATCTACCGCATCGCCGGGTTTCTGGGAGTTGAACCGCAGCGGCTCACTCTTCGCAAGCTGGTTTGGATGGTGGAAGGGCGTTGCCCGGACCTGATTCCAGCGGAGTCAGTCAGTAACGGCGGCGGTTCGATTCGGGATTTCGCACGGGCACTTGGAGCAGACGGGGTTTAACACATGGCAGACACAGCACCAGCAGGTTCAATTAAGGCAGGGGGAGCGTATGTCGAACTGTTCACGGTCGACGGGAAGTTCCAGAAAGGGCTGGCGAGTGCGCAGAACAAGCTGCGGGACTTCGCAGCACAGGCGACAAAGGCCGGGGCCGCACTGGCCGCAGCCGGAACGGCGATGGTGGCCGGGCTGATCGGGACAGCCAAGGTCTTCGCCGACACTGGCGCAGCCCTCTCGGACATGAGCCAGCGAACCGGAGTGACGGTTGAATCCCTGTCCGCCCTGCAGTACGCGGCGGGACAGTCGGGAACGTCTCTGGAGAAGCTGGAAGACAGCCTCAAGGATCTTTCAAAGAACCTGGTCGAGGCCGGTCAGGGGAATCAGGGAATCGTCGACACGCTCACGCAACTCGGTGTGAGCCTGAATAGCCTGCAAGGGCTGAACACAGAGCAACAGTTCCTGAAGATGGCCGACGCTCTGTCGAAAGTTCCCGACGTGGGGACTCGGGCAGCCATCGCCATGAAGCTGTTTGGTGAAGGGGGCCGACAATTGCTCCCCCTGATGGCAGGTGGTGCGGCGGGGATTCGCAAGCTGATGAACGACGCTCGGGAACTGGGAGTGGTTCTCAGTAACGACGACGCGCAGGCGGCAAAGAAACTCAAGCAGGAATTCACAGAACTCCATGCGTCGTTCGAGGCCTTGAAGATCACGGTCGGTTCTGCTGTCGCAGGTGAACTGACGAGTTTTCTGAAGTATCTGAACGACGCGTCTCCCGCCGTGCTGAAGGCCGTCAGCGAGAATAAAGAATGGATTCATTGGATCGGTCAACTGTCCGCGAAGCTCGGCGGGATCGGTCTGGCGATGGGCGGTATGGGGACCGCAGCTTATGCCTTGTCGACTGCCATCGGGGTTCTGAGGACAGCGACAATCGGACTGACGGCCAGTCTGGGCCTGATTGGAGGCATCGGAGCGGTGGCAGCCATCGCCGTCATTGCGGATGAGATCGGCAAGCAGATCACTCTGCAGCGGGATCTGAACCGCGAGTTGGAACGGTCGATCGATCTTCGCGAGAAGCTGGCTCAGGTCGGTTCCGGGCAGACTCAAAAGACCGTCGAAGAGTCCCGCAACCACGGCGGGGACGACCGGCAAGCCTTCCTGCAGCAGAACATCAAGACCGAACTGAAGAACCTGGACCAGAAGGAAAAGCGGGTCGCACAGCTCGAAGGTGAGATTGCGGAACTCGAAGCCAAGGCCGCCGCAAAAGACCAGACGGCGGAAGAGGCCAAAAAGAAGTATGCGGACAATCCGGAGGCCGCCACGCAGGCGAAAGCAATGGCTTCCATGTACCGTTCTCAGGCAGCGGAGATCCGAACGGGAGATCTGGCCGACGAACAGTCGATCATGGGGACCATCAAGACTCGGCTGGAGACTCTGCAACAGGAACTGGAGGCATTCCGGGCGGAAGAGGTCAACATGGACCGTTCCGTTCACCGGGAGGATCTGGGGCAGAGCCGTTCCAATCTGACCTATGACGAGGCCAGCAAAGGAGAGGCTGAGAAATTCGGGTTCAGCATCTCGGACGGTCTGTCAGATTTGACAGCACGCCAGCGTCAGGAAACGGCCAAGGTCAAACGGATGCTGGAGGAGGAAGCGGATGCCCTGGCTGACACCATGTTGGCACCCGCCGAGAAGCTGCAGAAACGAATGGAGCATCTCAAGACCTTGCAGGAAAACGGCCTGCCACAGTGGGCCTATGATGCGGCAGTGAAACAGGCGAAAGTCGAATCCGGCGCCGCAACAGCGAATCAGAAGCTACCCGAACTGGATCAGCGAACCACGAACGCCGCTGCTCTGCAGCAGGGATCACAGGAAGCGTTCTCGGCAATGGTTCAGGCGATGAACGGCAGGAATCACACAGAAACGCAGATCGCCAAGAACACAGCGGACACGGCGAGGGCTTTGACAAAAATGGAACGCAATCAGAAGCGGGACAAGGGTGAGAAATTCACTCTTGTGGTCAAGGACATTCACTGATTGCAGGCTTCTGAGTGCTTCCCCCGTTCCGCCCTGGTCAGGAATTTCACTGGCCGGGGCGGTTTGTTCTACACGCAACACCTGAGAGGTTCCCGAATGTCACAGTGCAGCGGATTTTTCAGCAATTTCGTTCTCCGGGACCGGCAGTCGTCCGGCAGATCCCGACCGGTTTCCGTGACAGTGTCACATCCCAGCCCGGAGTGGTGCCAGTTCACGATTGTGGACGAAAAGAGATCAGCCCGATTGTCGATCCCGATGACGCAGTTCTTTGAACTCGTCACTCAAATGGACGGTCTGTTGCAGGCCGAACAGGCGGGATGATCGCTGCCAAGCTGGCGAACTTAGCTAATGGCCAAAGAACGGATAGGCCAAGCTCGGCACAAGTGCGTAGCTCAAGTGGATCTGATCCCGTAAGTGTTTCGGAAGCCGCCGGGAAACTGGTCAGGGGAAAAAACCTGAGTCCAACTCAACTTCGGTGCTAAGGCCGGGACGGACAATCTCGCGATTCAATTTCCGATTCTTTTCGATCAAATACGGGATCGCAATTTGGACTTCGGCATCTGTCAGCCATCGAGAATAGACAATGGCCAGCCTTGTGCCGGTTTTATCCAGTCGAGCAAATGTGATGTTCTTCTGCTGTTCCGACACCCTTACTTCCCATCATTCGGGACGACCACAATTTCCGTCAGCGTGACGGAATCACCTTTCTCGGCAGCCTGCAAGATGGCCCTGGCACGCTTGCGTCCAATGGCAATGAGCCATTGCTGAACGGTTGAGAATCCTTCCAGATACGCGGCTCGCTCGAATGCGGCGGAATCGTCTTCCGGGCATCGAACGCCGTAGAGAACTCCACGACGCTCGGGTTCCACTTTTGTTGGTTTCTTCTTTGCCATGGAGGAATGGAATCACGAATGGTTGTGAACTGCAATAAAAACACATCAAAACCAGACAAATGAAAAAATAAGTTAACCGGGGTTGACCAAATGGTTATCCCCGGTTAACTTTCTCTCACCTCGTTACGAGTTGGACCAGAACCGTGATGAGATGAACAACTGATCTCCCGGGCATTCTGCCTGGATTCTCACGCCTGTCTTGAACCGCTGGTCCCGGTTTGAGACAGGCGTTTTCTTTTGAAAGGACTCTCGATGCAAGTCTACGTTGAAGAACTCACGCCGGAGGAAATTGAGCTGTGTAAGAATCGCTCCCTGCTGCGCCTCCAGCTTCGCGGAATGTGCAAGGCCGCGAACGATGGCAAGGTGCTCTGCACGTACTGCAGGCAGGAACTGTCACAGTCTCAAATGCGGCTCAGCCACATCATCCCCCCGTCACAGGGAGGGGAAACGGACATGCAAAACGTCGTCCTGGCCTGTCCAGCCTGCTGTAAAGCGAAGGACGGCAGAACACTGCAGGAATGGGCTGAACGCCTGAATGACCAACTGGACGGTGTTCACGCCCTGATCACTTTGCAGGCCCGGAAAGCAGAAAAGACCGCAGCTTGAAAGCGGCGGTCTCTCGTGTTCATCAAAACCAAGCCTTGCTGTTCGTTTCGAAGGCCAACAGCAAGGCCAGCCACAGAAACCATACCATGACTCAGACGATTGAAAAGCCCGAAAACGAAGAATCCGAATTCCGCGAACTGACCATTGATCAACTACAGGCCGTTCTGACAGAACATTTCGGTTCACGGGTCAGCATTCAGCCAGCGTCCAACGGGGATGAACCGGACGACGTGGTAGTGCGTCTCCGCCGATCGTTGTATGACGGGAATGCTCCAACCGCCTGCGTTCTCTCTGATGTTTTGAAGTCGTTCGCCAGCAAGTTTCTGGCAGCCGCAAACCGAATCGACGAACTGGCGGGTTACAGCGAAGTACCAGAGTTCTACGTCCGCAATGCCTGCGAATACAAAGTGGCGGTTTCCGGCCTGGATGATGATTTTGATATCGACATCTTCAACGCGAAAGATGATGAGGACGCCATCCGGCAGGCCCGGGAAGTTGTGTCCTTCCTGACGAACGGAAAGCCAGTCCGGAAGAAGCCTGAAAACGCTGGCCCGGTGAGGCTTCAGGCCGTCAACACAACCGAATTCCGGTTCCAGATTGCGGGCGGGAAGTTTGACGAAGTGGAAATCATTGCCCTCAACAAGCGGAGCGAATCACAGGCCCTGGCTGAAGCCACAGCCTTCATCGAGTGGTTGCAGGCACAGTCATCACCGGCAGGCATCGACCACCAGCCCGAACTGAAGATTGCCTGACCGCAGCTTCCCGCATGTGTCGCAGCGTGCGGTGTTCCGACAGCCGGTCACGGTCGCAGTCGTGGCCGGTTGTCTCTTCTCATCCCCCCACTCTTTGCAGGCACGAACCCCATGAACATCACACAAGCCGACATTGACCGACTGACCCGCTACGTTGAGCTGCTGCAGGAAGTGATTGACCTGTCCACCGACCTGCCGTCCGTCGAGCAGATGCAGGCCTTGCCAGACTACATCCAGAATCTGCAGTCACTGAACGCACAGGAAGCCCCCACAGAAGAGCAAATCGACTGGACCTCTGGCTACATCTCCGATCTGAAGGAACTCGCCACGCTGGCCATCCCGACGCCAGAGCAGATGCAGGCGGTTCGCCAGCATTGCGAGAGCCTGGAACGGATCGAAGAACTGACAGACGTTTGACGCTGGCTCCGGTTGTCCCTGAACACGAACTCTCAAAGGAATCGAATGGCTTCACTGACGAGACATCGAAACGGCTGGCAGATTCTGTACGTCAACGCAGACGGCAGTCGGCGTTCATTCTACCCTGGCAAGATGACATCGAAGGCCGCTGAAAGCGTTAAGCGACACCTGGAGCAACTGTTGTCATGCCTGAAGTCCCGCACGGCCCTGCCGGACGAAACAGCGTCATGGGTGTCCCATTGCGGGAACTCGATGCGCCAGAAGCTCCACAGACACGGCCTGATTGCCAAGCCGGTCGAGCCGGAACGTCCGGTGACGCTCGGGGAGTTCACGTCGTCCTATATCGAGAAGCGAGCCAGTGAGAAGGAATCCACCAGAACGGTCTGGAGGCGGTGCCGCTCTCTGTTGCTGGCTCATTTCGGAGAATCGGCCAGCCTGCAATCCATCGGTGTCGGAGAGGCCAAAGACTTTCGACTCTGGATGCTGAAAGAGGGGAATCAGAAATCGCCCGGAACCGGACTGCAGGAAAACACGGTCCGCAAGATGTGTTCAGTGGCGGCCCAATTCTTCGCGGATGCCAAGGATCGAACGCTGGTGCAGTCGAACCCCTTCACCCACAAAGACATTCCCCGAACCACAAGGGAGAACCGGACCCGTGACCATTTCGTCACCCGCGACGATGCCGAAGCGGTGCTAAAGGCCTGTCCTGATTCACAATGGCGGCTCCTGTTCGCACTCAGTCGATATGGTGGCCTGCGGTGTCCGTCTGAACATCTCAGCCTGCAATGGAAGGATGTCGACTGGGAGGCAGGCCGGTTCCTGGTCTGGTCTCCCAAGACCGAACACCACGAAGGGAAGGAATCTCGGATGGTCCCATTGTTCCCGGAACTGCTCCCCTGTTTGCAGGCAGCTTATTCGGAGGCGGGCAACCGGAACGGGTTCGTCATCACCAAGTATCGATCGACGGAAGCGAACCTGAGAAGCCAGTTGCGCAAGATCGTCCGTAGGGCAGGCCTGGAACCGTGGCCGAAGATCTTCCACAACCTGCGGGCGAGTCGTGAAACGGAACTGGCAGCCGAGTTCCCGATTCATGTCGTTTGTGCCTGGATCGGGAATTCCCCCGTCGTGGCAGCCCGGCACTATTTGACCGTGACAGAGAGCGACTTCGCCAAGGCCTCAAAAGTACATCACTTTGCACGTCAGAATGTGACGGAAACAGGCAAAATGGGTACGAATACAGATGAACAGATTGGGAAGAAATCCCGCAGAAAACGTGGGGAAAGCAGTGTTTCCCTGAGAAAAGAAGAGAAACAGAATGGTCGCGACAGGACTCGAACCTGCGACATTCTGTGTGTAAGACAGATGCTCTAACCAACTGAGCTACGCGACCGTCGGAGATGGTATTGTGGGCTTTTGTGTTCGTCAATGACTGGGGTGATGGTGTCCGGAACCTTTGGTGGGGAGTCTGGACGTTGGGAGGAGGAGGCTGGGGGCTGGTGAAAAGTCGGAGGCGGGCGGGCTGTCGGAGGGGGCCTGTTCATGCACCTGTGCCGTCGATCTTTTGAAAGGACTCCCACTCGCGATCTGTTGTCTTGCGTATGGTGGGAGTGATTCCGATTCGAGTGGAGCCAGAGGCATGTGGTTTGCGCAGCCTGATCTCAACTGGACGAAGCGGCTCTGGCACGTGATGCTGGGAGGCGCGTGGGCTGCTGCCAGCATGGTTTGCGTGGTGTGGGGAGTGCTGATTGCATATGCCGTCGGTACCAATCCTCTATGGGGCATCGGTTTGTTTCCTTTCTTGATCATGTTTGTTGTGCTGCTGGCGGTTCCTGGCGCAGTTTTGGGAATGGTTATTGGGGCTCTGGTCAGTTTTTGCCGTCATCGATGGCAGTCTGTAATGGTCGCCGCTGTCCCTACAGTGGTCTTCTGCTGCTTTCAATTCACCTGGAGGGACTGTTTCACGCCAGATGTGGCATTTTTGGGTGCGGTTTGGATGGCAGGCGGGCTGGGGGGACGTGTCACGATGCGCGCCTGGCCGGGCGTTGCCAAGTGGAATCGAGCGGACGTTCTGACCTTCTGTGGCTTGGCGGTCGTTGGAATTCTGGGAATGTTGATGTTGGATCGCTGCTGATTTCGGCCGTTGTGGCGATCGAATTGTCTTGAGGGGGATTCAGGACTCCGGGTGTGTGTGCCCTGCGACAGGACGATTCAGAGAGAGTCCAATTTGTAAGATTTTCACAAAGAGAATCGAAATCCCCTGTTGAATTAGTGTCCACACGATCGGTTTCGCTGTAAAATGCGCGACAAATCATTTCAGCTCACCAGAAATTTCCTGGGTCACTGGGGGATTTCGAGTGGAATGGTGTCTCTGCAGCGAGGCTCCCGAACAGTTTGGCATCAGATTTGTGTGCCTGTCCTGTTCATCACCTGCACGTTCAGGTTTGAGTCTGACACGGGACGGACAAAATGGGTTGTTCCGTGGGGGGGAGTGTGTTGCCGAAGGTCTCGCATTTCGAATCGTCACGGGAATTCACCGTGGTGGTTTTGCAATGGGAGTCAAGTCTCTGACCTGTGACAGCAGGAACTGGTGAACCGTTTTTCGGCATGGGCCGTCACGTTGTTCGGCCTGTTTAATTCCCGGTTGCGAGTCAGGTTCCCGTCGTCCCCTGAATCCTGCAGTTTGATGGCAGGTCGCGAGTGCGCCCGAGCTACAGGATTCGATGGCATCAATCGCAGTACAAGGCCCCAATTTCGGGCCGCGTCGGAAGTGGAAAACTCGACATCATGGCTTCGTTCTCAAAAATCTCCTGTCCTCACTGCAGCAAGACGTTGAAAGTTCCGGAAGAGCTGGCCGGAAAGACGAGAACTTGCCCGTACTGCCGGGGAAGTGTGAAAATTCCAGGTGGAACGTCGTCTCTGAGCAACCTGGGGTTTCCCAGTTTTACCGATGCTCCGACCGGTGAGGAACAGTCGCCTGCGCCTGAGAGTTCAGGGAAGCCGACAGCGAAGCCGGTCTCGAGTGGTTTGCTGGGGCAGGAAGCGGAGTCGGCGTCCAGTGATGTCAGTCTGCTCATCACCGGCATCATGGCCATCGTCATGACCGTGGTGATTTTTGCGGTGATGTATCCGTTTCGCGGGATTCTGCTCGGGCAGTTGTTCTGGGACCGGGGATCGATTCCGTACTGGCTGACCTTTGTCTTTGACTGGGCGGCGGCGATTCTGATCCTGAAGTGGGTGCATGTGAAACGGCAGAAGGAAGCAATGCTGCTGGATGTGCTGCCGACGGAAATTTCGGAAGAGATCAATCTGAAGTCGCTGGATAAGTTTGTCCGTCACATCCGGGAGTTGCCGGGATCTTCCTCACAGAGCTTTTTGATTAACCGGGTGCTTCGCGGAATTGAGCACTTCCGTGTCCGAAAAAGTGCTGCCGAAACCGTGACGATGATGGAATCTCAGTCGGCGATTGATGCGAATAACGTGGCCGGGAGTTACTCAATCGTGAAAGTGTTCCTGTGGACGCTGCCGATTCTGGGGTTTATCGGGACCGTGCTCGGACTCAGCGTGGCCGTGGCGAGTCTGGCCACGAGTCTTGCTGCCGCGTCCGATATGAGTGCGCTGAAGGGGGCGATGAACTCCGTGTTCGAAGGTCTGGGGACCGCGTTCGATACGACCCTGCTAGCGTTGATCATGAGTATTGCGATCAAGGTGCCGACCTCTGGTCTGCAGAAAAGCGAAGAAGACCTGATTTCCTCGGTCGACGAGTACTGTAACGAAAACTTTCTGCGTCGATTGAATGACGGGAAAGACGGAGGAGCAGAACGGGGAGCCTCGGGGGGGAGTACTTCTGCTTTCCGGGAAGCGGTGGAAGCGGCGATGGGAACGCATCATGCCGAACTCGAAAAATGGCTTTCGAAACTGGATTCTCTGGGAGGAAAATTGACCACCCAGATGGCTGAAAACTGGGAGAATGTCGCCGTTCGCTTCCAGAAGCAGCAGCGTGAGTACGCGGCCCAGCTTTATGCTCAACAGGTGGAACAGCAGCAACAGATGCAGGCTCAGTTGCATGAACAACAGTCGGAACAGCAACAGCAGTTGCACGCTCACCTGCATCAGATGGCGGAAGCGGCCGCGGGGATTCAGTCTGTTCTGACGACGGTGGCGGAAGAGGCTGGGAAAATGCAGACAGACGTCAATGGTTCGTTCGGCGCCGCGCAGACGATTTTGCAGGAACGATTCCGTGGACTGGAACAGGGACTGGGGAGCCTGAACGATGTTCTGGTGAAACTGGGTGAGCAGAGCATTGTGATCCAGCAGGTGCCGGGCGCCGAACCGTTAAAACCACAGCGGAACGGGTGGTTTGGAAAACGTCGCTGGTAATCGGTCTGGTTGAGTCTGCAGTGTTCACGCAACGAGTGCCCGGAGTGTTCTTGCCATGGCAGTCAGGAGAAAAAGTGGAGGCGACGACGACGTCTCGCTCTTCCCGTTTATGGATATCATCACGACCGTGGTGGGGATTCTGACGCTGATGATTGCGGCCGTCGCGATGGAGCAGATGGATACACAGGATGTTGCGTTGATCGAGGCCTATGAAAATACTCAGGCGGAGATCAAAAAGCAGGAACAGCAGCAACAGGAAATGCAGAAACTGATCGATGAAAAGATCGGTCCGACAGCGGCTTTAACCCGTCAGCAGATGGAAGCCACGGAAAAGGAAATTCAGGAGATCGCCAGGAAGATCGAGGAAGCTCAGAAGGAACTCGAGAAGCAGAAGGCCGTCAAGATTGTGATTCCGACGCTCGATCCGTCCAAGCGGGAATCCGTCAGTTCCATGCAGGCGGAACGAAAAGCCCTCGCGGAGCAGCTTGCCCAGCTGGAGAAAGACATTGAAGGCCGGAAAGATGCACCGCCGGCGAATGTTTCGATCCTGCCTGGCGGTTCCGGGCTGAACTTCACGCCGCACTTCGTCGAATGTCAGGACGGGGCGCTGGTGCTCCATGACCTGAAGCCGCCGAAGACGATTCGGACTGCGAACATGGCGGCAGATAAAGATTTCCTGTCCGTGCTCGAACAGGCGGCCAACAACTCCGCCAATACCGTGGTCTTCTTGATCCGCAGCGACGGTTTGAACACCTATCATGCTGCCAGGAAGTTCTGCACCGATCGGGACATTCCGAACGGTCGGCTGCCGGTCGTTGGAACGGGTAAGATTGACTTGAGTTATTTCACGGACAAACAGAACGCCGACAAACAGGACGGCGGGAAGTAAGTCAGTGATTCACGAAGCTGTCTGGTGTGAATGTCTCCAGGCAGAATGAGTTGAGCGACGCCGAGTCGTAGAATATTGTTCAACGGATTTGAAGTTCAGGGATCAGCAACATGAAGCCTCGTCTCAAAGAGCAAGGGGATGACCTCGATCTCGACTCGTTGATGGACGCCATGACGAATGTCGTGGGGGTGCTCATTCTCGTGCTGCTGATGACGCAGTTGAACGTGGCGGAAGCGGTGCGACAGATCGTGTCGACTTCGACCGTGACTCAGAACGACCTGACAGAGGCACAGAAAAAACTCGAAGACCTGAATGAGAAGAAAGTCAAAATCGATTCCCAGCTGGACAGTTTCAACATCGCCTCTGAACGGGAGCGTCTGGCACGAATGCAGGAGACGCTCGCGGCCCGAAAAAAGTTGATGCAGGATCAGGAGAAGGAAGCCAATCAGTTTTCGATGAAGCTCGAGAATGATCGACAGATGGCGGACAGGAATGAAAAAGAAATCAAACTGAACGAAGAGCAACGAGCCAAGCTTCAGGAAGAGATTGCCGAAGCGCTCAAGCAGAAAGCCGACCTGCAGGCACGACTGGACAAGACTCCCGTCAAGGCCGCGCCGCCACCGAAGGTGGTCAGTATTCCCAGTCCACGACCGGCGCCCGAAGGGGCTCGACGTTTGAGTATGCTGTGCAGCCGGGATCGGCTTTATCCCATCAGCATTGATGATCTTCGCAAGGATGCAGAAGAGCGTGCGAAAAGCATCATCGTTCGCCACAAACTCAATCTCGATCCGGCGGCCGGAATCGATCCTGAGAAGTTTGAAAACTTCTACACCCGTTTGAATTCTCCTCAGGATGAATACGTGACGGTCGAGTATTTCGTCGCAGAGAAACGCTGGCCGCGCATTCGTATTATCCCCAAGGAAAACAAAGGATACACGGTCGATCAGCTGATGAACGCCCGATCAAACGGGCGGCGACTGCTGGGGAGTATCGATCCACGGAAATTCTATGTGGTGTTCGACGTCCTTCCGGACAGTTATGACGTCTATCTGACGGCTCGACAGGCCTTGATGCTCAACGGCGTGCAGGCCGGCTGGGAACCACGTCCGCTCGACTGGGTTTATGAATCCTGGATCCCGGGAGGGATTGAGCTGGGCCCCCCACGTCCGAAGCCCCCTGCTCCGACCACTCCGGCTCCGCCACAGAAACCGGCGAACGTGATCGACTGATCCGGAGGATCGTCAGCGGAATCCGGCAGAACAATTCACAGAGTGTTCCGACTCTGCGAGCCTGATCCATTCAAAAGACGTGACTGAAAAAAGAAACGCTCCCGGCAATCTGTCGGGAGCGTTTTATGATTCCGTCTGGTCAGGCGGATACGGCCGTCCGAGCGTTACTTCGGGATGTCCACTTTGATGTGCAGATCACGCAGCTGCTTCGCGTCGACCGGAGAGGGCGCCTGCAGCATCAGGTCTCCTGCCTTCTGGGTTTTCGGGAAGGCGATGACGTCCCGGATGTTGTCGCTGCCGGTGAACATCATGACCCAGCGATCCAGTCCCAGAGCGATTCCAGCGTGCGGTGGAGCCCCGTAACGGAGGGCGTTCAGCAGGAAGCCGAATCGTTCTTCCGCGAGTTCGGCAGGGATCTTCAGCAGATCGAAGACCTTCTGCTGAATCTGTGGATCATGAATTCGCACGCTGCCGGAGGCGGATTCGTACCCGTTGCAGACTAGATCGTACGACTGGGCCCGCAGTTTTGATGGATCGGTTTCAAAGTAACCGACATCATCCGGATGGACCGCACAGAACGGATGATGCTCGGCGTCCCAGCGGTTTTCTTCGGCGTTCCAGGTGACGAGCGGGAAGTCGAGGACCCAGGCACAGTGAATTTCGGAGGGATCGTACAGTCGCAGATCACGCCCGAGGAAGTTTCGCAGAGCCGCGAGAGCAGCACAGGAGACTTTCCAGGTGTCGGCGACGAAGACCAGCAGGTCTCCGTCTTCCCCTTCCATGCGCTGGATGATCGCCCGTTGCTGTTCTTCGGTGAAGAACTTGGCGATGGAGGATTCCAGTTTCCCCCCCAGCACTTTGAAATAGGCGAGACCCTTGGCTCCATATTCTCCGACGAGCCCTTTGAAATCGTTGTCGAGAATCCGGCGGCTGTACTTCTCGGCACAGCCTTTGATGCAGAGACCACGGACATGGTTTCCGGCTTCAACGGTGCTCTTGAACACGCCGAAGCTGCTGTCCGCCACCAGGTCCGAGATCTCACGGACTTTCATGCCGAAACGGAGATCCGGTTTGTCGGAACCGTAATCCCGCATCACTTCGGCATGAGTGTAGCGGGGAAGCGGGAGATTGATTTCCTTCCCCTGAATCTCTTCCACCATGCGGGCAACCAGACCGTCGATCATCTGCAGAATGTCTTCCTGCGTGACAAAGGCCATTTCCACGTCGATCTGGGTGAACTCCGGCTGGCGATCTGCCCGCAGGTCTTCATCCCGGAAACACCGGGCAATCTGCATATAACGATCGTAGCCGGCCACCATCAGCAGTTGCTTGAACAGCTGCGGCGATTGCGGCAGGGCGTAGAACGTCCCTTCGTGTACCCGGCTGGGAACGAGATAGTCCCGTGCCCCTTCCGGGGTGCTGCGGCCGAGAATCGGAGTTTCGACTTCAAGGAACTGGTGCCCATCGAAGTAATCCCGGACCACTTTCGTCAGGCGATGGCGGAGAATCATCTTCTCCTGCAAGGCCGGGCGACGCAGGTCGATGTACCGGTACTGCAGACGCAATTCTTCATTCGGGACAGAATCACCGCGCGGTTCAAACGGCGGCGTCCGGCTCTTGTTCAGCACGGTGACCAGTGTTCCCCGCAACTCGACATCACCGGTCGGGAGTTTGGGATTCTTGTTTTCGGTTCCCCGGTCAACCACTTCTCCGGTGACCTGAATGACATCTTCATGTCTCAGACCCGAGGCGACTTTCTGGATGTCGCTGGATTCGTCGAGGCGGAAAGCCACCTGGGTGATTCCGTATCGGTCACGGAGATCGATGAACACGACTCCGCCGTGGTCGCGATATTTATCGACCCAGCCGGCCAGTGTAACGGTCTGTCCAACATTCTGAATGCGGATCTCACCGCAGGTGTGCGTGCGTAACACGAAATGCCATTCCTTCGAGATGTTCCGGGACACCCTGTATTCCGGGTCCGGCTTTCGGGATCGGGAGCAGTAACCTGCTCGCTGAGCGGCCGTCGATCCCGTCAGTGCGGTGTCCTGGCGGAGCGAACAGTATAGAGAGGGGGCGAACGGGGACAAAGTTCACCCCGGAAAATCGCCCAAACCCTCGACTTTCACGGTTCTGAATCCCAATCCTGCGGAAAATATGGGGGTGCAGGCGGTTCAGACGTCAGGCGCAGGGTGTCCCTGTTCGATTGCCGTCCGCAACCGGCGGAGATTCACCGGCGGACTGAGAATCGTCCCGCGCGGATCTGAATTGGCCGGGGTCGGGGATTTCCCGTTGAGCGACAGGGCGACTGCGACGGGCCGGTTTTTCGTCAATTCCAGTGCGCGGCGGAAATCGTCTGCTGCCCGGGGACCGATCGCTTCTTCAAAGAGCAGGACTCCCTGAGGAGTCATGGTTTTCAGGCGGCTCAGTGCCCGATCGGGATCTCCCAGCAGCACCACCCGATAGCCATGCTTTGTGAAGTATTCGCGCAGCATGTCCTGATGGCGAGGGCGATTTTCGACGACCAGAACCACTTTGTCTTCCGCTGAAATGGCGCCGGCGGACTTTTGCGGCTGCCCGAGGGAAACCAGTCCCTGTTCCAGATCGGCGATGAGTTCCGTTGCCGACTGATAGCGCAGCGCCGGATTCGTCTGCAGCAGGCGATTCACGATGTCACAGGCGATCGGGGGGAGTGATCCGTCAAAAATGTCCAGCCGGGTGATGTCCCGATACCGGGCAAAATCCTTCCGTTCCTCCCGGATTTTCGTGGGAGGGTATGGGGGGGCCCCGGCCAGCATTTCGTAAAGAATCGCTCCGAGAAAGAACAGATCGCTGCGGGGATCGTTTTTCGGGGCTCCGGTGTTCCGCTCGAGCGTGGAGTATTCCAGTGCCTGAGCGAGATCCGCGTTGCTTTTTCCGGAAACCGGTCCCTGATCCGACGCCAGCCCGAAATCGATCAGTTTCGCGACCCCCTGACTGCTGAGCAGGACATTGGAGGTTTTCATGTCCCGGTGAGTGGCCCCCAGGGTGAGTGCCGCGTCGAGGGCCCGGCTCACCTGCAACGCATACTGCAAGGCTTCCGTCGGAGCGAGTTTGCCGCGGATTTTCAGGAAGTCTTTCAGGTTTCCTCCCTCGACGAACTCCATGATGATGTAATGGAATCTGCCGGAAGAACCGACTTCATAAATCGGGACAATGTTCGGGTGCCGCAGCCGCTTCCCCATTTCCCCTTCCCGGAGAAACATCTGCACGGAATCGGGATCTTTCGTCCAGCGGTCCCGCAGCAGCTTGATGCCGACCATCTGGCCGTTTTCCAGCCGGGCACCCCGGTACAACCGGGCGAAACTTCCCGCGGCGTTCTGATACATCAGCTTGCAGCCGCCAAGAATCAGCTGATCGGCTTCCTGCTTGCCGATTTTCAGTGCCTGATAACTGGTGATGACCGCTTTCTGTTCGAGCGCCTGCACCAGATCACTCGCGGTTGCGGTCGAAGAAAGACCGGCGCGGACCTGACGCATGTCATCTGGTGAGACAAGCTTCAGGTCGACCAGTTGCCGAACCAGATTTTCCATGCTTCCCGAACCAGAGGACTTGCTCGACACGACTGGCAGGCTCAATTCTGTAGCGGAGACTCCCGGGGCCGGCCCCTGTTCGGGGTGTTGGCATCACCCCTGACTCAGAAGATCCGTCTGTTTTCTGATGCACTTCATCGTCGTCTGGAGAATGAGGCGGTTCAGAGAGAATCGAGGATCATCGACCAGGAGAGAATGGCTGGGAACCGGAGACAACGGAAAATGGAATCAGGTGGCACAGGCAACCTGCCCGCAATGCTCAGCGGCGCGATGAATGTCATCGCAGACAGGTTGCCTGGGTCACCCCTGACGTCACAGTGTCGATCTCTCTGGGAGACCGTCAACTCAGTCATGGGAAATCACGTGGCCGGCATCATGTTTTTGTGGCAACGATGCCTGAACGATGCCTGATCGTGGAACCCATGCTGATATGTTAAAGGGATCAAACCCCTGTCGTCAAACAGAGACCTGAACTGGGACCCGAGCAGGGACCTGGGGTTGTCTTGCTCGACGACATCTCTCGGGGTTTATCTCTCGGGGGTCAGAATTCTTTGGGACGCCAGACCTGAACCAGTCGATATCCCCACTCGGATGAGTTTTCTTCCCGCTGCAGCCAGGCGATGGTTGCCGTTGCCATGGGGATCAGCTGGCCGGTGGACTGGGCAATGAATTCTTCCAGGCCGGGGTTGTGACCGACCCACAGGCTGAGTCCCCGGGCGGCATCCCGATTCAGAAAACGTGTCCAGACGGCTGAGGAAGCGAGATAGAGATCCGGTTCGATCTTGGGAGCAGGTCTGTCCAGCCCTGATGCCATTGCTTCCGCTGTTGTCAGTGCCCGGATTGCTGACGAGCTGACGATCTGGTCGGGAATCAACTGCAGCTCAGTGAGCAGGTTCGCCATCCGGGGCACGTCCCGTTCCCCGCGCCGATTGAGCGGGCGGTCATGATCCGACAGGGATTCAGTGTTCCAGTCTGACTTGCCATGGCGCATCAGCAGAATGCCGGTTTTGGAAGTCGTGGGCATTGGGGAAGACCTTTCGGAAAATCAGGCTGTCAGTCTCGGACGATGCTCATCGCCGGGATGGCAGGTTTCTCAATCCTTGAAAAACGTCAGGCGGCGGCCGGCGCGACGGGGTCGTGAGAAGCAACTCTCTTCTAGCAAAGGCTTAATATCAGATTCAAGCTTGCAGCGGGAGAAGGATTCCCTGCCATCCCCTCCGCGGTCTGATGGGACGCACTGGAGATTGAGAAAACCGGGCACAGGATGTGTTTTCATGGAACACATGACTAGAATGGAATGTTTGGAAACGGTTTCCTTTTTCCATTTTGAGGCGAACATCTGACGTCTCAGAAGTAGTTGTTCTATGAGCAGACCGCCAGACGTTACGAAACGGCAGTCTGCTTCCCTCCGCCTTTAGACTCATCCGTCAGTCCCACCGCCATGGCTCAATCTGCTCGAATTCTGCCGTCCGTTGCGACGTTGTTCCTGGTGACCTCCCTGCTCCTGCCGTTGGGATGCAATCCCAATGACAACGAGACCATACGGAAAGCCCATGTTCCCAAGACCACAAAGAAAGAGGAGATGCCGAAACCGACCCGGGTTCCGGCAGGGCCACTGGTCGGTGGAACCAGTGCCTGGTTTTTCAAAATGACCGGCCCGTCGGATACCGTGCTCCGGGAACTTCCCGCCTTTACCAGAGTGGTCCGCTCTCTCCGATTTGCTGAAGATGGCACGCCCGGTTATCAGGTGCCGGAGAACTGGACTTCGAAGAACGGTCCGCCACCGCGCTATCAGACATTGACACTCGCCGGATCGGAACCGCCGCTGGAAATCACGGTGACGACTCTCGGAATGAATCAGCCGGATCCCAGTCAGTATCTGCTGGAAAACATCAATCGCTGGCGGGAACAGATCGGTCTGACCCCGCTGCCGCCGGAAAACTGGATGGAAGCGGCCCAGTCTCAGGGAGAACTGATCGTGGTCCCGGTCAACTCTCGCCTGGTCACAATGGTCAACCTGACCGGAGAGGTGAAAGAGGGAGAGAAAACACGGGTTCTCGGTGCCATCATTGTGGATGCCCCAACCGATTCGGCCGCCTCCCCGCCTCTTCCCCCGGTGAAATCTCCAGTGACGTTCTCGAAACCGGAAGAGTGGACGGAAACGCCGGGGAACGCGATGCGTCTGGCTTCGTTCTCCGCCAAACCGGAGGGGGGGGCTGTCGACATCAGCGTCACCCGACTCGGTGGGGGTGGTGACGAACTCTCCAACGTGAACCGCTGGCGCGGACAGGTGAAACTCGAAGAGATCACGAAAGAGACTCTCGAAGCCGATTCCGTCTCCATGAAGATCGATGGCCGGGACGGAACCTATGTCGAAGCGATCGGTCCCGAGGAAGGGATTCTCGCGGCGATCGTCTCGGATGGAGACGCCAAATGGTTCTTCAAAGCACAGGGGCCCGTCGCTGGGATTGATGCTGAACGGGAGCGGTTCAAGCAGTTCCTTTCGACCGTCAAGCTGGAAGCCACCCCACAGTCAGCCGTTCCCCAGTAAGCCGTCCTCCACCACAGTCAGCCGCACAGACAGTCAGCCTGCCGTGTCTGTCGGGATTCCGGAATCCCGACGACACACGGAGGGGGCCCGTTCCGTGTGTCGTGAACTCGACACATCGGGACACTGAGCCAGCCACAGGAAAAGCCATGAGCCAAACACCAAACGACATTTCGTCGAAGAAGTCGAATCCTGCCGTCGTGGATGAGGTCAAGCCGGTCGGCACGCGTTCGATCTGGGGGACGGTGCAGGCGATCCTGAATCCGTTCGCGTCGTTGCGCCTGACAGTCGTCTGCTTCCTGCTGGCGATCATCATCATTCTGGTCGGGACACTGGCTCAGGTCAAAGATGATATCTGGACGGTGGTGCGGGAGTATTTCCGAGTCGATTTCCAGAAACTGTTCGTCAGTGAGTTTCCGTTCATTCATCTCCAGGAACTCTTCGTCTGGGTTCGACTCCAGCTCTTCTTCCCTCCGTCATTTTTCCCGGACGGCGGTCCGAACTTCACGGACAAGGTCGGATTCTGGTTCCCGAAAGGCTGGCCGATCGGCGCGCTGATGCTGGTCAACCTGCTGGCCGCGCACACAGTGCGATTCAAAGTTCAGGCGAAAGGGAGTCGGCTGGTTCTGGGGTGGATCGTCATTCTGCTGGGAGCGCTCGTCACGTACGGCGTCATTCTCAGCGGGTCCAGCGGAGAGGGACTCCAGACAGATCCGCTGATCAGTTACACCACCTTGTGGTGGATGATCGAATCGACGCTGTTCGGGTTATGCGCGCTGGCAATCTACTCGGCGATCGTTGCGGACAAATCGGCTCCGGAGCGCCGCTGGCTGTTCGGAGGGCTGGCGGTCCTGCTGGCCGTGGCTTCGTTCTATGCATTGCAGTCGGACGGCTCCGATCAGGCGATCATGCGGATTCTCTATCAGCTCATCAAGGCGACCCTGGCCGGTCTGGTTTTGCTGGCAGGCTGTATTGTCGTCTTCAAGAAGCGGGCGGGAATCGTGCTGCTGCATGCCGGGATCGGGCTGATGATGGCGTATGACGTGCTCGTCGGAGTCCGGCACGTCGAAAGTCAGATGTACATCATTGAAGGACAGTCGACGCAGTTCAGTCGTGATACCCGTGCGATTGAACTGGCGATCATAGACCGTTCGGCGGATGAGAGTGATGAAGAACTCACGCTGGACTCGAAACGGCTGCAACCGGTGATTGACAAGGACGGGAAGCCGCAACCACTCGTCATCAGCGACGAATCGCTGCCGTTCAAAATTGACGTTCTGGAATACTATCCAAATTCGAATCTCCTCGGTCCCCGTCAGCCGGTCCCGGATGGTGTTCCGGCCGAGAATCCGGCGACTGCCGGCATCGGAAAACAGATTCGTGCCGTTCCGGCAAAGGACGTTTCCGGGACCGATTCTTCCGGGATGGTCAACGTTCCCAGTGCCTACCTGAAACTGACGGATCCGCATGGGCATGATCTGGGTGTCTACCTGGTCTCTGCCCATTTTGATCAGTTCGAAGTGACCGGAGATCCCAATCTGGATGAAGTCGATGTCCACGGCAAACTGTATGACATCAGTCTGCGGTTCAAACGGCTTTACCACGACTACATCGTCACACTGAAAGACGTGCAGAAGAACGATTACAAAGGGACCGACAATCCGCGTGACTACTCGTCGTTCATCGAAGTTCAAGTTCCCCAGACCGGTGAGACCTTCGAGCATCACATCTGGATGAATAACCCGATGCGGTTCGCCGGGAAGACGTTCTACCAGTCCAAGTATTTCAAGCTCGACAACGGCGAAATGACCGCCCTGCAGGTTGTTGATAACGCCGGCTGGATGACGCCGTACGTCGCCTGCATGATGGTCGTCGTGGCGATGATGTATCACTTCGTGTTGACGCTGCTGCGGTTCCTGAACCGACGGTTCCGGGAGACACGTGCCCTGGGAGAGGAACTGCCGGAGGATCAGATCACCCCGGACATCGTCCGGAAACGGGCCTTCGCCCGCCGGATGAAGTCGGTCGGACGGGTGGTGGCAGCCGTCCTCGTGCTGGCGGTCGGGGCGAAACTGGCTTCGGACAGCCGCCCTCCCAGAGAAACGCCGGATGCGTTTCATCTGCAGGCATTCGGTGAATTGCCAATGTGGTACAAAGGGCGTGCGATGCCCTTGGACGCATATGCCCGCAACACGCTGATGCAATTCTCTGACTATCAGACCTACCGGGATGCGGATGATCACAAACATCCGGCCATCCAATGGTTGATCGAACTGCTGTCGAGCGAAGAAAAAGCCGGAGAGCTTCGCATCTTCCGGATCGAGAATGAGGAAGTCCAGAAACTGCTGGGGCTGGAACCGCGGGAACGCTTCAACTACAGCATCACGGAAATCCGGAAGAGTGGTGAGAAGCTGATGGAACTGGCGTCGAGTGCGTCAAAGATTCCTCCTGCCAATCAATCGATTCAGCAGCGGAAGATTCTGGAACTCGCTCAACGGGTGATCTTCTACGGCTTCCTCGAACGGACGCTGGGTCCGGCACTGCCGTTGCCGGCTTCGAAGCCGGCAGCGGGGGGGAATTCGACGATGCAGATGGCGACGCGCGCCCAGGAATACTTCGAGTACCTGCGCCGCTTGCGATCGGCCGCGACGGAATACAGCAAGCAGTTCAATCTGGGACCGATGCCGCTGGTCGTGCCGACCCATCTGGGGACGGAAGATCAGAAAAAGCCGAACATTGAAGAATTGAATCCTAAGTGGGAAACCGCATCCGTTGCGGACATTTATCGCCAGTTCTACAACGAACTCCCCTTCCCCAAGTCTCCGGCAATCGAGCAGTTTACCGGACTGCTGCAGTCTTACCGGGACGGAGACGTGGCGAAGTTCAACACCGGCCTGGCGGAGTACCAGACGCTGCTGGCGAAGTACCAGACCGCGGAAGATCTGCCAGTCCGCAAAGTCAGCTTTGAAGCCTGGTTCAGCCGCATGTCCCCGTTTGATCTCTGTTCCGCCTGGTATGTCGTCGCTGGCGTGCTGGCGCTGCTGGGGTGGTTGTTCTGGCCGGAGATTTTCCAGCGATCATCCTTCTGGTTGCTGGTGCTCATCTTTGTTCTGCACACCGGGGCACTGCTGGGGCGGATCTATATTTCCGGAAGACCACCGGTCACCAATCTCTATTCGTCCGCCGTGTTCATCGGCTGGGCCGTGGTGCTGGGAAGCTTGATCATTGAACGGCTCACGAAGCTCGGAATCGGGAACGTCGTCGCTGCGACGGCCGGCTTCCTGACCCTCCGGATTGCCGCCGGACTGGCCGCGGAAGGGGATACCTATGTCGTCCAGGAAGCGGTGCTCGACACGCAGTTCTGGCTGGCGACTCATGTCGTCTGTATTACGCTCGGTTATGCGACGACGTATCTCGCCGGGTTCTTTGGGCTGCTCTATCTCCTCCTGGGAATGTTCACTCCGAAACTGACTCCGCATGTCGAAAAGGAGCTGAGCCGGATGATCTATGGAGTCACCTGTTTCTCGATCTTCTTCAGTTTCTGGGGAACCGTGCTGGGGGGACTCTGGGCTGACGATTCCTGGGGACGCTTCTGGGGCTGGGATCCGAAAGAAAACGGGGCCCTGATCATCGTGCTCTGGAACGCACTTCTCCTGCATGCCCGCTGGGGGAAAATGGTCGGTGACCGCGGAGTGGCGATTCTCGCGGTGCTGGGAAACGTCGTGGTCAGCTGGTCCTGGTTCGGCGTGAACGAACTGGGGGTCGGGCTGCACACCTACGGATTCACTGAAGGGCGGCTGATGATGCTGATGGTCTTCTGCCTGAGTCAGGTCGTCATCTCCCTGCTCGCACTGGTTCCGCAGCGATTCTGGGTCAGCCGTCTGTTTGCCCGCGTGAAAGAATGATGCCGATGCCGGCGGGGGCTGGAGTGAACGGATCACCGATCCGGCACTGCGGACACTGATCTCCCAATCAGTGAAACGGGTGCCGGGTCGCGATTGGGTCAACAGAATCGGACCTGATCAACCCCCGTTCGAATCGCTGTTCTCGATGTCATGTTCTGACTTCGTACGCGCAATCCGTTTTCGTTCCAGCATTGCCGGGGATGGGAGCTTCACGTTCCAGGCCAGCCCGCAGCGTTCCATCAGTCGAATGACACACCAGGTCAGATCGAACTGCCACCACTCCAGCCCGTGACGCGCGGAGGTCGGAAACGCGTGATGATTGTTGTGGAACCCTTCTCCGGCACAGAGAAGACCACAGAAAAAGTTGTTGCGCGATTCGTCGTTCGAGTGGTAATCCTTCCGTCCAAACAGATGGCACAGGGAATTGACGGAAAAGGTGATGTGCTGTACCAGGAAAACGCGGGCACAGCCACCCCAGAGGAATCCGAGTAACGCTCCTTCTCCGGTCCCGGTGATTCCCCAGGCGACCAGAGTCGGAATGAGAAACGTCAGCGGATACCAGACGATCTCCCACCAGCGGTGAATCCAGACGGCCAGGGGATCGTCCAGTAAGTCCGGAACATACCGCTGCTGGTCGCGCGAGATCATGTGTCCTGTCAGGATCCAGCCGGCATGCGCATGCCAGAATCCCTTCAGGGCATTGATGAAGCCGGGTTCAAAGTCATGAGGAGTGTGCGGGTCGCCCGGCGTGTCGCTCAAGGCATGATGCTTGCGGTGTGTCGCGCACCATTCGATGGGTGACTTCTGCAGCGCGAGCGCTCCCATCATCATCCAGAAGGCTCTGACCCCATCGTGCGTAGAAAAGGAACGGTGCGTCAACAACCGGTGATAGCCGAGTGTGATCCCCAGTCCGGTCAGCAGCAGGCCGACTCCCATGATCCCGAGCTGGGTCCAGTCCAGCCATCCGCGCTGCCAGCTCACATTCATCGCGGCCAGCAGTCCGGCAAGCGGCATCGTCAATCCCACCACGGCTCCGATCGTGTGGATCAATGGGGCGGCCGGCGGCTGGCTGAATCTGGCATAGCAGTTCGGGTCAACCACAGAAATGTCAGCACTCTCCGAATCATGCGGCTCCGTCGGTGCAGCAACACGGACGGAATGGAATGGATCCGTGTTGAGCGACTTTTCACGCGGACGGTTCTGAGTGATCGGGGATCTTATCATGGACGTGATGAATGAGTTCTCGAGGGGAGTTTGCTCTGCCAGGCGCCCGCGCAGCAGATGTTTCGATGGATGAAACGCTGGATTCCGGGTGGCCAGGATGGCAATGACAGGATGGCAATGAATTGAGTGGAAGCTCTCGCGCCGACGGAGCCAGCGGGTGAGTCGATGATGGCATCTGGATCGTAGAAAGGGAGCGAGACAGGAAGCGATAGAAAATTCCGGCGCGTTCACGCATTCAACCGTGTCATCGTCCATCCCGCAGTTCGCGATGAATCATCGCCTGAGACGGTCGTCCGGGATTCCGGGGACTGGACGGATTCCATTGCGTATCAGAATGCGCCAGAACGACTTCGGGTGGTGGTGTCAGCTGCTTGATTGTGCTGTGCTGTTCCGCCGTGGTGATCGGGTTGACGCGGGTTCTGTTCCTCGGAACAGGGAGAACCGCAGTGTGAGGGCTCGATGAGAAATCTGTCAGAAAATGTTGGTCAGATCTGTCATCCCGGCACATTATGCCGCAGTTCCGGACGCCGATCGACGACGGATCTGTCTTCTTCAAAAGAAAAAGAGCCCGGGTTCTGTCAGGAACCCGGGCTCTTTGAAGAGTCAATCAACCTGGTCGCGCCGATCAGGCGGTCGCGGCAGCCTTCTTGTCGGGAATCCGGTCATCAACATCGGTTGCCTGACCAATCGCCCGCAGGCCGCAGATGGCCCACCAGGTCATGTCGAATTCCCACCAGCGGTGACCGGCGCGGGCCAGTCGTGGATGAGCATGGTGATTGTTGTGCCAGCCTTCTCCATAGGCGAACAAGGCAACCCACCAGAGATTGCGTGAGGCGTCGGTCGTTTCGTAGTTCCGGTATCCCCACAGGTGAGTGGCAGAGTTCACGAACCAGGTGCTGTGATATGCCAGGACCATCCGGACACACATTCCCCAGAGGAGCATCGGCAACCCACCGATCAGCAGCAGGGCGATTCCGGTTCCCCAGAGCCAGAGTGCGAAGGTCCGGTCAAAGAACCGCAGCATCGGATCCCGGTACAGGTCCGGAGCATAGTACTGATACAGCAGCTGTTTTTTACGATCGCTGGATTTCACCATCATCCACCACAGATGCGCCCACCAGGGACCTTCCAGTGGCGAGTGCGGATCTCCCGGCTGATCGGAATGCCCGTGATGGACCCGGTGTGTGGCGGCCCACATGAGCGGGGAGCCTTCTCCGGCAATGGTTCCGATCAGACAGCCCATGAACTTGGCGGGTGTTCTGAGTTTCAGAGAGCGATGAGACAGACAGCGGTGAAAGGTCAGGCAGATTCCCAGGCTGCAGGTGGCCCAGTGGAGGACAACGGCGACTGCCAGAGCTTGCCAGGTGAAGAAGAACGGAGCGGCCAGACAGCCAAGATGCATGGCCAGCATCCAGGTGGCGACAACCCAGTCGACGTTCCGCAGTTTCAGATTGTCTTTCGAAAAATACTGAACGATCTCTTCCCGTTCCCGTGACGCCGTGCTGACACGTTTCGGGCCGGTTTGAGCCGGAACGTCCAGACTGTCGACCGCCGGCACCGGGATGTCCGGAGGATGCAGGCTTTCAACGGTGTCGTTCAATCCGGGAAACTCAGCAGTGGCGTCTGCCTGCGTTTCTGCCGCAGCCAGATCCGGTGTTTCCGGAAGTTCTTCAATCGATGCCCCAGATGATGTCGGTGACATGCGAGTGCTCCTGATTCGATGACCTGATGGTCGACTGACACATCAGAGATTCTTTTAGAGATTCTTTTGCGAGGTCCGCATCCGCTGCGAGATGCTGCGGCTGTGATGCGGTGGTTTTAACAAAATTGTCGACGTCGCTGTGTCAGAAGGGGGGAAAACTTTCGTCAAACTTCTGCCAGAAGTGTCAAAGTTTTGTCAAGGTGTTGCTGTGTGTTCGAAGTGTTTTTGCGGAAAGAGCTTGCGTCTTTCGGTTGTCCCGGTCAGGGACGGTTTTCTACCATGACCAGCGGGAGAGATCTGTGAGGGTTTGACAGTCGCGCCGACAAAACAGACGCTCTGTCATGAGACTTTTCCTGTCCGGACGCCGTCGCGCCGGGCGGGATTCCGTTCGAACAACACCGGGAAATCACAATGAAAACCATGGGATTGATCTGTCTGGGAGTCACACTCGTCCTGTTTGCCGGGATGCTGTTGAACACGTCCCGTGCGGAAAAACCAAAACAGGAACGTCTGCGTCACGTCGTGCTGTTCACGTTCAAGCCAGAAGCGACGACGACTCAGATCAATGACCTGATCGAAGCATTCAAGCTGCTCCCGTCGAAAATCTCGGAAATTCAGGAGTTCGAATGGGGCACCGACAACAGCCCGGAAGGGTTGTCGAAGGGACATACCCATTGTTTTCTGGTGACATTTGCCAGTGAAAAAGACCGGGACGCCTATCTGCCGCACCCGGTCCATCAGGAATTCGTCTCGAAACTGAAGCCCCTGCTGGCGGATGTGACGGTGGTGGACTATTGGGCAAAGTGAGTGGGGGGGAGAAAGGTCCAAGAAATTCAGAAGGACCAAGAACCAAAAAGAAAGATGGGCAGGCAGAGTTCAATGAAAATTGTTTGGTTCTTGGTCCTTTGAATTTGGTCCTTCTTTTGAATTTCGTTATTCCTCAAATCTGCTACCGTGGCGGCTTCAAAAAGCTGTCAAATCATGCCAGTGAAGGTGGAAGCACTCCGGGCCCTTCCGGAGCTGGTCGAATCGGTCCGTGGCGTCGAGTCGTTTCGCTCTGTGGTGGCGGCCTTGAAAAAGGGCTCCAGCGGGACAATCGACGGTGCGTGGGGATCTTCCTGCGCGCTGGTGACCGCGGCGGTCGTACTGGAACATGATGCTCCGCTGCTGGTCGTGCTGCCGCGAATCAGTGATGTCGAAGACTTCGCGGCCGATCTGGCATCACTGCTGCCCAATCCTCCTGTTGTCTTTCCGGCGTGGGAATCACTTCCCAAAGAACGGACGGTCAAAGACGCCGTCTTCGGGGCCCGGTTGCGTGTCTTGCAGCAACTGGAATCTCCTGCTCCTCCCCGCGTGATTGTCACCTCGTTTCCGGCGTTGCTGCAGCCGGTTCCCGCTCGAGCCGATCGGAAGTCCGGCACCCGAACCCTGAAACTCGGTGAGGAAGTTCAGTCGGAAGAACTGTTCCGCTGGCTGGTCGATCGGGGATTCGAACGGGTCTCGGCCATTGAGCGTCCCGGCGAATTCTGTGTGCATGGAGGGATCATCGATCTCTTCCCCCCCGACGCGATTGACCCGATCCGCATGGAACTGTTTGGGGAAGAGATTGAATCACTCCGTTATTTCAGTGTCGAAACCCAGCGGAAAGTGGCCGATCTGAAAGAAGTTCAGGTCACCGCCGTGGCTCCCGCTGAAACCGGGGAACCGTCCCGGAATGAGGAAGAGAGCTTTCTCGATTCTCTTCCCTCCCGCAGCTGGGTCGCACTCACGGAACTGCGGGACATTGTGGACGAGGGAAAGCGGTTTCTGCAGCGGCTCGACAATCCCCGGGGATTGTTCGGGGCAGAATCCACTCTGGCACGTTGCACGACGTTTCCTTCACTCAGCCTTTCTGCACTGAACTCCGGCAGTTTCGAGACGACCGCCCATCTGCAGATCGAATCGATTGAACGCTTCTCCGGTCCCAAAGCCGAAGTGATTCTTGAACTGGCCGGAGTGTTGCTGCGTGACGAGCAGGTGCTGATCGCCTGTCATAACGCCGGTGAGCAGGAGCGGCTCACGGAGTTGATTCGGGAAGCGGATCCGGAGCTGGAAAAGCGGATTCGGCTCTGTCTGGGAACGGTCACTCGCGGCTACCGGCTGATTTTCGCCAAAGTGGTCGTGCTCAGTGACCACGAACTGTTCAATCGGGCGAATGTCCGACAACCGTTGAAGAAATCGGGCCAGCGCGCCTCGGGTCGGGCGATTGACAGCTTCCTCGAACTGAACGAAGGAGATCTGGTCGTCCATCTGACTCATGGAGTGGGACGATTTCAGGGAATGCAGGTGATCGAACGGGAAGGAGTTGCCGAAGAACACCTGATTATCGAGTTCCGCGATGCCGTTCGCATCTTCGTTCCGGTCACGCTGATTCACCTCGTACAGAAGTATATCGGGGCGACGCAGTCTTCCCCCAAGCTCGCCAAGGTCGGGGGAACCAGCTGGGCGAAGAGCAAGCAGAAAGTGTCGGAAGCGATTGCCGACATGGCGGCCGACATGCTGAAACTCCAGGCGAAGCGCGCCTTGCAGACGGGACTCTCCTGTCCCCCGGACAGTAAATGGCAGCAGGAGTTTGATACCTCGTTTCCGTTTGTGGAAACCCCGGATCAGCTGCTGGCGATCGGCGATTGCAAACAGGATCTGATGGAGCCGAAACCGATGGACCGCCTGATCTGCGGCGACGTCGGATTCGGTAAAACCGAAGTCGCGATGCGGACGGCCTTCAAAGTGGTGGATGCCGGCCGTCAGGTCGCCGTGCTCGTGCCGACGACGGTTCTCGCCGAACAGCATTACCGGTCCTTCAGTCAGCGGATGGCCGAGTTTCCGATTCAGATTGCCTCTCTCTCCCGCTTCAGTACCCGCACAAAACAGCGGAAAACACTGGAAAAGCTGGAAGCCGGCGGCATCGATATCGTGATCGGAACCCACCGGCTCGTGTCGCAGGATGTGCGGTTCCGCAATCTCGGGCTGCTGATTGTCGACGAGGAACAGCGGTTCGGTGTTGCCACCAAAGAACTGCTGAAGCAGCTCCGTCTGAACGTCGAAGTCCTGACGTTAAGTGCCACGCCGATTCCCCGGACGCTGCACCTGTCACTGCTGGGGATTCGGGACATCTCGAACCTGACCACTCCCCCGCAGGAACGTCTGCCGGTCGAAACCCGAATTGCCCGCTGGGATGCCGATTTGATTCGCAGTGCGATCATGCGGGAGTTCAACCGCAGCGGACAGGTCTACTTTGTCCATAACCGGGTGCATGATATTCATCAGGTGGCCGAACGACTGCAGCAGATTGTTCCTGAAGCCCGGATTGCCGTCGCTCACGGGCAGATGCACCCGGACGCACTTGAAGAGAGCATGATCAAGTTCGTGAACGGGAAAGCAGACATTCTCGTCGCGACCACGATCATCGAAAGTGGTCTCGATATTCCGACGGCGAACACGATGTTCATCGATCAGGCCGAAATCTACGGTCTCGCGGAACTGCATCAGCTGCGCGGTCGAGTCGGCCGGGATAAACATCGGGCCTATTGCTATCTCCTCGTGGGAGAAAGCCGTTCATTAAGCGGCATCGCGGCGCGCCGCTTGAAGGCCATTGAAGAGTTCAGCGAACTGGGAGCCGGATTTAAAATCTCCATGCGGGATCTGGAAATCCGGGGGGCCGGAAACATCCTGGGGACTGAACAGAGCGGGCACATCGCGACGGTGGGGTACGAGCTGTATTGCCAGTTGCTGGAAAATGCCGTCCGGAAGCTCAAGGCGATGCCTCCCCGGGAGAGCCCGCACGTCAATATCGATCTTCCGGTCACCGCCTTCTTCCCCGGGGCGTACATCCCTCCCGGCAAACAGAAGATCGATGTTTATCGAAAACTGTCGACCGTGTGTACCCGTTCGGAACTGGCGGAAGTGGTGGATGAACTGCGGGATCGGTTCGGTCCGTTGCCGGAAGAGGCGCTGCAGTTCCTGTCACTGAAAGAGCTGGAACTAATGGCCTATCAATGGGGAATTGACGCCATTCGACTGGAAGAGCAGCGATTCGCCGTGCTCAGTTATACGGATGACCAGAAGGTCCACCAGCTGGCCGCCCGGCATGGGCGAGACTTCCGGATCGTGGACCGGCGGAATTCGTACGTTCTTCTGCCGAAACGGGGGATGACAGGGGGAAAATTGGTGGAGTTCCTGAAATCCGTGTTGCGTTAACGTCGTGGATCGGGGTAAGAAGCGACTGGACCCGGCTCAATGGATCTTCGGGTCTTCCTAATACACCAGTGTTCCCCATCTTCTGGCCGCCAATGCCTCAGCACCACCGTCATCTTGTCGTGATGATTGCGCTGCTGTGCGGCTGCGCCGGGAAGAGTTACAGCGTGGCGAATCCCGTTCTCGGGCCGCCGCCCCCCCGAATTGCCGGGGCTCGACAGCATTCCGAGACGAAGGCGCTGGCTCAAACGGCCGATGCGTCGGAGTCATCCGAAATTCAGCAGGCCTCTGCGACGTTAGATGCGACTTCTCCGTTCTCTGAGACGGCCGTCATCGCCCGGGTGAATGGGCGTCCGTTGCTGGCCGGTGAGATTCTGGAACAGTACGGAGCCAAGCTGCGGGAGTATGATGCCCAGCTGCAGAAGGCCGTCAACGACGGCAAGCTGTCGGAGCAGGAAAAAGGAAAATACCTTCGCAAAGCTCAGGAAATGCTGATTCGCCGTGACCTGGATCGGATGGTCGATCAGCAACTGATGGCCCAGGCGGTCCGTTCGCGACTGAAGAAAGATCAGCTCGACAGCGTCAACAAGCAGATTGACGGGTACTTCGAAAAAGATGTCGTCGAACGGCTGAAAGGACAGTTCAAAGTGAACTCGTCTGCCGAGCTGGAAGTGGTTCTGCAGGATCAGGGAACCTCGCTGGAAACGATGCGGCGCATCTATGCTGACCAGCAGATGTCCACGCAGTACCTGCGCACGAAAATCGGTGAGGAACCGAAGCCCAGCCGGGCGGAACTTCTGGAAGTGTACCGGAAGAACCAGGAGAAGTATTCCCGTCCGATGCAGGTGAAATGGCAACAGTTGCAGATTTCGATCAATCCGAAACGGAATAAAGAGCAGGCGCTCGCCGAAATCAATGAGGCCCGCAAAGCGATTCAGGGCGGCATGGCGTTCACCGCGGCCGTCAAGAAGTATTCGGATGGTCCATTGAAAGACAGTGGCGGCCACTGGGACTGGACACAGCCTGCCAGTATCGCCAACGCCGACGTTCGGAAAATTCTGGAGACGATGAAAACCGGGCACGTCAGCGCGGTGATCGAATCCAGTGCCAATGTGCAGTTTGTCAAAGTCCTGGAACGGCGTGAAGCGGGCTTTGTGCCCCTTGATGAAGTCCAGGAAGAGATCCGTCAGCAGATCATCGACGAATGGCGTGAAGCACGCATCGAAGTGGTCATGGCGGAAATCAAGGAGACGGCCGTGATCGAGAACCTGTTCGACACGGAAGACTCCGCAGAAACACCCCCTCAGCGTCGCTGAACCGTCGGGTTCCGGCATCACTTGCCGGAGATTCCGACAAATTCAGGTTCAAACCGGAAAATCCAACGTCACATCTTGACCCTGTTTGATTTTCTGAATTATTCAGCACGATGGGAATCCCCCGGAATCCTGACTGGAACTCTCCAGACCTGATTCACCCCTGTCAGATGACAGTGGTCCCCCCACACGTCATCTCACTCCCTGTCCTGTCCGTTCCTGTAAACCCCCTTTCCCCGGCGCGCGTCTGAAAAGGTCCTGCCAGTACGGTCCCCCGACCGGCCACCGGCACGCTCTTCGGATGTCCCGTCCTCCCCCTTCATTTCATTACCGGCAAACCGAGTCATGGCGCGATATCGAAAGAGACTGGATCAGCCTGTTCAGAGCCTCAAGGAGGGGCCGACAATGTTCCGAACCTGCGAAAAACTGTTGTTGGGAGGACTTCTCAGCACCGGCATGTGGCTGGGTGCTCAGTCCTTCGCTCAAGAAATTCCCCCCCAGGCGAACGATCCGTTCGGTGGGATGCCGAAGCAGGGTTTCCAGGCGGTTGACCCGTCCGGAGCTGTCAGTCCTCTCGATGATGTGAACCGCCGACGGGTGTCAGATCACCTGAAGCAGGCTCGCCTGAGACTTCAGCAGGGACAGCGGGACGAGGCCTTGCGGCTGACTGCCCGTGCGGCTCAGATCGCCAAGCAGTTCAACGTGGTGTTCGGTCCCAACGAAATGACACCACAGAAGATGGTGGCGGAAATCACCGGCCACTCCGACACACTCGTCGCCGGAACCGGCGCCGCGAAGATGCCGGTGACAGGAGAGGCACAGGCTCAGAAAGAGCAGGTGCAGAAACTTCTGCGGGAAGCTCAGCAGGAAATTGCTGACGGCCAGTACGAGTCGGCCCGCAGCAAGATCGAAATCGCCCGCAAAGTCGAAGTCGAATATACCGTCTTCGACGTGCGTCCGGAAAACCTTCTTGCCGAACTGGCCCGTCGCCAGCCGGCCCGCCCGGAAGGTCCTTCCGACATGCTGGCCGATCTGACCAAAGCCCCTGCCGCGAATCCGATGATTCGCCCCCAGGGAGTCCCGGCCGCAGCCGAACCGGCCAACGCCCGGGTGGAAGCCCGGCAACTGCTGTCCGCAGCCAAGTCGGCCTATGCACAGGGACACTTCAACGAAGCCCGGGATCTGGCCCTGCAGGCGCAGCGCAAGGATACGACCTGGGATCTTCTGGAAGATTCCCCGGAACTTCTGCTGACGGAAATCGAACGTCAGACAAAGAAGCAGGTCATTGCCGCAGCTCCACCGGCCTCCGAGGCACATCAGGATGCTCAGCAGACCCTGGCCCGGGCTCTGAATCTGCTGAAAGAGGCCCGCGTGGCTCTGGCAGACGGAAAGTTTGACCTCGCTCAGGCCAAGGCCAACGAGGCTCAGAGCCTGAACGCCTCGTACTCACTGTTCGACGATCGTCCGGACCTGGTTCTGCAGGATGCCCGGATGCTGCAGGCTCGCAATACGAACGGAGCCGTTCCGTCCGAGGCGATTGCCGCGACGCAGCCGATGCCGGCCGCCGCGGGAGCCGTGCCGCAGACACAGCGTAAAGAACAGGCTTCAGCACTGCTGAATCAGGCCCGTGAAGCAATGCGTCAGGGAGACCTGGCCAGTGCTGAAAAGCTGGTCGAGCAGGCCGATTCTTTCGACGTGGCCTTCGGTCTGTTCGAAGATAATCCGGAAGTGGTTCGGGAAGATCTGCACCGCCTGGTCGCAGCCCGGTCCGGGACCACTCCACGCGGTGTCATGGGCGAAGCCGCTCCGGCGACCCTGGCTCAGTCCCGCGAATCCGTCAAAGTTCAGTCGATGAAGCTGCTGCAGGCAGCCCGTGAAGACCTGCAGGCTGGCCGCGTCGATGACGCTCGCAAGAAAGCGACTCAGGCCGCTGGCTTCGATACGACCTATGACTTGTTTGAAGACAGCCCGGAACGGCTGTTGAGTGATATTGAATCTGCCGCGAAAGCCTCACTGGCCTCGCAGATGCCGGCCGCCGCTCCCGCCGGCGAAGACCAGCTGAAACTACAGGCACAGTCTCTCCTGGCTTCGGCCCGGGAAGATCTGCAGGCCGGTCGTGTTGACTCCGCCCGCCAGAAAGCGGCCCAGGCTGCCACTCTGGATGTGGCCTATGACCTGTTCGAAGACAGCCCGGAACGGCTGATGAGTGATCTCGGACGCGGAAACGCTGCCGGGATGGAAGTGGCTCAGGCGGCACATGGATTGGATCTCACTGCCGAAGCCCGCACCGCGTCTGCCGGTCTCGGAGTTCCCGCGGCTCGTGACCGGATGGTCATGAACTCCAACGGGATGTCCGCTCAGGAACTGTTCGACCATGGTGTCGCCCATCTGCGGAATGGAAACCGGGAAGGAGCCTATGAATCCTTCCTGATGGCCTACAACTCGGGTGAGAAGCTCGACAGCTATCGCCAGCAGCAGCTGCAGGACAAACTGCGTGAACTCAGCCCACGTCGTCGGAACATTCAGCAGGCCAGCAACGAATCCGCTTCGGCGGAACGTCTGGATGCTGTCGCCGAACAGCGGTCGGTGCAGTTCGACAAAATCCGGACCGAGTGCCTGAACGCGATTTTCCGAGCAGAAAAACTGCGGGACAAACAGCCGGAACAGGCCGTGGCCCTGCTGGATCAGACGCTGGAGAACATTGCTGCCGCGGAACTGAGCCCGGAACAGTCTGCCTCGCTGACAACCTGGGTGAAGAGTTCCCGCGGTTCAATCGAATCGTACATGGCTCAACGTGCTCCAGTGATTGAACTGGAACGGAAGAACGCCGAAACCAAAGACCTGATTGAACGGCAGATCCAGACCCGGGTCCGCGTTGAACAGGAACTCGCCAACCTGGTCCAGAAGTTCAACGATCTGATGGAACAGAAGCGGTTCGCCGAAGCGGATGCCGTTGCCAAACAGGCCGCCGCACTCGACTCCGAGAATCCTGCCGTTGTGAACATGGGCCTGAAGTCCAAGTTCGCCATGCGAGATCACTCCAACAAGAATCTGAAGGATGCGAAAGAAACGTCCTTCTGGGAGCAGCTGGATGCCGTCGAATGGGCCGCGGTCAACCAGGTGGCTCGCGACGACACCCCGCTCGCCTATCCGGAGAACTGGGACGACATCGTCAAGACCCGCAAGAAACGTCCGGCCGATGCCCGTGAGCATACCGAAGCGGAAATGCGGGTACGCAACAGCCTGATGCAGCCGGTGTCACTGCACTTCAACAACGCTCCTCTTTCGGAAGTTCTGAAGTACATCGCCGACACGCAGGGAATCAACGTCATGGTCGATGAACCCGGCCTGACGGAAGAAGCGGTCACCTCCAGCACCCCGATCAGCATCAATGTTGACGGAATTCGGCTGAAGAGTGCATTGAATCTGATCCTCGAGCCGCTCAACCTGGGTTACACCATCCAGAACGAAGTGCTCAATGTCACGAGTCGGATGCGAAGACAGGGGGGACTGGAAACCGTGGTCTATCAGGTCGCCGACCTGGTTGTCCCGGTCAGCATGAATGCCCCGGTCTCCCGCTTGAATCCCGGAAGCGGATACGGTGGAGAAACTCCGTCGATCGCGATCCCCAAGGGACTGCAGAATGTTTCTGCCACTCCGGATGGCCAGAATGGATTCGCCCAGGTCGCTGCAATGCCCGGCATTCCCAGCGGGGGAGTGAATCCGTCCCTGACCAGCATGTCCGGTGAACCGGTCCGTTCTCTGAATGGCCCGAGCGGAACGAGCCACGGTTTCGAAGCCCTCACTCAGTTGATCACCTCGACGGTTTCTCCGGAAGCCTGGCAGGAATCCGCAGGAGCCGGCTCGATTAATCAGCACGACAGCACGATGAGCCTTGTCATTCGACAGACTCAGGCCGTGCACCAGGAAGTGGCCGATCTGCTGGATCAGCTGCGACGCCTGCAGGACCTGCAGGTCACGATCGAAGTTCGCTTCATCACGGTCAGCGATCAGTTCTTCGAACAGATCGGAATCGATTTCGACTTCAACATCAACGACACCATCGGTGGTCCGAGCGTCAACAACAACTTCTCACCAATGCGTCCCTTTGGTTCGGTCGACCCGATCTTCGGGGGAACCGGTTCGAGCGGAAGCAGTGGAGCCGGCGGCGGCAGCGGTGGAAGTTCTGGAAGCTCCGGTGGAGCGGTCGGAATGGCCCCATTCGGTCAAGGTCCGACTCTGAACATGCAGGATCGGGACAGCTGGCCGTCACGGACCGTTGTCGGACTGCTGAACAACAACCAGACCTTCAGCCCGACTCTCGATGTTCCGTTCCGTCAGGGATCCTTTGATCTGTCCAATCCGACCTTCGGGGGATTCGATCCGAACGCAGGGATCTCCTTCGGGATGGCGATTCTCAGCGACATTGAAGCCTTCATGTTCGTGCGGGCGGCCCAGGGAGACCGACGGTCGAACGTGATGTTCGCCCCCAAAGTCACTCTGTTCAACGGCCAGACCGGAACCGTGACCAGTATGACTCAGCGGCCGTTCGTGATGTCGCTGACACCCGTGGCAAGTGCCTTTAACATCGGTTACCAGCCGCAGATCAGTGTGATCGGTGACGGAACCTCCCTGACGGTGCAGGCCGTGGTCTCGGCGGACCGCCGCTATGTCCGACTGAGTGTTCTGCCGCTCTTCCAGAACGTGACTGACGTCTTCACCTTCTCCTACCTGTCCGCAGGCGGAACGGGTGGAAACGGAAACACCGGATTCGGTGGCGGCGGTGGAGGAAACACCGGAAACTTCGGTGGTGGCGGAACCGGTGGAGGCGGAACCGGTATCGGTGGCGGCGGATCTGGAAACAACTCCAGCTCTGCAGCCGGAACCGTGACCGTGCAGCAGCCAGTGGTCGCAGTCGTCTCGGTCTCGACCGTGGTCAGTGTCCCGGACGGTGGAACGGTTCTCCTCGGGGGCGTGAAGTCTCTCCGTGAAGGCCGAAACATGGCCGGGGTTCCAATCCTCAACAAGATCCCGTACATCAGCCGTCTGTTCAAAAACACCGGTGTCGGTCGGGAAACCACCAGCCTGATGATGATGGTCACCCCTCGGATCATCATTCAGGAAGAACAGGAGCAACTGCTGGGAATTCCTCAGTAACGCTCGCAGAACTGTCTGTCCTGTGGCTTGAATGCCACTCTGGGTCGAAGGCCGCCATGATTGGTCCATCATGGCGGCCTTTTTGATGTGTGCCGAGCATGTTTGACAGTTTGCGGGGTGGAAGTCCCCGTTCCAGCCTGATGGAGGTGAAGGAAAGTGAACCGCAAGGGCGTCGTCGCGAGGCGGGGTCTGAAGGCAGCGG
>Ga0182736_1000363_pt1 | contig 75964 bp, 77 predicted proteins | sample eDN5th30CKraftBY_FD_128882 | JGI IMG/M metagenome (GOLD analysis project Ga0182736, IMG submission 128882) | Enriched backyard soil microbial communities from Emeryville, California, USA - eDNA 5th pass 30_C Kraft BY (version 2) (version 2) | ecosystem: Environmental > Terrestrial > Soil >... | reverse complement strand
GGACGATCTCCGGCCTCCGCCGGGTGTCCAAGCCCGGCCTCCGGGTGTACAAGCCGGCTCAAGAGGTCCCCCGCGTCCTCGGTGGGCTCGGTGTTGCCGTCGTCTCGACCAGCCAGGGCCTGATGACCGACCGCGAGGCGCGCAAGCGCAACGTGGGCGGCGAAGTCCTGTGCTTCGTCTGGTAGGAGCACCCATGTCTCGCATCGGCAAAGCCCCCATCCCCGTGCCCAGCGGCGTCGACGTCACCGTCGCCGACCGCACCATCACGGTCAAGGGCCCCAAGGGCACCCTCGACCGGGTCATCCCGGGCACCATCACCGTCCGCCAGGAAGGGTCGGAGCTGCTCGTCGAGCGCCCCGACGACGAGCGCCAGAGCCGGGCCATGCACGGCCTGGTCCGCTCCCTGGTGAACAACATGGTCGTCGGCGTGACCGACGGCTTCACCAAGCAGCTCGAGATCATCGGCGTCGGCTACCGCGCCACCGCCAAGGGCCAGGACACCCTCGATCTCGCCCTCGGGTTCAGCCACCCCGTCGAGGTCAAGGCGCCGGCTGGCGTCACCTTCGACGTGCCGGCTCCGAACCGCATCGACGTCAAGGGCTCCGACAAGGAGCTCGTGGGCCAGGTGGCTGCGGACATCCGCAAGCTCCGCAAGCCCGAGCCGTACAAGGGCAAGGGCGTCCGCTACCTGGGCGAGCACGTCGTCCGCAAGGCCGGAAAGTCCGGGAAGTAGGAACCATGAGCGATTCAGCGAAGCAGAAGCGCGAAGCCCGCATCCGCCGTCACCGCCGGGTGCGCAAGAAGGTCCGAGGCACCGCCGAGCGTCCGCGCCTGGCCGTGTTCCGGTCCAACAAGCACATCACGGCGCAGGTCATCGACGACCGTGCCGGCCACACCCTCGCCTCGGCGTCCACCACCGAGCCCGCGCTGAGCGGCAACGGCGGCAACGTCGACGCCGCCACCAAGATCGGTGAGCTCGTCGCCGAGCGCGCCAAGGCGGCCGGCGTCACCTCCGTGGTCTTCGACCGCGGCGGCAACCTCTACCACGGCCGCATCGCGGCGCTCGCCGAAGCCGCTCGCAAGGGCGGACTGGAGTTCTGATGGCTACCAACTCGAACGACGCTCAGCTCCGCGAGTCGCGCGTCATCAACATCAACCGCGTGGCCAAGGTGGTCAAGGGTGGCCGTCGGTTCTCCTTCACCGCCCTGGTCGTGATCGGCGACGGCGCCGGTCGCGTGGGCCTCGGCTACGGCAAGGCGAAGGAGGTGCCCCTCGCCATCCAGAAGGGCACCGAGGAGGCTCGCAAGAACCTCTTCGCCGTGCCGCTCGCCGGCTCCACCATCACCCACCCCACCACGGGGATCATGGGTGCCGGCCGCGTCATGCTGAAGCCGGCCGCCCCCGGTACCGGCGTGATCGCCGGTGGTGCCGCCCGCGCCATCCTCGAAGAGGCCGGCATCCACGACGTGCTCTGCAAGTCGCTCGGTTCGGCCAACCACATCAACGTGGCCCGCGCCACCATCGCCGGCCTCAAGTCGCTGAAGCGCCCCGACGAGGTGGCCCGCCTGCGCGGCCTCTCGCCCGAGGAGTTCGTCCCGAAGGGCCTGCTCGAGGCGTACAACGAGTCCGAGCGCGGACCCGTGCAGTTCGAAGAGGTGAAGTGACGATGGCTGAGCTCAAGGTCACCCAGATCCGCTCCACGATCGGCGTCAAGCCCAAGACCCGCGGCACCGTCCGCGCCCTGGGCCTGCGCGGCATCGGCCAGTCCAACACCCTCCCCGACCGTCCCGAGATCCGCGGGATGATCGCCCGGGTGCCCCACCTGATCACCGTCGAAGAGGTCTGATCATGAAGGTCCATGATCTCCAGCCCGCTCCGGGCTCCAACAAGGGTCGCCGCCGCGTCGGTCGCGGCATCGGCGGCAAGGGCGGCAAGACCGCCGGCCGCGGTACCAAGGGCCAGGCCGCTCGCGGCCAGATCCCCGCCGCCTTCGAAGGTGGCCAGATGCCGCTCCACATGCGGGTCCCGAAGCTCAAGGGCTTCACCAACCCGTTCCGCGTCGAGTACCAGGCGGTCAACCTCGACACCCTCGAGGCCAGCGGCCTCGGTGAGGTCAGCCCCGAGGGCCTGCACGCCAAGGGCCTCGTGTCCAAGGGCGCCCTCGTCAAGGTGCTCGGCCGTGGCCAGGTGACCCGCGCCATCACGGTCCAGGCCCACGCGTTCTCGAAGTCCGCCGAGGAAGCCATCACGGCTGCTGGCGGTACGGTGGAGCGCCTGCCCCTCCCGTGGGGCGAAGGCCGCCCGCCCGCCAAGGGCAACCAGTTCACCAACCGCTGACCCGTCGGCCCTGACGGGCCGCGTCGACCGCCGATCAGGAGCGCGAGTTGTCGACCCTGCGCAACGTCTTCAAGATCCCGGAGCTCCGCAACAAGCTCCTCTTCACGCTGCTGATGATCGCCGTCTACCGGCTCGGCGCCCACATCCCGGTGCCCGGCATCGACCTGGGTCAGATCAAGGAGATCCAGGACAAGGCGGACTCCAGCGGCGTGCTGAACCTGCTGCAGACCTTCTCCGGCGGCGCCATCACCCAGTTCGCGGTGTTCGCGCTCGGGATCATGCCGTACATCACGGCGTCGATCATCATGCAGATCCTCGCGGTGGTGATCCCCAAGCTCGAGCAGTGGCAGGAGCAGGGGGCCGTCGGCCAGCGCAAGATCACCCAGTGGACCCGGTACCTGGGCGTGGCCATCGCCCTGCTCCAGGCCACGGGCATCACCTACCTGTTCCACACGGGTGGCGGCGGCTTCGGTGCCAACGTCAACACCACCGGGCTCGACGTCTTCGGCGACAACTACTCCGCCGGCCGCTTCGCCCTCGTGGTGCTCACGCTGACCACCGGCTTCGCCCTCCTCATGTGGTTCGGTGAGGTCATCACCCAGCGCGGCGTCGGCAACGGCATGTCGCTGCTGATCTTCGCCTCGGTCGTGAGCCAGCTGCCTCGCAACTTCCTCACGGTCCAGCAGGAGAAGAACACCTTCACGATGATCGCCGTGGCGCTCATGTTCATCGTGTTGATGGTCGGCATCGTCTTCGTCGAACAAGGCGTGCGGCGCATCCCGGTGCAGTTCGCCAAGCGGCAGGTCGGCCGCAAGATGTTCGGCGGCCAGAGCACCTACATCCCGCTCAAGGTCAACGGCGCCGGCGTGATCTCGATCATCTTCGCCAGCTCGGTGCTGTACCTCCCGGTGATCCTCGCCCAGATCCTCCCGGTCGGTGACGCCACCGCCGAGAACCCGAACATCTGGTGGGACATCCAGCAGTTCGTCGACCAGCACCTGACCCGGTCGACCTCGCCGGCCTACCTCGCCCTCTACGGCGTGCTGATCATCCTGTTCGCCTACTTCTACACGGCGATCCAGTTCGACCCGCACAAGCAGGCCGACCAGATCCGCAAGCAGGGCGGCTTCATCCCGGGCATCCGCCCCGGCTACCAGACCGAGCGCTACCTGGCGAAGATCCTCTCCCGGATCACCCTCCCCGGCGCCCTCTTCGTGGCCTTCATCGCCCTCGTCCCCGCCTTCGTGCTGGGCAAGACCCTCGGCGACACCGCCGGCGGCCAGCGCCTCGGCTTCTTCGGCATCTCGATCCTCATCGCCGTCGGCGTGGCCATCGAGACCGTGAAGCAGGTCGACGGCCAGCTGATGATGCGGAACTACGAGGGCTTCTTGAACACCAAGACCACCAAGACCAAGACGACGAAGTAGCGCCATGACCGACGGCGTCCGTCTCGTCATGCTCGGCCGTCAGGGCGCGGGCAAGGGAACCCAGGCCATCCGCCTGGCCCAGCACTTCGTGGTGCCGCACATCTCCACCGGCGACATGCTGCGCGCCGCGGTGGCGGCCGGCACCGAGTTCGGCCTGCGCGCCAAGTCCGTCATGGACGACGGCGGCCTGGTCGGCGACGACATCATGATCGGGGTCGTCGACGAGCGGCTCAACGAGAGCGACACCACCAAGCGCGGCTACATCCTCGACGGCTTCCCCCGCACCGTGCCCCAGGGCATCTCGCTCGAGGAGATCACCGAGGCCCGCCCGCTCGACGTCGTCGTCGACCTCGAGGTGCCCGAGGACGTCGTCCTGGAGCGCATCACCAAGCGCCGGGTCTGCAAGACGTGCGGCCACATCTACTCCGTCGACGCCCCGCCGAAGAACGGCTGGATCTGCGACGTCGACGGTGGCGAGGTCATCCAGCGCGACGACGACACCGAGGAGGCCGTGCGCAAGCGCCTCGACCTCTACGCCGCCGAGACCAAGCCGCTCGTGCCCTTCTACGCCGAGCGCGGCCTCCTGGTCGAGGTCGACGGGCTCGGCACCGCCGACGAGGTGTACGCCCGGCTGCTCAAGGCGGTCGAAGCCCGCCGCGGGCTCTAGCCCGAGGCCCCCGGTGCTCTTCTCCCGCACGCCCGCCGTGCGCTCGGCGGATCAGATCGCGGTCATGCGCCGGGCCGGGCGCGTGGTGGCCGAGATGCACGCCGCCATCCGCGAGGCCATCGCCCCGGGCGTGACCACCGGCGAGCTCGACCGCATCGGCCGAGCGGTGCTCAAGGCCAACGGCGCCACCTCCAACTTCCTCGGCTACGGGCACCCGCCGTTCCCGGCGGTCATCTGCGCGTCGCCCAACGACATGGTCGTGCACGGCGTGCCGTCCGACGACGTCGTCCTCGCCGACGGCGACATCGTGTCCATCGACTGCGGTGCGATCGTCGACGGCTGGCACGGCGACGCCGCCTTCACGGCCGCGGTGGGCGAGGTGCCCGCCGAGGTGCAGCGCCTCATCGAGGTGACCGAGGCATCGCTCGCCGCGGGCATCGAGGCGATGGTCGACGGCAACCGCATCGGCGACATCGGCGCGGCCATCGAGCGCGTCGCGCTGAAGGCCGGCCTCGGCGTCGTGGAGGGCTACACCGGCCACGCCATCGGGCAGGCCATGCACGAGGCGCCGAACATCCCGAACCAGGGGACCCCCGGCACCGGCTCGAAGCTCCGCGTCGGCAACGTCTTGGCCATCGAACCGATGCTCGTCCTCGGCACCACCGACACGGTGATCCTCGACGACGACTGGAGCGTCGTGACCGCCGACGGCCTCTGGGCGGCCCACGCCGAGCACACGATCGCCATCACGCCCGAGGGTCCGCAGATCCTCACCCTCCCGTGACCAGCGTGGTGACGGGGTCTCTCGTGGCGTCTCGCACCGTCCCACGCGGGACCTCGCGGTGTGGTAGTGCGCCAACTTGGTTGCGGGAGCGGACCGCGTTACGATCGTCCTTCGGCCCAAGTGGCTCGCGCCCCTCGGCGTCTGAGCTCTGGCTGGACCCCCGCAGTTCGCACCAGGAGATTTCCGCTGCCCAAGCCCAAGGAAGATGCAATCGTCCTCGAAGGGACGGTGCTCGAAGCGCAGAAGAACGCGATGTTCCGCGTGGAGCTGCAGAACGGGCACGAGGTGCTCGCGCACATCTCCGGGAAGATGCGCATGCACTACATCCGGATTCTCCCTGGCGACAAGGTCCAGGTCGAACTCACCCCCTATGACCTGGCCCGAGGCCGGATCACCTACCGCTACAAGTAGCCGGCGCGGCGGACTCCGCCCCGCCCGGCGATCACCCATGAGGCACCGATGAAGGTCCAACCCAGCGTCAAACCCATCTGCGAGCACTGCAAGGTCATCCGTCGTCACGGACGCGTGCAGGTCATCTGCTCCTCCAACCCCCGCCACAAGCAAAGGCAAGGCTGAAACCATGGCACGTATTGCCGGCGTTGACATCCCGCGCGAGAAGCGGCTCGTCATCTCCCTCACCTACGTGTTCGGCATCGGCCGGACCACCGCAGAGAAGATCTGCGAGGCGACGGGCATCGACGAGAGCACCCGCACCCGCGACCTCACGGACGAAGAGATCAACAAGATCCGTGCGTACATCGACCAGAACCTGAAGGTCGAGGGCGATCTCAAGCGCGAGGTCCAGCAGGACATCAAGCGCAAGATGGAGATCGGCTCGTACCAGGGTCTCCGCCACCGCAAGGGCCTCCCGGTCCGCGGTCAGCGCACCCACACGAACGCTCGGACCCGCAAGGGCCCGAAGAAGACCGTTGCCGGCAAGAAGAAGGTCAGGAAGTAATGGCGAAGCCGAAGCCGGGCGGTCGTCGCCCCCGCAAGCGCGAGCGGAAGAACGTCACCTACGGCGTCGCGCACATCAAGAGCTCGTTCAACAACACGATCGTGTCCATCACCGATCAAGAGGGCAACGTGATCTCGTGGGCCTCGGCGGGCAACGTCGGGTTCAAGGGCTCGCGCAAGTCCACGCCGTTCGCCGCGCAGATGGCTGCCGAGCAGGCCGCCCGTCGGGCGATGGAGCACGGCGTCCGCAAGGTCGACGTGATGGTCAAGGGCCCGGGCTCCGGTCGAGAGACCGCCATCCGGTCCATCCAGAACACCGGCATCGAGGTCACCGGCATCAAGGACGTGACCCCCGTGCCCCACAACGGCTGCCGTCCGCCCAAGCGGCGCCGGGTCTGAGGTAGAGGAACATGGCTCGTTACACCGGTCCCAAGGTCAAGATCTCGCGCCGCCTCGGCGTGAACATCTTCGAGAACGACAAGGGCTCCAAGGCCCTCAACAAGCGCCCGTACCCGCCGGGTGAGCACGGCCGCAGCCGTCGCCGCCAGCCGTCCGAGTACCTGCTGCAGCTCCAGGAGAAGCAGAAGGCGAAGTACATCTACGGGGTCCTGGAGCGTCAGTTCTCCAACCTCTACAAGGAAGCCAGCCGCCAGAAGGGCGTCACCGGCGAGAACCTGCTCCGCATGCTCGAGCAGCGCCTCGACAACATGGTCTTCCGCGCCGGCTGGGCCTCCACCCGCCCGCAGGCCCGCCAGTTCGTCAGCCACGGCATGGTCAACGTCAACGGCCGCCGGGTCGACATCCCGAGCTACCGGGTCCGCAAGGGCGACGTCATCTCGCTGCGCGACAAGTCGCGCCAGATGATCGTCATCCGCCACAACATGGACACCCTCGACCGGCTCAAGCCGAACTGGTTCGAGATGAGCGGTGACGGCTTCGAGCTCACCGTCAACGAGCTGCCCGTCCGCGAGCAGATCGACGTGCCCGTCCGCGAGCAGCTCATCGTCGAGCTGTACTCCAAGTAATCCGCACCGCAGAACCCCGAGGAAGGCAATACATGCTGGTCATTCAGCGCCCCACGGTCGAGGCAGTCGGCGAAGAGGAGAACAACCGTCAGCGGTTCTCCATCTCTCCGCTCGAGCCCGGCTTCGGCCACACGCTCGGCAACTCGCTGCGCCGGACCCTGCTCTCGTCGATCCCCGGCGCCGCCATCACCGCGGTCCGCTTCGACGATGCGCTCCACGAGTTCGACACCATCACGGGCATCACCGAGGATGTCACCGACATCATCCTCAACCTCAAGGACCTGGTGCTCACCTCCGTCTCCGACGAGCCCGTCACCCTGCGCATCGACGTGCGCGGTGCGGCTGAGGTCACCGGTGCCGACATCCAGACCACGGCAGACGTCGAGGTGCTCAACGCCTCGCAGCACATCGCCACGCTCAACGACAAGGCCCGCCTCGCGCTGGACCTCACCATCGAGCGGGGCCGCGGCTACCTGTCCGCCGACCGCGACAAGGGCAACAACACCATCGGTGTGATCCCCGTCGATGCCATCTTCTCGCCGGTGCGCCGCGTGACCTTCCTGGTCGAGCCCACCCGTGTCGAGATGGACACCAACTACGACCGGCTCGTCCTCGACGTCGAGACCGACGGCTCCATCGCCCCGCGCGATGCCGTCGCCTCGGCCGGCGACACGCTGGCCAAGCTCGTGCAGCTCGTCGCCGAGATGAGCGACGAGCCGCCGACCCTCGAGCTCGGGGAGACCAGCGCCACCATGGCCTCGTCGCCCGAGCTGGAGATGCCCATCGAAGACCTCGACCTCTCCGAGCGTCCCCGCAACTGCCTCAAGCGCGCCCAGGTCAACACCGTCGGCGAGCTCCTGCGCAAGAGCGAGGACGACCTCCTGGCCATCACCAACTTCGGCCAGAAGTCGCTCGACGAGGTCAAGGAGAAGCTGAACGAGCGGGGCCTGGCGCTCCGCGGGATGGAATAGCAATGCCTGCAACCCCACGACGCGGCCGTCGCTTCGGCGGCTCCTCGCAGCACCAGAAGCTGATGATGGCCAACCTGGTCTCGTCGCTCATCGCTGCCGAGGGCATCACCACCACCGAGGCCAAGGCCAAGGCCCTGCGCCCGGTGGCCGAGAAGATGATCACCAAGGCGAAGAAGGGCGGCCTCCACAACCACCGTCAGGTGGTGGCCTACCTGAACGACAAGGAGATCGCGGCCAAGCTGTTCGACGACGTCGGTCCCCGCTACGCGGACCGCAACGGCGGCTACACCCGCATCCTCAAGCTCGGCCCCCGTCAGGGCGACAACGCCCCGATGGCTCGCATCGAGCTGGTCTGACGCCTGGCTCCCCCCGGGGGCCATCCAGAACGTACGAAGGCCCTGCCCTGGTGGCAGGGCCTTCGCCGTTGTCGGCCCGGCCTGGCCCGGGCGGCGGGCTGGGGCCGCCATGATGTCGGCATGGGCATCGGAGGCACCCGAGCGATCGCCGGGGTCGTCGTCGCACTCGTGCTGGCCGGCTGCTCGTCGCCGGCCAGCGACGGGGCCCGCCCCGCCGCGTCGAGCACCACCCGCGCCACGAGCACCACGGCGGCGTCGACGACCACCGCGGCCCGCGTCGCGCCGCCCGTGGGCGGACCCTCGACCGCCGTCCCCGCGGTGGACCCGGTGGGGGAGGTGGTGCCGGGCTCGCTGGTCACCGCCGACGGGCGGACGCGGACCTACCGCACCTACGTGCCCACCGAGGTCGCCCAGCACCCCGACCGACGGGTGCCGCTCCTCGTCGCCCTCCACGGTGGGCTCGGGACCGGCGCCCAGTTCGAGCGCACCTCGGGCTTCGACGGGCTGGCCGAGGCGAACGGGTTCGTGGTCGTGTACCCGGACGGGTTCGACGCCGCCCCCGGAGACCGGCAGCTGCGGACCTGGAACGCCGGCGCGTGCTGCGGCCCGGCGGTGCGGCTCGACGTCGACGACGTCGGGTTCGTCCGGGACCTCATCGCTGAGCTCGAGGAGCCGTACCCGATCGCGCCCGGCCAGGTCGTGGCGGCGGGCCACTCCAACGGCGGCATGCTGGCCCTGCGGCTGGGGTGCGAGCTGGCCGACGAGATCGCCGCGGTGGGGGTGCAGTCGAGCCCGCTGGAGGTGGCCCCGTGCGAGCCGTCCCGTCCGGTGTCGCTGCTCCAGATCCACGGGGCCGCCGACGACAACGTGCCCATCGAGGGTGGCGTCGGCACCGACGCCGTCAGCGGCGTCGACTTCGAGCCGCCGATCGAGGCCGCACGCACCTACGCCGAGGCCGATGGCTGCCCCGATCCAGAGGAGCTCACCGTCGACGGCAACGCCGACCTCGCCGTCACCTCTTGGGCACCGTGCGACGACGACGCTGCCGTCGCCTTCGTGCGGGTCGAGGGCGGCACCCACGCGTGGATGGGGCCGCCCCGCGGCGGCGGTGGGGCCACCGGTCCGCCCTACGAGGACCTGGACTCGAGCCTGGTGCTCTGGAGCTTCCTCAGCCAGCACCTCCGCGCCTGAGGCGGGTCACAGGATCGGGCGGCTGGCGAGCGACCGGAGCTTGTCGGGGTTGAGGATGCTGTACATGCGTTGGACCTGCCCGTCGGCGATGCTCAGCGCCACGGCCACGATCGGCTCGCCGTCCTGGTAGGTCACGACGCCGGGTTCGCCGTTGATCGCCATGGCCACGAACTCGGCCCCCTCGGGGAGCCGGGCGGTGAGGTTGGCCACGAAGCGGGGGATGCGCTCGGCGACCACGGGACGGCGGGCGGCGTGGTGGTCGGCGCCGCCGTCGGAGATGGCGAGGGCATCGTCGGCCAGCAGGGACAGGAGCGCGTCGAGGTCGCCGACCTGGGCGGCGGTGAGGAAGGCCAGGGCCACCTCCCAGGCCTCCTCGTCGGTCGGTGCGAAGCGGGACCGGCCCTCGCGGACGCGGGTCCGCGCCCGGGAGGCGATCTGCCGGCACGCCTCGGGCGTCTTGTCGACCACACGGGCGATCTCGTCGAACGGGGTGCCGAACACGTCGGCCAGCAGGAAGACCACCCGCTCCGTGGGGCCGAGGCGCTCGAGGACGGCGAGGAAGCCGATCGTCACCGACTCCGCCAGCTCGGCGTGGTCCTCCGGGCCGGGCTCGGCGACCGCGACCTCGGGGAGCCACGGCCCCACGTAGGTCTCCCTCGTGTGCTGCGCCGACTTGAGGTGGTCGAGGGCCAGCCGGCTCGTGGTGGTGGTCAGCCACGCGGCGGGCTTCTCGACGACGGAGCGGTCCGTCCGCTCCCACCGCAGCCACGCATCCTGGACCACGTCCTCGGCGGTGGCCCGGGACCCGGTGATCCGGTAGGCGAGGCCCTCCAGCCGCGGCCGCTCCCGCTCGAACTCGTCCTCGCTCGGGGCCGGTCGCTCGGTGATCATGCCGGGACCATCGTGGCCGACCGGACGGCGGCGAGCCGCCCGGCCTCGACCCCGCTCGCCGCCACCGCGTCGAGCAGCAGCCCCGTCGGTCCGACCCAGTCGCCGGCCAGGAACACGCCGGGGTGCTCGGGCACGGCCACGGCGGGGCGACCGGCGAGCCCGCCGGTGGCGGGGTGGGGGAGCGTGCCGGTCACGACCATGCGGGCGAGGAACCGCTCCTCGACGACGGCATCGGGTGCGATCCCCATCTGCCGGGCCAGTCGCTCGAGCCGCGCCCGCTGCTCGGCGGCGGGGACCTCGTCGCCCACCGGCTGGTAGCGCATGAGGTGGACCACGGCGTGGCCCTCGGGGGCCAGGTCGGCGGGCGGGCTGTGCGTCGAGCCGTAGACCGGCTCGTCGATCCCCAGTGCGAAGGGGTGCACGGGCACCCCTCGGATGCCCAGCTCCAGGCAGGCCGCGGTGACCGGCGGGGCCAGCTCGCCCCACGAAGCAGGCCGCGCCGGAAGCAGGGCCGCCGCGGCATCGGGTCCGCCTGCGGCGATGACCACGCCCGCGGCGTCCCAGGTCGGTCCATCGGTCACCACCGCGACGCGGCCGCCGCTCGGCCGGACCTCGCGCACCGACGCCCGCACCACCTCCACGCCCCGCCGGGCGGCGATCGCGAGCAGCTGGTCGACGAGCGACTGCCAGCCGCCGTCGAGGTACCGCACGCCGGGGCTCACGCCGGCACGGGCGTTGGCGAGCGCCGGGCCGGCGGCGAAGGTCTCGGGGGCGTCGGCGTACGTGGCGACCCGTACGAGCGCCTCGGCGAAGTCCCGGACGACGCCGTCGACGCTGCGCCGGTCGAGCCAGTCCGCGAGCGAACGGCCCTCGGTCTCGTCGGCGCCGGCGCGCCACAGCGCGGCGAGGGCCCGGGCCATCTGCGCCTTCTCCCGCGCGGTGAACAGGGTGGTGCGGGCCGCGTCGAGTGGCTGGCCCGGGAACCGGTGGGCCTGGCCGCGGTGGACGGCGATGGCGTTGCGCAGGCTCGCCGGTCCGCCGTGGCCCGTGTCGACGCCCACCGACCGCAGCGCGCGGTCCGCCGACCCACGCACGTACAGCGCCCGCGGGCCCCGGTTGAACGTGAACCCGGCCCGATCGTCGACCCGGGCCCGGCCGCCCGGCGGATGCGGGTCGACCACCACGACCCGCCCGCGGGGTGCGGCCTCGGCGGCGGTGACGGCCGCGAGCAGCCCACCGAGGCCGGCGCCGACCACCACGGTGCTCACGGGGCGTGCGTCCGGTCCGGCGGAGCGGGTCGGGTCGGTGGGGTCGGCGGTGGTGGGGTGCACGGTGGGCTCCTCGGGTCGGCTGCCCACCTGACGAGCCAGCCCCGGCGATCGTGACACCCTCCAGGCGGAACCCCGTGCGGATCGTGGGTCGGGTGAGGTGGGGGATCACCCGGAAGGTTGCGATGGCGGGACGATCCGGTGACGGTCCCGTGGACTCGGGGACGCGGGCCGACCGCACCGGCCAGACTCGTCCGCCATGTCCGTGCGCAGGTTGCTCCCCCTCGTCGTCGCGCTCTCGCTGGGTGCCGCTGCCTGCGGCTCCGGCGACCGCCCCACCCAGGTCGCCGCCGGTGGCGAACCCGAGGCGGTGACCTCCACGACCGCCGCACCGGCCTCCTCGACCACCGAGGCGGCGGCCCCGTCGACCACCTCGGCGCCGAGCGCACCCTCGACCGCGCCGTCGACCACGTCGACCACCGCCCCCGCCTCCGATCCCGGTGCCGCGGCCGCGTCGCCGGTCGACGGGCTCGATGCCGCCCAGCTCCAGCAGGCGGTCGAGGCCCCGGTGCTGGCCACGAGCCGCAGTGCCGCCGGCGCCACCGTCGACCAGGTGGTCCTGGCCGACGGGACCCGCGTGTGGCGGGTCCGGGTGCCGGGCGACTTCACCGCCCGTTCGGCCCGCGTCGCCGTCTCCGTCGGGAGCCGAGTCGTCGGCGAGGGCGTCCTCGCCAGCGACCTCGGGTCGATCACCGCCGTCACCACCGACGGCCGAGGCCTGACCGCCGGCCAACCGGTCAGCTACCGGTGGGAGGGCGGAGGACCCGTCGCCGCCGGGACCCTGGCGGTGATCCGATGAGCCCCGTCGTCCGCCGCTCCCTGGTCCTGGGCCTCGCCGCCCTCACCGTCCTCGGCGTGCTGGCCCAGCCCGCCGCCGCCGCCCCGACCCGCCCCGCTGCCCCGGCGGCACCCGCGGGCGCGCCGCTGCCCGACCCGGGCACCCCCGGCCCCGACGCCGTCGACGAGCTCAGCTACGACTTCGGCGACCAGGCGTTCCGGCCCTCGGGCTTCCCCGCCGCCGTCGAGCTGCGGGCCAAGGTCTACGCGCCGCAGACCATCGCCACCCGGGCCCCGCTCGTGATCCTCCAGCACGGCCGCCACGCCACCTGCGCCACCAACGAGGTCACCCTGCTCGAGTGGCCGTGCCCCGCCACCGTCCCCGAGATCCCCAGCTACCGGGGCTACGACGCCCTCGGCCGCCTCCTCGCCAGCCACGGCATGGTCGTGGTGTCGATCGGGGCCAACGGCATCAACGCCAACGACGGCTACCTCGACGACGGCGGCGCGTCGGCCCGTGCCCAGCTCATCCTCGAGCACCTCCGCCGGTGGCGGGCGTGGGACGCGAGCGCCACCGGGTCGCCGTTCGGCTCCCGCTTCGTGGGGCACGTCGACCTCGACCGAGTCGGGCTGATGGGCCACTCGCGCGGCGGCGAGGGCATCGCCACCGCCGTCCAGCTCAACCAGCGCAGCGCCGACCGGTTCGGCATCAAGGCGGCGATGGCGCTCGCTCCGGTCGACTTCGGCCGCCGGGTCATCGGCGGCGTCGAGCTCGGCGTGATCCTCCCGTACTGCGACGGCGACGTGTCCGACCTCCAGGGCGCCTCGTACTACGACGACGGCCGCTACGCCACGCCCGGCGACACCTCGTCGAAGATGACGGCGCTGCTCTACGGCGCCAACCACAACTTCTTCAACACCGTCTGGACGTCGGGCCCCGGCTCGTTCGACGACGCGGGCGGCGAGCTCGACGGCGGCGGGGGCCAGGACCCCCGCGCCACGGCCGACCCGTGCCGGCCCGGTGGGAGCGGCCGGCTCACCGCCTCCCAGCAGGAGCAGGCCGGCGCCGTCCTCATGGCCGGCTTCCTGCGCCGGACGCTCGATCCCGAACCGAACCTCCAGCCGTTCGTGACCGGCGTCGCGCCCTACCCGGCCTCGACCGGGCCGGCCCGCTGGTCGATCGCCTACCACGCCGGGAACCGCCTCGACATCGAGCGGTGGGACACGGCCGACACGTACCGCCGGACGCCGACGGGCCAGCTCACCGACATCGTGGGCGTGAACACCGGCCTGGTCTGCAACCCGAAGGACGAGAGCGGCTTCGGCCAGCCCGACGGCGTCCGCGTGGTGTCGACCCGCTGCGCCGCGCAGGAGTTCACCGGGCTGGTCAACGACACGGGCGTGCTCGACGCCGGTTGGATCCGGCAGGGGACCTTCGTCCGCATCCCGCTCGGCGCGGCCGGGGTCGACGTGGCCGGCTTCGACGGGGTGCGGCTGCGCGTCGCCCTCCCGAACGACTCGCGCAACACCTCGCGGGCGAAGCAGGACTTCTCGGTGGTCCTCGAGGACGCCGACGGCCACCGGGCGTCGGTCGCCGCGCTCGCCGGCACCAACGGCCTCCAGCGGACCAACGCCGGCATCGTCCAGCACGCGGTGCTGAACGGCGTGCGGCTGCCGCTGTCGTCGTTCACCGGCATCGACCTCTCGCGGGTGCGGGCGGTCGAGCTGCGGTTCGACCGGATCGGTGCCGGCCGCCTGGCCATCGCCGACCTCGCCTTCACCCTCGAGGGCACGGGATCGGCCGCCGCCAACACCACCGGCGTCGGCCCGATCGCACCGCCGGCCTCGCCGTGCCGTCGCACCGCCGCCAGCCGGTGGGCGTGCGCGGTCGGCCAGCTGGCGTGGGGCCGTGACCCCACCACCGCCGAGATCGCCTGGCTCGGCGCCGGCTACCCGACCGCCGCCGGCCGCAAGCAGATGATCGCCCGGGCGCTCGGCGGGCCCACCGCCCACGGCCTCCGGCACGCCCAGTTCCTCCAGGCCTTCACCCAGGGCGAGGTCGACCCCGCGTGGGTCAGCTCCTCGCTGACCCCCACCGGCAAGAAGTACTGGGAGACGGCCACGGTCGAGCTGGTCGCCGCCTTCTCGGGCACGACGGCCACCCTGTCGACCCCCGAAGACGTCGTTCGGGCCGCCTACGAGTCGATCACCGGGCGAGCCGCCGACCCGGGCGGGTTGGCGTACTGGGCTCCCAGGGTCCGCTCCAGCGGCGGCGCCCGGACCCTCGCCGCCAACCTGGTGCGCACCGCCACGGCGCGCGGCCGCATCGTCGACGAGCGCTACCAGCAGGTCCTGGGCCGAGCCGCCGACCCGGCCGGCCGGGCGTACTGGGTCAACAAGCTGGCGACCCCGGGCGGCGAGCAGGCCCTCGTGGCCTCGCTCATGGGGACCGAGACGTTCCGCACCTGGGCCATCCGCTGACGGGGCCGGTGCTCCGAGGTCAGGCCGGCTGCGGTCGCGTTAGCGTCCGCAGCCGATGACCCTCTTCGACCCGGAGCCCACCCCCGAGGCCGCGGCGCCGGGGCCCACCGAGCGGATCCGCATGGTCGTCGCCTACGACGGCGCCCCCTTCTCGGGCTTCGCCCGCAACGAGGGCGTGCGGACGGTGGCGGGCGACCTCACCCAGGCCATCACCACCGTGCTCGGCGAGCCCGTCGAGCTCACGTGCGCGGGCCGCACCGACAAGGGCGTGCACGCCCGGGCCCAGGTCGTCACCTTCGATGCGCCGGTGGGCTCGGTCGACGCCGCCCGCCTGACCAAGTCGCTCAACAAGCTGTGCGGCCCGGCGATCGCGGTCTGGGGCGTGGAGGCGGTGGAGCCGGACTTCGACGCCCGCTTCTCCGCGGTCGCCCGCCGGTACCGCTACCGCGTCCACAACAGCCCCACGCCCGACCCGTTCTCGGCGAACGCCGCCTGGCACGTCGACACCCCGCTCCAGCTCCCGGCGATGGTGCTCGCCTGCGACGCCGTCATCGGCGAGCACGACTTCGCCTGCTTCTGCCGCCGGCCCAAGCGCCGCGACGGCGAGGAGGCGAGCCTGGTCCGGCGGGTCACCGAGGCCGAGTGGTTCGACGACGGCGACGGGCAGCTCCGCTTCGAGATCGAGGCGTCGTCGTTCTGCCACCAGATGGTGCGGTCGGTCGTCGGGACGCTCGTCGACGTCGGACGGGGGCGCAAGCGGCCCGGCGACGTCCTCGGCATCATCCGCTCCGGCGACCGCGACCGGGCCGGCGACCTCGCACCACCCCACGGCCTGACCCTCTGGACGGTGCGCTATCCCGGCTGGTCCTCCGACGAGGGCCGGGGCGGGTGGCCCGGGGCTGCCGACCCCGGGTGACCCCACGTTGACGCTGCGCGAACGCGGCCCCCATACTCCATCGGTCTGACCAGCCGGCCGCAGACCTCGCCGCATCGCCCCAGGGTGGACCCCATGTCGATCGCCTTCCACTGGTTCCTGCCCACGAACGGCGACGGTCGTCGTCTGGTGGAGCCCGAGCAGCCGGTGCCCGGCACGGCGGGTGGCCAGCGCCCGGCGACGTTCAACTACCTGACGCAGATCAGCCTGGCCGCCGAGGCGCTCGGCTTCGAGGCCGCGCTCACCCCGGCGGGGCCCTGGTGCGACGACGCATGGGTCACCACCGCCGCCCTCGCCCAGCGGACCGAACGGCTCAAGTTCCTCGTCGCCTTCCGCCCGGGCGTGACGTCGCCCACGCTCGCCGCCCAGATGGCCGCCAGCTACCAGTTCCACACCAACGGGCGGCTGCTCCTCAACGTCGTCACCGGCGGCGACTCCTCCGAGCAGCACTCGTACGGCGACTGGCTCGACAAGGACGGCCGCTACGTGCGCTGTGGCGAGTTCCTCGACGTCGTGCGGGGCCTCTGGTCCGGCGAGGTCGTCGACTACGAGGGCGAGCACATCCACGTCGAGGGCGGCGCCCTCGGCCGCCAGCCCGACCCCGTCCCGGACGTCTACTTCGCCGGCTCGTCACCCGCCGCGCTCGACGTGGCCGCCCGCCACGCCGACGTCTACCTGACCTGGGGCGAGCCGCCCGCGCAGGTGGCCGAGAAGCTCGACCGGGTCCGCGAGCTCGCCGCCGCCCAGGGGCGCACGCCCCGCTTCGGCATCCGGCTCCACGTCGTCAACCGCGACACCTCCGAGGAAGCCTGGGCTGCGGCCAACGCCCTGCTCGACGGCATCTCCGAGGAGGAGATCGCCAAGGTCCACGCCCGCATGAAGACCACCGAGTCCGAGGGCCAGCGCCGCATGCTCGAGCTGCACGGCGGCAGCCGAGACAACCTCGAGGTCTCGCCCAACCTCTGGGCGGGGATCGGCCTCGCCCGTGGCGGCGCCGGCACGGCGCTCGTGGGCAGCCACGCCGAGGTCGCCGACCGCATCGAGGAGTACGCCGCGCTCGGCATCGACGAGTTCATCCTCTCGGGCTACCCGCACCTCGAGGAGATCTACTGGTTCGGCGAGGGCGTCCTGCCCGTGCTCGAGGAGCGCGGCTCGTGGACCCGGCCCGTCGGCGCTGCCGAGGGCATGCGCACCGGCACGATCGCCTCGGGCGGCGTCAGCTTCGGCGTCGTCCCCGAGCGGAAGTAGCCCGAACGGGTCCACCATCCGCCGGGTGGGCTCTGCTATTTGCCCTGTCCGACCAGCGGGCCGTAACGTATCCCTTCGGCCCGAAGCCGCCCTGGGGGCGCTTCCGGCTCACGACCAGCAGATCCAAGGATTCACCGTGCCCACGTACACGCCCAAAGCTTCAGAGATCGAGCGCAACTGGCTGATCATCGACGCCGATGGCCTGGTGCTCGGCCGCCTCGCCACCGAGGTCGCCGCCATCCTCCGTGGCAAGCACAAGCCCACGTTCGCCCCCCACATCGACACGGGGGACCACGTGGTCATCATCAACTGCGAGAAGATCGTCCTCACGGCCGGCAAGGCCGAGAAGAAGAAGGTGTTCCGCCACTCCGGGTTCCCGGGCGGCATCAAGGAGCAGACCTTCGCCGACCTCCTGGAGAAGAAGCCGGAAGACGCGGTGCGCAACACCGTGCGCGGCATGCTCCCGAAGAACCGACTCGGCCGGGCCCAGCTCAAGAAGCTCAAGGTCTACGCCGGTCCCAACCACCCGCATGCCGCTCAGCAGCCTCAGGTGCTCGAGCTCGACCACGCCCGCCGCAGCGCGTAGGAGTCCCTGACGTGTCCAAGCCCCTCGTGCAGTCCACCGGTCGCCGCAAGGAAGCCGTCGCTCGCGTCCGCCTCCGCCCCTCCGAGGGCGATGCGGAAGCCACGATCACCATCAACGGCCGCGACTGGGTCGACTTCTTCCCGAACCCGACGCACCGCATGATCCTCCAGGAGCCCCTCAAGCTGACCCAGCTCGAGGAGTCCTACGACGTCGACGTCACCATCCACGGTGGCGGCGTCACCGGCCAGGCCGGCGCCGTGCGCCTCGGCATCGCCCGGGCCCTGATCGAGCTCGACCCCGAGCTGCGTCCCACCCTCAAGCGCGCCGGGTTCCTGACCCGTGACGATCGCAAGAAGGAGTCCAAGAAGTACGGCCTCAAGAAGGCCCGCAAGGCTCCCCAGTACTCGAAGCGCTAGTCGCTCCTCCGAGGCGCTCGCCGTCTCATCGTTCGGTCGAAGGCCGCAGCTCCCTCGGGGGTTGCGGCCTTCGTCGTTCTCCTGGTCGCCGAGGCCCGTCGGGCTGGTCGGGGCTCGCCGTTGGGAAACCACGCGCCCGGGGCCGGGTGCGTCGGGTGCGGTCGTGAGGTTCGGGGTCGTCGTCTGCTCGGGAGGTCGTGCCCGAGGTCGGGGATCGTCGACGACGTGGGGAGTCGCTCGTTTCGCTTCGGAGCGACCATCCACGTCTGCGTTCACGCAGCGTGGCCGACGCGACCCGGTGCTCCGATGGGAAACGGCGGAGCACGGGCTGGCCGATCGGCGACCAGGTGTCGGCGCACCGGTACGGTGGCCACATGAGCTTGAAGTTCGGGACGGATGGGGTCCGCGGGGTCGCCAACCGGGAGCTGACGCCGGAGCTGGCGCTGAACCTGGGACGGGCTGCCGCCCGGGTGCTCGGCGGCGCGCGCTGGCTGATCGGGCGCGACACCCGGCGGTCGGGGCCGCTGCTGGCCGCCGCCCTGTCCGCCGGCCTGGCCACCGAGGGCGTCGAGGTGATCGACCTGGGCGTCGTGCCCACGCCCGGCGTGGCCTTCCTGTCGGCGGCCGACCACGTGCCGGCGGCGATGATCTCGGCCTCGCACAACCCGTTCGGCGACAACGGCATCAAGCTGTTCTCGGCCGGCGGCCTCAAGCTGTCCGACGAGCTCGAGGAGCGGCTGGAGCTGGAGCTCACCGCCTTGAGCGGCCAGGGCGATCCGCGGCCACGGCCCCTCGGTGCCGAGGTCGGCACCATCACCACCGACCACGGTGCCATCGACCGCTACCGCCGCTTCCTCGCCGAGGACGTGGTGCCGGCGGGCTCGCTCGACGGCCTGAAGGTGGTGCTCGACGGCGCCAACGGGGCGGCCTACGAGCTGGCGGCCGGCGTGTACGGGTCGCTGGGTGCGTCGGTGGTCGCCATCCACACCGACCCCGACGGCATCAACATCAACGAGGCATCCGGCTCGACCCACCCGGAGTCGCTCCAGGCGGCGGTCATCGCCCACGGCGCCGACGTCGGCCTGGCGTTCGACGGTGACGCCGACCGGGTCCTGGCCGTCGACGCCGCCGGCGAGCTGGTCGACGGGGACCAGATCATCGCCATCTGCGCCATCGACCGCCACGAGCGGGGCAAGCTCACCCACGACACCGTGGTCGTGACCGTCATGAGCAACCTCGGGTTCCGCCAGGGCATGGCCGCCCACGGCATCGACGTCATCACCACCGACGTCGGCGACCGCTACGTGCTGGAGGCCCTCGACGAGGGCAAGCACTGCCTCGGCGGTGAGCAGTCCGGCCACGTGATCTTCCGGGACCTGGCGTCCACCGGCGACGGCATGCTCACCGGCATCGCCCTCCTGTCGGTGCTCGCCCGCCGCGGCCAGCCCCTGGCCGAGCTGGCGTCGGCGGCCATGACCCGGCTCCCGCAGGTGCTGGTGAACGTCCGCACGGCCCGCCGCGATCCCGGGCTGATCGGCAAGCTCGCCGGCGACGTCGCCGCGGCCGAGGAGCGCCTCGGCGACCGGGGCCGGGTCCTCCTGCGGGCCAGCGGCACCGAGCCGGTGATCCGGGTCATGGTCGAGGCGCCCACGCACGAAGAGGCCGCCGAGGTGGCCGGCCACCTCGCCGCCGTCGTCACCTCCCTGGGCGGCTAGCCCGGGGGACCGCGGCCGGTCAGCTCCGGTGGGAGGCGGCCGCCTGCCGGGCCTGCTCGGTGACGGCACCGTCAGCTCGTGGTCGATCCCCTGGCCCCCTGGGCCTGGGGACCGGACCCCCTGATCGGGAGCGCCGGCGAGCCAGACGGGGGAGCGCCTCGCGGGGACCGGTACCATGGTCCGGTCCCGGGGTCCCGGGGCCACGCTGCCCGAGTCCCGGAGGAACCCAGATGTGCGGCATCATCGCCGTCGTCCGCCGCAGGAGCGTTCGGTCGACCCCCACGTCTGCTGAGCTGCTCGCGCTCCTGGACGGCGCAGCCGAGGCGCTGCGCGCCGCGCCCGCCGAGGGCCTCGCCGGGGCCGTGGCCGACATCGCCGAGCGCGTCGAGGCGGTCGACCGGCTGCTCCGGGGCACGCCCGGGATCGCTGCACTGGTGAACGACCGCGGCCTCGCCCCGGCCGTCGACGGCGCCTGCGCCGACATCGGTGCGGCGCTCGCCCACCGGGAGGGCGGGCTCGACGACGATCCCGCCGCCGGTGCCGCCCTCGAAGCGGTCAACGCCGCGGTCATCCGCCTGAAGGACGCCCTGTGGGCGGTCCAGCGCGACCGCCTCCGCACCGCCCGGGCCGTGGCCGACCTCGCCGGCCCGCTGCCGTCGCCCTCGGCCATCGACGCCTTCGCCTCGGTGCAGGCCGCGCTCAGCGCCATCGACCGGCTCGAGGTGCGCGGCCGCGACTCCGCCGGGCTCATGCTGCTGGTCCACGGCCACGGCCTCGACCTCGACGACCAGGCCATCACCGCCCTGCTGGCGGGACGGGCCGACGACCCGCTCTTCACCGCGGGCGCCGTCCGGGTCACGCCCGAGGGGCACCTGAGCTTCGTCTACAAGGCCGCGGCCGAGATCGGCGAGCTCGGCGACAACACGGCCGTGCTGCGCCGGGCCATCCGCGACGACGCGCTGCTCCACCTGGCCGTGGCCGGCGACGGGTCCGAGACCACCGTGCTCGGCCACACCCGGTGGGCCTCGATCGGGATCATCTCGCAGCCCAACGCCCACCCCATGAACTCCGACGAGCTGGGCCAGCAGGGCGGGCCCTACGTCACCGCCGCCCTCAACGGCGACGTCGACAACTTCGCCGACCTCAAGGTCAGCGACGAGCTCCGCATCGCGGCCGAGATCACCAGCGATGCCAAGGTCATCCCGACGCTCGTCTCGCGGCGCCTCGCGGCCGGCGACGAGGCGGTCGACGCCTTCCGCCAGTCGGTTCGCCGGTTCGACGGCTCCGTCGCCATCGCCGCGAACGTCGCCGGCGCCCCGGGCCGGCTCCAGCTCGCCCTCCGGGGCAGCGGCCAGGCCCTCTACGTCGGCCTCGACGAGGACCTCTACGTGGTGGCCTCCGAGCCCTACGGCGTGGTCGAGGACGCCACCAGCTACCTCCGCCTCGACGGCGAGACGCCGTCCGATCCCACCGACCCGTCCGCCTCGCGGGGCCAGGTCGTGGAGCTCGATGCCTCGGCCGCCGGCACGATCGAGGGCATCCGCCGCTTCTCCTACGACGGCACCGAGCTGCCGCTCGCCTCCGAGGAGCTCATCAGCCCCGAGGTCACCACCCGCGACATCGACCGGGGCACCTACCAGCACTTCCTCCTCAAGGAGATCGAGGAGGCGCCGGGGTCGTTCCGCAAGACGCTCCGCGGCAAGATCGGCGGCGACGACGGCGGCCTGCGGGCCCTGCTCGGCGACGACACGCTGCCCGAGTCGGTCCGCGAGGACCTGCGCTCGGGGCGGATCACCCGCGTGAAGGTCATCGGCCAGGGCACGGCGGCGGTCGCCGGCCAGAGCCTGGGCCGGGCGCTCGCCACCGAGCTGGCCGGCACCGAGGTCCGCGTGGAGGCCCTGCCGGCCACCGAGCTCTCGGGCTTCTCGCTGCTGCCCGACATGAGCGACACGCTGATCATCGCCATCAGCCAGTCCGGCACCACCACCGACACCAACCGCACCGTCGACCTCGTGCGGGCCCGTGGCGCCAAGGTCATCGCCATCGTCAACCGGCGCTCGAGCGACCTCACCGACAAGAGCGACGGCGTGCTCTACACCTCCGACGGGCGCGACGTGGAGATGAGCGTCGCCTCGACCAAGGCGTTCTACGCCCAGATCGCCGCCGGGTTCCTGCTGGCCATGGCCATCGCCCAGGAGGTCCCGGGAACCGACGACCGGGCGGGTGCCCGCAGCGAGATCCTGACCGGGCTGCGGGAGCTGCCCGCGGCGATGGAGGAGACGCTCGCCCGTCGGCCCGCCATCGCCGAGGCCGCCCAGGAGCTGGCACCGTCCCGCCGCTACTGGGCCATCGTCGGCTCGGGCGCGAACCGGGTGGCCGCCGAGGAGATCCGGATCAAGCTCTCCGAGCTCTGCTACAAGGCCATCGCGTCGGACGCCATCGAGGACAAGAAGCACATCGACCTGTCGTCGGAGCCGCTGATCCTCGTCTGCGCGGCCGGCCTGGTCGGCTCCAACGCCGACGACGTCGCCAAGGAGGTGGCGATCTACCGGGCCCACAAGGCCACGCCGATCGTCGTCGCCACCGAGGACGAGGACCGCTTCAACGCCGCCCTGCGGGTCCTCACCGTGCCGAGCGTGCACCCCGGGCTGGCGTTCGTCCTGACCACGGTCGTCGGGCACCTGTTCGGCTACGAGGCCGCCCTCGCCATCGACGCCCAGGCCCGGGGCCTGCGCGAGGCCCGCGGCGCCATCGAGGACGGGATCTCCAGCCCCTCGTTCGCCGACGTCGACCGCCTCCTCGCCGAGCTCCGCCCGCAGCTCGAGCCGGTCTCCGCCCGCTTCCACGACGGCCTGCGCACCGGTGCGTACAACGGCAGCCTCGAGGCCGGCACCGCCGTGCGCCTGGCGTCGATGTTCCGCTACGCCACCGGCATCGCCCCGCTCGACGCCTACCAGGTCGAGCACGGGCGGGTCGGCACGCCGAGCGTGGTCATCGAGGACCTCACCGCGGCGCTCACCGCGGCCATCGAGGAGCTCACCCGGCCCGTCGACGCCATCAAGCACCAGGCCAAGACGGTCACGGTGGGCATCTCGCGGTCCGACGAGGGCCTGCTCGACATCGCCCTCGTGCAGGCGGCGCTGTCCGCCGGCGCCGCCCGCGACCGCCTCAGCTACAAGGCGATGCGCACCCTCGCCGGGCTCGACGCATCGGTCGACGACGTCGTCGGGTACACCCGCTACCGGATCGAAGGCGATGTCGAGGAGGGCGAGGCCACGATCGTGGTGGTCGACCGGGGCGGCATCGCCCGGGACCTCCCGCAGCGCACCGAGCGCAACCCGCAGCTGCGCGGCACCAAGCACCGGGTGGCCACCGAGCGCGAGGTCACCGTGGCCGTGGGCCGCAGCGACGGGCGCACGCTGGTCCTCATCCCCGAGGTCAAGGGCACGCAGTGCACCGGCATCACGCTGCTCCACTGCCGCTTCGCCGAGGAGCTGCCCGCCGGGCGGATGCGGTCGGTGCTCGAGGCCTACCGGGGCCGCTACGCCGCCCTCAAGGACGCGGTCACCGAGACCGAGCCCACCTTCCGCGACGACCTCCTGGGGTCGCTCCCGCCCATCGAGCTGCTCACGACGCCGGTCAACGTGCTGGCCGACCGGTGGCGCTCCCTCGACGGCGAAGCCGGCGCATGATCATCGTCGCCCTCGTGTTCGCCGCCGCGCTGGTGATGATCGTCATCGCCTTCGTGAACAACCGCCGGGGCCAGTGAGCCCCGTCGATCCGACGCTCCGGTGATCCGCTCGTGATCGGCATCGGGGTGGATCTCGTGGAGGTCGACCGCATGCGCACGGTGCTGGCGCGCACGCCGACGATGGCCGAGAAGCTCTTCACCGAGGGCGAGCGGGCCTACGCCACCACCGCCAACGACCCCGCCGAGCGCTTCGCCGCCCGGTTCGCGGCGAAGGAGGCGGTCATGAAGGCGCTCCGGGTGGGGCTGGGCGCCGTCGACTGGCACGACATCGAGGTCGTCCGCAACGACCAGGGCGCGCCGGCCCTCGTCATCACCGGCCGCGCCCAGGCGCTCGCCGACGAAGCCGGCGTCACCCGCTGGCTCCTCACCCTGACCCACACCACGACGATGGCCGAGGCCATCGCCGTCGCCCTCTGACCCGGCCGGCGCCCCATCGGCCTGGCGCGAGGCGCGTGCGGGGAGAGGTCGCTGGCGCCGGTCCGTGCACGCGACCCCAGGGGGTCAGGCGCGTCCGAGGATGCGGTCGACCTGGATCTCGATGGCGACGCGGTCGTCCCGCTCGCCCGGCTGGCGGTAGCGGGCGGCGTAGCCGTCGACCGCAGCGGCCACCCGGGCGGGGTCGTCGGTGACGGTGGCGGTGCCCTCGAGCGACAGCCAGCGGCCGCCGTCGACCTGGCACACGACGGCCCGGGCGCCGGGCGACGCGGCGACGTTGCGCGCCTTCTTGCTGGCCGCCCAGGTGATGATGCGGGCCGTGCGGTCGACGGGGGAGTAGCTGAACCCCACCGCGACGACGTGGGGCGAACCGTCGGGCCGGAAGGTCGTCAGCGAGGCGAGGTGGTACTCGCCCAGGAAGGCGATCGCCTCGTCGGGCAGGTCCGCAGGATCGAGCGACATGCCGCCATCCTGCCCACCCCGGTCCGTGGACAGGAAAAGCACCGGATCGAGGTCGATCCGGCGCCGCGGGGTCAGCGCTTGGGGCAGGCGGCGACGCCGGTCCAGAGGACCTTGGTCCAGGCGTTGGCGGCGGCCTCGTCCACGATCCGCGCCGGGGTGGCCGGCGCGCCGTCGGCGAGGTGGATCCCGTCGTCGACGGTGAGCTCGGGGCGGGCGAGGGCGACCGCGCCCCAGTCGGCGGTGACGGTGGGCTGGCCCTTGGCCTTGCGGTCCGTCGCCGCCTTGCGCATGGCAGCGCGGGCGGAGGCCAGGTCGGCCCGGTACGTGGCGGTCACGGCCGGCTTGTCCGCGTGGCCGGGGAGGACCAGGACCACGCACGAGGTCGTCGAGACCGAGGCCATGAGGGCGCGCAGCTCGCGGTCGTCGGCGCTGGTCCAGCCGCCGTCCTTCGGCCCGGCGTCGTTGGTGCCGAGGGCGATCACCAGGATCGCCGGGCGGGCGGCCGCGGCCCGCTTCTCCTGGGCGGCCTGCACGTCGGGGAACCCGATGCCCGGCTTGAAGTCCCGCACCACGTCGGCGCCCTTGGGCGACCCGACCAGGAACGCCTCGGGCCGGGCCCAGTTCGCCTGGAACGCCAGGGAGTCCCCGACGATGTCGATCGTGCCCGCCTTCGGCGTGGGCACGCAGCTGGTCAGCCCGGTGGACGCCAGCAGGGCCAGGAGGCCGGTGACCAGGGCGGGGACGGTCCACCGGTGCGGCATCACGCCATGCTCGCGGCTCGGGCCCTCCGGCGCGCAAACGAGCCGCGCTAACTGTGGCAAGCAGCCGTAGGATGCCGACGATGACCTGTTCGGCATGCGGGGCCCCGGCAGCGGACGACGCTCGCTTCTGCGCGTCGTGCGGGCGCCCGCTGCGCAGCGTCGAGGACGAGCGCCGGGTGGTCACGGTGGTGTTCGCCGACCTGGTGGGCTTCACCTCGTTGTCCGAGCGGCTCGATCCCGAGCGGGTGAAGAACCTGGTGGACCGGTGCTTCGACCGCATGGCCGACGACATCACCAGCTTCGGCGGCCAGGTCGACAAGATCGTGGGCGACGCCCTGGTCGCCCTGTTCGGGGCCACCACCGCCCACGAGGACGACCCGGAGCGGGCCGTGCGGGCGGCGCTGCGGATGCAGGCCACCCTCTGCGAGGAGGCCGAGGCCATCGGCCAGGAGCTCCAGATGCGGGTGGGCATCAACACCGGCGAGGTGCTGGTGGGGGCCATGCGCGCCGCCGGCTCGGTCACCGCCATGGGCGACGTCGTCAACACCGCCAGCCGGCTCCAGACCAACGCCAAGCCGGGCGAGGTGCTGGTGGGGCCGGCCACCTACGGCGCCACGCACCACACCATCGCCTACGAGTCCCGTGGCCTGCTCGACGCCAAGGGCCGCGACGAGCTGGTCGAGACCTGGGCGGCCGTGGCGCCGACGCTGCCGCCGGGCTACCGGGCCCGCCGCGTCGACGTGCCGCTCATCGGCCGCAGCTCCGAGCTCGGCCTGCTCACGACGGTGATCGACAGCTCGATCCGCAACGACCGGGCGATGCTGGCGCTGCTCGTGGCCGACGTCGGCATGGGCAAGAGCCGCCTCGCCGACGAGGTGGCCGGCGCCGCCGCCAACGCCCACGGCGCGATCGTGCGCGAGGGGCGCTGCGTGCCCTACGGCGAGGCCAACGTGTGGTGGCCGGTCGCCGACGCGCTCCGCCCGGCGCTGGAGGTCGCCGACGGCGCCTCCACCAGCGACGCCCGGACCGCGGTGCGCTCCGCCGTCGCCGACGTGATGGAGCGCCGCACCACCGACCCCGAGGTCCAGCGCACCGCCGAGGGCCTGCTGACCCTGCTCGGCTACGAGCCGCCGGCCGACGCCGATCCGGTCACGATCCGCCAGGAGGCCGGGCGGGCGCTCGGCGCCTACGCCGCCGCCTCGGCCCGCCACCGCCCGCTCGTGCTCCAGATCTCGGACCTGCACTGGGCCGACACCGCCGTGCTCTCGCTGATCGACGACGTCTTCAGCGCCATCCACCACTGCCCGGTGGTCGTGCTGGCCACGGCCCGCCCGGCGCTCCTCGACCAGTGGACGCCGCGCCACGGCCGCCACAACGCGCTGACGCTGCACCTCGATCCGCTCGGCCGCGAGGCCACGGGCGAGCTGCTCGAGCACCTCGTGGGCGCCCCGGTGCCCGACCCGGTGGCAGCGGCGCTGTTCGAGCGCAGCGGCGGCAACCCGTTCTTCGTCGAGGAGCTGGTGAGCCTGCTCGACGGCGAGGCCATGGCCGAGCCCGGCCGCGTCGCCACCCTGCCCGACACGCTCCGCGGCCTCGTCGCCGCCCGGCTCGACGACCTCACGCCCGCCCAGCGCGGCGTGCTCCAGGATGCGAGCGTGATCGGCCAGCGCGGTCCGATGATGGGCCTCCGGGAGATGGGCCGGCAGCTGCGCCACGGCGTCGACATCGACTCCGCTGTCGCCGACCTGGTGGCCGACGAGATCATGGAGGTCGACGGCGAGCTCTGGTCGTTCCGCTCCGACCTGGTCCGCGAGGTCGCCTACCAGACCATCACGAAGGCGGAGCGGGCCAAGTGCCACCTCGGCATCGCCTCGTTCATCGAGCAGAAGGCGGCCGACGTCGATCCCCGCCCGCCGTGGGTCGTCGACCAGCTGGCCCACCACTACGGCGCCGCCGTCGCCCTGGCCTCGGAGCTGGGCCCGAACGCCCGCACCGACGCCTTCCCCGCCGACCTCGCCAGCCGGGCCCGCCGGTGGGTCACCGAGGCCGCCGACCGCGCCCGGCGCGACCAGGCGCTGCCCGCCTCCATCCGGCTGTACACGCAGGCGCTCGACCTCTTGGGCGACGTCGACGCCCCGGGTGCATCCGCCGCCGTGGTGGCCGAGGCGGTGCGCATCCACCTCGCCCGATCGGGCGCCGCCGCCGAGGGCTGGGAGCTCGCGCTCGGCCGCAGCGATGCCGAGCGCGCCTACGCCCTGGCCGATGCCGCCGGCGACGACGCCGCCGCCGCCCGGGCCCTCATCGCCCGAGGAGCCATCGAGCAGAAGGAGGGCGACGTCGACGCCGCCGTCGCCACCATGTCGATCGCGGCGGACCGCTTCCGCGACCTCGGCGACCTCGGCGGCCTCGGCGAGGCGCTGCGCCGCCGGGGCATGGTCGAGATCTTCGGCAACCGCATCCCCGATGCCGAGGCATCGGCCGAGGCCGCGCTCGCCGCGTTCGAGGAGGTCGGCGACCGGGCCGGGCAGGCCTGGGCGTCGCAGAACCTGGCGTGGACGGCGTTCGTGAGCGGCCGGCCCGACGAAGCCGACCGTCGCCTCCAGGTGGCGATCGAGATGTTCGGCGACCTCGTCGACACCCAGGGGCTGGCCTGGAGCCTCGGGCTGCTCGCCTGGGTGCGGTTCCAGCAGGGCCGGGTGGTCGAGGCGCAGGCGCTGGGCGAGCAGGTGCTCGACGAGGCCCGGGCCCGCAGCGATCCCTGGGCCACGGCGATGATGCTGATGCTCGTCGCGTCGGTCCGGCTGTGGGCCGGGCGCACCGACGAAGCGGTCTCGATGGCCGAGCAGGCGCTGCGCACGTTCACCGCGCTGGGGGACCGCTACGGCGGCGTCCAGGCCAGCGCCGTGCTGGGGCGCGCGCTCGTGATGGCCGGCCGGATCGAGGAGGGGTTCGCCCTCCTGGTGAAGGTCGGCAGCTCCGACTCGTCGGGCCCGGCCGAGGGCGACGGCTTCCCGGCGCGCTACGCCCGGCTGGCCGCCGCGCTGCAGATCGGCGAGCCCCACCGCGGCGCGTCGGTCCTCCACGACATCGAGGTGATCGCCGGCGCCGGCCTCGGGGGCGACGATGCCGCCGCCGTGCTGGCCGCCGCTGCCCTGATGGACGGCGACGTCACCGCGGCCGAGCGCTACGTCGCCGGCGCCCGCACCCGGGACCTCGATCCCAACGTGATGGCGGTCCACGCCCTCACCGCGGCCGCCTCCGGCTCGGGGCAGGCCGGTGAGCTCGCCGACCGCATCGAGCAGGCCACCGGCGCCACCTACCTCGATCGGGCCGTCGCCAACCTGGCGGCCTCGCTGGAGGCCGCCACCGGTGACACCGGGCCGGCCGAGGCCCAGCGGCGCCTGTCGATCGCCCGCTCCGCCGTGCAGGCCACCGAGGACCGCGTCGCCAAGACGATCGTCGAGCTGGGGGCGGCCGCCATGGCCAACCGGCTCGCGCTGCCCGAGGCCGAGGAGGACGCCGCTCGTGCCGAGCACCTCGCCGCCAAGCTGGGCATCGACCCCGCCGGATGGAACCGCGTGTTCGCCCTCGCCACGCGCGCCGTCCCCACCTGACGGCGCCGAGGCAGGGCAGCCGGGCCGGGCAGCCGGTCCCGGGCAGGCGCATGGGGGCGCACCCACCCGGGACGGATCCGCCGCCTGGATCAGGGGTGGATCTGGACGCTCCTGGCGATGGCCAGCACCGTGTCGTCCGCGACCCCCTTCGACTGGATCTCGACGAGCTCGTCGGGACCCGTCGCCCACGAGAGCGAGGTCCAGCCGGGTTGGATGCCCGGCCCGTCGTCGCTCCGCCAGGCGTCGTGGCCCTGGACCTGGGCGACCGGATCGCCGGTCGACCGTTCGGCCCACTGCGTGGCGAAGCCGTCGGCGTGGGTGACGCTGATGCGGAGGTACGGCCCGGAGCCGGTGAACGTCCCGGGCTCCGCGGCGAAGCGGAGCGTGGTGGAGAACCCGTCGCCACCGCTCGTGGGGGTCTCGTCGATGAGGCGCACGCCCTTGGGGAGCGTCGAGGTGAGCACGGTGAGCTGCGTCCCGACCCGGGCGCGCTCGGCGGTGCTCGTGGAGCCCGCCGCGGTGGTGGTGGCCGGCTGGTTCTCGATGCGGGTCGTGTCGCGATCCGCGCTGCGGACGAGCCAGCCGGCCGTGAACGCGGCGACCGCGACCAGCGCGGCGGCGACCGCGAGCAGGGTGATCCGGCGGGGCGGCTGCCGGGACGGCGACGGCGGGGGGACCGTGCCGCCCGGCGGCCCCGCCAGGATCTCGTCGAGCCGGCTCGCCGGCCGGATGTCGGTGACCGCGGCCTCCATGCGGTCTCGGAGGAGCTGCTCGATCACGGCGCCAGCTCCTTGCGCAGGACCGCCCGGGCGCGGGTGAGGAGCGGGCCGACCGTGCCGGTGCGGCAGTCGAGCGCCGCCGCGATCTCGGTCTCGGACAGGTCCTCGTAGTAGCGGAGGACCACCGCGATCCGCTGCCGGTCGGTGAGCCGGCCGAGGGCATCGGCCATCTCCACGAACTCGACCGCGGGCACGACCGTGAGCCTCGGCGAGCCGGCCTCGTCGTCGAGGGTGCTGCTGCGGTCGCGGGAGCGGAGCCACCGCAGCGCCCCGTTGGCCGCGCAGCGGTACAGGTAGGCGCCGGGATCGTCGATGGCATCCCAGCGCTCGTAGATCTGGACCATGGCGTCGTGGGCGATGTCCTCCGCCACCGCCACCGACCCCACCATGAGGGACACCTGGCGGACGGTCCGCTCCAGCCGGGCGTCGTAGAACGCGGGGAACCCGGGCAGCGCGGTGTGGTCCGTCACCGTCTCCCTCCCCGTCGCACTGCTCATCAGGTCCTACGAGTCACGAGCGGCCCCGATCCATGCATCCGCCCTGGAGAAATCTTCCGACCGGATCGCGCTCCGGTGGCGGGCTCAGCCCGTGGGCGCCTCCGGTGGGAGGCCGAGGATGGACCGGACGACGCCCAGCAGCTCGGCGCGGAGGCGGTCGCGCGGCTCGCCGTCGAGGAGCTTGCCGCCGAAGTCGTCGAAGCTGACCACGCTCCCGAGGGCGCACACGATGCGCACCCGGTCGGTGAGGCTGATGTCGGGCCGGGTGGCGGCGGCCTCGACCTCGGCGTGCAGGCGGATGTGGTCCTCGAAGAACTCGGAGGACTCCGCCAGGGTCTCCACCGCCGAGCGGTTGCGGTCGGCCAGCTTGAAGACCAGGTAGTTGGCGAACATCTCGTCGACCATCCAGGTCAACAGCTCGGCCCAGTCCTCGAGCGACTGGGCGCCCTCGATCCCTTCGATCAACCGCCGCTGCAGCCCGATGGCCGGCTCCATCAGGGCCCGCAGGATCTCCTCCTTCGAGCGGAAGTGGTAGTAGAGCGCGGCCTTGGTGAAGCCCAGCGGCTCGGCGATCTCCCGCAGCGACGTGGCCTCGTAGCCCTGCTCGGTGAACCGCTCCATGGCCACGTCGAGGATGCGCTGGCGCGTGGTGGTGGGGGCGGCGCTGGCGGTCTCCATGTGACCCAAGTTACTTGACGACCGGTAAGTTCCCTACTTACCGTACGGCAAGTCAGCCCTTACCGACCGGCAAGCAAGGCGAGGAGGTCTCCGATGACGGACCGACCGATGATCGAGGCCGAGGGCCTCCACAAGACCTACGGCGAGACCCGAGCGGTCGACGGCGTCAGCCTGAGCGTGCCCCGGGGATCGATCCTCGGGGTCCTCGGACCGAACGGCGCCGGCAAGACCACGACCGTGCGGATGCTCACCACGATGACCACGCCCGACGCCGGGACCGTCCACGTGGCCGGCATCGACGTCGTGGCCGATCCCCGGGCCGCCCGCCGCCGCATCGGCGTCACCGGCCAGGACGCCACGCTCGACGAGCTGCTCACCGGCCGCCAGAACCTCCAGATGATCGGGCGGCTGTCCCGCCTGTCGAAGCCGGCCGCCGCCGCCCGGGCCGAGCAGCTCCTCGACGAGTTCGACCTCACCTACGCCGCCGACCGCCAGGCCAAGGGCTACTCCGGCGGCATGCGCCGGCGGCTCGACCTGGCCGCCAGCATGGTGAGCCGGCCCGAGGTCCTGTTCCTCGACGAGCCGACGACCGGGCTCGACCCCACCAGCCGCCTGCGGATGTGGGACGTCATCCGCTCCCTCGTCGCCGAGGGCACGACGCTGCTGCTCACCACCCAGTACCTCGATGAGGCCGACGAGCTGGCCGACGCCATCTCGGTCATCGACCACGGCAGGGTCATCGCCCACGGGACCGCCCGGGAGCTGAAGGCGATGGTGGGGGGCGAGCAGCTCGAGCTCACCCTCAGCGAGCCCAGCGGCGTCGCCGTCGGCGCGCTGTCCGCCCTGGTGACCAGCGCCATCACCACCAGCGACGACGGCCGCACGCTCCGGGCCGCCGTCACCCCGGGTGCCGGGAAGGCCACCGCCATCATCCGGGCGCTCGACGACGCCGGCATCGCCGTCGACGACGTCCAGTTCCACCACCCGTCGCTCGACGACGTCTTCTTCGCCCTCACCGGCTCGCCGGCCGAGGCAGCGGCCCCGACCGATCCCGAGCTCCTCGAGGTTCCCCGATGACCACGCTCACCGCCCCGCCGTCCCGTCCCGCCGACGTTCCGGTGCCGCCCGCGGCCACCGTGGACCCGCCCGCCACCGGCCTCGCACGCGCCAAGGAATGGGTGTCCGACGTCGCCGTGCTGACCTACCGGAACCTGGTGCACGTCCGCCGGGAGCCCGCCCAGCTGTCCGATGCCACCATCCAGCCCGTCCTGTTCACGCTGCTCTTCGTGTACATCTTCGGCTCGGCCATGGCCATCGCCGGTGGGGGCTCGTACAAGATGTTCGCCATCGGCGGCCTGGTCACGATGAACCTCACCACCGCCTCGATGGGCACCGCCGTCGGGATGAGCTCCGACGTCGCCACCGGGATGATGAACCGGTTCCGGACCCTGCCGATGTCGCGCTCGGCGATCCTCGCCGGCCGCACCATCTCGGACCTGTTCGCCGCCGCCCTGTGCGGCACCATCGTCTTGCTCACCGGGCTGGCCATCGGCTGGCGGCCCGACCACGGGATCGTCGGCGTCGTCGAGGGCATGGCGGTCGCCCTGCTCTTCGCCTACGCCCTGAGCTGGTTCACCGCCTGCGTCGGCCTGCTGGTGGGCGACCCCGAGGCCGCCCAGGGCGTCGGCATGGTGATCCTGTTCCCGCTGGCGTTCCTGTCGACCTGCTTCGTCCCCGCCGCCGGCCTCCCCGCCTTCCCCAAGGTCATCGCCGAGTGGAACCCGGTGTCCGCCGTCGCCGGCTCGTGCCGCGAGCTCTTCGGCAACCCGAACCCCGCAGCCCTGAGCGACGTCTGGCCCGCCCAGCACCCGGTGCTCATGGCCGTGGGGTCGAGCCTGGTGATCCTCGCCATCTGCGTCCCCCTCGCCAGCCACCTCCTCCGCAAGGCCACCACCGACTGACCGGAGGGCGGCGACCTGACCCGGGACGCGACGAAGGGCGGCCTCCGCTCGGAGACCGCCCTTCGTGGCGTCTTCGCTCGATCCGACCGGCGAGGGGGAGCGCGGGTCGGGCGGCGTGACTACTTGTTGGGCTGGGGCGTGACCCGCAGGTACGGCTTCTTGGCCTCCCAGCCGGCGGGGAAGAGGTCCTTGGCGTCCTCGTCGGACACGGCCGGGACGATGATGACGTCCTCGCCCTGCTTCCAGTCCACCGGGGTGGCGACCTTGTAGCCGGCGGTGAGCTGCAGCGAGTCGACCACGCGGAGGATCTCGTCGAAGTTGCGGCCGGTGGAGGCCGGGTAGGTGAGCTCGAGCTTGAGCTTGTTGTCCGGGCCGATCACGAACACCGAGCGGACGGTGGTGGTGTCGGAGGCGTTCGGGTGGATGAGGCCGTAGAGGTCGGCGACCTTCTTCTCGTTGTCGGCGATGAGCGGGAAGTTCAGCTCGGAGCCGGTCACGTCCTTGATGTCCTGGGCCCAGCCCTCGTGGCTCTCGGAGGTGTCGACGGAGATGCCGATCACCTTGACGTTGCGCTTGTCCCACTCGTCCTTGAGCGCGGCCACCCGGCCCAGCTCCGTGGTGCACACCGGCGTGAAGTCCTTGGGGTGCGAGAACAGGATCGCCCAGCTGTCGCCCTTCCACTCGTGGAAGTTGACGGTGCCTTCGGTGGTCTCAGCGGTGAAATCGGGGGCGTCGTCGCCCAGGCGCAGCTGTGCCATTGGATCTTCCTTCTTCGGTGTCGTCGGTGTGGAGAGGTCAACCTAGTCGTCCCCGCCGCAATTCCCGACCAACCCCATCAGGTATTCGGCCGGCGTGTCAAGGGCACGCCGGCTGCGGGCGCCGAACCGGCGTGCGTACGCGTCGAATCGACGTCGATTCGACGCCTACGAGCCGCGCCGAACGGAGGGAGGCGCAGGTCAGGGCGCTAGTCGGTCCAGATGTCGTCGTCGACGTCGATGACCGGGACCGTCCCGGTGATGTCGCGGTAGTGCGGGTCTTCCGGGTCGATGTAGCCGGTGTGCTCCTCGACGAAGCGGTCGGCGCGGTGGTCGTCGTGGACGTCGGGCTCGACGAAGATCAGCCGGGCCGAGGGCACGCCGGTGCGGATGCTGCGCTCCACCCGGTCGATCGCCGACGCCACCTCCGGCATCGTCAGCTCGTGGAGGAACTCGACCTTGGTGCCGACGAGCAGCTCCTCCGGGCCGAGGTGCTCGGTGCGGAGGTGGATGACCCGGATCACGTCCGGGTCGATCTCGATGGCCGCGCGGATGGCCTCCACGTCCTTGCGCGATGCCCCCTCGCCGATCAGCAGGCTCTTCATCTCGACCACGAGCACCATGGCGATGATCACCAGGAGCACGCCGATGGCGATCGAGCCGTACCCATCCCAGCGGCCGTCGTCGGTGAGGACCGAGGCGGAGATGCCGGCCATGGCGAGCACGAGGCCGACGAGGGCGCCGAAGTCCTCGAGCAGCACGACCGGCAGCTCGGGGGCCTTGGCCCGCCGGATGTACTGCCAGTAGCTGGCCTGGCCCTTGATCTTGCCGGCCTCCTTCGCGGCGGTCCGGAACGACAGCCCCTCGGCGATGATGGCGAACCCGAGGATGCCGAACGCCCACTGCGGGCTGTCGATCGGCTCCGGGTGCTCCAGCTTGTGCAGGCCCTCGTAGATGGCGAAGAGGCCGCCCAGCGAGAACAGCACCAGGGCGACCACGAAGCTCCAGAAGTAGCGCTCGCGGCCGTAGCCGAACGGGTGCTCCTCGGTGGCGGCCTTCTTGGCCCGCCTCCCGCCGAGCAGGAGGAGCCCCTGGTTGCCGGAGTCGGCGACCGAGTGGACGCCCTCGGCGAGCATCGACGACGAGCCGGTGACCGCGAAGCCCACGAACTTGGCCACGGCGATCGACAGGTTCGCTGCGAGGGCGGCGATCACCGCCTTGGTGCCGTGCCCGTGCGCCGCGGTCTCCTCCGCTTCGACCACGTCGTCGGGCTTCTGGTGGCGTAGCTGCTTGGCCATGGGGGAGGAGGGCTCCAGGTGTCGAGGGTCCGGAGGGGAGTCGGATCCCAGGGTACGGGGCCGACCCTGCACCGGATTGGCAGGGGTGCTTCCCGCGGTGCTGGTAGACCGTCCGACGTGTGGATCCTCATCACGGGCGCGCTGGCGATCGGCTTGGGCGTGGCCTGCCTGTCGAGTTGGCGGAAGAAGTGGGTCATCGACGACACCCCGACGTCGACGTGCCGAGGCGTGTTCGTCGGGCGCAACGAGGTCGTCGGGCAGGCCGTGCCGCTGTACGACCCGATCGTCACCCCGTTCTCGCAGACGCCGGCCGTGTGGTTCAGCTGGGACCTCGAGCGGTGGGAGAAGTCCGGTGACGACCACTCCTGGGTGACCAAGGAGAAGCGCCAGACCGCGGCGCCGTTCTGGCTCCAGGACGACACCGGCCGGGTGCTGGTGCGGCCCCGCAACGCGAACCTCGAACCGGTGCAGGCCCTGTGCGAGAAGCTCGACCGCGACTTCGCCCCGCCCTACAGCCGCTGGCAGCTGCGCCAGTGGGTGCTCGTGGGCGAGGACACCGTCGAGCGGACGCAGAGCATGGCCGACGCCAGCTTCTCCGCGCCGCCCACCGTCGACGGCGGCTGGTTCGACAGCACGCCGGACACGGCCAGCCCCATCTCCTCCCTGTCGGGCAAGTGGCGCATCACCGAGAAGGTGATCGCTGCCGGTGCCCCCATCTACCTGCTGGGGACCGCCAACCCCCGCACCGACGGCCCCGGCCTCGAGTTCGCCGGCAGCACCGGCGACCTCCTCGTGTCCACCAAGTCCGAGGAGCAGGTCGCCTCGTCCAGCGGGTGGTCGGCCCGCCTGTGCGGCCTCGGCTGCCTCCTGCTGTCCGCCGTGTTCGTCGGCGGCGCCACCGACGCGCTGTTCGACGAGATCAAGTGGTTCCTCATCTTCTGGACGCTGGGCATCGAGGTCGGGATCCTGTTCCTGCTGACCCTCCAGCGGAACTACAACCGCCAGGTCGAGGTGAAGGAGCAGGCCGCCAAGGCCTGGTCGCTCATCGACGTCAGCCTGCAGCGCCGCTCCGAGCTGATCCCGAACCTCGTCGCGGTGGCGAAGGAGTACGGCGCCCACGAGCAGGGCGTGCAGCAGGCGGCGGCTGAGCTCCGGGCGGTCCCGGAGAAGCCGCCCACCGAGGAGCTGCCGAGCGACGCCACGATCGAAGGCGCCCAGACCACCGACCGGGGCCTCAAGTCGGCGGCGAAGACCACCATCGCCCTCGCCGAGGCCTACCCGGACCTCAAGGCCAGCGGCGTGTTCCTCGACCTCCAGCTGCGCATCGCCGACGCCGAGGAGTCCGTGGCGTCGTCCCGCCAGTTCTACAACGATGCCATCGAGGTGCTCCGGACGCGCCGCTCGCAGTTCCCCGGCAGCCTCTTCGCCCGGTTCGTCGACGTGCCGTCGTGGAAGCTCTTCGAGGCCGAGGAGGCCGCGGCGTTCGTCCCGTCGGCCGCGGTGGCGCCCGCCGCGGCGCCGGCCCTGGATCCGGCCGCCGCCGCGCCGGTCGCGGCCGCCGGGGCACCCGAGCCGCCGGCACCGGACGGTGCGCCGCCCGCGCCACAGGGCCCGCCACCGGCACCGCCCGCCGGGCCGCCGCCGGCGCCTCCGGGCAGCTCGTTCTGAGCCGTCGGTAGCCTCGGACGATGATCGACATCCGCGACGCCCGCTACGTCTCGCTCACCAGCTTCAAGCGCGACGGGCAGCCGGTCCACGTGCCGGTCTGGATCGCGCCGCTCGCCGACGGACGGGCCGGGTTCACCACCGATGCCGGGTCCTTCAAGGTCAAGCGCGTCCGGCGGAACCCGGCGATCGAGCTGCGGCCCTGCGACGTGCGGGGCCGAGTCGCCGACGGCGCCGAGGTGGCGACCGGGACGGCCGCGGTGGAGGACGAGGGGGCCGACCACGACCTCGTCCACGCCGCGGTGGCGAGGAAGTACGGCCTCCAGTTCCACCTGATCGAGCTCGGCGGCAAGATCAAGCGGTTCGTGCGCAAGGGCGACCCGGTCGTCGCGGTCGTCATCACCCTCGACTGAGGCGGGCGCCCCGTCCGGTCAGGAGGGCGGCAGCAGGCGGACGATGTTGCCGTCCTGGGACAGCACGTACGGCTCGCCCTGGGCGTCGGCGGCGAACGAGACCGGGTGGTCGACGTCGACGCCGAGGTCCAGCTCCTGGTCGAGCGTGCCGTCCTCGGCGAGGCGCACCGCCCGCAGCCGGCCCGCGCAGTAGTCGGCGAACAGGTACGCCCCGTCGAGCGCGGGGATCGCCTCGCCGCGGTAGACGAACCCGCCGGTGATGGAGCAGTTGCCGTCCTGGTGCTGGTACTCGAACACCGGGGGGATGGCGTCGGCGGGCCGGCGGCCGTCGCCGTCGAGGTAGGGCTCGGTCCCCTCGTAGCCGCTCCACCCGAGGTTGGCGCCGTCGATGTCGGCTTCGGGGACGCGGTCGATCTCCTCCACGGCGTTCTGGCCGACGTCGCCGATCCAGAGGCTGCCGTCCGTGTCGAACGAGTACCGCCAGGGGTTGCGGAGGCCCGACGCCACGATCGTGACGTCGTTGGTCTGCGGGTCGATCCGGACCAGCTTGCCCAGGTAGGTGCCGGGGTCCTGGGCGTTGTTGTCGGGATCGTCGGCCGAGCCGCCGTCGCCCAGGCCGAGCCAGAGCTGCGCGTCGGGCCCGAACAGGATGTGGCCGCCGTTGTGGTTGGGGAACGGCTGCTCCTGCGTGAAGACCTCGGTGCGGGTGGAGGTCTCGACCTCGGCCCCGGCCATCTCGTAGGAGACGACCTCGGTGTTCCCGTCGAGGTCCGTGGAGCTCAGGTACAGCAGCCCGCCGTCGGGGGAGAACGCCATGCCCAGCAGGCCCCGCTCGGCCTCGGTGGTGGTCTGGTCCGAGATGTCGAGGGCGTAGTCGCCCACGGGCGTGAGCGTGTTCCCGTCGTCGGAGACGGCGAGGCGGCGGACGCGCCCTGCTCGTTCGGCCAGCCACAGGTGGCCGTCGTCACCCGGCCGTTCGACGAGCTGGATGGGCTCGTGGACCGAGGCGGCCACGACCGTCTCGACCAGGGGGCCGCCGGGGTCTCGGCCCGACCCGTCGGACGTGGTGGTGGCGCCGTTGCCCACCTGCGTGACCGACGGCGTGGTCTTCGGGCCGTCGGCGTCGGAGCCGTCGCTGCCGCAGCCGGCCAGGACCGCAGCGGCCAGCACGAGGGCGAGGACGGCTCGCGGCTGCGGCCTCACGGTGCCGCCTGCCGGATGAGCCCCTCCTGGACGACCGAGACCGCCAGGTCGCCGGACGGGGTGAAGAAGAACCCGCGCGCCAGCCCGCGCCCGTCGGCCGCGGCCGGTGTGTCCTGGTCGTAGAGCAGCCACTCGTCGGCGCGGAACGGCCGGTGGAACCACATGGCGTGGTCCAGGCTCGCCATCTGGACCCGCTGGTTCATGAACGTGCCGCCGTGGGGCAGCAGGGTGGTGTCCAGGAGCGTCATGTCCGAGAGGTAGGTGAGGACGCAGGCGTGCAGCACCGGGTCGTCGGGGAGCGTGCCGTTGGCTCGCACCCAGACCCGGTGCCGGGGCGGGAGCGGCTCGGCGCGGTCGGGCGGCGTCCAGTCGACGTAGCGGGTGTCGATGGCCCTCGGGCGGGTGTACCACTCGCCCAGCTGCTCCTTGTACGGCGCCCAGCGGGTGGCGAAGTCGTCGAACTGCTCGGGCGGCGGCACGTCGTCGGGCATCGGGAACTGGTGGGTGAAGCCCTGCTCGGAGATGTGGAACGACGCCGACAGGTTGAAGATCGGCCGCCCGTGCTGGATGGCCACGACGCGGCGGGTGGTGAAGCTGCGGCCATCGCGCTGGCGGTCGACCTCGTAGAGGATCGGCACCCGGGGGTCGCCCGGGCGCAGGAAGTAGGCGTGCAGCGAGTGGATGCTGCGGTCGTCGTCGACCGTCCGTGACGCGGCGACGAGCGCCTGGCCGGCCACCTGGCCCCCGAACACCCGCTGGACGTCGATCTCCGGGCTCACGCCCCGGAACACGTTGACCTCGATGTCCTCGAGGTCGAGGAGCTCGACCAGCTCGTCGACCGCCCGCTGTTCCATCGTCGCATCGTGGCACGGGCCGCGCGCCGCCGCGCCATCCGTTCGCCCGGTGACCGCCCCGGAGGCGGTTCGGATCCGCTGGCCGAGACCTCATGCGGCGGTGCTTCGAGCCGATTGACTACACCGTGACCAGTGTCGCCCCCTACCATCGACTCTCCGTGAGCAAGTTCCACCCCAAGGCGCTGTGGGCGCACTCGAAGACCGAAGGCGGCCAGCGGGCGATCCGCTATTCGGCCACCTCGCTCATCTGCGTCGGCATCACCCAGGTCCTGATCATCCTCTTCATGAACGTGATCGACATCCGGGTGTTCGACAGCGTCTCGCGGGAGATCCAGTCGAACCTGGCCGCCACGATGCTCACCTCGATCCCGGCGTTCGCGCTGAACAAGTACTGGGTCTGGGGCAAGCGGGGCCGTGCCCACATGCGGCGCGAGGTCCTGCCCTTCTGGGCCTTCACCGTGGCCGGCTGGATCTTGTCCACCGGCATGGTCGCCCTCGTCACCAACATCGCCGGTGACAACGAGACCGAGAAGACGATCCTCGTCATGGCGGCGAACATCATGGGCTTCGGCACCCTCTGGGTCCTGAAGTACCTGTTCCTCGACAAGATCATGTTCGGGGCCGATCACCACACGCCCTACGACGAGGACATCGAGCTGGAGGAAGCGGGCATCGAGCCCGACCTCAAGCACGTCTGACTTTCGGGGCCCGCTCGACGCTCCCGTAGTGTCGGCGGCGTGACCGGAACCGTCCCCGCCATGCCCGCCGCGCTGCACGAGGCGGCCGTCGCCGCCCGGGGGTTCATGCCCACCGACGAGGGCGACGCCCTGTGGGTCGCGGCCACCGAAGCGGTCGCATCGGTGCCGGGCCTGCCGCTGCTCGAGGTCGGCTCGTACTGCGGCAAGTCCACCGTGTGGCTGGGCGCGGCCGCCCAGGCCGCGGGCACGATCCTGTTCGCCCTCGACCACCACCGGGGGTCCGAGGAGAACCAGGCCGGGTGGGAGCACCACGACGCGGACCTCGTCGACCCGGCGATCGGGCGCATGGACACGCTCCCCACGTTCCGCCGCACGATCTTCGACGCCGGCCTCGAGCCGTCGGTGGTGGCGCTGGTGGGCGACTCGCCGACGCTGGGCCGGTTCTGGTCGATGCCGCTCTCGTTCCTGTTCATCGATGGTGGCCACGGCCACGAACCGGCCCACCGCGACTACGAGCTCTGGACCCCGCACGTGGCGCCCGGCGGGACGCTCTGCATCCACGACGTGTTCCCGAACCCCGACGACGGCGGCCGCCCGCCCTACGAGATCTACCTCCGAGCGATCGACGACGGCTTCACCGAGCGCCGCGCCGTGGGCTCCCTGCGCGTCCTCACCGCCCCGGAGGGCTGACCGCCCGCCACGGCTCCTCGGTCCCGGCGCGGCCGGTGGCCGGCCGGCTCAGTCGTTGAGGGCGGCGTCTTCGTCGCTGATGTCGATCAGGGGCGGGAGGACCGCGTCGTGATCGGTGAACAGCGCGCTGGTGGGGCCTTCGCCCCACAGGCCGTCGGCGCCCAGCACCACCGCGGCGGCGGTGTAGGTGGACTGCTCGTCGGCGGGGAAGTGCGACAGGTCCGGATAGACGGTGCCGGTCCAGTAGCGGCCGTCGTCGACCCGGTACTGCTGGATCCACGAGTACAGCTGCTCGGCGGTCTCGCGCTCCCCGACGGCGAGGTGGGCGAGGACGCACTCGCAGGTCTCGGCCACGGTGATCCACGGCCGGTCCTTCACGCAGCGGACGCCGCGGCCCTCGTCGATGAAGGTGTCGAAGCGGTCGGCGAGTCGGGCGCGGCCGGCGTCGCCCAGCACGACGCCGCCGAGGACCGGGTAGTACCAGTCCATGGCCCAGCGGTGCTTGGGGGCGAAGGCGTCGGCCTCCTGGTGGCGGATGACGTGGGCCAGGCGGGCGGCGGAGAGCTCCCAGTCGGGGCGCTCGTGGCCGAGCAGCTCGGCGAGGGCGATGGCGCACCGCAGCGAGTGGCAGATCGACGACGAGCCGGTGAGCAGGGCGAACGGCCACGGCGTGCCGTCGGCGTGGCGGGCCCAGAGGATCTCGCCGCGGGGCTGCTGGAGCTCGAGCACGAAGTCCATGGCCTTCTCGACCACGGGCCACATCGTCTCGGCGTAGCCCCGGTCCTCGGTGAGGAGCCAGTGGTGCCACACGCCGGCGGCGACGTAGGCGACGACGTTCAGGTCGAACTTGTCGTCCTCGATGCCGTCCTCGACGTAGTACTGGTGCCAGGAGCCGTCGTCGCGCTGGAGGCCGACGAGCCAGTCGTAGGCCCGCTCGGCTTCGGCGACGCGGCCGCCGAGGGCGAGGGCCATGGCGGCCTCGACGTGGTTCCAGGGGTCGGCGTGACCGCCGGGGAACCACGGGATCATGCCGTTGGGCAGCTGCCACGCGGCGATGGCGTCGACGGTGGCCTGCACCTCCGACGCGGTGATCACGCCGGCGACCTCGGGGACGGTGATCTCAGGCACCGACCGGCTCCCGGGTGTCGGCCGGCTTGCGGGCGTAGAGCACGAGGCTCTTGCCGAGCACCGGGTTGAGCGCCTTCTCGGTCCAGCGGGTGAGCTTGGGCGCCTTCATGATGTCCCAGGTCAGGAGCTTCAGGTAGGCCTGGACCAGCGGGTTGTCGTCGTTGGTGGGGCCGACGGCGCACTTGAGCCACCAGTACGGCGTGTGCAGCGCGTGGGCGTGGTGCGTGCCCTCGGGCACGAGGCCGGCGGCGATGAACCGGGTCTTGAGCTCGGCCTCGGTGAAGATGCGCACGTGGCCGCCCTCGACGAACGGGGCGTGGTACTCGTCGCTCAGCGCCCAGCACACCCGCTCGGGCAGGAACGTCGGCACGGTGACGGCGAGCACGCCGCCCGGCTTCAGCACCCGGGTCAGCTCCGCAGCGGCGGCGCTGTCGTCGGGGATGTGCTCCATGACCTCGGAGCAGATGATGTAGTCGAAGGTGTCGTCGCCGAACGGGAGGCCGGTGCCGTCGCCGTTGATGGTCGCCCAGTGGGTGCCGGCGGGCGCCTCGCCCGCCTCCTCCATGGCCCGGAACAGGCCGGAGCAGTCCTTGAGGTCGGCGAGCGAGTAGTCGAGGGCCACGATGTGGGCGCCCCGGCGGTACACCTCGAACGCGTGGCGGCCGGCGCCCGCGCCCATGTCCAGGACGAGGTCTCCGGGCTTGATGCCCAGGCGGTCGAAGTCGACGGTCAACATGCTGGTGGTCCTGCCCGCGCTACTTCTCGGCCAGCCGGGCGCGGTACTCGTCGACCGTCTTCTCGGCGGTGTGGCGCCAGCTCCAGTGGTCGATGACGCGCTGGCGGCCGGCGAGGCCGACCTTGCGCCCGACCTCCGGGTTGTCGAGGACATAGGCCAGCTTCACGGCCAGGGCCTCGCTGTCGCCCGGGGGCACCAGGAAGGCGGTCTCGTTGTCGGGGCCGACGACCTCGGGCACGGCACCGCCGGTGGTGGCCACCAGCGGGATGGCGCAGCTCATGGCCTCGATGGCCGGCAGCGAGAAGCCCTCGTACAGCGACGGCACGACGGCGACCTCGGCCTCCGAGTACAGCTCGACGATGCGCTCGTCGGACACGCCCGAGACGAAGGTGACGACGTCGGACAGGCCCAGCTCGTCGATGGTGCGGGCGGACTCGCCGCCCGGCTTGGCCTTGCCGATGACCGTGAGGGTGATCTCCGGGCGCTCGGTGCGCAGCTTGGCGACGGCCTCGAGGAGGTAGCGCAGGCCCTTCATGGCGACGTCGGCGCTGGCGGTCGTGATGAACATGCCGGGCTTGCGCTCGACGCCCTCGACCGGCAGGAACATCTCGGGGTCGACGCCCACCGGCACGATGTGCATGCGGTCGGTGTCGACCTTGTGGTCGGCGTGGATGTCCTTGAACGAGTTCTCCGACACGGTGATGACCCGCTTGAGGCGGCGGGCCACCTCGGTCTGCATGTCGACGAAGGCGTACCAGCGGCGCAGGTTGAACTTCTTGAGGAAGCCCTGGGCGTGCTCGATCTCCAGCCGGCGGTCGACCGTGATGGGGTGGTGGATCGTGGCGATGACCGGGAGGCCCTCGCGCTCGATGGCGAGGAGGCCGAAGCCGAGCGACTGGTTGTCGTGGACGATGTCGAACTCGTCCTTGCGGTGCTTGAGCTCGTCCCACGCCCGGAGGGTGAACGCCAGGGGCTCGGGGAACGTGCCGAAGGTGAACGCGCTCACCTCGACGACGTCCTTCCAGTTCTTCAGCTCCCACAGCCCGGGCTGACGCATCGGGAAGTAGTCGTTGTAGATCTCGAGGCTGGGGAGCTTGGTGAGCTTCACCCGCGGATCGAGCTCCGGGTAGGGAGGGCCACCGAAGACCTCGACCTCGTGGCCGAGGTCGACCAGTGCCTTGGAGAGGTGGCGGACGTAGATGCCCTGGCCACCGCAGTGGGGCTTGCCCCGGTAGGCGAGGAGCGCGATGCGAAGGGGACGGTCAGCTGAGGCCATGAACCCACCAGCCTTTCGGGTTGTTGACCACCGGGTCAAGCGAGCGATCGCCCAGCATCGCTGCAACCGGGAGGTTTCGGCGCCGATTCCCGTCACCGAGTGCCAGGAGTCACGGGTCGATGGGGCAGGATCGGGGCCGTGCGAGCACTGGTCCAGCGGGTCACCCGAGCATCGGTCACGGTCGGCGACGAGGTCACCGGCGCCATCGGCGCGGGCCTGTGCGTGCTGGTCGGGGTGACCCACGGGGACCGCGCCGAGGAGGCCCGGGCGCTGGCCGCCAAGGTCTGGCACCTGCGGGTCTTCGAGGGCGACGACGGGCGCATGGACCGCCCGGTGGCCGAGGTGGGCGGCGAGGTGCTCGTCGTCTCGCAGTTCACCCTCTACGGCGACACCCGCAAGGGCCGCCGCCCGTCGTGGATCGACGCCGCCGCGCCCGAGCAGGCCGAGCCGCTCATCGAGCTGCTGTGCGACGAGCTCCGCTCGCTCGGCGCCACCGTCGCCACCGGGCGCTTCCGCGCCGACATGGCCGTCGAGTTCGTCAACGACGGGCCCGTGACGCTGCTGCTCGAGGTGGACGCGCCCGCCTAGGCCGCGGCGCGGTCTCGGCGGCGGGTGCCGGCGTAGGCCAGGCCCCAGGCACCGGCCAGGAGGAGCACGGCGGCGATGCGGGTCGGGGTGTCGCCGTGGCGGGTGTACCAGGTGAAGCCGTCGCGCAGCGGTACGACCTGGTGGCGGACGGCCTGCTCGCGGGTGGCGGTGCGCTGTTCGACCTCGCCGTCGGGGCTGACGAAGGCGCTGAAGCCGGTGGGGGCGACCTGGACCAGCCAGCGGCCGTTCTCGATGGCCCGCAGCCGCGAGGACGCGACCTGCTGGGTCTGCACGAAGGTGCCGGTGTAGGTGGACCCGTTGGTGGGGTTGTAGAGGATCTGGCCGCCGGCCTCGACCGCGGCACGGGCGCGGTGTCCGAAGAACACCTCCCACGAGATGGCGGTCGCGAGCGGGGCGGCGTCGGTGTGGAGCAGGCCCGACTGGTGGGAGACGGTGGCGTCGCGCTCGGCCAGCGTGTCAGGGGCGACCTTCTCGATGAGCGAGCGGAACGGCACCCACTCGCCGAACGGCACGCGCTGCACCTTCACGTAGCGGTCGCCCCAGTTCCCGTCGGCGTCGAGGACCTGCTGCGAGTTCCGGAACTCGGTGTCGCTCACGCCCTCCACCGTGCCGACGGACAGGGGCGCATCGAGCCGGCGGGCCAGCGCCTGGAGCTCCTGGCCCTCCTTGGCGTCCTGCACGTCGAAGTCGGTGTCGACCACGTTCTCGGGCCAGAGCACGAGGTCCATGCCCTCGGGCACCTGCTCGCTGGCCTCGAGGTGGCGCTCGAACACCTTGCGCCGGTCGGTGTTGATGGCCCGGGTCCCCTGGGGGCCGCCGCCCTGCACGAACGCGACCTGGATCTCCTTGCCGGTGTCCTCGCCCCGGGGGGCGATGGCGGCGACGCCGACGACGACCAGCGCGGCGACGACGAGCGCCCCCGCCCGGCGCCAGTCGCGGGCGACGGCTGCGGACAGGGCGACACCGAGGGCGACGGTGACCGCGGCGATGGCCAGCACGCCGCCGATGCGGGCGATGCCCGCCAGCGGACCCGCCACCTGGCCGACGGCGAGCAGCGACAGCGGGACGCCGCCGAACGGCCAGGCCGTGCGCAGCGACTCGCAGAGCACCCAGGCGCCGATGAGGCCGAGGGCCCGACCGGCGTTCGGCGGGACCGCGATGCAGAACGCGCCGAGGAGGAAGCCGAAGAACAGCACGGCGACGACGTAGCCGGGGGCCGTGAGCTGGCTGATCCAGAAGATCGTCGGGGTGAACAGGGCCCAGCCCAGCACCGAGCCGCGGAACAGCCGCTGCTTCCAGGTCGTGCCGGTGAGCAGCCGGTCGAGGAGGGCGACGCCCAAGAAGGCGAGCGGCCACCATCCCCACGGGGGCAGCGACCCGGCGATCAGCAGGCCCGCGCCCACCGCCCGCACGCTCGGCCGGGTGAAGAAGCCCCGCACGCCGCCCGGGCCGACGGCGTCGTCCGTTTCGTCGGATTCGACGGTTTCGACGGTTTCGCCGGTTTCGCCCGATTCGACGGTTTCGTCGGATTCGACGGTTTCGCCAGCCTGGGTGGATCCGGGGCGCTCGACGGGCCCGTCGGCGTCGTCGGGAGCAGGGTCGTGGTCGACCGGGGCGGCGGGGGTGTCGGACATCAGCCGACGAGTCTGGCCCACGGGTGGGCACCGACGGCAGTCGCTGCCGGGCCCCGCTCCGAGCCCGTACGCGTCGAATCGACGTCGATTCGACGCGTACGGCGTCGGTCGGTCACCCGCCGAGGCCGCGGCGGGTGGGCCAGGTGACCCCGAGGCTGGCGACGGCATCCTCCGCAGAGCGGATGCACGCCGGGATGCCCACCCCGCGGAGCGCCATGCCGGCGAGCCGGATGGGGCCGTCGCCCAGCGAGGCCTCGACGGCGTCGATGCGGTCCAGGTGGCCGGGGGCGTACTGGGGGAACGACCGCATCCACCGGCCGATCCGCACCTCGGTGGGTGCGCCGTGGACGCCGACGACGTGGTCGAGGTCGGCGAGCACGCGCTCGGTGAGGGCGTCGTCGTCGAGGTCCTGGAACCGGACGTCGCCGGTGCGGCCGACGGAGGTCCGCAGGATGACGTCGTCGCGGCCGGGGTCCCGGAGCTGCGCCCACTTGGAGGTGGCGTACGAGACGGCGGTGAGGAGCGTGCCCTCGCTGCGGGGGACCAGGCAGCCGCTGGCGCCGGCGGTGTCGCCGAGCGCGGCACGGTCGAACGCCATCGTGAGCATGGCGATCGACGAGTGGTCGATGGCCGTGAACGCCGACGAGGCGTCGGGGGCCGCTTCGGCGAGGAGCGGGCCGGCTGCGTGCGCAGGGCAGGCCACGACCACTGCGTCGGCGTCGAGCGTGCTGCCGTCGTCGAGCGCCACCTGGACCCGGTCGACGCCCGGAGCGGTGCGCCGCTCGATCGCCTCGACCCGCCGGCCCTGGCGGATGTCGACGGCGGGCATGAGGGCGAGGAGGGCGTCGACCAGTCGGGCCATGCCGCCGATGGGCGTGGCGAAGACGGGCGGGGCCCCGGCGGGCTGGTCGACTGTACCCACGACGGCGCCGCTGCCCCCGGAGGCGGCGAGCGCCCGGTCGCGCTGGGCCGTGCAGGAGCGGATGAGGCTCGGGTCGCCGGAGCGGGCCGCGGCGTCGAGCTGGGGCACGACCGCAGCGAGGCTCATGGTGGCGGTGTCGCCGGCGTTGATGCCGCCGAGCAGCGGGTCGATCAGCCGGTCGACGACCTCGTCGCCCAAGCGGCGTCGGAGGTACGGGCCGATGGCGACGTCGGCGCCCGACGCGCCGGGGTCGGCCGGGTCGGCCGGGAGGGTCAGGTCGGCGCGCGCCCGCTCGACGCCGGCGGCGGAGACGATCCCGCTGGCGGCGAGCGCATCGAGGTCGGTGGGCACCCCCATGACGTGACCGCCCGGCATCGGCCGGCGGTGCCCGTCGAGGAAGAGGTGGGCGGTGCGCTCGGCGGGCGAGATCAGCTCGCCGTCGAGCTCCAGGTCGTGGCACAGCGCGAGCGCCCACGGCACCCGGAGGAGGAAGGCATCGGCGGTCTCGTCGACCGGGCGGCCGGCCACGAGCGACGTCTGGAGCTTCCCGCCGATCCGGTCGGGCTCGACCACGGTGACGTGCACGCCGCCCTGGGACAGCCGGTACGCCGCGGTGAGCCCCGTGATGCCTCCGCCGACGACCACGACGTGGTCCGGTCGGCGTCGCGGCGCGTCGGTCACGGGGCCGGGGTGAGCGGGGCGAGGGCGGCGATGCGGGCTGCGAGGGCGTCGAGCACGACCGGGTCGTCGTTGAGGACGCGGGTGCGGGCGAACGCGATGCGCGCGTCGTCGGCGACCCGGGCCGCCTCGATGTCGAGGTCGTAGGCGACCTCGAGGTGGTCGGACACGAAGCCCTGGGGGCACACGAGGATGCCGGCCACCTCGCGGTTGGCCGCCCGCTGGCGGATGACCTCGAGGATGTCCGGGCCGCGCCACGGCTCGGGCGTGGCGCCGGCGCTCTGCCAGGCGATCGACCACCGGGGGTCGTCGACCGACGCCGGGCCGTCGATGATGCCGCGCTCGCGGATCTTGGCGATGGCGGCGGCAGCCTCGGCGGAGGCCCGCAGCTCGTTGGGGTAGGGATCGCCGTCGAGCACCCGCTCGGGGAGCGAGTGGGCGGTGAACACCACCTCGGTCCGCGGCGGCAGGCCCCGGAGGCCGACGGCGACGGCGCCGGCGAGGAACGACCGGTACTCGGGCAGGTCGTGCCACCGGTCGAGCCCGGTGGCCGGGAGGCCGGCCTCGGCGGCCGCAGCCGCCGCGCGGGCCTGGTACTCGCCGACGCTGAAGCCCGAGTAGTGCGGGGCGAGCACGACGCCGATGATCGAGCGGACGCCTTGCTCGGCGAGCGAGGCGACGCCGTCCTCGATGAAGGGGTAGGCGTGCTTCTGGCCGAGTGCGGTCACGAAGCGACCCGGGTGCAGTCGCTCGAGGGCGGCGTCGATCGTGGCGACCTGCTCCGCGGTGCGGGCGGCGAGGGTGGAGGTCCCGCCGAGGGCGTCGTACCGCATCTGGAGGTTGGCGAGCTGCTCGGGGGTCGGCGGCCGACCTCGGCGGATGTGCGTGTAGTACGGCTCGACGTCCTCGGGCGAGGCCGGCGTGCCGTAGGCCATGAGGACGACGCCGATGCGGCCGCCGGGCGGCTCGACGGTCATGCGACCGTGCCCTCGGCGTGCACGAGCTCGACCACCCGCTCGAGCACCTCGGGGTCGGTGTCGGGCAGCACGCCGTGGCCCAGGTTGAAGATGTGGCCGCGGTGCCCGCCGGCGCGGCGCAGCACGTCGCGCGCCCGGTCGAGGGCGACGTCGGCGCCGGCCAGGACGGCGACCGGGTCGAGGTTGCCCTGGAGCGCGGTGGCGTCGCCGAGGCGGGTGCGGGCGTCGTCGAGGTCCATGCGCCAGTCGACGCCCATCACGTCGGCGCCGGCGTCGCGCATGTGGGTGAGCAGCTCGCCCGTGTTGACGCCGAAGTGGATGCGGGGGACGCCGGTCGGGGCGATGCCCTCGAGCACCTTCTGCGAGGCGGGCTGCACGTACCGGACGTAGTCCGACGGCGAGAGCGCACCGGCCCACGAGTCGAACAGCTGGATGGCGGACGCCCCGTTGGCCACCTGGCTCTGGAGCGACGCGAGGGCGAGGTCGGCGAGCCGGTCGAGCAGGGCGAACCACAGCTCGGGGTCGGTGTACATGAGCGCCTTGGTCTTCTCGTAGGTCCGGCTCGGCCGGCCCTCGATGAGGTACGAGGCGACGGTGAACGGCGCCCCGGCGAAGCCGATGAGCGGCACGTCGCCCAGGTCCCGCACCAGGTTCCGGACGGTCTCGAGCACGAAGGGCGTATCGGCCTCGGGGTCCAGCGGGCGGATGCGGTCGAGGTCGGCCTTCGATGCGAACGGCTGCTCCACCACCGGCCCCACGCCGGGGGCGATGTCGACGCCGAAGCCGATGGCCTCCACGGGCGTGACGATGTCGGAGTAGAGGATGGCGGCGTCGGTGCCGTAGCGGCGGATGGGCTGGAGGGTGATCTCGGTGGCCAGGTCCGGGTTGCGGATCGCCTGGATGATGGACCCGGGGCCGCGGATGGCGCGGTACTCGGGGAGCGCCCGGCCGGCCTGGCGCATGAACCACACCGGGACCCGGTCGTGGGGCTCGCACCGGCAGGCACGGAGGAACGGGGCGTCGGCGCTGACCATCGCGGTCACGCTACCGGGGCGCCTCGGACCGTCCCCAAGCCCATCCGCGGCGCCCGGATGTCGGGACGCGCATCGGGACAGGTGTCCAGGTCAGGTAGGTCGGACGGCCCCTTGCGGGCCGAGCCGCTCATCGCCGGGCCGCGCGCTCCGATCGAAGGCACCGTGGACAAGGAGCTGGAACGCACGATCCTCGCCCTGCGCGACGAGCTCGACGCCGAGGGTCAGGCCGCGTTCGCGTCTGATCTCCGCCTCGCCCTCTCGCTGCCGCCGGAACGGCGGGACGAGGCGCTGGCCCGCGTCGTCCGCTCGTGGCAGTCGCGCCGGGAGCTGCAAGCCGCTCCCGACAGCCTCCCCTGGCTGCGCTGAGGCCGCTCGGCCGGGGCTGACCGCCCGGACCCGCCGGCTCGACCGGCGCCCGCCCACCCACCCCGTACGCGTCGAATCGACGTCGATTCGACGCGTACGCCACCGATGGGGAGCAGCGGACCGTGGTTGGATGCGGGGATGCGCCGCTCGATCGACGACCACCCGTTCGACCCCTCGCTCGACCCGGTCGTGGCCGACGACCCGGACCTGACGCCGGTGTCGTGGGCGATCGCCATCGCCGACGACTACGACGACGCCGAGCCCCGCGTCGTGCTCACCGTCGACGAGATCGGCAAGCCGGGGGAGGGCCTCGTCGCCCACCTCCTGCCAGCCGAGGCCCGGCGGATCCGCCTCGCCCTGCGCGACGCCCTCAAGGAGGTCGGCGAAGACCCCGGGGCGTGACCCGGCGCGGGCGCGCCGCGGCCGGTCGCGTGGGCGACCGGCCGAAACGGGGGTGGGCGGGGCTAGGCTGTCGAATCCCCTGAAAAGGGGTCCGCCAAACCTCAGGACCGCACCACGACCCATGGCCGTCCATCCCGACCTGGCCGCTGAACAGGCCTACATCGACCGTGCGTACGACTGCCTCGAGCAGGCGCGCTCGTCAGCGAACCGGTTGAAGGGCATGGTCGAGGTCGGCAAGGGCGGGACCGAGCAGGCCCGCTTCGAGCGCGAGGTCATCTTCGACACGGTCGTCCACCGGCTCACCCAGCTCCAATTGGGCGATGCCTCGCTGCTGTTCGGGCGCATCGACCAGGAGGAGGAGGACGGCGGCGACACCTTCTACATCGGCCGCCTCGCCGTGTCGGACCCGAACCAGGAGCCGGTCGTCGTCGACTGGCGGGCGCCCGTGGCCGAGCCGTTCTACCGGGCCACCGGGCGCCAGCCGATGGGCCTCGCCCGCCGCCGCTACTTCGCCACCCGCGGCCGGCAGCTGCTCGGCATCGAGGACGAGCTCTTCGGCGAGCACGCGCTCGACCTCGGCGAGGGGGCGGGCCTCCAGGGCCACGGCACCCTCATCGCTGCGCTGGAGACGGCGCGGTCGGGTCGCATGGGCGACATCGTCGCCACCATCCAAGGCGAGCAGGACGAGATCATCCGGGCGCCGCTGCCGGGCGTGCTCGTGGTCCAGGGCGGTCCGGGCACCGGCAAGACCGTGGTCGCCCTCCACCGCGCGGCCTACCTCCTCTACACGCACCGGTTCCCGCTCGAGGACCAGGGCGTGCTCGTCGTCGGCCCGAACCGCCTCTTCCTCGCCTACATCGAGCAGGTGCTGCCGTCGCTCGGCGAGTCCGGCGTCGAGCTGGCGGTGCTCGCCGACCTGGTCGACGACGTGGCCATCCGGGGCCGCGACCGCGAGGCCGTCGCCCGGCTGAAGGGCCACGAGGTGATGGGCAAGGTGCTGGCCAAGGCGGTCCGCGACCGCAAGCGGGCGCTGCGTCGGCCGCTGCGCGTCGGGCTCGGCCTCCAGACCCTCACCCTCTCGGTCTCGGTCTCGGCCGACATCGTGCGCGACGCTCGGCGCCGCTTCCGCTACCACAACGCCGGGCGGCGCTTCGTGGAGAGGGAGGTGGCGTTCCACCTCGCCGAGTCGGCCCGCACGCCGCTCGACCCGCAGGAGGTGTGGCGGCAGGTCCGCAAGCACCCCGACGTCCGGGCCGCGCTCGAGGAGATGTGGCCGGTGCTCACGCCGGCGCAGCTGCTCCACGACCTGTTCGGGTCGAAGGCGCTGCTGTACCTGGCGGCCGGCCGGCTGCTCCCGAAGGAGCGCGTCGAGCTGCTGCACCGGCCCCGTTCGGCCTCGGTCGACGAGGTCGTGTGGACCCACGACGACGTCCCGCTGCTCGACGAGGCCCGCTCCCTGCTCGGCCCCAAGCCCCGCAAGGTCAAGCGCGACGACGACGAGATCCGCACCTACGGCCACATCGTCGTCGACGAGGCGCAGGACCTGTCGCCGATGCAGCTCGCCATGATCAGCCGCCGCTCGCTCAACGGCTCGCTCACCGTGGTCGGCGACATCGCCCAGTCCACGGGGGCGTGGGCGCACGCCGACTGGGACGAGATCCTGTCGCTGCTGCCCGACCGCCGCCCGGCGCGCCGCGAGCAGCTCACCGTCGGCTACCGCATCCCCGGTCCCAACATGGACCTGGCGGCCCGCGTCCTCGCCCGGTCGGCGCCCGACCTGCGGCCGCCGCAGTCGGTCCGCCAGGGCGGCCGGCCGCCGCAGTTCGTGCGGGTCGAGGGCGCGGGCCGGCTCGGTGCCGCCACCGCCCAGGCCGTGCGGGACGAGATCGCCGCGGTCGACAACGGCAACGTCGGCGTGATCTGCCCGGCGTCTCGGGTGCAGGAGTGCTCCGACGCCCTCACCGCGGTCGGCATCGACCACGGCGTCGCCATCGAGCAGGGCCTCAACCACCAGGTGACGGTGGTGCCCGTCGGCATCGTCAAGGGCCTCGAGCTCGACGCCACCGTCGTCGTCGACCCGGGCGGGATCCTCGAGGAGGAGGCGCAGGGGATGCGGGCGCTCTACGTGGCGCTCACCCGCGCCACCAAGCTGCTCACCGTGGTCCACGCCGGCGACCTGCCCGACGTGCTGGCCCCGGTGGAGGTCCCGCAGCCCCAACCCGTCGCCTGACGCAGCCCGCGCCGAAGCAACGGACGGGGCCGCACGGCCCGGGAGGGTCGCTCAGTCGTCGGCGACGAGGATGCGGGCGCTCGCGAACGAGCCCACGCCCACGTGGCGGCCGTCGATCTCGACGGTGGTGGTGCCGTCGGGCGAGCTGGCCGTGACCGTGCCGGTGTGGCCGGGCTGGATCGACGCCTCCTCGAGGAAGTCGAGCAGGCCGTCGGTGAACTCCAGCTCCTCGGGGATGCGCAGCACGGTGAACGACTGGCCGACGCCGAGGTCCGACAGCGGCACCATCTCCGGGGCCTTGTAGGCGGTGCCGGGGATCGGGTTGCCGTGCGGGCAGGTGGTGGGATCGTCGAGCAGGCGGATGATCGCGGCCTCGACGGCGTCGGAGATGACGTGCTCCCAGCGACCGGCCTCGGTGTGGGCATCGGCCCAGGACAGGCCGAGGATGTCGGTGAGGAGGCGCTCGGCGAGGCGGTGGCGGCGCACGACGCGCTCGGCGAGGACCGAGCCCGACTCGGTGAGGCGGATGGTGCGGTCGATCTCGACCAGCCCCTCCGACTCCATGCGGCGGGTCATCTCCGACACGGCCGGACGGGAGACGTGCAGGCGCTCGGCGATACGGGCCTGGATCACCTCGACATCGTCCTCGTGCAGCTCGAAGATCGCCTCGCAGTACTCCTCGAAGGCGGGGTGGTACTCACGTGATTGGAACTCGGCCACGGCCCGAGGGTACTGCCTGCGTCGCTCGAAGGTGTTCCTCCGGTCACCTAGGGTCCGGGCATGCGGAAGCCCCTCGCCTTGCTGTGTGCCGTCGCCCTGGCCCTGGTCGCCGCCGGTTGCGGCTCGTCGAGCGGCTCGGAGGGATCGGACGACCGGCCCACCACCACCGAGGCCGAGGCGACCACGACCACGGCGGCCGACGGCGGCAGCACCGACGGCGGCGGCGACGTGGAGCCCACGAACGTGTCGGCCGATGCGTACGCCGAGGCCTTCGCCACCGGCCTGACCTCGGGCAAGGCAGACGACGGCGACCTGGTGCTCCCGGCTGACGCCGCCGAGTGCGTGGCGCCCAAGTTCGTCGACGCCATGACCGTCGAGCTCCTGAACCAGGCGGGGATCACCGCCGAGGACGCCGCCGACCCGTCGTTCGACCCGTCGACCGTCGGCCTCGACGAGGACCAGGCGGCCGAGCTCGTCGCCGGGTTCGGTGCCTGCGACTTCGACATCTACGCCGAACTGGCCGCCTCGATCACGATGGGCCTCGGCGAGGACGTCCAGCAGTGCGCCGCCGAGAACATCGACCACGACCTGGCCGATGCCCTGCTCGTCACCTCGTTCAGCTCCGGCCAGTCCGACGCCGAGTTCGAGGCCTTCCTGGCCGACCTCGGCGAGTCCTGCGACCTCCCGGACCTGTGATGGGAGCCCGACCGACGGCGTCCCGCCGGATCCTGCTGCTCCTGGTGGGTGCCGCGCTGCTCGTCGCCGGCTGCAGCAGCTCCAGCGCCGACGACGGTGCCGGCGATGCCGACCGCGCTTCGACCACCACCACGGCGGACCGGTTCGCCCCGGTCGACGAGGTCGACGACACCGAGCCCCAGCGGGCCGACGGCACCGAGGCCGAGTACGTGGCCGCGTTCGAGTCCGACCTCCTCGCGGGCGGCGGCCAGGGCGACCCGCCCTTCACCGAGGAGGAGGCCGCGTGCGTCGCGCCCCGGTGGGTCGACGCGATCACCGTCGAGGCGCTCCGGGCGAGCGGCACGGCACCCGACGAGGTCGGCGACTTCGACATCACCCTGATCGACCCCGACCCCGACCGGGGGCAGGTCATGGTCGACGCGCTGACGGACTGCGGCATCGACGTCGTGGCGGTGGTCGCCCAGTCGTTCGCCGCGCAGTCCGACACCGAGCTGCAGGCGTGCGCCGAGCGCGAGATCGACCCCGAGCTGGCCGAGGCCCTCCTCGTCACCGGGTTCGGCGGCGCCGGAGAGGACGAGATCTCCACCGCCTACGCCAAGGTGATGAGCCAGCTCTCCGACGCCTGCGGCCAGCCCGGAGGCTGACCGCCCCGGTCTCGCTGTCAGCACCCGTCCGTAGGCTTCGGGGATCGCTGCGCTGGATCTCTTCTCGCCGCCCGTCCGGGACTGGTTCGCCACGTCGTTCCCCGCGCCCACCCAGGCGCAGGAGGAGGGGTGGCCGGCCATCGCCTCGGGCGACCACACGCTGATCCTGGCGCCCACCGGGTCGGGCAAGACGCTGACCGCGTTCCTGTGGGGCATCGACCGGCTGCTCACCACGCCGCCGCCCGACCCCAAGGCGGCCACCCGCCTCCTCTACATCTCGCCCCTGCGGGCGCTCGCGGTCGACGTCGAGAAGAACCTGCGGGCGCCGCTGGTCGGCATCGCCCACGCCGCCGAGCGGGCGGGCCACCCCGTCAACGTGCCCACGGTCGGCTCCCGCACCGGCGACACCCCGGCCGACGAGCGCCGGCGGCTGGCGCGCAACCCGCCGGACCTCCTCATCACCACGCCCGAGTCGCTCTACCTCATGCTCACGTCGGCGGCCCGAGACACGCTGGTCAACGTCGAGGCGGTGATCATCGACGAGATCCACGCCCTCGCCGCCACCAAGCGGGGGTCGCACCTGGCGCTCACCCTCGAGCGGCTCGAGGCCCGGTGCGCCACGCCGCCGCAGCGCATCGGCCTATCGGCCACGCAGCGGCCGCTGGAGGAGATCGCCACCTTCCTCGGCGGCTTCGAGGCGCCCGGCAAGCGCCGCCCGGTCACCGTGGTCGATGCCGGGAGCCGCAAGCCGCTCGAGATGGAGGTGGTGGTCCCGGTCGAGGACATGGGTGCGCTCGGCACCGTCATCGAGGGCCCGGTGGGCGGCGGTCCCGCGGCGGCGGGCCCGGTGCGCAAGTCGATCTGGCCGGCGATGCACCCCCGCCTGCTGGAGCTCGTGCAGGAGCACCGGTCCACGCTGATCTTCGTCAACGCCCGGCGCCTGGCGGAGCGCCTCGCCACCCGGCTCAACGAGCTCGCCGCGGAGGAGGCCGACCGGGAGGCCGGGACCGAGTCGCCCGATGCCCTGGCCTCGCGGTTCGTGGCGGCCGAGGCCGTCGGGGCGCCGCCGGCCGACGTGGAGCTGGTGAAGGCGCACCACGGCTCGCTGTCCCGGGAGCGGCGGCTCATCATCGAGGACGAGCTCAAGTCGGGTCGCCTGCGCGGGCTCGTCGCCACGTCGTCGCTGGAGCTGGGCATCGACATGGGCGCGGTCGACCTCGTCATCCAGGTCGAGTCCCCCGGCGCGGTGTCGCGGGGGCTCCAGCGCATCGGGCGCGCCGGGCACCAGGTGGGAGAGCCCAGCAAGGGCAAGGTCTTCCCCAAGCACCGAGCGGACCTCGTCGAGGCGGCGGTCGTGGCCCAGCGCATGCACGACGGGCTCATCGAGCACACCCACTACCCGCGCAACCCGCTCGACGTGCTCGCCCAGCAGGTGGTGGCGTCGGTGGCGCTCGACGAGCTGAAGGTGTCGGACCTCGCCGCGCTGGTGCGGCGGGCGGCCCCGTTCGCCGACCTGAGCGACGAGGTGTGGGAGGCCGTGCTGGACCTGCTGGCCGGGCGCTACCCGTCGGAGGAGTTCGCCGAGCTGCGGCCACGGGTCGTGTGGGACCGCGGCGCCGACCTCATCCGCGGGCGGGCCGGGGCACAGCGCCTCGCGGTCACCTCCGGCGGCACCATCCCGGACCGGGGCCTCTACGGCGTGTTCCTGCCCGACGGCACGCGGGTCGGCGAGCTCGACGAGGAGATGGTCTACGAGTCCCGTCCGGGCGAGACGTTCCTGCTCGGCGCCTCCACCTGGCGCATCGAGGACATCACCCACGAGCGCGTCGTCGTCACGCCCGCACCCGGCCAGCCCGGGAAGATGCCGTTCTGGCACGGCGACGGGCCGGGCCGGCCGCTCGAGCTCGGCGCGGCGCTCGGCGAGTTCGTGCGCGAGATCCGGGCCCTGCCGGCCGACGCCGCTGCCGAGCGGCTCCAGGAGCGCCACGACCTGGACCCGTGGGCGGCCGAGAACCTCCTCGGCTACCTGCAGGACCAGGCCGATGCCACCGGGGCCGTCCCCGACGACCGGACCATCGTCGTCGAGCGGTTCCGCGACGAGATCGGCGACTGGCGGATCTGCGTCCTGTCGCCCTTCGGCGCCCAGGTCCACGCCCCGTGGGCGATGGCCCTGCGCGCCCGGCTGGCCGAGCGGTGGGGGATGGAGGTCGAGCTCATGTGGAGCGACGACGGCATCGTCCTGCGCCTGCCCGAAGCGGTCGACGAGCTCCCCACCGACGAGCTGCTCATCGATCCCGACGACATCGACGAGATCATCATCTCGATGCTCCCGGGCACCGCGCTGTTCGCGTCGCGCTTCCGTGAGGCGGCGGCCCGGGCCCTGCTCCTCCCGCGCCGCCGGCCCGACCGGCGGACCCCGCTGTGGCAGCAGCGCCAGAAGGCCGCGGACCTGCTGGCGGTGGCGGCCAAGCACCCGAGCTTCCCGATCCTGCTCGAGGCCACGCGCGAGTGCTGCAACGACGTGTTCGACCTGCCTGCCCTCCGTGGCCTGCTGCGGGACCTGCGGTCCCGCAAGGTCCGGGTGGTCGAGGTCGACACGCCCCAGGCGTCGCCGATGGCCCAGTCGCTCCTGTTCGGGTGGATCGCGGTCTACATGTACGAGGGCGATGCGCCCCTCGCCGAGCGGCGGGCCGCGGCGCTCGCCCTGGACCGGGACCTCCTGCGCGAGCTGCTCGGCGCCGAGGAGCTCCGGGACCTGCTCGACCCCGAGGTCCTCGAGGACCTGGAGCGCGAGCTGCAGCGCCTCGTCGAGGGCCGCCTCGCCCGTGACGCCGACGAGGTCACCGACCTCCTGCGCGTCCTCGGCCCGCTCACCACGCCCGAACTGGTGCTGCGGTGCGCGCCGGTGCTGGCCGGCGAGCTCCCCGCCGCGCTGGCCCAGCTCGCCGAGGACCGGCGGATCATCGCGGTGTCGGTCGCCGGCGAGGACCGGTGGGCCGCTGCCGAGGACGCGGGCCGGCTGCGCGACGCGCTGGGGTGCGCGATCCCGGTCGGGCTGCCCGGCGTCTTCACCGATCCGGTCGACGCCCCGCTCGAGGGGCTCGTCGTCCGGTACGGCCGCACGCACGGGCCCTTCCTCGACCGCGACGTCGCCGCTCGGCTGGGCATCGACGGAGGCCGGGTGCGGCCCGTGCTCGACGCGCTGGTGGCCGACGGCCGGCTGGTGCGCGGCGAGTTCCGCCCGGGCGGGGCCGAGCGCGAGTGGTGCGATCCCGAGGTCCTCCGCCAGCTCCGGCGGCGGTCCCTCGCCGTGCTGCGCGCCGAGGTGGAACCGGTCGACGGCGCCGCCCTCGGCCGGTTCCTGCCGGCGTGGCAGGGGGTGGGCCTGCCCCGCCGGGGGCTCGACGGGCTCGTCGAGGTGCTGGGCGTGCTGGCCGGCGCCTCGGTCCCGGCGTCGGTGCTCGAGTCCGACCTCCTGCCGTCCCGCATGGCCGACTACCGGCCGTCGGACCTCGATGCCCTGTGCACCGCCGGTGACCTCGTGTGGCTCGGCGCGTCGCCGCTCGGCTCCACCGATGGTCGCGTCCGCCTGGTGTTCCGCGACCAGGTCGACCTGCTGGTGCCCGAGCCGGATGCGGACGAACGGCCCGAGGGCCCGGTGCACGACGCGCTGCGAGCCCACCTGGCGGATCGGGGCGCGTCGTTCTGGGCCGAGCTCGTCGGCGCCGCCGCTGCCGCCGAGGCCGACTACGACGAGGCCACCGTCCTGGCCGCGCTGTGGGACCTGGTCTGGGCCGGCGAGGTCACCAACGACTCGCTGGCGCCGTTGCGGGCGTTCGTCGCCGCCTCGGGCGGCCGCCGGGCCAAGTCCGGGTCCGCGCCGCGCGGGCGGCCGCGCCCCGGGCGCCTCAGCCGGCTCGGACCGCCCACCGGGGCCGGCCGGTGGTCGCTGGTCGCCTCGCTGCGCGGGCCGCTGCCGGGCCAGGCGGCCCCGTCGGCCACCGAGGTGGCCCACGCCCGGGCCATGCAGCTGCTCGAGCGCTACGGCGTGCTCACCCGCGAGGCGGCGCTCGGCGAGGGCATCGTCGGCGGGTTCGCCGGGGTGTACCCCGTCCTCAAGGCACTCGAGGAGCGCGGTGCGGTGCGCCGCGGGTACTTCGTCTCCGGGCTCGGGGCGGCCCAGTTCGCGGTCCCCGGTGCGGTCGACCGCCTGCGGTCGGCGCGCGAGCCGCGGCGGGCCGATGCCCTCGGCGGCGAGGACGGCCGCGGCGGGCGCGACGCGGCCGACGTGGTCGTGTTGGCCGCCACCGACCCCGCACAGCCCTACGGCGCGTCGCTTCCGTGGCCGCCCACCGACGGACGGCCGGCGCGGGCGGCGGGGGCCCTGGTGGTGCTGGTCGACGGCGAGGCCGCGGCGTACGTCGAGAAGGGCGGGCGGAGCCTGCTCACCTTCCCCGCCGCGGTGGTCGACGGCCGGTGGCCCGAGGCGCTCGCATCGGTGGTGCGCCGGGGGCAGCGCCGCACGCTCGAGATCGCCAAGATCGACGGCAACCCGGCTCGCGAGTCGGGCCACGCCGATGCGCTGCGCGAGGCCGGCTTCGGCGACGGGTACAAGGGCCTCGTGCTACGCAACCGCTGACCGACCGTCGCTGCTGTGCCGCTGCCCGGCGGCTCGTCGGACACTGCTGATCAGGCGTTGCCGGTCCGCTCCGCCGGCGCGAGCCTGCAGGTCCCGCTCGCCCGTGCACCCCGAGGGCCTCCCCGTCCCTGCTGCCCTCGGAGTCCGCTGTGCCTGCTCGCCCGTCCCCACCTGTCCGCGCTGCCCTGCTCGTCCGCGCCGCCCTGCTCGTCCTCGTCGCGGTGGTCGTCGTCGCCGTCCCGGCCTGCACGCCCCGGCCGACGCTCGCCGAGCTCGACCGGAAGCTCTACGCCACCTCGCTCCCGTCGTTCGACCGGTGGTGGCGGGGCGAGCAGGCGTCGGCCAACGGCGTGAGCCGGGCGACGATCGACCGGTGGCTGGCCTCGTCGCCGGGCCGGTTGGATTCGGCGGCGGCACGGGCCCGGCCGTGGGACGTGAGCACCGACCTGTGCTCGTCCTCGCCGGACACCGGCCCGGTCTTCGACTTCCGGGTGCCGTGCATCCGCCACGACTTCGCGTGGCGGAACCTGCGGCGGCTGGGCGGATCCACCCGGTCACGCCGGCTGGCGGCCAGTCGCCAGTTCCTGGCCGACCTGCGGACCACCTGCGATGCCCGGGCCCTGGTGCAGCGGCCGGCGTGCCGGGCGTTCGCCGCCTCCTACTTCGCTGCGGTCTCGGTCGTGTCCTGACCGGTCGTGGGTATCGTCGGAGCCATGACCGACGCGCAGTGGTACTGGTGCCTGACCCACGATCGAGCCGAAGCTGCCGACGTCCGCGACGACCCGCTCAACGCCCTCGGTCCGTACCCCACGCCCGAAGCCGCGGCCGACTGGCGCACGCTCAACGAGGAGCGGGCGCTGAAGTGGAAGGTCGAGGACGAGGAGTGGACCGGCGACGACGCCGACTCCTAGATGCCCGAGGGCGACACCCTCCACCGCACGGCCAACCGGCTCCGCCCGGCGCTCGCCGGGGCGACGCTCACCCGGTTCGAGGCGCCGAGGCTGCGAGGCGACCGGCCGGTCCCTGGCGTGGCGATCGAGGGCGTGGAGGCGGTCGGCAAGCACCTGCTGATCGACTTCGCCGGCGGTCTCACCCTGCGCACCCACCTCGGGATGCCCGGGTCGTGGCACCTGTACGAGGAGGGCCAGCGGTGGCGCAAGCCCCGGCACCTGTTGCGGGCGCTGGTCGCCGTGCCCGGCTGGGAGGCGGTGTGCTTCTCGGCGCCCACCGTGGAGACCTACCGCCGGGACCATCCCGGTGGTGCGCTGGGCACCGACCTCGACCCGGTCGGGCACCTCGGTCCCGACCTCTGCACGCCCGACCCCGACCTGGACGAGGCGCTTCGGCGCTACGCCGAGGCGTGCGACCCGTCGACCGAGATCGCCGTCGCCCTGCTGGACCAGCGGCTCGCGTCGGGGATCGGCAACGTCTACAAGTCCGAGGTGCTGCACCGCTGCCGGGTCGACCCGTTCGCGCCGGTGGCGTCGGTGCCGGTGGCGGTCCGCCGCCAGCTGCTCGCCGCGGCCAACCGCCTCCTGCTCGTGAACCTCACGACGACGCGTCGCACCACCGTGCCGGGCCCGCCGGGCTCGGTGGCCGTGTACGGGCGGGAGCGCCGCCCGTGCCGGGTGTGCGGGACGCCGATCCGCATGGTCCACCACGGCGAGCAGAACCGCAGCACCTACTGGTGCCCGCGCTGCCAGCCGCCGGGCGCGGTCGGCGTGGTTCGGCCGGCGGCCTCGCCGGCGAGGTAGGCCTCGCCCCGCGGGGAGAGGCGGTAGCCGACGTCCAGGCTCTCGGTGAGCCCGAGTGCCTTCAGCTTGCGGACGTTCAGCTTGAAGGCGGGACGCTCGGCGCCCAGGCGCTCGGCCAGCTCGGTCGAGACCACGGCCGGGTGGTCGCGGATCACCTCGAGCGTCGCCGTGGTCCAGGCGCCGGTGGGGGAGCGGCGGTCGTAGCCGGCCAGCTTCGCCCGGATCGTGGTCCGCTCGTCGTGGTCGAGGTCGGCGGCCTGGCGCAGTGCGAGGCGCGGGTCGTCGCCGAGGAGGTGGAACGCGATCCGGTAGACCTGGCGGCCGTCGTCGGCGTCGCCGGCACGGAGCAGCGCCCGCTGGGCCTCGGCATCGGCGTTTCCCGCGGCCCGGGCGTCGTCGTCGGTGATCGCGGCGGGGTCCACGACCTCGACCGCGTCGATGGCCAGCTGGCCGGACGGGGTGATGAGCGTGCCGCCCGCCTTCACGGTGGGCCGCTTCCAGGATCGGAAGGCGACGGTCACGTCGCCGGATGCGAGGCCGGGCCAGAGGGCCTTGGGGAACAGCACGTCAGGCCTCGGATCCGTGGCGGTGGGCGGCCTCGGGCAGGACCCACCCGGCCGCGTGCTCGGCGCCGGCGCGCACGTCGGTCGCGCGGACGTGGAGGTGGGCGTCGTCGATCTCGAGCAGGCGGACGCCCTCGGGCCGGTCGTCCCCGCGCGGGGCGACGAGCACGAGCGGCAGCCCCGAGACGGCGGCATCGCGCTCGGCCTCGTCGGCGTACCAGGCCGGGTCGTTCACCTGGCGCCACTTGTCGGCGCCCATGACGACGGCGTCGTAGCGGCGGGCGATGTCGGTGATGAGGCGGGCGTCGGTGACGACGACCCCGAGCCACGGACGGGTGGCGGCCACGGACTCCAGCACCGCGACGCGGTCGGCGAGGGTGGCGGCCGCGAGGTCCTCCTTGCCGAGCGCCACCCGGCTGATGACGAGGTCGAGGCGGTCGAGCCGGCCGGCGGCGACCGCGGCCTCGGCGACGGCGAGGTGGGCCACCGTGGGCGGGTTGAACGACCCGGGGTAGCAGCCGATCACGGCGTGCGCCCTGCTGCCCGCCGCTCGGCTCGGAGCTCCTTGCGCCAGACGACCCGCAGGCCGGACCACGTGTCGTCGATCGCGCAGACCTTGTTGTCGACGAGCCCGAGCGGGAGGAACACCTCGCGCACCGTGTCCTCGGTGATGTCGGTGGCGACGCCGCTGGCCCGCTTCGGCCAGGCGATCCAGAGGCCGCCGTCGACGTCGAGGGTGCGGAGGAGGGCGTCGATGCGGGACTCGAGCTCGGCCCGTGCGGTGTGGAACGTCACGATCACGTCGGCCGTCCCGCCGGCGCGGGTGCGGACGGCGACGGCATCGGGGAGGGTCTCGTCGAGGATGGCCGCGAACCCGTCGGGGGCGCGCAGCAGGGCCACCTGGTTGCCGTCCTCGATGCCGAGCTTCTTCGCCAGCGGCGTGCCCGAGTACCCCGCGCTCATCGGCCCAGTGTGCCCGTTCCCGCGGTCGCGGGCGCGGCCGGAGGAACTTGTGAAAAGAAGCACAAGCGAGGTGGGCGCTTCCGTAGGCTGGGTGCATGGAACGGATGCGAGTGGTGATCGTGGGTGCGGGCTTCGGTGGGCTGGCGGCGGCTCGCGAGCTGTCCGGCGCGCCGGTCGACGTGACCCTCGTCGACCAGAACAACTTCCACACCTTCCAGCCGCTGCTCTACCAGGTGGCGACGTCGGGTCTGGCGAGCGCGGACGTGGCCTACCCGGTGCGCGGGATCGCAGCCCGGCAGGAGAACCTGTCGTTCCGCCAGGCGACGGTCATCGGTGCCGACCTCGACGCCCGCGTGCTGCACCTCCAGCACGCGGAGCACGAGGTCGAGGACCTGCCGTACGACCACCTCGTCGTGGCCGCGGGGGCTTCGACGAACACGTTCGGGATCCCCGGGGTCGACCACCACGGCTTCCCGCTCTACAACCTGGCCGATGCCGTGCGGCTGCGGAACCACGTGCTGGAGCGGTTCGAGGCCGCGGACGCCGAGCCGAAGCTGATCGAGGACGGGGCGCTCACGTTCGTGGTCGTCGGCGGCGGTCCGACGGGGGTCGAGGTCGCCGGCGCCCTCACCGAGCTGTTCCAGGTCGTGCTGCGCAAGGACTTCCGGACCCTCGACGTGGGCCGGGCCCGCGTCGTCCTCGTGGAGATGCTCCCGAACCTGCTCGGTCCGTTCAGCGATGTGTCGCAGGCCCACGCCCGCCAGGCGCTCGAGGAGCGCGGCGTCGACGTGCGGACCGGCGCGCAGGTGGCCCGGGTGCGGGCCAACCGGGTGACGCTCGCCGACGGCGAGGAGCTGGCCGCCCACACGCTCGTCTGGGCCGCCGGGGTGAAGGCCAACCCGATCGGGACCGCGCTGGGCCTGCAGACCGGCCGGGCCGGCCGCATCGAGGTCGGGCCCGACCTGGCCGTCGCCGACCACCCCGGGGTGTGGGCGATCGGCGACGTCGCCGCCATCACGGACCCGGCCGGCGGCCAGGGCGCACTGCTCCCGCAGCTCGCGCCGGTCGCGATCCAGTCGGGGCGCCACGTCGCCCGGCAGATCTGCTGCATCGCCGCCGGCCGTCCGGCGCCGAGGGAGCCGTTCCGCTACCGGGACAAGGGCACCATGGCGACGATCGGCCGGAGCCGCGCCGTCGCCGAGCTGCCCTTCGGCATCAAGCTCCGCGGGTTCCCGGCGTGGCTCGCCTGGCTCGGGCTGCACCTCGTGATGCTCGCCGGCTTCCGCAACCGGATCTCGGTCTTCGCGAACTGGTTCTGGAACTGGCTCACCTACGACCGCGGCCCCCGCCTCATCTTCCGCTCGCGCCCCCGCGCCGACGACTGACCAGCCCCCACCCGCCATCGGCCCCCAACCAAGCGCCGAATCGGGTCGTTCATGCCGCGCAGCGCGGCTCAGGTGACCTGATTCGCCTGGGTTGGCGTGGGCGGGTGTCGAATCGGGTCGTTCGTGCCGTGTGGTGCGGCTCAGGTGACCTGATTCGCCCGGGTTGGCGTGGGCGGGTGTGGAATCGGGTCGTTCGTGCCGTGTGGTGCGGCTCAGGTGACCTGATTCGCTTGGGTGGGGCGGGATCGTTGGGTCAGGTGGTGAGGGCTTCGAGGATCGCGGCCCAGCGGGTGAGGGCGATCAGGTGGCCTTCGCCGGGGAAGACGTGCAGGGTGGCGTCGGGCAGCGTCGACGCCCACCACTCGCCGAAGGCCGGCGGCGCGGTCGCATCACGGGAGCCGTACCAGAGGTCGACGGGACCGGTTGCGGCCGACCAGTCGACGTCGGGGGCCTCGACCTGGAGCTCGAGGTCGCGCACGAGGCCGTCGAGGCCCTGGGCGACCGAGTCGAACACCCCGGCGGCGAGGGCGGCGATGGCGCCCGGGATGGCGTCGAGCGCCGCTCGGCGGTCGGGGGTGAGCTGCTCGGCCACGTGCTCGAGCGCGAGGGGCAGGTCGCACGGGTACGGAGCCAGCATCGGTGCCGCCATCTCGGCCAGGCCCGCCGGCCCCAGCTCCGCGCCGAGCTCGGCGACCAGGTACCGGCCGCCGTCGGCGTCGTCGAGGATGCCCTCGGTCTCGTAGGCCTCGAACGGCACCAGCCCGGCGGCGACGGCCGTGCGGCGGACCCGGTCCGGGTGGCGGGCGCCGACGGCCACGGCGTAGGTGGCGCCGCCCGACCAGGCGAACGGGCGCCAGGCGTCGACGCCCAGGTGGTCGGCGAGGGCGACGGCGTCGTCGGCGAACGAGCCGACCGTGCCGTCGCGGTGCAGCGTCGACGTCCCGAAGCCGGGCCGGTCGACGGCGACGAGGCGGACCCCCGCGCCGGCGGCCACGGCGTCGTCGGGGTGGCGGGCCCGGCGGGAGTCGGGGGTGCCGTGGACGTAGAGGACCGGCACCCCGGCCGGGTCGCCGACGTCGTCGAAGCCGAGCGTGCGGCCGTCGGGCAGGGTCAGGGTCTGGTCGCTGGGCATGGGAAGCGGGATCGTACCGGTGCGACCGACCAGCCGGACCCGGCAGGATGGGACGGTGCAGCCCATCGTCACGCCGGCCGAGATGGCCCAGATCGACGCTGCGGCACCGGAGCCGGTCGACGTGCTGATCGAGCGAGCCGGCGCTGCGATCGCCCGCACCGCGGTGCAGGTGCTCGGCGGCACGTACGGGCGCCGGGTCGTGGTGGTGGCGGGGAAGGGCAACAACGGCGCCGACGGCCGGGCCGCCGCCCGCCGCCTCGCCCGGCGCGGGGTCCGGACGACCGTCGTCGACGCCGCCGACGCACCCGCCGTGCTGCCCCCGGCCGACCTGGTGATCGATGCCGCCTACGGCACCGGCTTCCGCGGGAGCTACGACGCCCCCCGGCCCGCCGACGACGAGACGCCCGTCCTCGCCGTCGACATCCCGTCGGGCGTCGACGGCCTCACCGGTCGCGCCACGGGGTCCCCTCTGCGAGCCGACCGGACCGTCACCTTCGCCGCCTACAAGCCCGGGCTGCTGCTCGCCGATGGCGTCGACCTGGCTGGCGAGGTGGAGATCGCGGACATCGGCCTGGACACGGCGGAGGCACGAGCGTGGCGGGTCACCGCGGCCGACGTCGCCGAGTGGCTCCCAGACCCCGAGCGGAACGCCCACAAGTGGAAGGCGGCGGCGTGGCTGATCGCCGGCTCGCCCGGCATGACCGGCGCGGCGAAGCTCGCCGCGTCGAGCGCGATGCGCAGCGGAGCCGGCTACCTGCGCGTGTCGACGCCGGGCGCCGGCACCGAGGTCGACGCACCGGTCGAAGCGGTCGTCACCGCGCTCGGCGGGGAGCGGTGGGCGGGCGACGTGCTCGACGCCCTCGACCGCTTCCGCGCCATCGGCACCGGCCCCGGACTGGGCACCGACGAGGCCACGGCCGACGAGGTCCGCCAGCTCGTGGCCGGGGCGCCCATCGCCACGGTCGTCGACGGCGACGGCCTCCGCGCCCTCGGCGCGGCGGCGGCCACCGTGATCCGCAGCCGGCCGGCCGGGGCGCCGCTCGCGGTGCTCACCCCGCACGACGGCGAGTTCGCCGCCCTCGACGGCGGGGCCCCCGAAGCCGACCGCTTCGCCGCGGTCCGGGGCCTGGCGAAGGCCACCGGGGCCGTCGTGCTCCTCAAGGGATCGACCACCCTCGTCGCCAGCCCCGACGGCGAGGTCCTCGCCGCCGACCAGGGCGATGCCCGCCTGGCGACCGCCGGGAGCGGCGACGTGCTCACCGGCCTCATCCTTGGCCTCCTCGCCTCCGGTCTGGCCCCGCAGCACGCCGCAGCGGCCGGCGCCTTCCTGCACGGGCGGGCCGGGGACCTAGCCTGGCGGCGCGGCTTGGTGGCCGGCGACCTGGTCGACCACCTCCCGGCCGCGTTCGCCGAAGTCGCCGGAGGCTCGATTGCCACGCTCCACGCCCGTCTCTGAGGTCATGACGACCGACGTCCTGCTGTTCGCGCCGGACGACAACGTCGGCGATGCCATGACCGCCCTCGTCGAACGGGGCATCGACGGCGCTCCGGTCGTCAACTCCGACAACGAGGTGGTGGGCATGCTCTCCACCGGCGACCTCATCGTCCAGGAGACCGAGCTCCACGTCCCGACGATCATCTCGCTCTTCGGTGCCACGCTCGAGCTGCCCAGCGCCCACAAGCACTTCGAGGACGACCTCCGCAAGACCCTCGGGGCCACCGTCGCCGACGTGATGCAGCCCAAGCCCATCACCGTCGGCCCCGACGACACCATCGAGACCGCCGCCACCAAGCTGCACGACCACAACGTGTCGCGCCTCCCCGTGGTGGGCCACCTCGGCCTGGTCGGCATCATCTCGCGGGTCGACGTGCTCCGCGAGATCATCCGCGACGACGAGGCCCCGGCGACCGACGCCTAGGACCGGAACCCGGTGCGCCCCGTCTGGGCCGAGGTCGACCTCGGCGCGATCTCGGCCAACGTGGCCGTGCTGCGGGAGCGGGCCGCGCCCGCAGCGCTGTGCGCGGTCGTGAAGGCCGACGGCTACGGCCACGGCGCCGTCCCCGTCGCCCGGGCGGCGCTCGCCGGCGGGGCCGACGTGCTGGCGGTCGCCCTGGTCGCCGAAGGGGTCGAGCTCCGCGAGGCGGGCATCGACGCGGTCGTGATGATCCTCTCGCAGGCCTCGGCCGACGAGATCGACACGCTCGTCGCCGCCGACCTCGACGCCACCGTCTACACCCCGTCCGGTGTCGAGGGCCTGGCCGAGGCCGCCCGGCGGGCCGGCCGAGACGACGTCCGCCCCGTCCGGGTCCACCTCAAGGTCGACACCGGCATGCACCGGGTCGGCGTGCAGCCCGGCGACGCCGTGGCCCTGGCCCAGATGGTCGTCGACGAGCCTGCGCTCGAGCTCTGCTCGGTGTTCACGCACTGCGCGGTGGCCGATGAGCCCACCAACCCGTTCACGGCGAAGCAGCTCACCCGCTTCGACCGGGTGCTCGCCGCCCTCGCCGACGCCGGCATCGAGGTGCCCTGCACCCACGCCGCCAACACCGCGGCCGCCATCGACCACCCCGCGGCCCGGCTCGACCTCGTCCGCTGCGGCATCGGCATCTACGGCCTCGACCCGGCTCCGGCGCTCGCCGGGCGGGTCGACCTGTCGCCCGCGATGTCGCTCCACGCACGCGTCTCGCACGTGAAGCGGGTCGCGGCGGGAGAGGGCATCTCCTACGGCCTCCGGTACCGGCCGCGGAAGGAGACGACGATCGCCACGGTGCCGCTCGGCTACGCCGACGGCCTGCCCCGCCGGCTCGGCAGCAACGGCGGCACCGTGCTCATCGGCGGCGTGCCCCGGCCGATCGCCGGATCGGTGACGATGGACCAGATCCTCGTCGACTGCGGCGACGACCCCGTCGAGGTCGGTGACCCGGTCGTGCTGTTCGGCCGGCAGGGCAGCGCCACGATCGGCGCCGAGGACTGGGCCGAGCTGGTCGGCACCATCGCCTACGAGATCGTCTGCGGGATCAGCCCCCGCGTCCCGCGCCGCTACCTGGAGGCCCCCTCGTGAAGCACCCGAAGCTCGTGACCCTCGGCGCCGTCGCCCTCGGCATCGGCGCCGCGGCCGCCGGCGCCTACAAGGCCACGCACCCCAAGGACGCCCGCGGGCCCATCTCGCCCGACCCCGGCCGGTCCCGCCGCCCGGTCCCCGATGCCCTGTTCGACCTGCCCGACGACGTGATCGAGCACGACATCCCCACCCCCGACGGCGGCACCGTGCACGCCATCGAGAAGGGCGAGGGCCGCCCGCTCGTGCTGCTCCACGGCATCACGCTGCGCGCCGACGTGTGGTCGCCGCAGTTCCACCAGCTCACCGACCGGTTCCGGGTGATCGCCGTCGACCTGCGCGGCCACGGCACGTCCCGGGCCGGCGACGCCGGCTTCGGCATCCCCCGCCTCGGGGACGACCTGGCCACCCTGCTCACCGAGCTCGACCTCCGCGACGCCGTCCTCGTCGGGCACTCGATGGGCGGGATGACGGTCATGCAGTTCTGCGGCGACCACGCCGACGTCCTCGACGAGCGGGTCGCGGGCCTCGTGTTCGTGGCGACCCGGGCCCACCAGGTGTTCCCGCCCTACCTCGACCGCGGCGCCCGCCGCCTCGCCGCCCGGGGCCAGTCGATCGTCGACCGCGGCGACGCCCTCCCGCAGCGGGCCACGGTCTCCACCCAGGCCGCCCGCCTCGCCTTCGGCGACCAGCCCTCCAAGCGGGCGGTCGAGCTCGTCGCCGAGATGGGCCGGTCGATCCCGCCCGAAGCCCTGCTCCCGTCGCTCAGCGGGCTCATCGAGCACGACGCCCGAGAGGCCCTCAAGGCCACCGCGACCCCGTCGCTCGTGATCGTGGGGACGCGGGACCTGCTCACCCCGGTGCCGTCGGCCAGCCACCTCGCGCACCTGCTGCCCGACTCCGAGCTGGTGGTGCTGCCGCGCGCCGGCCACCAGCTGATGCAGGAGCGCCCCGACGAGCTGGCCGAGCTGCTCGACGCCTTCGTGGCCCGCATCGACGGATCCGAGCCCAGCGTCGCCGCGGCCGTGGCCGACACCGACGGCCCCGTCGACCCCGACCAGGTCGAGCCCGGCCAGGTCTGACCCGCCGGCCGGTCACGGCCGGGGTCCTGAGCGTCGCCCTCGTCGTCCTTCGCCCTGGGATCGGGACCGGGTCGCTGCTCGCTCCTGCTGGACCACGCACCCCCGGCGAAGCCGGCGGCGGGCCGTCGTCGTGCGCTCCGCTTCTTGTCGTCGAACGACACCCGATACGTGTCGTTCGATGACAAGAACCGATGCCGCACCGTTCTTGTCGTCGAACAGCACCCGATACGTGTCGTTCGACGACAAGAACCGCGCGACCCTCGACCCTGGGCGGACTCCAAAGTCGGGTGACGAGGCTCGACGGTCAGGACGTTCGTGGGTCAGGCTGGCCGCTCGCTCACCGCGAGTCGGGATCCGGGGCCGAGCCCCCAGCGGGCGAAGGCGCCGGCTTCGGCCTCCACGACGGCCCGCACCTGGGGCCGAAGCCGGGTCACGCGCGCCGGTGGGAGGGTGCGGACCACCAGGACCTCCAGGTCCGTCGTGCACAGGGCGACGTCGATCGCGAAGCGCATGCCGAACGTGTGGACCGAGCTCGCCGGAGCGAGCAGCAGGGCGCCGTCGATGCCGTCGCGCCCGAGCAACCCTCGAGCTCGGGCGGAGCGGCCGGCGGCGACCTCGACGGGAGCGACGCGCCGGCCGTCGACGACCAGCGTCGCAGCGGGAGGATCGGCGTCGGTCGCCATGCCGACCCGTCTAGCGGGCCGCCGCCGCGACCCTGCCCCCTGCGGGCCCGATGCGACCCATCTGGCGCCGCCCGGCCAGGTTCGTCCCGTGCGCGCCGGTCCGTAAGATCGTGCGGTGGCCTGCACCCCCTCCCTCCCCGCGGCCCCGGTCGAGCGTGCACCCCGGGTGGCGCGGTGAGCCGGACGCCCCTGGTCGTCGTGACCACCAGCGCGGCCCACACGCAGGAGCTGGCCGCGGCCCTGGCCGCCACCTCGCTGCCGGGCGACCTCGTCCTGCTCGCCGGTGAGATGGGGGCGGGCAAGACCGCCTTCGCCCAGGGCTTCGCCCGCGGCCTCGGCATCGCCGACCAGGTCACCAGCCCCACCTTCACGATCGTGCAGGAGTACTCGGGCGGCCGCCTCAACATGCACCACCTCGACGTGTACCGCCTCGAGACCCTCCGCGAGGTCGCCGACCTCGGCCTCGGCGAGATGCTCGACGAGGACGCGGTGATGCTCGTCGAGTGGGGCGACGCCGTGCTGCCCGCTCTCCCGGACCAGTACCTGGAGCTGCGCATCACCTTCGGGGCCGACGACGACGAGCGCCGCATCGAGCTGCGCGGCGTCGGCGGCTCGTGGCCCGCCCGCTCCCGCCAGATCGCCGATGCCGTCGCCCCGTGGCGGGTCGGCCAGGAAGGACCGACGTGCTGATCCTCGGGCTCGAGAGCGCCACCGCCGAGGTGGGCTGCGCCATCGGCGGCCACGAAGGCGTCCTGGCGTCGTCGCACTCGGCGCGCGGCAAGCGCCACGCCGAGAACCTCACCCCGGCCATCGAGTTCGTGTGCCGCCAGGCCCGCGTCGAGCTGTCGGAGATCTCGTGCGTCGCGGTCGACAACGGACCCGGCCTGTTCACCGGCCTGCGCGTCGGCGTGGCGTCGGGCAAGGCCATCGCCCAGGCCCTGCGCGTCCCGATGATCTCGGTGTCGAGCCTGGACCTGCTCGCCTTCCCGCTGCGGTTCACCGACCGCCGCATCGCCACGGTCATCGACGCCCGCCGCAACGAGGTGTTCTGGGCCTTCTACCGGCAGGTCCCCGGTGGCATCCAGCGCATCAGCGAGCCGCAGGTCGGCAGCGCCGACGACCTGGCCGCCGAGCTGCAAGCCCAGCCGGGCGACACGCTCCTCGCCGGCGACGGCGCGGTCCGCTACGCCGAGGTCCTGACCCGCCGTCCCGGCATCGAGGTCGCCGGTGGCGACCACGCCTACCCGTCGGCGCGCTCGCTGGTGCAGCTCGCCCACGCCAAGGCGCTGCGGGAGGACTGGGTCCGCCCCGAGCAGATCGAGCTCCTCTACCTGCGCAAGCCCGACGCCGAGATCAACTGGTCCGTGCGGGAGGGCGCGTGAGCCCCGATCCGGCCGCGGCGCCGGAGACCAGCACGCTGACGGTGTCGCCCATGCGGCGCCGCCACCTGCCCGAGGTCCTCGCCATCGAGGCCCAGGTGTACCCCAAGCCCTGGTCGTCACGGCTGTTCGAGGAGGAGCTGGAGCGCTCCGGCCGGATCTACCTCGTGGCCCGGCTCGGCCCCACCGTCGTCGGCTACGCCGGTGTGCTGATGATCGCCGACGACGGCCACGTCGCCACGATCGCCGTCGACCCCGCCTGGCAGCGCCACGGCGTCGCCCGCTCCCTGCTGGTCGAACTGGTCCGCCAGGCCATGGTGCTCGGCGCCAACCAGCTCACGCTCGAGGTGCGGGTCTCCAACCGCGGTGCGCAGGACCTGTACCGCAGCCTCGGCTTCGCCCCCGGCGGTGCCCGCAAGGCCTACTACGCCGACAACGGCGAGGACGCCCTCGTCATGTGGGCGCACGACATCCGCAGCCACGACTACGAGACCCGGCTCCAGGGCCTCGAGTCCCGGTCGCGCTGGCCCGTGGTCCGGCAGGGGTTCGCGGAGCCCAAGGCCGACCGTCTCCACCCCGCGAGCAGCCAGGAGGCCTCGTGACCACCACCGTCCCCTCCACCATGGGCTTCCCGATCCACGCGGGCACCAAGATCCTCGGCATCGAGACGTCGTGCGACGAGACCGCGGCGGCCGTGGTCGTGGGCGGCCACACCGTCCGTAGCTCGGTCGTGTCCAGCCAGGTCGACATCCACGCCCGCTTCGGCGGCGTCGTCCCCGAGATCGCCAGCCGCGCCCACGTCGACCTGCTCACGCCGGTCATCGCCGAGGCGCTCGTCGAGGCGGGCCTCGAGGGCACCGAGCTCGACGCCGTCGCCTCCACCGTCGGCCCCGGCCTGGTGGGCGCCCTGCTCATCGGCGTCAGCACGGCCAAGGCCCTCGCCCTCGTGTGGGACGTGCCGTTCGTGGCCGTGAACCACCTCGAGGCCCACCTCTACGCCGCGCTCGTCGAGGACCCGTCGCTCGAGCTGCCGCTCGTCGTGCTGCTCGTGTCGGGCGGTCACACGATGCTCGTCTCGATGGAGGGCCACGGCCGCTACCGGCTCCTCGGCTCCACGATCGACGACGCCGCGGGCGAGGCGTTCGACAAGGTGGGCCGCTACCTCGGGCTCGGGTACCCGGGCGGTCCGGCCATCGACCGGATCTCGATGGAGGGCGACCCGCACGCCATCCCGTTCCCCCGGGCCATGTACAACGACGGGCTCGACTTCTCGTTCTCGGGTCTGAAGACCGCGGTGATCAACCACGTGCGCAAGCACCCCGACACCGCCACCGCCGACGTCGCCGCCAGCTTCCAGGAGGCCGTGGTCGACGTGCTGGTGCACAAGGCCCGCAAGGCCGCCCAGGAGATCGGGGCCAAGGGCCTGGTCCTCGGCGGCGGCGTGGCCGCCAACTCGCTGCTGCGCGAGCGGTTCCTGTCGGCCTGCGTCGAGGACGGCATCCACGGCTTCCTGCCCAGCCGGGCGATGTGCACCGACAACGCCGCGATGGTGGCGGCGGCCGCCTGGTGGCGCCTCGGCGCCGACGGCCCCAGCGCCCTCGACCACGGTGCCGACCCCAACCTGAAGCTCCCGCTGCTCACCTGATCGGGTCGGCGGCAGGCCCGGCGGGAACGAAGCAACGGAGGCGGGCGTCGTGGGAGTCGTGCGGAGCAACGTGGGGGTGCGAACGGTGGCAGCAGCAGGGGTGTGGTCGTCCTCGGGTGGCAACGCGGGGTGCGCAGGATGAAGCGCACGACATCGGTCGCCGTGGCCGCCCTGGCACTGGCCGCCGCCCTGCTGGCGGGTCTGCCGGCTCCCGTGGGCGCCGCCGAGTCGCCGGCGCTCACCTCGTCGGCGATGGCCGGCGAGACGGGTGACCCGGTGACCCTGACCCTCACGGGGTGCGAGGGCGGCCAGACCCACATCGAGATCCTCAGCCCATGGCACGAGGGCGATCCCACGTTCCCCTCGCTCCTCACGCCCACCGAGGGCCCGGCTGGGGTGTGGACGGCGGAGACCACCCTCTCCTCCAGCAGCGACATCGTCTACCAGGGCATCTGCGCGTCGGGCGCGCGGTCGCCCAAGGTGCAGGTCGACCTGGAGTGGAAGGAGATGTTCCCGGACCCGTTCTTCGAACAGGACGTGCCGCTCCGCTCGATCACCGGGACCGACTGCGACACCGGCGAGGAGCTGATCGTCTGGGTCCGGGCGGGGGAGCGCATGGTCGTGCTGCATCCGACGCCGGGGGTGCGCGGCGACTGGTCCGAGCCGCCGCCACCCGTGATCCCCGAGCCCTACGCCATCCTCGTGGCGGGCCAGTGCGGGACGGGCTCGCCGAACTACATCGGCTTCGGGTACCGGAGCGGGCCCGGGGCGGTGCTGCCGACGCGGAGCACGGGCTGGCGGATGAGCGCCGGCGACGGTCCGCCCGGGACCGCGTACACCGCCCAGTTCACCTGCGACGCCTCGGACCTGTCGGTGACCCGCACGCAGGTCGGCAGCGACGACGCCGTCGACGTCCCCGTCGGGCTCGTCGGCGGGCGCAAGGGCTTCTCCGCCGTGGCCGGCCAGACCGACGACCGCTACACGCTGCGATGCGGGCCCAAGATCGTCGACACCATCCGCTTCGACGTCGAGGCCCCGGGGCTCGCCCTCGCACCGGCGGACGACGCCGGGCCCGCCCGCCTGACGGGCACCGACTGCCCGCCCTCGACCGAGGCCGCGGTGGTGTTCGAGTCCGAGGCCGGCGAGCGGGCGACCGCCACCGCGGCCATCGACGCCTTCGGCGACTGGGTCGTGGACCTCCCCGGCGACCTGGCCGGCCGGGTGGACGTCACCGCCTCGTGCGGCGGGCTCACCTACGACGCCCTGGTGTACGACGCCGCCGCGGTGCCCGGCGCGCCGGTGTCACCGGGCGCCGCTCCGGGCACCGGGGCCGCGGCCGCACCGGCCAGCGCCGTCGCCGGGTCGCCGACCTACACCGGTTAGCACTCTCGGTCCTCGACTGCTTGCGATCGGGGAGAGGGCGCCGTAGGGTTAGCACTCGCTAGAGACGAGTGCTAACGCCCGCTGAACGGGCGGTGGCACCAACCACACGCCCAGGAGGCGACATGGCCCTGAAGCCGCTCGAAGACCGCATCATCGTCAAGCCCGGTGACGCCGAGGAGACCACGGCCTCCGGCCTGGTCATCCCCGACACCGCCAAGGAGAAGCCCCAGCAGGGCGAGGTCCTGGCCGTCGGTGAGGGTCGTTGGGACGAGGACGGCGAGAAGCGCATCCCCGTCGACGTCGCCGTGGGCGACACCGTCGTCTACAGCAAGTACGGCGGCACCGAGATCACGGTCGACGGCCAGGACGTGCTGATCCTGAACGCCCGCGACGTGCTCGCCATCGTCGAGAAGTGAGCTGAGGAACCCCCATGGCAAAGATCCTGAAGTTTGACGACGAGGCCCGCCGCGGCCTCGAGGCGGGCGTGAACAAGCTCGCCGACGCGGTCAAGGTGACCCTCGGCCCGAAGGGCCGGAACGTGGTGCTGGAGAAGAAGTTCGGCGCCCCGACCATCACCAACGACGGCGTGTCCATCGCTCGCGAGATCGAGCTCGAGGACCCCTACGAGAACATGGGCGCCCAGCTGGTGAAGGAGGTGGCCACCAAGACCAACGACGTCGCTGGTGACGGCACCACCACCGCCACCGTGCTCGCCCAGGCCCTCGTCAAGGAAGGCCTCCGCAACGTCGCCGCCGGCGCCAACCCGATGGCCCTCAAGCGGGGCATCGACAAGGCCGTCGCCGCTGCCGTCGAGTCCATCAAGGCCTCGGCCAAGGAGATCGACGACCGCAGCGAGATCGCCCAGGTCGCCACCATCTCGGCCAACAACGACAAGGCCATCGGCGAGGTCCTCGCCGACGCCATCGACAAGGTCGGCAAGGACGGCGTGGTCACCGTCGAGGAGAGCAACACCTTCGGCATCGACCTCGCCTTCACCGAGGGCATGCAGTTCGACAAGGGCTACCTCTCGCCGTACTTCGTCTCCGACCCGGAGCGCCAGGAAGCCGTTCTCGACGACCCGCTGATCCTCTTCACCGAGTCCAAGATCGGCTCCGTCCAGGACCTCGTGCCGGTGCTGGAGAAGGTCATGCAGACCGGCAAGCCGCTGCTGATCATCGCCGAGGACATCGAGGGCGAAGCCCTCGCCACCCTCGTGGTGAACAAGATCCGCGGCACCTTCAACTCGGTCGCCGTCAAGGCCCCCGGGTTCGGCGAGCGCCGCAAGGCGATGCTCGGCGACATGGCCACCCTCACCGGCGGCCAGGTCATCTCCGAGACCATCGGCCTCAAGCTGGAGAACGCCACGCTCGACCTCCTGGGCTCGGCCCGCAAGGTCGTCGTGACCAAGGACGAGACCACCATCGTCGAGGGCGGCGGCGACGCGGCTGACGTCGAGGGTCGCATCGCCCAGATCCGCCGCGAGATCGAGGAGACCGACTCCGACTGGGACCGCGAGAAGCTCCAGGAGCGCCTCGCCAAGCTGGCCGGCGGCGTCGCCGTCGTCCAGGTCGGTGCGGCCACCGAGGTGGAGCTCAAGGAGAAGAAGCACCGCATCGAGGACGCCCTCTCCGCCACCCGTG
>Ga0182736_1000362_pt1 | contig 76056 bp, 71 predicted proteins | sample eDN5th30CKraftBY_FD_128882 | JGI IMG/M metagenome (GOLD analysis project Ga0182736, IMG submission 128882) | Enriched backyard soil microbial communities from Emeryville, California, USA - eDNA 5th pass 30_C Kraft BY (version 2) (version 2) | ecosystem: Environmental > Terrestrial > Soil >... | reverse complement strand
GCGACGAGGCCGGCGACCGCCTGCAGTTCGACGGTTGAGATGAAGGTCTGGGTCACGCGCGCCAGCCCGGGAGCGGAGGCGACGGCGGCCCGGCTGACCGAGCTCGGCTATACGCCGATCGTGGCGCCTCTGCTGGCGGTGCGGCCCATCTCGGGGGCGAAGCTCGATTTCAAGGATGTGGGGGCCCTGGCCTTCACCAGCGCCAACGCGGTGGTCGCCTTCGCCGCCCGCTACGCCCTAGGCGCCCGCAGCCTGCCCGTCTTCGCCGTGGGCGACGCGACCGCGGAGGCCGTCCGCCGGGCGGGCTTCGTCGAGGTGAACTCGGCAGGGGGGGACGTCCATGCCCTGGCGGCCCTGATCATCGAACAGCGCGACAGCTTCCGCGGGACCCTGCTGCACCCCTCCGCCAAGCAACCGGCCGGCGATCTGGCGGGCGCCCTCAAGGCGGCGGGGATCGCTGCGGTCAGGACGCCCATCTACGATACGGTGGAGGCGGCGGAGCTGCCGCCGATGATCGCTGAGGCTCTGGTGCGCGGCGATCTCGACGCCGTGCTGGCCCATTCGCCCCGCGGCGCCCAGGCCCTGGCGCGGCTGATCGCCGGCTGGGAGGACGGCCTTGCCGCCTTCGTCCTGTCCGAGGCCTGCGCCGCGCCGCTTCGCCCCCTCAGCTTCCGTCACATCGCCGTTGCGGCCGCCCCGAACGAGGCGAGCCTGCTGGCGCAGTTGACCTTGGCCTCGGACGGCAGCACACAAGCTCCATGACCGTGACTGACGAGCCGACGGAACTCGCCCCCCGCGCCCGGGCGGAGGCGGCCGACCGGCCGCGCCGGCTGCTGGGTCCGGCCTTCTGGGCGCTGATCGCCTTCGGTTTCGTCTGCATCGCCATCGGCGCCGTGATCGGCGTCTACGGCGCCAAGCTGTTTCCCCCCAAGGATATCGCGCCGCTTGCCGCCGCGGCGCCGGCGGCGGCCGGGGCCGTGGCCCCGATCGAGGCCGCACCTGTCGAGCAGGCGGCGCCCACGCCGCTGCCCTCATCCGGTGAGATCGCTGTCCTTGCGGATCGGCTGACGCGGGTGGAGGCGGCGCATCGCAGTTCATTGCAGGCCGCCGCGGCGGCCCTCGCCGTATCGGCCGCCGCCGACGCGGCCGACACCTCCAGCCCGTTCGTACGGGAACTCGACGCTGTGGTCCGACTGCTGCCCGATTCGCCCGATCTGGCCGCCCTGCGGGAACTGGCCGTCACCGGCGCGCCGACCCGCAACGCCCTGATCGCCAGCTTCCCCGCCGCCGCCGACCGGGCCGCCGCCCGCGCCCGCGCCCCGGCGGACGGGGAGGGCGTCGTCGCGCGGCTGACCCACGCCCTTTCCGCCCTCGTCACCGTGCGCCGCATCGACCGCACCGACGGCAAGGGCGCCGATCCTATCCTCGCCCGCGCAGAGCGGAAGGTTACGGACGGCGATCTTTCGGCCGCCCTCAAGGATATCGCCGATCTGCCCCCCGCCGCCCGCGAGGCGATGTCGGAATGGCGCAGCGGGGCGGAGCGCCGCGCCGCCATCGACCGCCGCATCGCCAACGTGCGGGCCGCGGCCCTGCGCGGCCTCGTGGACGCCGGGCGGCTGGGGACGGCGGGATGATCCGGGTCGCCCTCGCCGTCCTGATCCTGGCGCTGCTGGCGGCGGCCACCTTCATCCTGGCGGGCGAGCCGGGCCGGGCCAGCATCGAATGGCTGGGCTGGCGGACCGAATCCACCGCCGCTGTCGCTCTGGTGCTGACGGCCTTCGCGGCCCTGGTGCTGGCGATGCTGTGGCGCGGCCTGATCTGGCTGGCCACCGCCCCCGCCCGCGCTGCCCGCGCCCGCGCCGAAGCCCGTCGCCGGCAAGGGCTGGAGGCGCTGACCCGCGGCTTCCTCGCGGCCGCGGCAGGCGAAGGCTCTGAAGCGCGCCGGCTCGCCCTCAAGGCCGCCGAGTTGGCCGACGAGACGCCGTCGCTGGTGCGGGTGCTGGCCGCCGCCGCGGCCGAAGCGGGAGGTGACGAACAGGGCGCCCAGGCCGCCTACAGCGCCATGCTCGGCTTTCCGGAAATGCGGCTCGCCGGCCATCGCGGGCTGATGCTGCTGGCCGAACGGCGCGGCGACGCCGAGGAGGCCCTGAGCCACGCCGAACAGGCCTACAATCTCGCCAAGACCGCCCGCTGGGCGTGGCGCGCGCTGTTCGACGCCCGGCTCGCCAAGGCCGACTGGTCCGGCGCCCTCGCCCTCGCCCAGGGGGCGCAGGACCGCAAGATCGTGCCCCCGATTATGGCCGAGCGCGCGCGGGCGGCCCTGCTCGCCGCCCAGGCGGCGACCCTGGAGGCCGAGGGCGACGCCCGTCGTCAGGCCGAAGCGCTCAACCTCGCGCAGGAGGCGGCCAAGCTGCGCCCGGCCTTCGCCCCGGGGGTGGTGATGGCGGCTCGGCTGCTGGCGCAGGATGGCAAGGTTCCCCGCGCCTCCGCCGTCATCGAACAGGCCTGGAAGGCCGAGCCGCATCCCGCGCTCGGCCTCGCCTACCGTGATCTGCGTACCGACGAGACCCCCCTCGACCGGGCCCGCCGGCTGCAGAATCTCGCCGACCTCAACCCCGACCACCGGGAGAGCCGTTTCCTGATGGTCGAGCAGGCCCTGCTGATCGGCGACGCGGCGACGGCGCGGGCGCGGACTGCGCGGCTGGCCCTGGAGGCCCCGACGCAGCGGCTGTGCGCCCTGATGGCCCGGGTGGCGCGGGCGGCCGGCGACCTCGACGAAGCCCGCAGCTGGGTGGCGCGGGCCACCGGCGCCCCGCAGGAGCCGGACTGGTCGGACCTGGATCCCGAGGGCCGCGCCTTCGCCTACACCGCCGACGACTGGGCAAGACTGGTGTCGAGCTATGCCGAGACCGGGGAGCTGATCCACCCGCGGCACGAGCGCCGGGAGCGGGTGATGAGCGACCTGCCGGACCTGCCGCTGGCCTATCAGACCTCGGCGCCCTTCCTGGCGGCCGCCAGCGCGGCCTTCGGCCCGCCCCAGCCCGACGACCCGGGTCCCTACGGCGATCCCTATCCGCATATCGAGCGGCCTGCGACAGGAGGGAACGTCGCCCCGCTTGGCAAGCCGGGACGACGCAGCTAAAGAGAGGCCCCTTCCAGGGCCGCTTTAGCTCAGCTGGTAGAGCACATCATTCGTAATGATGGGGTCAGGTGTTCGAGTCACCTAAGCGGCACCATTTCTCCTTCTGAAAGCATGCATACGCCTTGGCGGCTCTGCGCGGGCGCGGCCGGTGGCTGGGGGCATCCCGGTTTCGGTTGATCCTCGTGCTTGGGCAGGGGATGGCAAGTCGATTGCGTTCAGAAGGCCCGGGCGATTCTATATCGTGAAGAATAGATCATCAGAACGCAGAGTAATGTCTGTCTTGAAGACGTCGCACGGCTGACAAATAGCTGTCGAATACCAGATGTTAAGAACCCCCGAAGCGGCGCCGTGACGCCGGAGGGGATCAGGCGATGAAGCAATCTTTGATGGCGGGCGCCGCGTGCGGCGTCCTGTCGCTGGCCGTGATGTCGGCGGGGTCCACCGCCTTCGCGCAAACTGGTGTGGCCGCTCTGGCTGACGGCGCGGGCGCGGCTGTCGAAGAGGTGGTCATCTTCGGTCGCGGAGCGCCGCGCCAGGTGCAGACGGTTTCCGGCGCGGAACTGCAGCTCGAAACCCCTGGCTCAAGCCCGCTGAAGCTGATCGAAAAACTGCCGAACGTGAACCTGCAGACCGCCGACCCCTTCGGCGCCTACGAGTGGGCGGCCCGCGTCAGCATCCGCAGCTTCAACCAGAGCCAGCTCGGTTTCACCCTCGACGACGTGCCGCTGGGGGACATGACCTACGGCAACCACAACGGCCTGCACATTTCCCGCGCCATCGCCTCGGAGAATGTCGGCGCGGTGGAGCTGGCCCAGGGCGCCGGCGCCCTGGAGACCGCGTCCACCACCAACCTCGGCGGGGCGCTGAAGTTCGTGTCGCGCGATCCCTCGGGGCGCTTCGGCGGCCTGGCCGCGGGCGCCTATGGCAGCAGCGACACCCTGCGCGGCTTCATCCGGCTGGAGAGCGGCGAGCTTCCCGGCGGCCTGCGCGGCTACGTCAGCTATTCCAACAACAAGGCCGACAAGTGGAAGGGCGCGGGCGAGCAGAAGCAGCAGCAGATCAACGTCAAGGCGGTGCAGCCCATCGGCGCCGGCTCCCTGACCGCCTGGGTGAACTGGTCCAAGCGTCGCGAGAACGACTACCAGGACCTCTCGCTGGCGATGATCGACCGGCTTGGCTACGACTGGGACAACATCTCGAACGACTGGCCGCTGATCGTGCGCATCGCCGAGATCGCCAACAATCGCGGCGAGACGGGGGTGACCCCGCGCAACCCACAACTCGGCACGGTCTATCCCGCCCCGATCCAGACCGCGGACGACGCCTACGCCAACGCCGCCGGCCTGCGCGACGACGTGATCGGCGCCTTCACCTTCAAGACGCCCGTGGGCGATCACATCGACCTGAAGGCCACCGTCTATCATCACCAGGACCAGGGGCAGGGCCTGTGGGGCACCCCCTATGTCGCCTCTCCCAACTACGGGGTGGCCGGCGCCGCCAGCAATGACGCGCCGATATCGATCCGCACTACCGAGTACGACCTGATGCGCTACGGCTTCATCGGCGGGGCGACCATCAAGGTGGCCGGCCACGCGATCAATGGCGGCGTCTGGTACGAGGACAACGACTTCACCCAGGCCCGCCGCTACTACGGCCTCGGCCGGGCGACGCCGGGGCGGAGCTTCCTGGAGATGCAGAAGGGGTCCTTCCGCACCGATTGGGAATACGCCTTCAAGACCACCACTTGGCAGTTCCACGTTCAGGACACCTGGACCGTGAACGAGGCCCTGACCGTCAACTTCGGCTTCAAGTCGCTCTCGGTGGAGAACGAGGCGCGCACTGTGCTGGGCGCCAACAAGACCGGGGTGATCAAGGCCGAGAAGAACTTCCTGCCCCAGGCGGGGGCGGTCTGGGCCCTCAACGACGACAGCCAGCTCTTCGTCTCCTATGCGCGCAACATGCGGGCCTTCTCCAGTTCGGCCACCTCCGGCCCGTTCTCGGGCACGCAGGCGGGCTTCCTGGCTATCAAGGACAAGCTGAAGCCGGAGATCGCCGACAACTTCGAGGCCGGCTGGCGCTATCGCAGCCCCACGGTGCAGGGGGTGATCGCCGCCTACCACGTGAAGTTCAAGAACCGCCTGTTCGCCGTACCGGTGGGGGCAGGCATCGTCGGCAATCCGTCGGCCCTGTCCAACGTCAGCGGGGTGACCGCCAACGGGATCGAGGCGGCGATCAACTGGAAGTTCGCGGACCACTGGTCGCTGTTCGGCTCCTACGCCTTCAACAGCTCGAAGTTCGACGAGGACACCCTGGACGGCGACGGCCGGGTGGTGGGCCGCACCGACGGCAAGACCACGCCGGACACCCCCAAGCACCTGATCAAGGCCGACCTCGGCTACGACAACGGCGGCTTCTTCGCCAAGGCGTCCTTGTCCCTCCTGTCGAAGCGGTTCTTTACCTACGAGAACGACCAGAGCGTCCCGTCCCAGACCCTGGTGGATCTCGCCGCAGGCTACCGCTTTTCAGGCTCGGCCCTGCTGGAGGGGCTGGAGCTGCAGCTGAACGTCTCCAACCTGTTCGACAAGAAATACATCTCCACCATCAACTCCAACGGTTTCCCCATTCGCGGGGACAGCCAAACCCTGCTCGTGGGTTCGCCCCGGCAAGTGTTCGTCACCCTGCGCAAGAGCTTCTGACCTTCGGGGGCGCGGCTCCAATCGCGGCCGCGCCCCCGCCTTTTTTGCAAGGCTCGCCATGAAACCTGGATACTTCACCCGACGCGGCGCCCTGGGGGCCGGCGTCGGCCTCGCGGCGGCGGCCGGCGCCTCGGCGGCGCCCGTTGTGGACGCTCCGCACCCGGCCCTCGCAAAATCCTTGACCCGCATCGCCTTCGGCTCCTGCGCGGAGCAGTCGAAGGACCAGCCGATCTGGGACGCGGTGGTGGCGGCCAAGCCCGATCTCTTCCTGTTCCTCGGCGACAACATCTATGCCGACACCCGCGACATGGCGGTGGTGAAGGCCAAATACGCCCAGCTCGCCGCCAAGCCCGGGTACCAGCGGCTGCGGGCCAGCACGCCGGTCTGCGCCATCTGGGACGATCACGACTTCGGCGAGGACGACGCTGGCGGCGACTATCCGATGAAGGCCGAGACCCGCGCCATCTTCTGCGACTTCTGGGGCGAATCGGCGTCGAGCCCGCGCCGCAGCCGAGACGGCATCTACGCGTCTTACATCTTCGGACCCGCGGGCCGGCGGGTGCAGGTGATCATGCCGGACCTGCGCTGGAACCGCAGCAAGCTCGAAAAGCTCGAGCTGAACGGCGCCGACTACAGGGCGTGGGCCAAGTCGAGGTACGACGCGGGCCAGCCCGTGCCGGGGCCCTACGCCCGCAACCCCGATCTGAAGGCCTGCATGCTGGGGGAGCCGCAGTGGGCCTGGCTGGAAGCCCAGCTGCGCCAGCCCGCGGACCTGCGCATCCTTGCGTCCAGCCTGCAGGTGCTGGCCGATTTCGCCGGCTGGGAGGGCTGGGTCAACTTCGCCCACGATCAGGCCCGGTTGTTCGACGCCATCCGCAAGGCCAAGGCCAACCGGCTGATCTGCATCAGCGGCGACACCCATTATGGCGAGGTGTCGATGCTCGACGCCAACACCCCCTATCCCATCTGGGACATCACTTCGTCCGGCCTGACCGAGGTGTGGCCGGTGACCCCGCCCAACGCCCTGCGCCAGGGCGAGGTCTGGCGCGACCGCAACTTCGGCCTGCTGGAGATCGACTGGTCGCATCCCGCGCCGGTGGTGAAGGCGCAGGTGCGCGACGAGACAGGCCAGGTACGCCTGTCACAATCCATCGATACGGCGACCCTGGTGGTGCGATGACCTTTCCCAAACGCCTCGTCCTGGCCCTTTATGCGGCGACCTTGCTGACCGGCCCCGCCGTGGCGGCCGGCGCCAAGGCCCCTCTGCTGATCGCCCACCGCGGCGCCTCGGCCGACCGGCCTGAACACACGGCCTCGGCCTACATCCTCGCCATCGCGCAGGGGGCGGACTTCATCGAGCCCGATCTGGTGGTCACCAAGGACGGCGTTCTGATCGACCGCCACGAGAACGAGATCAGCGAGACGACGGACATCGCCGGCCATCCCGAGTTCGCCTCGCGCAAGACCACCAAGACCGTCGACGGCCACGCCCTGACCGGCTGGTTTACCGAGGACTTCACCCTCGCGGAGTTGAAGACCCTACGCGCCCGCGAACGCCTGCCGCAGTTACGCCGGGCCAACACCGCCTATGACGGCAAGGACCAGCTTCTAACCTTCCAGGAGGTGATCGCCCTGGCCAAGCGCGAGGGGAAAACGCGGGGCCGCGTGGTCGGCGTCTACGCCGAACTGAAGCACCCGACCTATTTCGCCTCCATCGGCCTGCCCATGGCCGAACGGTTCGTGAAGACGGCCAAGGCGGAGGGACTTTCCAGCCACGATGCGCCGCTGTTCCTGCAGGCCTTCGAGGTCGATATCCTGAAGCAGGTCCGCAAGCTGTCGAAGGTCCGCACCGTGCTGCTGATGGACGAGCCCGGGGCGCCGGCCGATTTCGTCGCGGCGGGCTCCAAGCGCGCCTTCGCCGACCTGGCCACGCCTGCGGGCCTGAAAGAGGTCGCGACCTACGCCGATGGGATCGGCCCGGCCAAGGCGATGATCGTGCCCCGCGATGCGGCCGGCCGTTCCCTGGCGCCGACCCGGCTGGTGGCCGACGCCCATGCGGCAGGCCTTGTGGTGCATCCCTGGACCTTCCGCCCGGAGAATGCCTTCCTGCCCCTGGAGCTGCGCCAGGGCGCGGCTCCGGAGGTGCGCGGCGACATGGCCGCCGAGATCCGCCAGTTCATCGCCCTCGGCGTGGATGGGCTGTTCACCGACGCCCCCGGGATGGCGAGACCCGTGATCGACGCCAAGAAATAGGTGGCGGCGGCCCTCAGAAGCCGACGGCGGCCTGCACGGTCTCCAACGCGCCGGCCGCCGTCAGTACCTCGTCGATGGCGCGCAGCAGCGCCTCGGGCTTGAACGGCTTGCCGACCACCGCGTCGAACCCGGCGGCGCTGTAGACCGCCACATCGTCCCGGCCCGCGTTCGCCGTCAGGGCGATGATCGGCGTCGCCGCATAGGGGCGACCGCAGGTGCGGATCAGGTGGAGGGCTTCCAGCCCGTCCATCACCGGCATCTTGATGTCCATCAGCACCACGTCGAACGGTCCGGCCGCCATCAGATCGACGGCTTCGCGGCCGTTCACCGCCGAGCTAACTTGGGCGTCGATGGTGGCCAGCAGGGTCTTGGCGACGAAGCGGTTGGTGGCGTTGTCGTCGGCCACGAGGATGCGCAGGGCGGACGGCGGCGGGGTGAAGGTCTCCACTGTCGAAGCCGCCGCCGCCGGGGCCGCGCTCTCCGGAACGGCGACGTCGAAGCCGAAGGTGGAGCCCAGGCCCGGCGTGCTGAGCGCGAAAATGGCGCCGCCCATCGCTTCGATCACCTGCTTGCACACGGCGAGGCCGAGGCCGGCGCCGCCCTTGGCGCGCCCGGCCTCGGTCTGGGCGAAGGGTTGGAACAGGCTGGCCAGCGCTTCCGCGTCGATGCCGGTCCCGGTGTCGTGGACTTCCGCATGGATGGCGACCCGCCCGTCCCGCCGTTCGGCGTGCAGCCGCACCCTCACTTCGCCGCGGGGCGTGAACTTGAGGGCGTTGGAGACGAAATTGTTGAGGACCTGCTTCAGCCGCATGCCGTCGGCCAGCATCCAGGCGTCGTCCCCGGTCGCCTCGACCCGAATGGCGAGGCCGGCTTCGGCGGCGCGTGGCGCCCACAGGTGCTCCAGGTCGGCCGCGATGGCTGTCAAGTGGACCTTCCCCGGCTCCAGGGACAGCTTGCCCGCCTCCGCGCGCGAGATGTCGAGGGCGTCGTTGAGAAGCCGCAGCAGCATGTCCCCCGATTGCACGATGGCTCCGACAAGCGGCGCCATCGGCGTTCCGTCCAGCTTGCGCTGGAGGATGTCGGCGATGGTCAGGACGCCGTTCAGCGGCGTGCGGATCTCATGGCTCATCACCGCCAGCAGATCGGTCTTGGCCCGCAGCGCCTGCTCCAAGGCTCCGAGGTGAGCCAGATTGCTGGCGTGGGCGCTGCGCATCAAGCCAAGGGGCGTGCCGACCCCGAGGTATCGGCCGTTCTCCGTCACCACGAAGCCATGCAGCAGTTGCGACGCCCGGTCCGCCAGCGCCGAGCCCATGAAGTCCGTCGCGGCGGTGTCGGCCTCCACCACGATGGGACGCTGCTCCAGCATCGTGCCGATGGGGCGGCCGGAATAGAGCGAATGCCCATAGCGCCGGCCGAATTTGACCAGGAACTGATTGCGTTCGATCAGCCCGATCGGCCGGTTTTGCTCGTCAACGACGGCAATGGCCAGCACATCGTCGTTTGAATTAAATCTGTCATAAAGTTCTCCGCCAAGTGTATTGATGTGGGCGGGATCAATATTTTCGCATATTTGACGAATGAGCATTCTACACCTCGGCGTAAGTGAGGAATGAATTTCTCGTCTTAATGCCCATTTAAAGTCAGATGTCGGATCATTGAGCTTGCGGGGGCGCCGGCGCGAGGCGAGATGACTGAGATCGCTCTGGCGTAGACGCAGTCTGTCGCGGTCTCCTGCGGACGCAGGCCGGAACGCCCTCCGGCGGGGTCATGCGTGAAATTTCCGCGACGCCGCGACGGCCGCCTTGACACCTGTCGGTCAGGGGATCATCTCGCCGACGGTCGCCCCAGGATCGGGGCGTCTCATCGGAAACTCGCGCCAATGCCAAGCGACAGTCACAGTCGATCTAACGCGCCGCCCAGGACGGTCGCGCAGGCCTGAGTTTCCACGACTCACCTGCGGGCGGTCCACGGCGGCCGACCAGGAGGTGAGCAATGGTTTTCCTTTCCGGAAGCCGGTCAGGTGCACAGCCGATCGCGCGCCTTGCGCGCGGGGCTGCGCCGTCATGGGCGGATGTGGTCGTCGTCCTGCTGCTCGCCGGCACGGCGGTGCTGATCGCGCGGGGCGCAGGCGAGATGAGCGCGTCGCTGGCCCAACTTGCCGTGACGCCCGTGACCTTGGATCCGGCGCGCCTTCCTGAATACGCCCTGCTCACCACCTTGCGGATGTTCGCTGCGCTCGCCGCGTCGCTCTTGTTCACCTTCACCGTCGCGACCCTGGCAGCCAAGAGCCGCAAGGCCGAACTGCTGATCGTACCGGCTCTGGACATCCTGCAGTCCGTGCCGGTGCTGGGCTTCCTGACCTTCACGGTCACCTTCTTCATGGGCTTGTTCCCGGGACGGCAGATCGGCGTCGAATGCGCGGCCATCTTCGCCATCTTCACCAGCCAGGCCTGGAACATGGCCTTCAGCTTCTACCAGTCCCTGCGCACTATCCCGAGCGACCTAGATGAGGTGAGCCGTCAGTTCGGCTTCTCCCCCTGGCGGCGGTTCATCCGGCTGGAACTGCCGTTCGCCATGCCGGGCCTGGTCTGGAACGTGATGATGTCGATGTCGGGGGGGTGGTTCTTCGTCGTCGCCTCCGAAGCCATCACCGTGGGCAAGACCACCATCGCCCTGCCCGGGATCGGCTCCTGGCTGTCGCTGGCCATCGCGCGGCAGGACATGCGGGCTGTGGCGGTGGGGGTAGGGGCCATGGCGGTGGTGATCCTGCTTTACGACCAGCTGGTGTTCCGGCCGATCGTGGCCTGGGCCGACAAGTTCCGCTTCGAGCAGACGGCGTCCCAGGATCGCCCGGGCTCCTGGGTCTACGATCTGGTCCGTCGCACCCGATGGCTAAGGTTGGCGGCGGCGCCGCTGTCCTGGCCAGGCCGCCTGCTGTCCGCCATCGACTGGCCGGCCGCCACGCTGGCGCCGCTCCGGCTGGGCCCAAAGGCCGCGCGTACGTTCGACGCCCTGTGGATCGGCCTGGTGACCGCTGCGGTCGCCACGGCTGTGTGGTTGCTGTGGAGCTTCATCAGTCGCAGCCTGACCTGGGGCGATGCGGCGACGGCGTTCGAACTGGGGTTCGCCACCCTCGCGCGAGTGGTGGTGCTGATCGCGCTGGCCAGCTTGATCTGGGTGCCGATCGGGGTCTGGATCGGCCTGCGCCCGGCCTGGGCCGAGCGGCTGCAGCCCGTCGCCCAGTTCCTGGCGGCCTTCCCGGCCAATGTGCTGTTTCCCTTCATGGTCGTGGCGATCGTCAGCCTGCGGCTCGATCCGAACATCTGGCTGTCGCCGCTGATGGTCCTGGGCACCCAGTGGTACATCCTGTTCAATGTGATCGCAGGCGCCAGCGCCCTTCCCAGCGACCTGAAGGAAGCCGCCCGCGTCTTCGGCATACGCGGCTGGCAATGGTGGCGTCAGGTGGGGCTGCCGGGGATATTTCCCTATTATGTGACGGGCGCGCTGACCGCCTCCGGCGGCTCCTGGAACGCCAGCATTGTCGCCGAGGCGGTCACCTGGGGCGACATGCGGCTAGAGGCGGCGGGCCTGGGATCGTTTATCGCCAACGCTACGGCGGCGGGCGATCATGCCCGTGTTGCCCTCGGCGTCGCCGTCATGTCCATCTTCGTCGTCACCTTCAACCGCGTGCTCTGGCGGCCGATGTACCGCTTCGCCGAGCGTCGCCTGCGTCTCGACTAGGGGAGGTCCAAATGACCGCCATCGACGATCGCCACCTCGTGGACGTGAAGAAGATCCGCCATCTCTACGGCAAGGCCGGGGGCGGCGGGCAGCTCGTGCTCGATGACGTCGACCTGACTCTGTTCGACAACGAGATCGTGGGCCTGTTGGGTCGTTCCGGTTCGGGCAAGTCGACCCTGCTGCGGTCCATCGCCGGCCTGATCGAGCCGACCGCTGGCGAGATCGAGTTCCCGCGCCCCGACGGCGCCCCGCCGACCCGCGTCAGCATGGTGTTCCAGAGCTTCGCCCTGTTTCCCTGGCTGACCGTGCAGCAGAATGTCGAGGTTGGGCTGGAAGCCAAGCGCGTCCCGGCGGAGGAGCGCCGCCGCCGGGCCCTCGCCGCCATCGACCTGATCGGCCTCGACGGCTTCGAGAACGCCTATCCGAAGGAGCTTTCGGGCGGCATGCGCCAGCGGGTGGGCCTCGCCCGCGCCCTGGTGGTCGATCCCAACATCCTGCTCATGGACGAGCCGTTCTCGGCCCTCGATGTGCTGACCGCCGAGACGCTGCGGACCGATCTGCTGGACCTGTGGTGCGAAGGCCGCATGGGCATCCAGTCCATTCTCATGGTGACACACAACATCGAGGAGGCGGTGCTGATGTGTGACCGCATCCTGGTGTTCTCATCCAATCCGGGCCGGATCGTCGCCGAGATCAAGGTGGACCTACCCCAGCCCCGCCACCGGCAGAACCCCGCCTTCCGCCGGCTGGTGGACCAGATCTACGCCCGCATGACCCTGCGGGGCTCCGCAGACGACCGGCGGGGGGATGGCCTGTTTCCCGGTATGGGGATTGGAATGGTGCTGCCGCGGGTCTCCACCAACACCCTCGCCGGCCTGATGGAAACGGTCAGCACGGCGCCCTTCAACGGTCAGGCTTCCCTGCCCGATCTGGCGGAGGCGCTGCACTATGAGGCTGACGAGCTGTTTCCCGTCGCCGAGACCCTTCAGCTTCTGCGTTTCGCGGAGATCGAGGGGGGCGACCTCCGCCTCACCGCGGAGGCGCGCCGCTACGCCGAGGCCGATGTGGATGCGCGCAAACGCCTCTTCGCCCAGCATCTGATCGCCTATGTGCCGCTCGCCAGCCACATCCGACGTGTCGTGGACGAGCGGGCGTCCCATCAGGCGCCGGGGCGCCGTTTCCGCGACGAGTTGGAGGATCTGATGCCCTCGGAAGAGGCGGATCAGACCCTGAAGACGGTCATCAACTGGGCCCGTTACGCCGAAGCCTTCGCCTACGACGAGGGGGCGGACCTCTTCACCCTCGACGATCCGAGCTGACCCGGGGGATCCAATGCGTCTCACCCACCGCATCTTCGGAGCGGCCCTCGCCGCGTGGCCCCTTGCAGGCGCGTCCCCGGTGATGGCGGCCGGCGGGGCGCATGTGATCGACGACGCCGCCGTCGAGACGTCCGGCGTCTGCCATCTGGAAAACTGGGCGACCCGATACGGGCCGGATCATGGTTTGCTCAACCTTTCGCCAGCCTGCACGCCCGCTGCCTGGCCGAACATGGAGATCGGCGCCGGGCTGCAGCACAGTTGGTCTGGGCGCGCGGAGGACACCACCCTAGGCCCCACACTCAAGCTCGCCTTACGGCCGGTGGAGGCGGGCCTTGGCCTTGGGGTGGTCGGGGGCGGAAGCTGGAGCTTGAGGTCGGGCCGCCTGGAGGCCGCCAGCGTGATCGTGCCGATGACCCTCAAGCTCAACGACCGCATCAGGGTCAATTTCGACGCCGGTTGGAGTTACAGCCGAGCCGGCGTCGAGCGTAGCGCCCTGTTCTACGGCGGCCAGATCGAGATTGGCTTGCTCCATGACCTGACCTTAATGGCCGAGGCGTTCCAGCGGGGCGATAGCCGCGCTGGCGGCCAGGTCGGGCTGCGTTGGAACCCGGGCGGCGGGCGCTTTGATCTCGATCTCCTGGCGGGCCGGCGGGTGGACAACGAGAGCTCTCGGGCGGTCACTTTGGGCCTGACGATCCGCCATTGAGCCCGCTGGAGCGGCGCCCTTTTCCTAACCGTCGCCGGGTGCGCCGCGCGTGCTTGCACTTCGCGGGGGATCGGGCGACGAAGACGCTTCCTGCAGCAACCGTTGTAAGCGCATGGCCAGCCCGACCGAAGATCTCGCGCGCTATCTCTGGACCGCCTATGTGGCTGAACTGGCGGCCATCACCGATGCGGCGCTGCCGGGGTGGGACGCACTCGACGACTTCACCCGCCAGACCTGGATCAAGCTGGCCGGGCTCTCCATGACCTTCTGGACCGATGGCCCGGCGACGAATTAGCCGAAGGCCTCGAAGGTTGGCAGCAGCCGGCCGAACAGGATCACCAGGAACCAGGACGCCAGCGACAGATAGGCCGTGGCGCGCAGCAGGGTGCGCTGTCGGCCGGGGCTGAACTTGACGATCGGCGTCTTGGCGGTGAGCACGGCGAACCACAGGGCGTTAAGGCCAGCGATCAGCACGAAGGCCATCTTCAGTTTGAACACCGGGTTGGGCCAGTACATGTAGGGGTCGCTGGTGAACAGGGTGACGCCGCTGATCAGGTTCAGGGCGAAGCCGGCGATGGCCACGGGAATCAGCTTCTCCACCGTCCGATGGTCCGCCTGACGGATGAAGCCGAGCAGCCGCAGGTCGATGATCAGCAGCGCGCCGGCCATGATCGACAGGCCGATGAAGTGGATCGCTTCGCTGACGCTGAACAGCCAGGGGATCTCGCGCACGGCGTCGCCGAGGGGGTTGTGCTCCAGCGCGTGCAGGATCCTGGAGGTGAGATCGGCCTCAGCCATCGATCGAGATCCTCGGCTCGAGGGTGTAGCCGATGTAGCGGCCCGCCACGATGGCGCCGATCCACACGAGGGCGGTGAGCACCGCCAGCGCCTTGGTGGAGATGGGGAACTGGGCCGTGTCGTCGTTGGCGGCCACCGCGGCGTGGGCGGTGCGCCCCAGGAACCACATGGACAGGCCGCCGAACAGGATCAGGCCGATCTTGAGCTGGAAGGCTAGGTTGAAGGGCAGGGTGTTGGCCCGGGTTGCGAACAGCACTACCCCGGAGGCGGCGTTGAGGGCGAAGCCGGTCCAGCCGAGCTTGGTCAGGTTCTTGAACGCGGTCAGCGGCAGGGCCTTGGGATAGCCCAGCACCCTGAGGTCGAACATCAGGACGAGGCCGACCACAATGGCCATGCCCACGGCGTGGACGCACAGCAGGATCGGGTGCGCGTAGGCGTCCTCGAGGATGAATTGGCTGAGAGGGTTGTCCTCCAGCCATGAGAGAAACGGCATACGTAAGTCGCCCCGCAACGAAGGCGGCGCGCACCGTCACAGGCCGCGCCGCCAAACACATCGCTAGAAAATCAGGTCCGCAGGATCACCGCGGATTGTCGTGGAAGGCTTCCGGGTCCTTGGACAAGGGGTCGACCATCTGGGCGATGCTCTGCTCCACGCAGGGCGCCGGCTCGGGCAGTTCGTCCTTGGACAGGACCATCTTGCGCGGGCGGAGCCGCCAGGGCTCGGCCAGCATCTTCGGATCCTCGACCACGGCCGAATACTCGATCTCGTTGCCGACGCGACGCAGCCGCTCGGTCACCTTCATGTCCGGACTGTGGATCGAGCCGCCGTCGGTCAGCCAGGTCGAATCCACGAACTTGACCGATTCGATCACCAGGGTGTCGCCGTCCCAGCGGCCGACGGAGTCGCCGAAAAAGCTCTCCTCCGCGTCGGGATTGTGCTTGCCGCCCTTCGTCGGGATGGCCCGCCAGAAGGCGCCGGAGATGTCGTCATAGAGGAAGACGATCTGGCCGGGGACCTGCACGATCTTGTCCGGGGCGCCGATGCGCGGGAGGCCGGGGTTGGCGCATTTTAGGATCGGGTCCTCCAGCACCTGCCGGTCGTTCAGGTCTTTCACCCGCGCCAGATGCTCCGGCCGATACTTGGGCCGGTCCGGACCTGGGCGCGGGGCCGCGGCGGCAGGCGCCGGGCGGGGATTGCTGGCGGGGGTGACGCAGCCGGCGATGCAGATCGAGCCGTCCTCGCTCTTCACAGGATTGAGGAAGCCGACGCCGCCGCCGTTGTCCCACACTCCGTTGAAGTCCGGTTCGCCGCTGGCCAGCCGCGGGACATTGTTCTGGGCCGCCAGGGTCTGCGAAGCGCTAGCCAGCAGCAGGGCTGCGCCTGCGCCCAGCAGGGCTGCCTTCAGGGCTGATGTCATCGGCGTTCCTCCTCTTATCGTTCTTATGGGCTCAGCGGTCGCCGCGGAGCTGCAGCAGGCGCCCGTCGCTGAACTTCACCTGCCGGGCGAAGCCGTGGTGCGCGTCCTTGCGGCCTGGGAAGATGATCACTTCCACCGGCTTGCCGCCGCCCTCCAGCATGGCCTTGGTGATGCCGGCCTTGCGGGCGAACGCCACCGGCACGGTCTCCAGCAGGTACTTGTCCGTGGCGCCGGTCGCGCCCTTGACGTCCAGAACGAAGTAGATGTGCGGGTTGATCCAGTCCACCTTCGACACGACGCCCTGCAGGGTCACCTGCTTGTCGACATCGAACTGCTGGGTCAGGCCGTGATGAGCCTCCGCCGCCGACGCCGCAGCCAGTAGGGAGATGGCCACGGCGGCGTGGGCCAGGCGTTTCTTCGACATTTTCTTCTTCTCGATCTGACGTGGGCCGGCTGTTGTTGCGGCCTCTATAAGCGGTGACGTTAGCATCGCCAATTCCCGCCGCAAGCCCGGGGCAGGGCGCCCGCGCGCCGTCGCCCTTCGGCTCCAACTCGCCTCATGATTGACTAAAGCCCCCCCTCGGCTAGGGTTTCCAACCCGCAGCTAAGGAGGACGGCCGTGGCTCACAAGTTCGAAATCTACAAGGACAAGGCCGGCGAGTTCCGCGTCCGGTTCAAGTACAATTCCGAGATCATGTTCTCCACGGAGGGGTACGCCTCCAAGTCGTCGGCCAAGGCCGCTATCGAGTCGATCAAGAAGAACGGCCCTGAAGCGCCGACCGACGACACCACGACGGACTAATCAAAGGCTGCCTCGCAACCGTAGCTTCGCCTGGAACGGCAGGCGCCGCCCGTCATATGGCGGGCGGCGTATCCGTGCGCCTTTTCGCGCGGCTAACGCACGAGCAGCGTCGCCAACGTCGCAACCAGCCATAGCGGCACGGCCCTAGGCGCCTTATGGATCGGGGAAATCAAGGGGAGCAGGGGCATGGCGGCTGACGACGGCGTGGTGATCGGCTTCTCGGATCACTTCGAAACGCTGCGGCTGAATCGCGCCAACCGCCACGGGCTGGTCGCCGGCGCCACCGGCACCGGCAAGACCGTCACGCTGCAGGTCCTGGCCCAGGGCTTCTCCGACGCCGGGGTTCCTGTGTTCGCCGCAGACGTGAAAGGCGACCTTTCGGGCATCGCCTGCGCCGGCCAGCCCAACGAGAAGATGCTCGCCCGCGCCCAGGGCATGGGCCTGGAGCTGCACCCCGCGGCCGCCCCCACCATCTTCTGGGACCTGTTCGGCGAGCAGGGCCATCCGATCCGCGCCACCGTCTCGGAAATGGGCGCCCTGCTGCTGTCCCGCATGCTCGAACTGAACGACGTGCAGGAAGGCGTGCTCACCGTCACCTTCCGGGCGGCGGACGAGGACGGGCTGCTGCTGCTGGACATGAAGGATCTGCAGGCGGCCCTGCGCTATGTCAGCGAGAACGCGGCCGAGATCGGCGCCCGCTACGGCAATGTCTCCCCGGCCACCGTCGCCACCATCCAGCGCAAGCTGCTGGTGCTGGACAGCCAGGGCGGCGCCAAGCTGTTCGGCGAACCGGCGCTGCAACTGACGGACCTGATGCGCACCGATGGTTCGGGCAAGGGCTATATCAACCTGCTCGCCGCCGACCGGCTGATCGCCTCGCCCCGTCTCTACGCCACCTTCCTGCTGTGGCTCATGTCGGAAATGTTCGAGGAACTGCCCGAGGTGGGCGATCCTGAGAAGCCCCGCCTGGTCTTCTTCTTCGATGAAGCCCACCTGCTGTTCCGCGACGCCCCCAAGTCGTTGCTGGAAAAGGTCGAGCAGGTGGTGCGCCTGATCCGCTCCAAGGGGGTCGGCGTCTATTTCGTCACCCAGAACCCGGCCGACATCCCGGAGACGGTGCTGGGCCAGCTTGGCAATCGCGTCCAGCACGCCCTGCGCGCCTACACCCCGGTGGAGCAGCGGGGCCTGCGGGCCGCCGCCGCGTCCTTCCGCCCCAATCCGACCTTCGACACCGCTGAAGCCATCCAGGCGCTGGGGGTGGGGGAAGCCTTGGTCTCGGTGCTGGACGAGAAGGGCGCGCCGACCATGGTGCAGAAGACCCTGGTCCGTCCGCCCTGCTCGCGGATCGGCCCCATCTCCCCGGATGAGCGCCTCGCCACCCAGGCGCGGAGCCCGCTGAAGGGCGTCTACGATCAGATCAAGGACCGCCAGTCCGCTTTCGAGATGCTGCAGGCCCGCGCCGCCGCGGCCCAGGAAGCCGCCGCCGCGCCGGCGCGGCCGGCCCCGGGTGAACGGGCGCCGGCGGTGGAAGGGCGGCGACCCGCCGTCCGTGCGTCCCAGACCCAGTCCATGGCGGAAGCCTTCGCCAAATCCCTCCTGCGCACCGTCGGCAGCCAGGTCGGGCGGGAGATCATGCGCGGCGTGCTGGGCAGCCTGCGCCGACGCTAAAAGCGCTCGTCGACCTGGGGGCGGCTGAATTTTGGCTGCAGAGCCCCCATATCTGCGCGGAACTGCCGCCACCGGACTCGCAAGGAGCGCCATGAACGTCTCGTCCCGCACCCGTAAAGTCGGAACCGCTCTCGCGGTGATCCTGGCCTTCAGCCTTGGCGCGGTGGAGCATGCTGACGCCCGTCGCGGCGGCGGCTTCGGCAGCCGCGGCATGCGCACCTATCAGGCGCCGCGCGCCACCCAGACCGCACCGCAACAGGCGGCGCCGATCCAGCGGTCAATGACGCCTCAGGGCGAGACGGCGCGGCCTGCGGCCGGCCCGGCGGCGGCCCAGCGTCCCGGCGCGACCCCGCAACAGCCGCAGCGGGGCGGCTTCCTGCAGCGTTGGGGCGGCCCGATCCTGGGCGGCCTGATGGTCGGCGGTCTCCTCGGCATGCTGATGGGCCATGGCTTCGGCGGAGCCGCCGGGATGCTGGCCATGCTGGTTCAGGTCGGCGCCATCGCGCTTCTGATCGGCGCGGTGATGTGGTTCCTGCGTCGCCGCAGCCAGCCGGCCCTCGCCGGCGGGCCGGCCGCAGCGCCGTTCCGCGCTAACTTCGAGCGCGCCGAAGCGCCGCCCAGCTATCAGCCGCCGCCGTACACGCCCTCTGCCGCGCCCGCGTCTTCGTTCGGCGCCGGCGAGGAGATCGAGCTTTCGGATGGCGATTTCGACGCGTTCGAGCGGCTGCTCACCGACATCCAGGGGGCGTTCGGCAAGGAGGACTATGCCGGCCTCCGCGAACTCACCACCCCCGAGGTGATGTCCTATCTGGCCGAGGAACTCAGCGCCAATGCGGTCGCCGGGCGGCGCAACGACGTCACCGAGGTCAAGCTGCTGCAGGGGGACCTGTCGGAGGCCTGGCGCGAGGAGGGCAAGGACTACGCCACCGTCGCCATGCGCTATTCCAGCATCGACGTGATGCGCGACCGCGCCACCGGACGAGTGCTCGAGGGGGACGAACGCACCCCCACCGAGGCCACCGAAATCTGGACCTTCGTGCGCGACCGGCAGGGGCCGTGGGGGCCGAGCTGGCGCCTTTCCGCCATCCAGGACGTCACGCTGCATTAGGACGCCGCTGCCGGGCGTCGGCGGCGGTTTTGCGGCTGCGAAGAAAAGCCGGCTAAAATTCGCCGCAACATGCTATTAACCCGTTCCCGTGAGAGGGCGCTATGCCGCCCTCCCGCTCCGGTAGCCGGCGTCGGCGCAGCGACTTTCACAGGCAATGCAGGTTTCTTCGCAACGGATCGGCGCGTGGGGCTGGAGGCTGAGCGTCGTCGCGCTCGCCGCCTCGCTTGTCACCATCGTCCATTCGGCGGCGCGCTCTACCCCGCCAGGGCGCGTCGATCCCCCGAGCGCCCTCGCAAAGGCCGCCGGGGATTTCTCCGACCGCTCGCTCAAGTCGCTGATTGCGGGCATGGATCCTGCGACCGCCGCCATCGCCGCGCGCTACGATCCGGCTATCGCCCGCACCGCTGACCCTCACCTGCCGGGTTGGCCCACCTACGATCTGACCTACACGCCCCTGTTCGACTTCTCCGCCCTGCAGGCGGACGACGCGCGGCGTATCAACCAGCTGCTGCCGGCGACCAGCGTTCCGATCACGCCGGCCCAACCTTTCGTGCTGCAGGCCAAGAATGGCGCCGAACGCGAGCGGGCGGTGCGCTGCCTCGCCAACGCCATCTATTACGAAGCGGCCCTGGAGTCCGCCGACGGCCAGCGCGCGGTGGCCCAGGTGGTGCTGAACCGGGTGCGCGATCCCAACTTCCCGAAGTCGGTCTGCGGCGTGGTGTATGAAGGATGGGAGCGACCGACCGGCTGCCAGTTCTCGTTCACCTGCAACAACGCCCTGCTGAGCGGCCCGATCGCGGCTCTCTATGACCGCACCCGCAAGATCGCCGAAGAGGCCCTGAAGGGCGCGGTGATGGCCCAGGTCGGCACCGCCACCCACTATCACGCCGACTATGTCGCTCCCTATTGGGGGCCGACCCTGACCAAGATCACCCAGATCGGCGCGCATATCTTCTACCGCTGGCCGGGCTCGGCCGGCGATGTCGGCGCCTTTGTCGGCCGCTATCAGGGCGGTGAGCTGAATCTGTCGGAAGCGGTCCTGACGGGCCGGGCGCCGCGCGCCACCCCGATCCCTGGCGCCGAGATCGGCCCGCCCGCGGCTCAGCTTCTGCTGGCCAGCGCCCAGACACAGCCCGCAGACACCGGCCCGCAACTGCCCGGTCGTCGCCGCAAGGCCACGCCGGAAGAGATCGCACGCATCAACGCCCTGCTGCAGGACGCCTATCCGTTGCAGACCTCCACCGCGCTCCCGGCCGGGCATTCGGCGCCCCCACCGGTCCCTGTGGCCTCGGCCGCCTCGGCGCCCGCGGGCGGCTAAGTCGCCGGCGCCTCTTCGCCCATCGGGGAATTTGCTCTAAGCCTTTGCGCCCATGAGCGAGCGCAGCGCCAGTTTCGGTTTTAAGGACGTCCCCATCGGCGAGAAGCCGCGCCTTGTGCGCGGCGTGTTCGACAGCGTGGCCAGTCGCTACGACCTGATGAACGACCTGATGAGCGTGGGCGTGCACCGGGTCTGGAAGGACGCCGTCGCCGCGCGCCTCAATCCGCAGCCGGGGGAGCGTATCCTCGACGTCGCCGGCGGCACGGGCGACCTCGCCCGGCGATTCGCCAAACTGGCGCGGGCGGCCCAGAAGCGCCGCGGCGGCCCGGCGGCCGAGGTGATGGTGATCGACTACAACGCCGAGATGATCCAGGCGGGCCGCCAGCGCGAATCGTCCGCGGACGAGCCCGAGATCACCTGGAGCGTCGGCGACGCCACCCGCCTGCCGGTCCGAACCGGCAGCGCCGACGCCTATGTCATCGCCTTCGGCATCCGCAACGTGGCTGACATCGACGTGGCTCTTGCCGAAGCCCGCCGCGTGTTGCGGCCGGGCGGGCGGTTCCTGTGCCTGGAGTTCTCCACGCCGACGGCCGCCCCGATGCGGGCGGCCTATGACGCCTTCTCGTTCAACGTCATCCCCGCCATCGGCGAGAAGGTGGCTGGCGACCGCGCCTCGTACCAGTATCTGGTGGAGAGCATCCGCCGTTTCCCCGAACAGTCGCGGTTCGCCGAAATGATCTCGGCCGCTGGCTTCTCCAAGGTGGGCTGGACCAATTTCACTGGCGGCGTCGCGGCCCTGCACCACGGCTGGGCGCTTTAGCCCCGTGGGGTCCTATACGCGCCTGATGGTGGCGGGGCTGGTGCTCGCCCGCCATGACGCCCTCGCCCCCCGCGAGTTCGCCCACCTCCTGCCGCCGCCCGCCCGCTTCGCTGCCGGTGTGGTCCGCGTTCTGGCCGGCGGCGCCGGGCGCAAGGGGCGGCCGGGCGAGCGCCTCGCCGAGGCGTTCGAGAAGCTCGGCCCCGTCGCCATCAAGCTCGGCCAGCTCCTCTCGACGCGCGCGGACATCTTCGGGTCGGAGTTCGCCGAGGATCTCAGCCGGCTGAAGGATCGTCTCCCGCCCTTCCCCAAGGCCGAGGCTATCGCCACGGTGGAGTCCAGCCTGGGCCGCCCCCTCGGCGCCCTGTTCACCGATTTCGACACCGCCATCGCCGCGGCCTCCATCGCCCAGGCCCATCCGGCGCGGCTGATCGATGGGCGCAAGGTGGCGGTGAAGGTGCTGCGGCCGGGAGTGGAGGGCCGCGTGGCTGCGGATGTGGGGGCCATGACCCTGGGCGCCCGCCTAGCGGAACGGTTCGCCGCGCCGCTGCGTCGGCTGGAGCCCGTCGCCTTCGTCGCCGCGGTGGCCCGCGCCCTGGAGTTGGAGCTGGATCTGCGCCTGGAGGCGTCCGCCGCCAGCGAGCTCGGCGAGATCATGGCGGGGGACGGCTACATGTCCGCCCCCAAGGTGGTCTGGGACGGGGTGGGCAAGCGGGTGCTGACCCTGGAGTGGGTGCAGGGCGAGCCCCTGTCGGCCGCCGCCACCCTCGATCTGCCGGGGCTCGATCGCCCCACCCTCGCCAACAACCTGATCCGCGCCTTCCTGGCCCAGGCCCTGGATCACGGGGTCTTCCACGCCGACCTGCACGAGGGGAATCTGTTCGTCTCCGCCCCGGCGCAGATCGCCGCGGTGGATTTCGGCATCGTCGGCCGCCTTGGCCCTGGCGAACGGCGCTTCCTGGCCGAGATCCTGTGGGGCTTCCTGCAGCGGGACTACCGCCGCATCGCCGAGGTCCACCTCGACGCCGGCTACGTCCCCGCTCGCCACGGGGTCGACGCCTTCGCCCAGGCCCTCCGCGCGGTGGGGGAGCCGATCTTCGGCCGCCCGGCACGGGAGGTGTCGATGGGCCGACTGCTGGGCCAGCTGTTCGAGATCACCGGCCTGTTCGACATGCATCTGCGCCCCGAACTGGTGCTGCTGCAGAAGACCATGGCCTCGGTGGAGGGCGTCGCCCGGCGCATCGATCCGGATCACGACATCTGGGAGGCGGCCCGCCCGGTGGTGGAGCGCTGGATCGCCCGCGAATTGTCGCCCATCGGCCGGGCGCAGCGGCTGATGGATCGCGGGGTCAAGGCGCTCGAAGGGCTGGCGCGTCTCGCCGAGACCGCAGGCGCCCCTTCGACTGTGGTCGTCGCCCCGCCCGCCCGCAACGGCGCCGGTTGGCTTGCGGTGGTGCTCGCCCTCGTCGCCGTCGGGCTCGGCGGCGCCGCCCTATGGGTCGCCCTCGGCTAGACGCCCGGAACGTCGATTGATTGAGGCGGGCCGGACGACTATATGCAGCGCAATATGACCGGCTCCGGGCCGGTCTCTGGAGCCGCCATGTTCCTCACGATGATGAAGGCGAAGCTGCACCGGGCGACGGTGACGCAGGCCGACCTTGATTACGAAGGGTCCATCGCCATCGATCGCGATCTGCTGGACGTGTCCGGAATCCTGCCGCACGAGCAGGTGGACGTGCTGAACATCACCACCGGCGCCCGCTTCACTACCTACGCCATCGAGGCGCCCCGAGGTTCGCGCACCATCGGCGTCAACGGCGCCGCCGCGCGGCTGGTGCAGAAGGGCGACAAGGTGATCGTCGTCACCTATTGCCAGCTCGACGCCGCCGAGGCGCGCAACTATGCGCCCACCGTGGTGTTGCTCGACGACGCCAACGTGGTCAAACGCGCGGCGTGAACGCGCCGTCCAATCTCCATCAGGTCCTGCACCGCGCCGTCTGGAAGCTGAATCTCCAGGACGCGCTGTTTCGTCTGCGCGAGTTGCGCATGGCCCTGGATGCCCCCCGTCCGCCGGAGACCCCTGACGGCAAGCCCATCCCGCCCGCCCTGCTGCGGGTGCAGGTGATCGGCTCCGGCGATCCGAAGGAGTTCTTGGACGCCGGACAGCGGACCATCGAGGAGTTCGACCGGATGCTGGCGGCCAACGGCGGCGGTTTCGCCACCGCCGACGCCATCCTGGATCTCGGCTGCGGCTGCGGCCGGCTCGCCCGCTGGGTGACGCCCGCCCCGGGGGGCCGGCTGAGCGGGTCGGACATCAACCGCGGCCTTGTCGCCTGGTGCGCGCGCAATCTCGAGGGCGATTTCAAGGTCAATCCCCTGCACGGGCGGCTGCCGTTGGACGACGGCGCGTTCGACCTCGTCTACGCCTGCTCTGTGGTCACCCATCTGCGGGAGCCGACCGCCGCCGCCTGGTTCGCCGAGGTCGCGCGGGTGCTGCGGCCCGGCGGCCGGGCGCTGGTCACCTTCCACGATCCGGTCCACCCCAACGCCGCCCCCGTGGCGGACGCCCTGGCGCGGGACGGCTACGCCGTGCGGTTCGACAGCCTGGAAGGCGCCAACCACCTTGCGGCCTTCAGCACCCTGGAACGCCTGCAGGCCCTCGCCGGCGACAGCCTGACGCTGAAGGCCTCGACGCCCAGCGCCGAGACCGTTTGTGGCCAGGCCATCACCGTGTTCGAGAAGGTTTAGCGGGTCATCTCATAGACCCCCGAGACGTCGATCCGCACCCGCAGTTCGCCGCCCTGGATCGCGGTGTCGGCTGCGAAGCCTTCCGACGCCATCTTCATCATCGCCATCGGCCGCGGAGGCTGCGGGACATAGCCGCCCGACTCCGACAGGTTCACCAGTCGCGAGACCTTGTAGCCGGTCGCCGTGGAATAGAGGGCGGCCTTGGCGGTCAGGGCCTTGACCGCCGTCTGGCGGGCGGCGTCCTCGGCGGCCTGGGGATTGGCGAGGCCGAAGCCAATGCCGTTTATCTCGTTGGCGCCCGCGGCGACCACGCCGTCCACCACGGCCCCCAGGCGGGACAGGTCACGCACGGTGATGGTGACGAGGTTGGAGGCCTGATAGCCGGTCAGCCGGCGGGGCTTGTTCTGCTCATAGACGTACTGGGCCTCGAGATTGAGGTTGGACGTCTGGATGTCCTTATCCGCGATTCCTTGCGCCTTCAGCGACTGGATCGTGCTGTTCATCTTGGTGCGGTTGAGCCGCATCGCCTCGCCGGCCGTCGCGGCCGGCACGGTCACGCCCAGGGTGATGGTGGCGATATCCGGCGCCACCCGCGTCTCTCCGTAGGCCGACAGGTTCAAGGTGGTCGCCTGGAACACGGCGCGCTCATTCAGGTCCTGCGCGCCGGCGGGAACGGCGGCGAAGGCCAGGGCGGCGGACGCCAGCAGGGCGGCGGGAAGGCGGGTCATCGGTTTGGCTCCAAAATCAGATCGTGAGGATAGAGCAGGTGAACGGCTGAACCACCGCTGAACATTGGCGTCGGCATCCGGTCATGCTACCGCGAACATCCCTCCAGGGGCCCGTAGCTCAATGGTTAGAGCCGGCCGCTCATAACGGTCTGGTTGCAGGTTCGAGTCCTGCCGGGCCTACCACCCCCTTTGGCGAGAACCCGGGGATGGGTCGGGCGTTCCCTCCGCAAGGCGTTCGAGCGCCAAGAGGAGAAGCGCCATGAAACTGATCCTGTTCGCAGTGGCCGTAGTGGTCCTGGGCGTGGGCGATCTCGCCCATGCGACGGACACCTCCAAGCCTGTCGCCAAGTCCGCCGCGTCGGCGTCCAAAGCCAAGCCGATCTCGAAGCATGGCGTTGCGCTCGACGCGTCCACCGCCAAGGCGCCGCATCGCTACCCGGCGTCCGCCCGCAAACTGCCCGATCCCAAACCGTTGAAGAGCAACTCGAGCTCCAACGCCGGCACAGTCCACAAGGACGCGCCGCTGGATCAGATCGCGGGGGCAGGCGGCTGATCGGCCTCTAGTCAAGCGGCCGGTCTTGGGGGAGGGTGCGCGCCCTTCCTCATAAGGTCCGTGTAGAGACACATGACGGGTTCACGCAGCGCGCACGCCTCCCTGGCTTTCCTGTTCCTGGCCGGGGCGATGTCCGCCTTCCCGTCCGTGACCACCGACATCTACCTCCCCGCCTTGCCGGAGCTGACCCAGGCGCTTGGCGGGACCACCGCCCAGGGCCAGCAGACCCTGGCCATGTATTTCCTGGGGCTGGGGGTGGGGCAGCTCTTCTACGGACCATGGTCGGATCGGGCGGGGCGCCGTCCGACCATGCTGATCGGCGCGGCGGTCTATCTCCTCGCCAGTTTCGGTTGCGCGGTGGCGACCTCCATGGAGGCGATGGTCTTCCTGCGGTTCATGCAGGGGGTGGGCGCCTGTTCCGGCGTGGTCATCTCCGCCGCCATCGTGCGCGACAAGTTCGAGCAGCAGGAGGCGGCGGGCATCTTCTCCATGCTGCTGCTCGCGCGGGGGATGGGACCCATTGTGGCGCCCCTGATCGGGGGGCTGATCGTCACCTTCTCGGGCTGGCGCACCATCTTCTGGGCGCTGGCCCTATTCGGCGCCTCCCTCGGCGCCTGGGTCTTCTTCGGCCTGAAGGAGACCCGCACCCAGGCGGTGGCCGACCGGGCGCGGGCGGAATCGCCGCTGAAGGCCTATGCGGCGGCGCTGAAGAACCCCCGCATCCTCGGCTACATGCTGACCAACGGGCTGAACTTCGCCTGCATGTTCGCTTGGATCGCCGCCGCGCCCTACATGCTGATCGGCGTCTATAAGATTCCCGCCCTCTATTTCGGCTGGATCTTTGGCATCAACGCGGCGGGCTTCATGGCCGTGTCGCAGATCAACCGGCGCCTGCTGCGGCGTTACCGGGCCGATCGGATCATGAGCTTTGGGGCGATCGGCTGCGGCGTGGCGGCGACGGCGCTGCTGATCAGCGCCCTCACCGGCGCCGGAGGGGTGCTCGGGGTCTTCATTCCCCTGTTCTTGGTGGTGTCGTCCCTCGGCGTGGTTTCGACCAACGCCATGGCCGGCGGTCTGTCGGTCGATCCATCCCGGGCCGGATCCGTCTCGGCCCTGTTCGGCATCTGCCAATATGCGCTGGGCGGCCTCGCCACCGTGGCGGGGGCCTTCATCTCGCATCAGACCGTGCCGGCGATGTCGGGCGTGATCTTCGTCTGCGCCATGGGGGCCATGGTGTTTCCCATCTGGCTGCTGATTTCGCGCCGACGGGGTGTCGCAGCGGCCTGATCCGGCCACCCACCTTATGAAAATGTCTCATAGGCTTGGACGAGAACCGGGTTTGTGGCCCGATGGCGGGATAAGCTAAGGCACAGGCAGCGGTCGGTGGCGCGACCGTTGGTTGGGTCGATATTCGATCAAGTGGACAAAGGTCTGGGGGGGGGACTATCGGATGCGCCTTGGGACGGCGGCGCCCGTACTCGGTCTATTGGCATGGGTCGGCGCCGTATCCAGCGGCGCGGCCCAGGACGTCGACTCGTCCGCCTCCCTGACGCCGCCGGACGTGACCGAGCAGGCCAGCGGCGTGACGGTCTATCCCGCCAGCTTCTTCGACCCGTTCCTGCCCAACAACGCCAACGACATGATCGGCAAGACCCCCGGCTTCACCTTCAGCAAGGGGGAGGACGTGCGGGGCTTCGCCGGGGCGGCGGGCAATGTGCTGATCGACGGGGTGCGTCCCACGTCCAAGTCGGTGTCCCTCGACACGGTGCTGCAGCGGATCCCGACCACCAGCGTCGACCGGATCGAGGTGATCCGTGGCGGGGCGCCGGGGATCGACATGCAGGGCCAGCCGGTGGTGGCCAATGTGATCCGCAAGGGCGGGTCCGAATCCAACACCGCCGCGCAAATCCTGTTCAAGCCGTATCAGGACGGCCAGGTGGGGGTGATCCCCCGCCTTGAGCACAGCTTCCGCAACGGCCCGCTGTCCTTCGAAGGCCAGATCGGCGGGCGGCGCGACAAGTTTCCCGATTCGGGCGTCGGCCGGGTGACCCGGGTGGGTCCGGGGATCGCCGAGTCAGGCCGGTTCGCCACCGATGTGCAGCAGTATCAGGTCCAGGCCAACGGCGCCTTCGAGTACCGGGTCGGCGGCGGCGACCTCGCCCACCTCAACGCCTCGGCGGAGCGTCAGGACACGGTCCGCGACGAGATGAGCCAGCCCATCTCCAGCCTGACCGGCCTCGCCTTCAACGAGATGTTCCGCAGCAAGCTGCGCAACGACAAGGCCGAGATCGGCGCCGACTACCGCCACGTGTTCAACGGCAGGCTGAGCGGCCAGGTGATCGGCCTGCAGACCTTCAAGAAGGATAGCCTGCGTTCGGCCACCTGGGGACGGCAGACGCCGGTAGCCGCAACCGAGAACGCCGACACCCGCGAGAGCATCGGCCGGATGGTGCTGACCTATGCCGCCTCCACCCGTCTGCGGTTCGAGGGCGGCGCCGAGGGGGCGCTGAACAGCCTCGACTCCCGCTCCAGCCTCGCCGTCGGCGGTGCGGCCGTCGCCATCCCCTCGGCCAACGTCAAGGTGGACGAGACCCGCGGAGAGGTGTTCGGCACCGTCAACCTCGCCCCCACCGGCAATCTGTCGTTGGAGCTCGGCACGCGGGTCGAGGCTTCGACCATCGAGCAGTCCGGCGGCGCCAACCAGAGCAAGAACTTCACCTTCGTGAAGCCCCGCGCCATCGCGGCCTACAGCCTGGGCGCGACTCAGCTCAGGTTCCGGATCGAACGGACGGTCGGCCAGCTCAACTTCAAGGACTTCGCCGCGTCGTCGTCGTTGGAGGCGGGCACGGTCAACGCCGGCAACCCGGATCTGGCGCCCGAGCGGGCCTGGGTGTTCGAGACGGCGCTGGAGCGGCGCTTCTGGGGTAACGGCAATGTGGTGCTGACCTTCACCCATTCCGAGTTGGAAGAGGTGGCCGACCTCATCCCCGTGCGCGGCTTCGACGCCCCGGGCAACATCGGCGACGGCCGCAAGGACGAGCTGCGGCTCGCCCTGACCCTGCCGTTGGACAAGCTCGGGATCTCCAACGGCCTCGTGCGGTTCAACGGGGTCTGGAAATGGTCGCAGGTGACGGACCCGGTGACCGGCCGCACCCGGCGCATCTCCGGCCAGCGGCCGTTCGATACCGACATCTATATCGGCAAGCAGTTCCCGTCGCTGAAGTCGACCCTCGCGGCGGAGGCCTTCCTTGGCTACTACGAGACCTACTATCGGATCAGCGAGATCCGCACGAACCGCGAGCAGCCCCTGTGGAAGATCTACTGGGACTGGGCCCCCCGCCCTGACCTCGTCTTCCGCTTCCAGGTGGAGAACTTCACCGCCAAGGATCGCAGGCGCTACCGCACCCTGTTCAACGGCCCGCGGTCGGCCGAGCAGGTGCAGGTCAAGGAAGAGCGCTACGGTTCGCTGAAGCCCTTCCTGATGATACGGACGCGCAAGACCTTCTGAGCTTGCGTCACCAGGCGTCGAGCAGGAGCTGCAGCACCTCTTCGGTGGAGGCGGGGCGCGGATTGGCTTTGGCCGCCGGGCGGACGGCGGTCTTCTCCGCCATTTCGGGCAGCACGTCTTTGCGCACGTCGTAGTCGCGCAGCCGCATGGGACAGCCGAGCTTGCCGAGTTCATCGCACTTGGCGACGGCGTCGTCGGTTCCCATCGCGTCCGCGAGCCGGGCGATCTCGGCGGCGGCGGCGCCTCGGTTAAAACGCAGGGCGTGCGGCAGGCAGACTGCGTTCATCGGCCCATGGGGCAGGCCAAGGCCGCCGCCCAAGGCCTGGGCCATGGCGTGGCCGAGACCCATGCCGGCGCGCAGGGCAGCACCCCCATGCATGGCGCCTTCCAGCAGGCCGCGCCGGGCGTCGAGGTCGCGGCCGTCCCTCAGCACTTCGGGCAGCCATCTGGCGATCAGGGCGGCGCCCTTCAGAGCGTGCTCGTCCGTCTCTTCGGTGCGGCCGGGGGCGTAGAGGGCCTCAGCGCAGTGGGCGAGGGCGTTCATCGCCGCGCCGCAGGTGTCGAAGGCGGAAAGGTCCAGGGTCAGGTGCTCGTCGTAGACGATCCCCACGGTCTTGGCGCCTGCCCCGGCGGATTTGGTCCCGGCGGCCACGTCGCGCACGCCGAAGAAATGGGTCCACTCCGCCCCCGAATAGGTGGTGGGGATGGAGACGATGGGCAGGCCGGTCTCCTTGGACACCGCCTTGGCGGTGTCGATGGCGCTGCCGCCGCCAAGGGCCACCAGCCCGTCCGCAGTCCCGAGGGCGTCGATGGCGGCGCGCACGCCGGTGATCTCCGCGTGCGGCAGGGCGCCGTAGAAGGCGTGATCCACCGGCAGATGCAGGGCGTTCCAGCGGGCGGTGCTGATCAGCATCGGCCGGGCGATCCCAAGTTCCTTCAGAACGTCCGGCAGCGCAGCCAGGCCCCATCGCACAATCATTGGTCGCTTCCTCTGTCTCGTCGGCTATCGCGCCGCGCTTTGGGGGGGTTATGATCCCATCCCGCGCTCTTTCGGGCCAACGATAAGCATAGGTAGAGGGAATGGCTAAGGGACGTATTCTGACCACCCATGTCGGCAGCCTGCCGCGCCCGCAGGCGGTGGTCGATCAAGTGTTCGCCGAGGACAATGGCGAGCATGTCGACCGCGAGGAATTCGATCGGGTGATCGCCGAAGGCGTCGCCGAGGTGGTGAAGAAGCAGGCCGACGCGGGCGTCGATTTCGTCAGCGATGGCGAGATGAGCAAGATCGGCTACGCCACCTACATCCGCCATCGCCTGAGCGGCTTCGAGCTGGGCGACGTGCCGCGGGCGACCCCGGCCGATCTCGACGCCTATCCCAACTATCGCGACCGTCAGGCCAAGTCCGGCACCGCGCCCAAGTACAAGCGCCCGATCTGCCGCGGCCCCATCGCCTACGAGAACTTCGGCCCGATCGAGACCGACCTCGCCCACATGAAGGCGGCGCTGGGAAACGTGAAGGTGGAAGGCGGCTTCATGAACGCCCCCTCCCCCGGCGTCATCGCTCTGTTCCAGCCGAACGAGTACTACAAGACCCGCGAGGAGTACCTCCACGCCGTCGGCGAGGCGATGAAGACCGAGTACGAGGCCATCGTCGCCGCCGGCCTCTACCTGCAGATCGACGCCCCCGACCTCGCGATGGGGCGGCACATCATGTACCGCAACGAGCCGGACGAGGCCTTCGTCAAGGCTGTCGACATCCATGTCGAGGCGATGAACAACGCCCTGCGCGACATCCCCGCCGACCGGGTGCGGCTGCACCTGTGCTGGGGCAACTACGAGGGGCCGCACCACTGCGACATCGACCTGGAGAAGATCATCAAGGGCTTCCTCAGGGCCAAGCCGTCCACCCTGTTGTTCGAGGCGGCCAACCCGCGGCATGAGCACGAGTGGTCGGTCTGGCGCGACGCCAAGATCCCCGACGACAAGATCCTGGTCCCCGGCGTGATCAGCTCCACCTCCAACTATATCGAGCATCCGCGGCTGGTGGCCGAACGGCTCGGCCGGTTCGTCGACTTCATGGGCGTGGACCGGGTGATCGCCGGTTCCGACTGCGGCTTCGGCACCTGGGCCGGCCTCGGCCTGATCGACCCGGACATCGGCTGGGCCAAGCTGCGGTCCCTGGCCGAAGGCGCCGCCATCGCCACGGAGAAGGCCAAGGCTTTCGCCTAGGACGAGGACGCTTTCGGCGCCGCGGCCTCCGGCGGCGGCGAGATGCGCAGCGCCGTGATCTGATTGCGCTGCCGGCGCAGCACCTGGAACCGGTGGCCGTAGAAGATGAAGGTCTGGCCCGGGTCCGGAATGGCCTGGGCCTCGTGGATCACCAACCCGGCGACGGTCACCCACTCGTCGTCGGGCAACTCCCAGTCCATGGCCCGGTTGAGGTCGCGGATCGCCACCGTTCCGTCTACATGGACGCTGCCGTCCGGCTGGCGGCGCAGGCCCTCCACCACGAAGTCGTGCTCGTCCTCGATCTCGCCGACGATCTCCTCGAGGATATCCTCCAGGGTGACGAGCCCCATCAGGGCCCCATATTCGTCCACCGTCAGGGCGAAGTGGGAGCGTCGCTTCAGGAAGGCGTGAAGCTGGTCCTTGAGGTTGGTGGTGTCGGGGATGAACCAGGGCTCCCTCGCCACCTTCAGCAGATCCAGGCTCTCGATCTTGCCTCCTACCGCGGCGATGGCGCGGGCGAGATCGCGTGAATGCAGGACGCCGACGATGTTCTCCGGCTCCCCCTGGTACATGGGCAGGCGCGTGAAGGGCGCTTCCAGCGCCTGGGCCACCAGGTCGCGCGGGGGCAGGCCAGCGTCGAGCAGCAGGATGTTCTTGCGGTGGACCATCACCTGCGACACGTCCATCTCGGCGAGGTCGAGCACACCCCCCAGCATCCGCCGGTCGCGGCTCTCCACCAGCCCTTCGTCGTGGTGATATTCGATGGCGCCGCGGATCTCCGCCTGGGCGAAGGCGGCGTCGGCCGCGGCCCGCAGGTCGAGGCCGAAGGGGCGCAGGGTCTTGGTGATCACCCACTGGATGGCGGCGATCACCGGCCCACACAGCTTGACCACCACCAGGGTCGGGGCGGCCAGGGCGCGCGCCACGTCGTCGGGGCGGCTGATCGCCAGGGTCTTGGGCAGCACCTCGGCATAGACCAGCACCAGCACCGTCATGCCCGCGGTGGCGATGGCCACCCCCAGGGCGCCGGGGATGGAGCGGGTCAGGAACTCGGTGGCCAGGGCCGAGGCCAGGATGTTGATCAGGTTGTTACCTAGCAGCAGCGAGCCCAGCATCAGGTTCTGCTTGCCGATCAGCCGGTTCACGCGCCCGGCCGCCTTGTCGCCCTCCCGCTCCAGTTGATGCATGCGCGCCCGGCTCGCCCCGGTCAGGGAGGTCTCGGCCGCCGAGAAGAAGGCCGAGATGGAGAGCAGCAGGAGGATGATCAGCGCGACGGCGCCCAGGGTGGCGGCCATGATGTTATCCTAGGGGAGAGCCCCTTCGTTCAGCAGGAAGCTGCGCACGGACGCGGGGTCCACATCCTTGGCCGTAAAGGCCTGCCCGATGCCGCGGGTCAGGATGAAGGTAAGCCGTCCGCCTTCGGCCTTCTTGTCCTGGCCCATGTGCGAGAGCAACGCGTCGGCCGGGAAGGCGCCGCCCTGCACCGCGACGTCCTGCAGTCGCACAGGCAGGTGGGCGTCGGCGATGGCCCGCTCCGCCCGGTGGGCGTCGGCAAGGTTGCAAAGGCCGAGTTGGGCGGAGAAGCGGAACGCCATGGCGCACCCTGCCGCCACCGCCTCGCCGTGCAGCAAGGCGTCGCCATAGCCGGTTTCGGATTCCAGGGCGTGGCCGAAGGTGTGGCCGAGGTTGAGCAGGGCCCGGCGACCGGCTTCCCGCTCGTCCTCGCCGACGATCTCGGCCTTCATTTCCACTGACCGCGCCACGGCATGGGCCAGCGGCCCTACCTCCAGGGCGAGCACGTCGGTGTGGTTGGCCTCCAGCCAGGTGAAGAAATCGGCGTCGCCGAGCAGGCCGTACTTGACGATTTCGGCGTAGCCCGCCCGCATCTCGCGCAGGGGCAGGGTGGCGAGCACGTCGAGGTCCGCCAGCACCAGCCGCGGCTGATGGAAGGCGCCGATCAAATTCTTGCCCCGCGGGGTGTCGATGGCCGTCTTGCCGCCCACCGAGGAATCCACCTGCGCCAGCAGGGTGGTGGGGATCTGGATGAAGTCGATGCCGCGCTTGTAGATGGCCGCCGCGAACCCGGCGAGGTCGCCGACCACGCCGCCGCCGAAGGCCACGATCACGTCCCCCCGGTCGAGGCCCAGGGCGAGCAGCCGGTCGCTGAGGTCGGCGAGGCTCTCGAAGCTCTTGCTGCCTTCGCCCGGGGTGATGACCACCATCTCCACCGAGATGCCGGCGGACTCGAGCGACGCCTGAAGGCGCTCGCCATGATGGTCGGCGACGTTCTGGTCGGTGACCACCGCGGTGCGGCGGCGGGGGATCAGCGGGGCCGCCAGCTCGCCCGCCCGATCGATCAGGCCGGGCCCGATCAGCACGTCGTAGCCGCGGGCGCCGAGCCCGACCCGGACAGTGCGATGCGAACCCCGGTTCATGATGGCTGCTTCTCCAGATGCGCGGTCAGGGCCGCCAGCACGGCGTCGACCGCCTGCTGATGCGACCCTTCGGTCATTTCGACCTTTATATCGGCTTCGGCGTAGGCCGGGTTCCGCACGGCGGCGAGTTGCTCCAGCACCTGCCGGGGATCCTTGCCTTTCAGCAGGGGCCGGTGGTCCTTGCGCGCCACCCGTTTGACCAGCAGATCCACGTCCGCGGTTAGCCAGATCGATACGGCCTTGGCCTTGATCAGCGCCCGCGTCTGGGGCTGGACGAAGGCGCCGCCGCCGGTGGCCAGCACCTGGGGCGGCTCGTCGAGCAGGCGGGCGATCACCCGGCGCTCGCCGTCGCGGAACTCGGCCTCGCCCCGAGTGGCGAAGATTTCGGCCACGGTGCTGCCGGCGGCGCGCTCGATCTCTTCATCGGCGTCGCGAAACGGCAGCCCGAGGGCCGCGGCGAGGCGGCGGCCGATGCTGGTCTTGCCGACCCCCATCAACCCCACCAGCGCTATGGTCTTGCGCGTCAGCGCGGGCGCCGGAGTCATGACGCGGGCTTACACGATCGGCCGCCCCGCCCCAAGCCCGCCGGCGTGTCCGATCTTGTTAAGTAACGTGGCGCTAACCTTGACCCATGAGCGCCGCCGGCTGGATCGAAGCCTTTCTGGAGATGATGTCCGCCGAGCGGGGCGCGGCGCGCAACACCCTGTCGGCCTACGCCAAGGACCTTGCCGACGCCGACGCCTTCCTGCGCACGCGGGGGGCGGATCTGGCGTCGGCGCACGAGGTGGAGATCGAGGCCTATTTTCAGGATCTCGGCCGGCGCGGCCTCGCCTCCGCGACAGCCGCGCGCCGGCGGGCCGCCGTTCGGCAATTCTACCGCTTCGCCCTCGGGGAGGGATGGAGGGCCGACGATCCCTCCCGCAAGATCGACGCCCCGCGCAAGAGCCGGCCTCTGCCGAAAGTCCTGTCCGGAGAGGAGGTGGAGCGCCTGCTCGCCGCCGCCGCCGCCCGCGAGGGGGCCGCGGGGACCCGGCTCGTCTGTATGGTGGAGCTGCTGTACGCGTCCGGCTTGCGGGTGTCGGAGCTGCTGGCGCTTCCCCTGGCGGCGGTGGCGCGCGACCCGGCCTTCCTGATCGTACGCGGCAAGGGGGGCAAGGAGCGGTTGGCGCCCCTGAATGGCTCGGCGCGCACGGCGGTAAGGGCGTATCTGGAGGTTCGCGGCGGTTTCGCGCCCGATGGGGCGGCCAATCCCTGGCTGTTTCCGTCGCGGGGAAAGGGCGGCCGGCTGACCGCCCGCCGTCTGGACCAGCTTCTACGCGAAACTGCGGTCGCTGCGGGTCTTGATCCTGCCAATGTCAGCGCCCACGTATTGCGTCACGCCTTCGCCACCCATCTTCTCAATGGGGGCGCAGATTTGAGGGTGGTGCAGACCCTGCTGGGACACGCGGATATCGCGACCACCCAGATCTACACCCACGTCGCGGACGAGCGTCTGCGCGAAGTGATGAATCAAAGTCATCCCCTGGCCCGGAGTTACCCCCGAACTTCAGCGGGCTGAAGTTTCATAAAACTACTGGACAGGCCCTATTTTGTTGCGTATTACAACCATCGTCTGCCGAAATGTGCGCGCGATTTGTGCGATGCAGCAGAGGGCTCCGGGCGAGTAGGTCCGCTTAACCCCTTTATAGAAAAGCTCTTTTTCTGAGGGCTCGGCGACAAACTCCCGGAAATGGAAAAAAGCGCTTGTAGAATTTTGCGCCGCACCCTATAAAGGTTCTGCGGCGCTTCGGCGCTGCTTGCCCTTCCTGGGCGTTTCCTCCCTATGAACTGCCGCGCCCTTGAGGCGCGGCTTTTTTTTGGCCTGGGCTCCTGACCCTGCCGCGCCATTGCCGCCAGGGGCGAATGCACGCAAAATTCGGCTGGGCCCGGTGCGCCGGGCAGGGGGAGAAATCCGATGTTCGCCGCCTTGCCGCTGCTGGTGTTGCCGGTGCTGTTCTACAACATCCTGATCGCGGTCACGGTGGACGGCGGGCTGCAGGGGCTCGACGCCGACAGCCGCATGGGTGAGCGGCTGTTCACCGCCCCCATGACCTCGGGGGGCGCCTGGACCGTCACCTACGGCGACCTGATGGTGTTCGTGTCGCTGATCATCCTGTTCATCGAGCTGTTGAAGTCGACCACCAGCCGCAAGGTGGCGATCATCAATCACTCCCTATCGATGCTGCTGTTCATCGTCTGCCTAGTGGAGTTCCTGCTGTTCAAGGCCTTCGCCACCTCGTCCTTCTTCCTGCTGATGTCGATGGTGCTGCTGGACGTGCTGGCCGGCTTCATCGTCACCATCGTCGCGTCCCGCCGGGATATCGACTTCACCAACTAGGATTTCAGTTTTGAGCGATGTCCGGACGTGGACCCTGATCGGGTCTCGCTATGTGTGTAAGGACAAATGGATCGGCGTGCGGGCGGACACTTGCCTGACCCCCGACGGGGTGGAGATTTCCCCCTACTACGTCCTCGAATATCCGGACTGGGTGCAGATTGTGCCGCTCGATGCGGACAACAACGTCCTGCTGGTGAAGCAATATCGCCAGGCGGTGGGCCGGGTGACCCTGGAGGTGCCGGCCGGGCGCATGGACGAGGGCGATGACGATCCCCTGGTCACGGCGGCGCGGGAACTGGCGGAGGAAACCGGCTGCGTCGGCGAGACGCTGAAGCTGATCAACACCGCCTCGCCCAATCCGGCCACCCACGCCAACAAGGTGCATACGGTGCTCGTGACGGGGGTGCGCCGGGTGCAGGACCCGGTGGACGACCCTCAGGAGCGGATCGAGACGGTGTGGGTGTCGGCGGCCGAGGCGGTGCGGCTGGCGCAAAGCGGCGAACTCGTCACCACCATGCATATGGCGTCTCTGTTCCTGGGACTTATCGAGGCCGGGCTGATGCAGCCGCCGCCCGGCTGAGGGGGTCAGCCGAAGACGGTGAAGATCATCGCCACGAACAGGATGTCGAAGGTCTTCATCGCGAACGAGAACAAGGGTCGGCTCCGGCGTAGGTGTCGCCGGTATGCAAGCAAGATCTACGCCAGGATCGTCAGACGTCCTTGCGCGCGATCCGCCCCTTGGCCAAGCGCCGGTCGTTGGGCCCTGACCATTCGGTTTCGAGATAGGTCGAGCGCGCCGCCTCGATCACCGGACGGCCGCCCTTCAGGCCCCGCTTCCGCACGCCTTCACCGAGGATTTGCGCCGCAAACGCGGCGAACGGACCCCGCGCCTTGCGCTGGCCTTGCGGCTTCGTATCTGGGTCTGCGACCGGAATCGGCAGGGTGGGCTTCTCGTGGGCCATGCGACAGCTTGTAGCGGCGGTCCCTTAAGAAAGCGGCGCCGCAACCTTCAGCGGTTGGTGGCCAGCCGTTCGATCTGCTTCTGCATCTCTTCCATCTTCGCCTTCAGGTCGGCGATGGAATCCTGGCGCTCGCCGCCTGTGGGCTGGGCGGGGGCGGCCGTCGCAGCGGGCGCCGCAGCAGGATCGGCCGCCGCGGGTGCGGCGCCTTCCGGGCGGGCGTAGGCGAAGGGCGAGAACATCTTCATGGCGCGGTCGAACAGGGCGAGGTTCTGGCGAACCTGCTCGTCGAAGGGACCGTAGGGGGTCGGAGCGGCGCCGAAGGTTTCGGTCATCTGCTTGCGCAGCCGCTCCTGCTGCTGGGTGAAGGCGTCGAGCGACGCTTCCAGATAGCTCGGCACGAAGGACTGCATCTGGTCGCCGTAGAAGCGGATCAGCTGGCGCAGGAACTGGATGGGCAGCAGGTTCTGACCCTTGCCCTCTTCGTCGAAGATGATCTGGCCGAGAACCGAACGGGTGATGTCCTCGTTGGTCTTGGCGTCATAGACCACGAAGTCGACGCCTTCCTTCACCATCTCCCGCAGATGCTCGAGGGTGACATAGGAGGAGGACGCCGTGTTGTAGAGCCGCCGGTTGGCGTACTTCTTGATCACGACGCGATCGTCGCCACCCTTGCTGCGCTTGGCTTCGGGCTTCGGCTCGACCGGCGGCGTATCCGTCACTCTGACGCTCCTGCGAAGGGATTGCTGCGGCGCATTATCGCGCATCCTTTGCTGCAGCGCTAGCTGCAGCAAAGGCAAACCCTAACGGACGGATTGTCGCTCCGGATCAGGCGGCGGCGAGTTTCGCCTTTGCAGCAGCAACCACGGCCTCGGCGGTGACGCCAAACTCCTTGTAGAGCCGCTCGTACGGGGCGCTGGCGCCGAAGCCGGTCATGCCGACGAAGGCGCCGTCGTCGCCGATGAACCGCTCCCAGCCCATCTTCACCCCGGCCTCGACCGCCACCCGCACGGGGGCCTCGCCGATCACGCTCGCCTGATAGGCGGGCGTCTGGGCGCCGAACAATTCCCAGCAGGGGGTGGAGACCACCCGCGTGGGCACGCCCTCGGCCTGCAGCTTGTCGCGGGCGGCCATGGCGATGGCGACCTCGGTGCCGGCGGCGAACAGGGTCACCTTGGCCGCGCCGTCCGCGGCGGCCAGTTCATAGGCCCCCTTGGCGGACAGGTGGCCGCCCGACGTGCGGACCGGCGGCGTCTTCTGCCGCGACAGGGCCATGACCGTAGGGGTGGTCTTGGCCTGAAGGGCGAGCTTCCAGCATTCCGCCGTCTCGATGGCGTCCGCAGGGCGGAATACCAGGAGGTTCGGCATCGCCCGCAGGGAAGCGACCTGCTCCACCGGCTGGTGGGTGGGGCCGTCCTCGCCGAGGCCGATGGAATCGTGGGTCATCACATGGATCGCCCGCACACCCATCAGGGCGCCCAGGCGGATCGCCGCCCGGCTGTAGTCGGCGAAGGCCAGGAAGGTGCCCGAATAGGGGATCACGCCCCCATGGAGCGCCATCCCGTTGAGCGCCGCCGCCATGCCGAACTCGCGCACCCCATAGTGGACGTAGCGGCCCGCATAGCTGGGGGCGTCGAACGGGACCATGCCGGTGACATAGGTGTTGTTCGAGCCGGTCAGGTCGGCCGAGCCGCCGACCATCTCCGGGATGGCGCCGGCCAGGGCTTCCAGCGCCGCGCCGGAATGCACCCGGGTGGCGTTGTTGGGCGCATTGGCGATCAGTTTCTCGATATGGGCGTCGAGGCCGGCGAAGCTCTCCGCCGGAATGTCGCCGGACATGGCGCGCGTGAACGCGGCCGCCTTGTCCGAGCTCTTGAGCTTGCCCTCCCAGGCGCGGCGGACGCGGGCGCCCTTGCGGCCGGCCTTGCGCCAGGCGTCCACGATGGCGTCGGGCAGCACGAACGGCGCATCCGGCCAGCCCATGGCGGCCCGGGCGGCGGCGATCTGTTCGTCGAACAGCGTGTAACCGTGGCTGTGGGGGTCGCCTTCCTTGGGGCCGGCGCCTTTCGAGATCTTGGTCTTGCAGGCGATCATGGTCGGCCGATCCTGCCGGGTCGCCCAGCGCAGGGCGGCGGCGATCTTGCCGTGATCGTGACCGTCCACCGTCTTCACCGACCAGCCGGCGGCCTTGAAGCGGGCGACCTGGTCGCCGGTCTCGGCGATGGTGGCGACCCCGTCGATGGTGGTGTTGTTGTCGTCGAACAGCACGGTCAGCTTGGACAGCTTGAAGCGGCCGGCGATGGAGATGGCCTCGTGGCTGATCCCTTCCATCAGGCAGCCGTCCCCGGCGATCACCCAGGTGCGATGGTCGACAAGGTCGTCGCCGAAGCGGGCGGCGAGGTGGCGCTCGGCCATGGCCATGCCGACGGCGGTGGCGAGGCCCTGGCCCAGGGGCCCGGTTGTGGTCTCGACGCCGGGAGTATGGCCGTACTCCGGGTGACCCGGGGTGTTGGAGCCCCACTGACGGAAGTTCTTGATCTGCTCCATGGTCACGGCCTTGAAGCCGGTGAGATGCAACAGGGCGTAGATCAGCATCGAGCCGTGGCCGGCCGACAGCACGAAGCGGTCGCGGTCCGCCCAGTCGGGCTGGGCGGCGTCGTACTTCAGGAACTTGGTCCACAGCACGGTGGCGACGTCGGCCATGCCCATGGGCATGCCTTGGTGGCCGGAGCGGGCGTGATGGACGGCGTCCATCGACAGAACGCGGATGGCGTCGGCCATGCGCACGGGCGAGGCGGTCTTGGAGTCGGTCGGCATGGGGCGGACGTTTGCGCGAGCTTTTCTTAACGTGCAAGCGCGGTGTGCGCGCGAAACGCCGCGGTTCGGTCTTCCTTTGAACGCAGTCGCTCCCCAGGTCTATGATGAGAACGGCGGGCAAGGGATTCGGAGACAGGTATGAGCGACACGGACCAGGCGGATAACGCGCTCGACGCGGCCGCCCGCCGCCTCGATCGAGCGATCGGAGCCCTGGAAGCCCGTTTCGCCGCCGGGAAGCTGTCTGGGGTGCGGGGTGATCCCGACCTGTTTGATCGCGACCGCGCCGAGCTCGCCGCCCAACTCGAAGCCGCCCGGGCGCGTGAAAAGGCGCTGGAAGCGGTTGCCGCCGAAGCTTCCGCGGCCCTCGGCCGCGCCGCGGCCGAAGTCCGCTCGGCCCTGAAGGCGGAGGCCTGAACATGGGCGCGGTGACGGTGGAGGTTAACGGCCGGGCCTATCCGGTCGGATGCGAGGACGGGCAGGAGCGGCATGTCGAGCAGCTCGCCCGCCAGTTCGACGATCAGGTGCAGGAAGTCGCCGCCCAGGTCGGCCAGGTCGGCGAGCTTCGCCTGTTCCTGATGGCCGCCCTGCTGACCGCGGATGAACTGCAGGAGGCGCGGCAAAGGCTGGCGCGCGCCGAGGCCAGGTTGGCCCAGGTCGACCGGCAGGGCGTCAACGCCGAGGGCCGCGCCGCCCAGGCGCTGGACGCGGCGGCCCAGCGGATCGAAGCCCTGATCGACCAAGCCGATTGAATCGCCGGCTTCGCTTGAGACTGGACGCCGGTCAGCCTACCTTAGGGACGGCGGGTCTTGCTGCGGCTCTCGTCGGAGGCACAAATCCCGGGGACCTTAATCACCCTCATCGGGAGCTGTCCCTGTTCAGGCCCGTGGGCCTGAACACACGGCGCCCACCTGGTCATCCAGGTCCGAGGGGATTTAACGCCCTCCACGGCTCTTGTGGCGCCGCCACCTATTTCCCATGACCGATATCGATACGGATAAGGCCGTCCTGCGGGCGGAGTTGCGGGCGCGCCGCCGTCGGCTGAAGGACGCCGATCCGGAGGCCCCCTTCACCGCGACCCAGGCGTTTGCGGCCGTCGATCTTCCGCCATTCGCCGCCGTCGCCCTCTATCATCCGGTGGGGGCGGAGATGGACCCACGCCCCCTCGGCGCCATGCTCGCCTTTCGCGGGGTGCGGCTTGCATATCCGGTGGTGGTCGCCCGCGATGCGCCGCTGATCTTCCGGGCGCAGAACCCGGGGGCGCCCCTCGTCCCGGACGCCATCGGCATCCTGAGCCCGGGTCCTGACGCGCCGGAGATTCGCCCGGACCTGATCGTGGCGCCGATGCTGGCGTTCGACGCCACCGGCGCGCGCATGGGACAGGGGGGCGGCTACTATGATCGTACCCTCGCGGCCCTGCGCAGTTCCGCGCCAGTGTTCGCCCTCGGCCTCGGCTATGCCGGCCAGGAGGTTGAGGCCTTGCCCGTCGGCCCCTATGACCAGCGCCTCGACGCGGTGCTGACTGAAAACGGCCTGCGTCTCTTCGATGGAGACGACGGCGAATGAGATTGGCCTTCTTCGGCGACGTGGTGGGGCGCGCCGGCCGCGACGCTGTGGCGGCGCACCTGCCGGCGCTGCGCCGTCGGCTGGGGCTCGAGTTCGTGGTCATCAACGCGGAGAACGCCGCCGCCGGCTTCGGCATCACCGAGAAGACCGCGGAGGACCTGTTCGACTGCGGCGCCGACTGCCTGACCCTGGGCAACCATAGCTGGGATCAGCGCGAAGCCCTGACCTACATCGCCCGCGAGCCCCGGCTGCTACGGCCGGTCAACTATCCCCGCCTGTCGCACGCCCCCGGCAAGGGCGCCTGGCTCTACGACACCCCCAGCGGGCGGCGGGTGTTCGTGGTCAGCGCTCTCGGCCGGGTGCATATGGACAGCCTCGACGATCCCTTTTCCGCAGTGGATAGGGAAATCGACGCCTGCCCGCTGGGCCTCGGCTGCGACGCCATGATCGTGGACATCCACTGTGAGGCCACGTCCGAGAAGATGGCCATGGCGCATTTCTGTGACGGCCGCGCCAGCCTCGTCATCGGCACCCACACCCACGTGCCGACGGCCGATGGCCAGATCCTGCCGGGCGGCACCGCCTACCAGACCGACGCCGGCGCCTGCTGCGACTACGACAGCGTCATCGGCATGACCAAGGAAGAGTCGGTCCGCCGCTTCACCACCCGCCTGCCCGGCGCTCGCCACCAGCCGGCGACTGGTCCCTCGACCCTGTGCGGGGTGTTTCTGGAGACCGACGACAAGACCGGCCTCGCCCGCCGGTTCGAGCCGATCCGCATCGGCGGCCGCCTGTCCCAGGCCGTCCCGGAGGCATGATCTATCTGCTTCGCCACGGCGAGACCGAGTTCAATCGCGAAACCCGTATCCAGGGCTGGATGCATTCGGAACTAACCCCGGAAGGGGTGGAGCAGGCGCACGCCATGGGGCGCACCCTGCGCCGCCTGATCGCGGCGCCCGCCGACTGGGCCATCCTCTCCAGCCCTCAGGAACGGGCCCTGCGCACCGCCGCCATCGTCCGGGACATCGTGGGGGCGCCCCAGCCGATCGAGACGGAACCGCTGATCAAGGAAATCACCCTCGGCGGGTGGGAAGGCAGCCTCTACGAGGACATCGAGGCGGCCTTTCCACAGGCCCTGGTCGGCGCCACCCGTTACGACCGCTTCTTCCGGTCGCCGGACGGGGAGGATTACGAGACCTTCGCCGCCCGGATGCGAAGGGGGCTGGAGGCCATCCTGGCGCATCCCTCGCCTAATCTGATCGTCGTCTCCCACGGGGTCGCCGGTCGGGTGATGCGTGGCCTCTATGCCGGTATGGGGAAGGACGAGGCCCTGCGCCAGGAGGCGCCGCAGGACGCCTTCTTCCGGCTTCAGGACGGGTTGGTGGAACGGATCGCCTGCGATTGATCCTCGTCCTCGGGAGAGGCGTCCAGCCGCCCCCACGCCACCCGGCGCCAGGCCCGTTCGTGCAGATAGTAGAGGACGATCTTTGTCAGCACCTCCGCCAGGGCGATGGAGGCGGCGTGCGAGGCGTTGCGGGTGACCAACAGGCTGAGGCCGAAGGTGTCGAGGCTGCCCACCACCCGCCAACTGATCGCCTTCAGCAAGGAGCGGAACCGGGCGTCGGGCGCCCAGCGCAGCAGCCGCCAGGCCCGTTCGTGCAGATAGAACAGCACGATCTTGGTGACGGTCTCCATGGAGGCGATGGCGCCGGCCGCGGCGGGATGGCCGGTGATTAGCCAGCTCCACAGGAAGGTGTCCGCCGTGCCCACGGCGCGCCAGCTCACCGCCTTGGCGAGGGCGCGGGCGTGCGACTCGGGGCTTCCGAGGATGGTGATGCCTTTCGGCGCTGTCATTCGGCCTCCCCCGAGCGAGCCGCCTCCCTGACATCCCCGGTGGCGCGAGTCGAGACCTCGGGACGCTCCAAGCGAAAGCCCTTCCGTCGGACCGCTGCTCGCGCTATATCTGCATCCACATCGTCCGTTTGCGCTGGATGGCGCTTACGAGCGGCGGCCCCCCGGCCCGCCGCTTTTTTGTTGGTTCGAGGCTCGTGCGCGGAAAGACACCCGAAGATCGCAACCTGCTGGAGCTGCTCGACCCTGTGGCCGAGGCTGCCGGCTTCGAGATTGTCCGCGTTCGCCTGATGGGCGGGCATAGTTCGGGCCGCACCCTGCAGGTGATGGCCGAGCGCCCGTCCGACGGCGACATGGACATCGACGACTGCACCCGCCTGTCTCGCGCCATCTCCGAGGTGTTTGACGCCGCCGATCCGGTGGAGGGCGAATACCGGCTGGAGGTTTCCTCCCCCGGTGTCGACCGTCCGCTGACCCGGCTGAAGGACTTCGAGACCTACGAGGGCCTGGAGGCCAAGATCGAGCTCGACCGTGTCGCCGACAACCGCAAGCGCTTCAAAGGCGTCCTGGCCGGAATCGAAGGCGACAATGTGCTGATCGACCTCGAAGGCGAAGACGATACGACGACGCAGATCCCGTTCGCCTGGATCTCCGACGCCAAGCTCACCCTGTCGGATGGGGCGATGAAGCGCGGCGCCGCCGCGCGGGCCGCCCGTCTCGAAGCCGACGCCCAAGATCAATCCGATGCAGAGGAGGACGCCTGATGGCGCTGACCGGCATTTCCGCCAATCGCCAAGAGTTGCTGCTGATCGCCGAGGCGGTGGCCCGTGAAAAGTCCATCGACAAGGAGATTGTGATCGACGCCATCGAGGAGGCGATCACCAAGGGCGCCCGCGCCCGCTACGGCGCCGAGCACGACATCCGCGCCAAGATCGACCCCAAGACGGGCGAACTGACCCTGAAGCGGTTTGTCGAGGTGGTGGCCGACGACGCCGAGCTGGAGGAAGGGGCGCTGGGCAAGCATTTCCTCGCCGACGCCAAGGCGCGCGACAAGGACGCCTTCGTGGGCAAGATCTACGAAGAGGTGCTGCCGCCCTTCGAGTTCGGCCGGGTCCAGACCCAGATGGCCCGTCAGGTGGTGACCCAGAAGGTCCGCGAGGCCGAGCGCGAGCGCCAGTTCGAGGAGTTCAAGGACCGCGTGGGCGAGATCGTCAACGGTACGGTCAAGCGGGTCGAATACGGCAACACCATCGTCGACCTGGGCCGCGGGGAAGGCATCATGCGCCGGGACCAGTCGATCCCGCGCGAGACCTTCCAGATCGGCGACCGCATCCGCACCTACATCTACGACGTCCGCCGCGAGACCAAGGGGCCGCAGATCATGCTGTCCCGGGCGCATCCCGGCTTCATGGCCAAGCTGTTCGCCCAGGAAGTGCCGGAAGTCTACGACGGGGTCATCGAAATCCGCGCCGTCGCCCGCGACCCGGGCAGCCGCGCCAAGATGGCGGTGCTGTCCAACGACAGCTCCATCGATCCGGTCGGCGCCTGCGTCGGTATGCGGGGCAGCCGGGTGCAGGCGGTTGTCGCCGAACTGCAGGGCGAAAAGATCGACATCATCCAGTGGAGCCCGGACGAGGCGACCTTCATCGTCAACGGCCTGGCCCCTGCCGAAGTCACCAAGGTGGTGATGGACGAAGAGGATGAGCGGGTCGAGGTGGTGGTGCCAGACGAACAGCTGTCGCTGGCCATCGGCCGCCGCGGCCAGAACGTGCGCCTCGCGTCCCAGCTCACCGGCTGGCAGATCGACATCATGACCGAAAGCCAGGAGTCCGAGCGCCGTCAGCGCGAGTTCACCGAGCGCACCGCCCTGTTCCAGGAGGCCCTGGACGTGGACGAAGTGATCGCCCAGCTGCTGGTCACCGAAGGCTTCGCCTCGGTCGAGGACATCGCCTACGTCGAGGCGAACGAGATCGCCACCATCGAAGGCTTCGACGAGGACACCGCCGAGGAGATCCAGGCCCGCGCCCGTGACTTCCTCGACCGCGAAGCCGCCGAGCTGGACACCAAGCGCAAGGAGCTGGGCGTCGAGGACGGGGTGCTGGAGGTCGAGGGCGTGACCCTGCCGATGGCGGTCGCCCTGGGCGAAGGCGGCGTGAAGACGGTGGAAGATCTCGCCGATCTCGCCACCGACGAGCTGCGTGGCGTCTTCGAGAGCAAGAATGGCGAACGGGTCCGCTCGGCCGGCGTACTCGAGTCCTTCAACCTCACCACCGAAGAGGCCGAAGCCCTGATCCTGCGCGCTCGCGTGGCGGCGGGCTGGATCGAAGCCGCCGAACTCGAGCAGCCTGAAGAGGCCGGCGAGGGCGAGGACGCTGCGGTCGAGGAAGAGGCTTAAGGATTGGCGGCCCCCTTCCCCCATCAAGGGGGAAGGGGGCGAGCTTCAGCTCGCCAGTTCCGTGGCGGCGGCGATGATGTGATAGAAACTGCTGGCGGGTGCGGGTTCCTCAATGAACCCGCCGTCCGGCGTCATCTTGTCCCGCCACAGGCCCGCGATGGGCGTGTCGAAATACTTGGTCAAGGCCGCCAGGGCGGCGCCCGCTTCGGTGCGGTAGCGATCGCGATCGGCCGCATCGATGTCCGGCGAGCGCGCCAGTATGGATGCAGCCTTGATCCATTCGGTCTGCGGCCAGAGCCGCGCCCCGGCCTTGTGAACCGTCAGGTCTTCCAGCAACTCGTCCATGGCCACGCCGCGTGAGGCGTCGACCCCGGCGCGGCCGGCCTCGAACAGGCGTCGGGCGGCGGCGAGCGCCGTGGCGTCATTGCGCGAGAGGCCCCAACGCTGCATCAGCCAGGCCCACTCGAACTGGTGGCCAGGCTCCAGGATGCGGCCGTCGAGGCCAGGGGCGAGGCTCCAGTCCGCCGCGAAGGCCTCATGCAACTGACCCTTCGCATCAATGAAGCGGGCAAGGGCGAGATGCGCCATCTCGTCGGCGAGGGCGGTCCAGGCGGGGGAGGGCGCGGCCTCTTCCCAGGCTAGGGCCGCCTCGAACAGGTGCATCTGGCAGTTGGCCTGGAACGGCCGGTCGGTGGACGCTTCGCGGAAGCCGCCGCCAGGGTGGCGGAAGTTCGCCAGTGCACCGCGGAGCCGCTGCGCCGCCGGCGCCAGGTCGGCCCGGTGCGGCAGCGCCTTGGTCGCCGCCGCCATGGCCAGCAGGGCGAAGGCCTGATCATACAGCACCGCCGTCTCGTCCGCCGGCGTCCCGTCTGGATGCAGCAGGGTCCGGATCAGCCCGTCGGGGCGCATCTGCCGGGTGAACAGGAAGTCGAGGCCGTGCTGCACCGCTGCCGCCCAGGGGCCGTCCCAGCCGAGCGCGCCGGCTGTGGCGTAGACGAAGATCTGGCGGCCCTGCACCCGCGCGCGGCGGGGGGCGGCGGTAGGGCGGCCGTGCTGGTCCAGCGACTCGTGGAAGCCGCCGTTCACATGGTCCGCGCCCTTCTCCCACCAGAGGGGAAGCGCAGCGGTCTTGAGCCAGCCGTCGAAGGCGCGGCCCCGGGAGGCGAGATCTGGGGAGGCGAGATCCTGGCTCAGGTGGGTCTTCCTTTTTTCTTGAGCTCTTCAACCACGCGTTTGACGTCTTGCGCGCGGTCCTTGGGCAGAACGATGACCGCGTCGCGGGTGGCGATGATCATGAGGTCATGCACCCCCACGGCGGTGACGGTGACTCCATCGGCCCAGAGCAGGGAATCGGTGGTGTCGATGGCGACCACCTCGCCGTGGCTGCGGTTGCCGCCTTCGTCCTTGTCGCCGACCCGCCACAGCTCGTTCCAGGCGCCGATATCCGCCCATCCGATCTCGCAGGGCGCCGCGACGGCCGCACGGGCGGTGGGCTCCATCACAGCGATGTCGATGGATTCAGAGGGGCAGGCGGCGAAGGCGTCGGCGTCGAGGTTGATCCAGCCGTTCAGCCGAGGGGCGGCGGCCAGGACAGCCCTGGAGGCGTCGGCGATGTCCGGGCGATGGGCGTTCATCTCCGCCAGCATCACCTCGGGCGAGAACAGGAAGATGCCGGCGTTCCAGCTGTAGCCGCCCTCGGCAAGGTAGCCCTCAGCGGTCTCGCGGGAGGGCTTTTCGGCAAACCGGTCCACCTTGAACACGCCCTCGTGGAGAAGCTCGCCCGAGCGGATATAGCCATAGCCGGTCTCGGGCCGGGTCGCCTGGATGCCGAAGGTGACGATGTGGTCTCGGGCGGCGGGCGCGGCGCGGGCGACCGCGGCGTGGAAGGCCGCCCCGTCGCCGACGATGTGGTCGGCGGGGAGCAGCAAGGCCAGGGCCCCTGGATGCAGCTCGGCCACCAGATGCGCGGCCATCGCCGCCACCGGGGCGGTATTGCGTCCGATCGGCTCGGCCACCAGGGCGGTGGGCGCGACGCCGATCTCCGCCAGGTGGCGCTCCACCAGCGCTTTGTGCTGGACGTTGCAGATCAGGATCGGAGGCAGGAAGTCCACCCCGTCCGAGGCCGTCATCCGCAGCACGGTTTCCTGGATCAGGCTGCGCCCCGCGCCGAAGTCATGGAACTGCTTGGGGGCCTTGGAGGTCGAGAGCGGCCATAGCCGGGTGCCCGAGCCGCCGGACATGATCACGGGCACGATACGCGCGGGCGAACTCTGGGATGCGGTCAAGAAATCCTCCAACGCGGGGTCGAGCTGTACAGTCTCACGAATCTTGGTTGCAAGACTGCAAACCACGAGCAAGCGGAACCTCCGCCATATCGTCCTTGCCCCCCTGCCCCCGTGCGGGATAGAGGACCCTCCGCCCAGCGCATTGGGCCTTACGTCCAACTGGAACGATCGCCAGCGTGGCCACCGCCCCCATCGTCTACAAGGCCTCTGGCCGGCGCGGCTTCGCCCAGGAAATGGCGGGCGCCGCGAACGACTTTGTCGAGTCGTTCAAGAGCCACCAGCTCTGGGTCGCTCTGGCCATGAACGACATCGTCGCACGTTACCGCGGCTCGATGCTGGGGCCCTTTTGGATCACCATCACCACCGCCGTGTTCGTGGCCGGCATCGGCCTTGTCTATTCGGAGCTGATGAACGTCGATCCGGCCCTCTACGTTCCGTGGATGGCGACCGGGATCGTGTTGTGGAACCTTATCCTGGGCATGGTGCTGGAAGGCGCCGACGCCATGATCTCCGCGGCGGGGATCATCCGCCAGACCGCCACGCCGTTGCCGATGTTCATCTGGCGGGTGGTGCTGCGGGGGATCATCAACTTCCTGCATCAGGTGGTGGTGATCTTCGTGGTGGCGGCGGTGTTCGGCTATCTGTTCAAAATCAATCTGCCGATGGCGGCGTTCGGGCTGGTCCTGACGGTGATCAATGTCGCCTGGATGGCGATGATCGCCTCCATCGTCTCGGCGCGGTTCCGCGACACCCAGCAGGTGATCGGCTCGGTGATGCAGCTGATCTTCTTCATGTCGCCGGTGCTTTGGCGGCCGCAGGACCTCACCAAGGCCAAGGCCATCCTCGCCCCCAATCCGTTCTTCCACATGCTGGAGGTGGTGCGCGGCCCGCTGCTGGGCCTGCCTGTCCCCATGACCAGCGTGTTTGTGCTCCTCGGGCTGGCCGTCCTCGGCTGGACTGCGGCCTTCCTGCTGTTCGCCTTGGTGCGGCGGCGCATCGTCCACTACCTGTAGCCAGACATGTCCCAGGTCGACGTCAGAGGGGTCAGCCTCCGGTTTCCGGTCTACGGAACCGACCATCGTTCGCTGAAGCGCCACCTCAAGCATTGGGTGGTGGGGGGGGCCTTGCGCGAGCGGAGCGGCCATGTGCCCGTGGTCACGGCGCTGGACAATGTCAGCTTCACTCTGAAGTCGGGGGACCGGCTCGGCCTCATCGGCCACAACGGGGCCGGCAAGACCACGCTGCTGCGCGTGCTGGCCGGCGCCTACGCTCCTGACGAAGGCGAGGTGGAAGTGAGGGGCCGGGTCGCCGCCGTGCTCGACATGATGCTGGGCATGGACCCCTTCGCCACCGGCTACGAGAACATCCGGCTCCGTGGCCTGATGTCAGGCTTGACCGCCAGCCAGATCAAGGCGCGGACGGACGAGATCGCCGACTTCACCGGCCTCGGCCCTTATCTTTCCATGCCGTTGAAAACCTATTCGGCGGGCATGGTGGCGCGGCTCGCCTTCGCCGTCACCACCGCCAGCGAGGCGGACGTCCTGCTGCTGGACGAATGGATCGGCGTCGGCGACGCCGATTTCATCGAGCATGCGCGGATCCGGCTGCTGGAGATGATCCAGAAGTCGGCCATCTTCGTGTTCGCGTCGCACGACCTCAACCTGCTGAAGGATCTGTGCAACCGGTTCATGATCCTGAAGGGCGGCCAGACCAGCGGTCTGCTCACCGCAGAAGAGCTCGACATCGTCATGGCGCAGGATCAGGTGGGATAACCCCGCTTGCGCAACGCCGGGCGCGCCGCTATACGCCCTCTTCCTCGATACTGGACGCGTAGCTCAGCGGGAGAGCACTACGTTGACATCGTAGGGGTCACAGGTTCAATCCCTGTCGCGTCCACCATCGACCCCCAATAAAATCAATAACTTAAGAGGCGCCGCCCCTCGGGGCGCTCGCTCCGTCCTCGCTCAGATACCAAATAGATACCTCGTTAGCGGGCTTCGCATTCCGCTGGTTGGGGAGGGCGAGGGGCCACACTCGCGCGTCTGAAGGTGAACTGCAGAGGTGGACTGCGGGTGTGCAGGTCACAAAGTTGCGCCAAGATTGATTTTATCTATGGGCGAGCATGGGAAATCGGCTGGCCGTCGCCGCTCCCTCATTCAGCGGACATCAAGCCGCGGCCTCAGCTCAGCAATCTAGCTGGGCTGTGTCGGCGCGCCTTGCGTTCGCATCGGGTGACCGAGGCCGCAGCCAGGGCCGCCGAGCATGGGGAGGGGGGGGTAGGGTCAAAACCTGGACCTCCCGCGGGCCGGGACCACTGCCCCCCTCATTCGCGGAATTTTTTCCGCCGAGGTGGAAGATCCGACCGCTACCCTGCGGCCTCCTTGTCCAACCCATTGTAATTGCGTGCTTATCCAAAATGACCGCGTGCGATTTGGCGTATTTTTTGTCCCGGGCGGCGTTCGCCTGCCAATGGCTTTAGCGATGCGGACCGGGGGAATTGCACCGGGAACTGATGGGAACCCTGGGAACTACGGCTTAAGCCTAGAGGATAGTTGCGCTTTTTGAGACCAAAGCAGTTCCCACTCTCACTCTTTGAACTGGGAACTACTGGGAACCAACCTCCGCGCTTGCAACCTTGAGGGGTGACTGTGCGACACCCCTCAGGCATCCGTTTAGGACCGGAAAAATCGCGCGCGAGTGTGACGCTCGCACCCCGCCCGGCCTGCGCCGATCGGAACGCTCCGCCGAATGGGCGGGGCGTCGAGGGAATGCGAGCGCCGCTCGCGGTTAACCGGGCGCCTGGCCATGCTGCGCTAACAGAACGTCTGATACGGCGCAGACATCAAGGACGTCCGGGAGCAGCTGCTTACGCAGCACTTTGGTGTCGGCATCTTCGGCCCCACCCTCGATGACGGCGATTGCGCTGTAGATCAGCTGAAGCTGGTGCGCTGCCCAGCCGTTCTGCGTGTCGGATGTGTTGCCGGGGATCGTGTAGAACCTCTCAGCGAGGATATAGAGTTGGAACAGCGCCCCTTTGGTGCTGTGTGCCCGCCGGTGCACGGCGAGCGCCTTTAGGGCATCGATCCGACAATGCATATCGCGCCGCACCTCCATGGAGGACACTCCGTCGAGGGGTGTGTCCAGACGCTCAGCGAGCGAGTTGTCGTCATTGCTTAGCGCGTCCAGGAGCCGATAGGCGGTGGCGGTTTCCGTCGCCAGCGCTTCCACGGGACAATTCCCCGAATGCCATGGGCAGATTGGCGCTGCCGATCGGGTCGCCGTGACCGTTGGCTGCCCAATCGAGGCCCCTCTGCGCCCTAGAGGTTGCTTCGTCCTCGTGCCCTCCGCGGGCTGCTCATTTTTCCTCGCGTGCATTTGGTGATCTCCGAGCTCTCGCGATCCTCTTTCCCGTCGCGATAAAGCGCGATAAATAATCACGCTATCCGCGCTAAACGCAAGGGACCGTGATAAAATATGCAACTAACGGCTGAGGCCAGCCGCGCTGGTCGAGCTCTGCTCGGATGGACTTTGCACGACCTGGCGGGTCGTTCCGGGATAGCTTTCGGGACGCTGTCCGCCTTCGAGAACGGAAGAGCAGTGCGGCGGGCGACGGCGATTAAGCTCCTCGCGGCGTTCGAGGCAGCAGGTGTCGACCTTGTCGCGGAGAATGATCGGACGGGAGCCATGCTGATTTATGCCCGCAGAAAGGGCTAGCTCACTTGCCATCGCCATCGCGCCCCCGAGGAAATTGGTTCGAGCCGGTCATCCTGATTCCGTCCAACCCATATGCTGCGGCGGCGATGCTGTTTGCGGTCGCCGCTTACCCGAATCGAGGTGAAGGCCTGCCGGGGGGGAAGGGGGCACGGTTCGCGGAAGCCCTTTGTCAGCTGGTCGCGAGAGAGGCAAAGCGAAGGGGCCACCCTAACTTTGCTGATTGCGATGTTCCGACCCTTCGTCAGCTCAATGGCATAGTTGGGCCCGGCTTAAGGCGTGTGAAGCGGCGGTTGGCAGTCGTACAGATCGCTCGTGCGCGAAGGGACGGCCCCCAATTCACGTGGGGTCTGAGCCCCAAGGGCGACATACGGAGCGCTCGTGCGCGAACGGACCGCCGGTCCAACGGGAAAAGCCCATCGTTTCGGGGCTTTGTTCTGTCACATCCCAACCTAAGGCGCTGGGCGATGGGAGTCTCGCTGCAGCCGGCGACGTCAGCTGGACGGGCGCGGATAAAATCATCAAACGAGGATCAAATTGCTGACATGGTAAAGCAAATCCGGTTCTCGTATCACGAGAGTGCGCCAGTATTAAATATTTCTTCGGCGATTTATAGCCAGATTGTCCTGGTAATACACGATCAGAGACTACGTGGTGCTGGCCAAGTCGGCTACCTGCTCAGTTTATTCTACAGAGCGCCTGCGTGGATCGATGATGCGCTAGCCCAAATCCAGCAGCTGCAGCTCAACGAGCGGCACGGCAAAGACGATGTCGTCTGGGTCGAGAGGCGTGAAGTTCCACCCGTGAGCTAGGCTGCAAATCGCCCTCGTTTTCCCTCGTCAGCGCACTGCTGCCGCGACAGGGAAAGCCGCAATGTCACTTACTTCGACCCCGATTCCTAAGCTTCTCAACGTCAACGAGGCCGCTGAGCGGCTCGGCGTGTCAGCCTCCTACCTAAACAAACTTCGCCTTCGCGGAGGCGGCGGACCGGCCTTTATGAAGCTGGGCGCACGCATTGCCTATGATCCGAGCGATCTTGCCAAGTGGTTGGAGGAGCACAAGCGGCGCTCCACATCCGAATACGGGTCCGCCAAGTCGTGAGCGACGCTCCCCGCCAACGGCGCGTCGATTTCGATCGCATCAACGCCGCCGCTCTACGAAACGCCGAGACGATCGCTTCCAGTCTGCTGCCGGACGGCCGAAGGAACGGCATCGAGTGGACCGCCAGAAACCCGCGTCGTGACGATCGGCGGCCGGGAAGCTGCAGGGTGAACCTAAGCACCGGCAAATGGGCTGACTTCGCGATCGACAATGCTCGCGGCGGCGACCTGGTCAGTCTGACGGCCTACGTCTGCGACCTGTCACAACGGGATGCGGCCTTGAAGCTCGCCGACAGCCTCGGCGTGGACCCGTTCATCGGATGATGCGCGCCCGGTCGAAATTCTCCCCGGCGCAGTGCCGTGCTGCCCGCGCCCTTCTTGGCTGGAGCCAGGAGGACCTCGCCCAGCGAGCGCACGTCGAGCTGGAGACGGTGCAACTATATGAGGCCGAGCTAGCCGTCCTTCGGATCAGCGAACTGATCGTGCTGGGAACAGCCTTGAACGACGGTGGCGCGATCGCGCTGCCGACCGGCTGGGCGGGCGAAGGCGTGAGGTTCAGCCATGCGCCGAGCCGGCCTGCGGCCCGCGCGCGTGTCGATGTCGATGGGCCCTTCGACTTGACGGACGATGACGAAGAGCCTGCCCCGCGGAGCTACTATGGGCGGTAGCGAAGACCCGTTTGCAAAGATCAAGGCGGGCGCTAGGGGCGGATCAACGAGCGTCGCTCGCCCTACGCCTGCCGCTCTAGAACATGTGGCGCCGGTTCCCCCAGGCGGCCCGCCGCTTCCTAAAGGGTACGGTGATCTGGGCGCGCCAAGCGACTGTTGGATTTACCTGGACGCTGGCGGCGCCGTCCTTCGCGCAACGCTGCGGTTCACGAAGTCTGACGGTGAAAAGGACATCCGCCCTTGCACTGCTTGGTCTGACAATGCCGGTCGCATCCGTTGGAGGCTGAAGGCGGAGCCGGGACTGTGCCCGCTCTACGGCCTGCAGGAACTGGCGCAACGCCTTTCCGCGCCGGTGCTGGTGGTGGAAGGCGAGAAGACCGCCGTCGCCGCACAGGCGCACTTCCCCGAAATGGTCGTGGTCACCTGGCCGGGGGGCGCGAAGGCGACGCAGAGAGCCGACTGGAGAGCGCTTAAGGGGCGCAATATCGTCGCGTTCCCTGACGCAGACGCTCCGGGACGTAAGGCCGCCGCCGACGTCGTGCGCTTAGCCCTGGCGGCCGGGGCGACGACGGCGGCCGTGGCGCAGGTCCCCGCCTATGTTCCTGAGGCCTGGGATCTCGCGGACCCGTGGCCGGCAGGGTTCGGCCGTGCGGATGCGCTGGAGGCGATCAACTCCGCCCACGCGCGGGGCGCGCCGGCGGACCTGGTCTGGCCGTTCGGCTTTCGAATGGACGAGACCGGTCTTTGGTACGACCAGCCGACCAGCAACGGCGGCATCGCCCCTTCTCACCTTTCTGCGCCGTTCGAGATACTTGGCGAGGCGCGCGATCCGGACGGCCGCGGCTGGGGCGTCGTGGTTCGTCTTCGCGACCGCGACAACCGCGAGCACACCATCCCCGTTCTGCGCAGCCGGCTTGCAGGCGGTTCGGCCGAGGTGAGGGCGGAGTTGGCCGACGCGGGGCTGATCATCTCTCCTGCGCGGGGCAAGGCGGATAAGTTCGCAATAGCTCTGACCGAGGTGAAATCGTCCCGGCGGCTAACTCTCGTGTCATCAACTGGCTGGTGCGGGCAGCGGTACATCCTTCCTGGCCGAGTTATAGGCGCGGCCGTTCATGAGCCGGTCTTGTTTACGGGCGAGGGGCGAGCGCTCCACTACGGCGAAGCTGGATCGCTGGAGGCCTGGAAGGCCGGGGTTGCGGCCAAGGCCGTGGAAAATCACCTCCTAGCGTTCGCCATCAGCCTTGCCTTCGTCGGCCCGCTTATGCGGCTGCTCGATCTTGAGGGGGGCGGGGTCCATTTCCGTGGGCATTCCTCCAGCGGAAAGACGACGCTCGCTTACGCAGCTGGCTCGGTTTGGGGAGGGGGCGGCCCGCTCGGCTTCGGCCAGACCTGGCGAGCGACGGCCAATGCCCTGGAGATGGTCGCGCACGGCCACAATGACGGCCTGGCAGTGTTCGACGAGCTGGCTCTCGTGGCGCCGGAGGAGGCTGGGGCCGCCGCCTACAGTCTTGCCTCGGGCCAGTCGAAGGCCCGTTCCAGGTCTGATGGTTCGCTGCGCCAGAGGTCGGAATGGCGGATCGCGATCCTGTCGACAGGCGAGATTGGCCTCGCCGACCATATCCGTGCCTCGAAGAAGGGTGACCGCCCTATGGCGGGCCAGGAGCTGCGGCTCCTAGACATCGCCGCCGACGCTGGGGTGAGCATGGGGGTGTGGCAGGATCTGCATGGTGCGGCCGGCCCTGCAGCCTTGTCGGACGCCGTAAAGGCCGTTTGCGCGGCTCACTACGGCCATGCCGGCCCGGCGTTCTTGGAACGACTGATTGTTGATCGCGATGAAGCCGTTTCTTCCACCAAGCAGATCATGGCCGCCTTTATGGTGCGCGCCCGCGAGGTGGGCGACACGGGTCAGGCCAATCGAGCCTTGGCCAGATTCGCCGCCATCGCAGCGGCGGGAGAGCAGGCGGCGGCGTTTGGCGTACTGCCTTGGCCGGCGGGGACGGCGGCCGACGCGGCTTTATGGCTTTATCGCCGATGGGCGAACGCCTTCGGCCGCGACACGCCTCGCGAGGACCGTGACGTTCTCAGGCGCCTGCGCGGTGTAATTCAGAGCGAGCGGTCGGCCTTCTCTCCTATTGGGGATGACGACACGGGGGATGACGCACAGCCGTCGGTTGGCGGCCGCGATGGGGAAGCGCGCGGCCTCCGGACCCTGGGCTTCCGCCACGTGCGGGGAGGGCAGGTGTCATACTGGTTCCATGACCACGGTTGGGGCCAGGTCATCCAAGGGTTCAATCCCACAGATGCCGCGCGGATCGTCAAACAGGCTGGATTCCTGGACACCGATGCGGGTGAGCAGAGGCTAAAGCTCAGCGTCAAGATCAAGGGTGAACGGCATCGGCTTTACGCCGTCCGCAACTCCATCCTGGAGGCGGACCTTGGGGACTGAGGACGCGCTCACAGCAGCAATCCGCGCGGCTCGGCTGCGTTGGTTGTCGCCGGATGAAAAGGCAACCTTCGAAGAGCGCGCCGCGATTATCGAGTTCTGTGGCGGGCTTTCCCGCGAAGAGGCCGAGCGCCTTGCCGCCGAAGAGGCGCAACGGTGAGCCACGCCCTTGTCCGACTTCGAACCTTGCGAGCACTCCTACCTCAGCTTGCCGGCTTGGGGCCCGAAGGGGCCAGATTGGCCGACGAACTAGAGGAGGGACTGGAGTACTTGCGGTTCGGCCGGCCGTTAACCGAGGCGCTTGGGCTTGAGGCGGCACCAGGCGAAGCGGCGCCTTGGGATTTATTAACGCCTGCCATGATGCGCCGCGACTTGGTGGCCGTGTTACTGACAATGTTTGCTGGCGATCCCACGGCTCGGGCGAAGGCGGCGGCGGCAGCCGCCTGCCGGTACGCTAGCGATGTCTGGCCGAGAGACGCCATCCGCACGCCCAACTATAAACTCGATACGCCTGAGGCCATCCTCTACCGGCTCCACCGCAACCGCGAAGGTTGGCCCGGCCGTGACCTTGTAGCTGGTGCGAAATGGCCGGTCGGTTGGCGGACAATCCATCGGCTTTGTCAAAATTATTCGCCGCTGGGGACTTTCCCCTTGGGAGCGGTCCTAAAATCGGACCCCGCAAGGCGTTGAAATGACAATGCAGTCTGCCCCACGCTTGTCGTCGCCGGGGCTCTTCTGCTCGGCCCCTGGAGGACGGCGCGATGGACGGGACGGCCCGACTGCACCGCAAGGCGATCAGCCCGCGTTTCGTTCCCACGCAGCGCCACTACGCCATCGCGGCGGCGCACGACCTTCCCACCGACGACCTCGCCCGCTTGGCGCGCGGCTTCGCCCGGAAGAACGCCACGCGAATGAGCGGGGCTGATCGGGATGCGTTCTTCGCGTCCGCCCTGCCTGGATTGATCAGCCGCTGGATGCGTCTCCGGCGGCGGTCGGCACTTGTTCTTGCGAGATTGTGAGGCCTTTTCGATGCGGATCCAAGTATTGGAAGCGATTGATACCTTCCGAACGCCCCATGAATATCCGAACGTGATCGAGCTTTACCAGAAATGGACGGCTCTTCACGAGGCGCAGCAGGCACACCGCCGCCGCACGGAGCAACACGAACGGATACACGGCGGCTTCCAGCCCGAGGATCCAACCGAGACCTGGCTTGCGCTCAACGCCCGTACCAACGCGCTGAGCGCCGACGCGGGCAAGGCAAAAGCGGCGCTCGACGCCGCTATCGCGCACCGGTCCGAAGAGATCCTGAAGGCGGAGCAGCCGGCGCACCGCGCCGCTGTCAGGCGAATGGCGCGGTCCTATGTCGCCCTGTCCGTGGCCGTGACGGCCGAGGAGGCCATGCATCGCGACGTCCAGGGCCGGAAGGTGCGACGGAGCCCGGGCCTCATGCCGCTGATCGGGGTCCAGGGCGTCGGCGACTGGGCCTCGCCGATGTCGCCGGTGAACCGCTGGCTGGAGGAGGTTCGCCGCCTGGGTTTCATCACCGAGGACGACATCGGCACGTGGGCCGCTGAGGCCATCCTGGCGGCGGACGCATGATGGCGAAGTGGCTCCCCCGCATCCTCGGCATTTCCTCGCCGCCCGCGCAGGTGAAGGTAGCGGAGGGAGAGCCTCGCCCAGGCCCCTACCAGTTGATCGATGGCGGGTTGTCGGCAAAGGCTGGGAAGTTCTTGAACTTCTGGCAAATGGGCTACTCGGTCCAGCCGGGGGGCGAGGCAAGCTCTATGGTCGAGGCCTGTGTGTCGGCCTATGCCCAGACGGTCGCGATGTGCCCCGGCGACCACTGGCGCACGATGGAGGACGGGGGGCGAGAGCGGGTCACGACGTCGGCCCTCAGCCGCGTGCTACGGCGTCCCAACGATTACCAGTCGATCTCCGACCTGCTTCTGAACTTAACCCGGTCGCTCTATGAAAAGGGCGAGGCCTTCGCCTTTGCTCCCCGGGACGGCCGCAACGATATCTACGAGCTGCACCTCATGCGCCTCGGACGGCCCCTGGTTGGTGCGGACGGCTCGATTTTCTATGATCTCGGTGGCAACGAGATTGCGGAGCGGCGGTACGATCTGTCGCGTCCGGTGCCGGCGCGGTTCGTGCTCCACGTTCGCCTGCACACCCCGCGCCACCCGCTGAAGGGCGTAAGTCCGATCCTGGCGACGGTGCTCGAGCGGTCGTTGGGCGGCGCGGCATTGAACCAGCAGGTGGCCTTCTACCTGAACCAGGCGCGGCCGAGCTTCATGCTGGAGACCGACCAGAACCTAAGCGCGGAGCAGACGCGTGACTTGCGGGCTCTGTGGAATGAGCAGACGCAGGGAGAGAACGCTGGTGGCACACCTATTCTGACGTGGGGTTTGAAGGCCAAGCCCGTGTCGGTAGCCGCGGAGGACGCCGCTCTCGCCGACATGCTGAAGATCGGCAACGAGGGGATAGCCCTGGCTTTCCGCATGCCGTTGGCGGTGCTGGGCATAGGCGCCACGCCCTTCGCCTCAACCGAGGCGCTGATGTCTTCGTGGAAGGCGTCGGGTTTGGGCTTCGCTCTGAACCATATTGAAGAGGCGTTCGGTCTCCTCTTCGGCCTGAAGGGTCAGCCGGAAGAGTACCTGGAGTTCGATACCGAGGCGTTGATGAGGTCCAATTTCAAGGACCGGATCGAAGGCCTCGCGCGTGGTGTGATCAGCGGCATCTATTCGCCTGACGAGGCAAGAAACCGCGAGGGTCTCCCTAAGGTGAAGGGGGGGCACGGCAATGAGCCGCGCGTCCAGCAGCAAGTCGTGCCGCTGAGCTACGGCAGCTACATGAGGCCGCCGGCGTCCACGGGCGCGCCCAGCGCTGGCGAGGAAGAAGAGCCATGAAGATCAACGCTTCGGTTCTGCACCTCGATGGCCGGCCGGCCGCGATCCAGGGCTACGTCATGGTGATCAACCAGCACAGCAACCGGCTGGCGGCGTGGCAGGATCGCCGGGAACTGATCCTTCCGTCCGCTCTGGAGGATCTGGAGATCGGCGGCCCCGAGGCAGTGTATCATCACCGGGGCGCGATCATGTTCGCGGGGTTCAGCTCCGTCCGCCTCTGGCGCGACGACTACGGCTTGGCCTGCGAAATCACCAACATCCCCGCCACTCGGGACGGCCTATTCGTCGTCAACCAGGTCGCCCAGGGGGAGGCCGCGGGCATGTCCTTCACCGCCGAATTGGACGGGCGATTCGTCGAAAGCGTGCGTTTGGTGCATCGGATCACCGCTCTGCGCGAGGTGGGGCCCTGCGCCTCGCCTGCCTATCCGGGCGCTGGATGCTGGCTCAACTCTGCCCCCTGGCCCAGCCTTGACCGGCAACGCGCCGCCCTCCGCGAGCGCTGGTCGGACAGCGATGCCGGCGACAGGGCGCGGCTCGCGTCCCGCAAGGCGGGGCTGAGCGCCCCGGTGTCGGAAGCCATCGGGCAAGGGTTCAGAGATGGGCTCAAAGTGCGCCGCGCGAGCGCCGCTGGTGGCGGCCGGGAGGAGGCGTAATGGCGAAGTCCAAGGGCAAGGTGAAGGTCGCAGAGGCGGTGCCGCAGCCCCAGCCGGCGGCGGTGAATGTGCTGGATAAGGCGGCGATGCAAGCTGGGCCGGGGTAGGCGCAAAACTCAACGGCGAGCGGCGCTCGCGAAAACTGAACGTGTTCGGGCCGGGTCGGGCCAATCCAGTAGCGGGAGACTCTGATGGCGAAGGACCTCGAACAGCTGATCTTGACCATGTCCGCCGACCTCCGGCGGTTCGAGAAGGCCCTCGATAACGGGCAGAAGAAGTTCAACAAGACGGCGCGGGAGATCGAAAAGCGTCAGGCCGAGCTGGACAAAAACCTCGCCAAACTCGGCTCGGCCGCCGGCGCAGGGCTGGGCAAGCTGTCCCTGGCGGCCGGGGTCGCGTTCGGCGCCCTCACGGGCTATGCCGTCAAGGCTGCGGCCGACGCCAGCGAGGTCCAGAACGCGTTCGAGGTCGCGTTCGGGAGCAGCGCGAAATCGGCCCAGGCGTTCGCCGAAACCCTCGCCAACGACGTTGGGCGTTCGGTCACCGACCTTCAGGGCGGCATGTCGCGGATGCAGCTGGTCCTGACCGGCATGGGGGTTGCCGCGGAAAAGGCGGCCGAGCTGACGCAGGCGCTCACACAGCGGGGCGTCGACATCGGGTCCTTGTGGAACGTCAGCGACGCTGAAGCGCTGCAGGCCATCGTGTCCGGCCTGTCGGGCGAGACGGAGCCGCTCAAGCGGTTCGGGGCGGTCATCAGCGAGGCGCAGGTCAAGGCTGAACTGCTGCGGCTGGGCTTCAAGGGCAATGCGGAGCAGGCGAGCGAGGCGGCCAAGGCGATCGCGCGCACCAACCTGATCCTGAACAAGACGACGTCGGCGGCGGGCGATGCGGCCAAGACGGCCGAGAGCACGTCGAACCAATTCAAGCGGGCGCAGTCCGAGTTCAAGGACGCCGCGATTTCCCTCGGGCAGCAGCTGCTGCCGGCGATCACGGAGGTCACGTCGAAGACGGCGGACTTGATCGAGGAGTTCAGCAAGCTCCCCAACGAGGTCAAGCTTGGCGGGCTCGCGCTGCTGGGCTTGGTGGCTGTCTCCGGACCCATTGCGGGCGCGATCGCCGGTCTGATCAAGCTGATCGACTACGCCAACAAGGCTCGCACGGCGCTGGCGGGGATTGCCGCCGCCAAGGTCGGTGGCGACGCCGCGGCGGCGACGGGTCTCGGGCTCGCGGCCGGAGGGGCGCTCGCCGGATCAGTCGCCGCGCCGTTCATCGGGGCCGGCGCAATCGTTGCGAGCGCGCTGAATGAGGGCCAGCTTCGCCGTATCGGTGCAAAGCCCGCTGAGTTCACTCAGGATCAGGTGGAAGCGGCCCGCGCGACCGTTCTTCGTCGTCTCGAAAGCATGGCGAAGTCTGACACCTATTCGCGGGATGCCCAGGGCCGCGTAGTCGCCCGCCCCAACGCCAATGAAGGTGCGCGGCGTCAGCTATCCCAGGCGCAAGCATTGCTCGCAAAGTTCGAGGCGGACCTGAAGCTACGTGAGGCGGCGGCGACGAAGGCGGCGAAAGACGAGGCGAACGCGGCCCTGCAAGGCAACGGGACGTTCGGGCTGCCGCCGGGCCTGGATCGGCCGGGGGTCGCCGATTCGAACGCGGGAAAGAAGGCTGCGGCCGAGGCCAAGCGGAAGGCCGCCGAAGCCGAACGCCTCCGCCAGCAGGAGTTGGACCGCGAGGATCGGACGGCGCGCATGATCGCCTCGGCCGATGAGGACTTGCTGCGCGCCCGGCAGGCCGTCGCCGTCGAGGCGCAGGACCGCCTGAAGCTGGAACTGGAGGGCATCGACCGGGAGCGCCAGGCGCGCCGCTATGACCTTGATCTGGCGGTCCAGCAAAAGGAGCTGACCAAGGGGCAGGCCGAGCGGGTCGACTTGGCGGAAGAGGCCGCCCGCCAGCAGCGGGAGGCGAACGCCAGGGCCGAAACGGCCGCTATCGTCGAACGCGAAGCGGCCGACATCGAAGCGGAGATCCGGGGCCAACAGATGGATTTGCTCGGTATCCGAATCTCCCTGAGCGACACGGTCGAAGAGCGTCGAGACCTGGAGTTGCAGTTGCTCGCCCTTCAACAGGATGAACGGCGGCGGGCGCTACAGGCCGTCATAGATGACGAAACGCTATCCAAGGCAAAGCGAGACGCGGCGCGAAAGCTTATGGGCGGTCTGACCGCAATCGAGGAGGGCGAGAAGAAGTCCGTTATCGCGGCCAACCTGACCCCGCTTGAGCAGTGGCGTAAGCAGAGCCTCAGCGACGCCGCTGAAGTGCGAACGGCATTTGAGACAATTGCGGTGTCGGGGCTTAATTCCCTCAACGCTGGCATAACCGAAACCATCCTCAACGCTGAGAACATGGGGCAGGCGTTCAGCCGGGTCGCCAAGCAGATCGCTGCGGATCTGGTGTCCGTGGCGGTGCGTAGGAGCATCACCGAGCCGCTGGCCAACATCTTGTTTCCCAGCGGCGGCGGCGGGTTCCTCGCGAAGGGCTTCAGCAAAATCGCCGGCTTTGCGGGTGGGACAAATTTCGCACCCGGCGGGCTGTCCATCGTGGGTGAGCGAGGCCCGGAGCTGGTCAACCTGCCGAGGGGCGCGCAGGTGATCCCAAATCATCTGCTCAATGGCCTCGCCAATATGCAGGGGCCATCCGGGGTCGGCCGGGCCGTCCAAGCGATCACCTTCGACAACCGCGGCGCCGTGATCTGGGAGAGCGAGGTCTCCCGAATGATGGCTTACGCCGATAACGCCGCGGCCACGGCGGCGATCCACAGCTATCAGGCCGCCCGCCGGGACATCCCGGCCAGGATGGGCGCGCGTGGCGCGAATAGGTTAGGGAGGTAGTCACCGTGGTCAGCGATTTTAGGGGGGAGGCAGGCTTTGAACGGTCGGCCGCCGCATGACCCTGCTCAACTGTCTGATCGAGCCTCATCAGGTCGTCGTGTTCAGCGACACGTTGGTTTGCGACGCCAGCGATCCTCCGCGCCCCCGGTCTTTCGCCGCCAAGGTGCATGTCCTGCCGCACCTCGGGATGATGGTCGCGGGGCGGGGCGCTCATGACGTGATCGCGAGGTTCGCGGCGACCCTGGAGGCTCTCCCTTGCTATGGCGCTGATGATCTGGACGAGATGGCTGGGCCTATCCTCAAGCTTCTGGGGCAGGTGATCCCCGAAAGTCGCGCAACGCGCCTCTTCGTGTTCGGCTGGAGCGCCGCGGCCGGCCGGTTCGTCGGACGCCGCTTCGCCAGCGAGACCGGCTTCGCGCTTGAGGTGCTGGACGGCTACTACGTCGCGCCCGGCCTGGACGAGGGTGGCACGTTCCACGATGCGGCCGGATCGCTGCGGCTCAACGGCGTGGACGATCTGGCACGCTACGCGATGCGCCAGCACGACGAGGACAGGGCCCGGGCGGATTGGCGGGCAGGCATTGGCGGGATGCTGATGATGAACGTCGCCAGCCACGCCGAGGACGGGCTCCGCTTCTACGCCCGCCGTGTGCTCGATTTCCCGACGATGCCGGCGGATCGCGCCCAGATCGAAGCCGACGCGCGCGAAAGAGGACGGCCCGCGGCGGGTCTCGCATGAGGTTGGCGGGTGCGGCCCTCAGGTGGGTGCGAGCGAGCGCCTCGCGGGCGATGTGCGCTTGGCGGAAATGACCGGCGCGAGGCTGGAGGGTTACGAGATGGCGGCTGCGACAGGATGACTCACCTTTGAATGTGAAGGGTGGACAGCACCCCCCGTTACGTAGTTCCGTTGTTTCGAGGTTGGCGCCCGTCGCTCTCCTTTGCCCCCCGCCGGCTAGCGAGAAGGGTAGCTACGGCAGTGGGTAGTCACTAGCTCCCACTTGCCGTACCGAAAGCGGCCGTAAGTGCGAACACTCACAGCTTTCGGAAAAGAACAGACAGCTCGTGCCATCTTTTTCTTCCTTCCTGGGAACGAGCCCAGGCTCCGAGCGCCCCATGCGCCGGGCGTCGGCAGCGCGATGGACGTGAAGTTCGGAAGAAAAAGCGACGAGCGCCGACTCAAATTCTGAGGGTGTTCGGTAAGTTCCACAAAGATTTAAGGTCGTCTGGGGCGCCTCATTGAGTCGCACTAAACACATGTGCATATCTTTATGTCGTGCTCGTTAATGGTCCCCATATCCAACGAGCGCCAAGGCGGTTTGACCGTGCAAACTGCAAACGGTTTGAGGGCGACGAATGCGCATCATGACTTGGGAATGCTTAGGGGCGTCAGAAGGCCGTTGGAAACCGGGGCAATATTTCATCTCAATACGGCTCCCCTGTGACTAAGAGCTCGCGCGCCCCCTTTCGGCCGGGTCGTTACAAGGCCTCGCAGAGCCCATTAGCGGCCAAAGAACCCCAACCCGCCAAGCGTGATGCGTATGACTGGTCCACGCTGGTAATCGCCTTCCTCGGCGTGGTGATCGTGGCGACGAGCACCATAATAACTGCCTATCAGGCCTACCTGTCGCGAGAGAGCCTGATCGCTGCCGTTTCGCAGCAACGCGCTTGGCTAAAGACTGAGCTTGTCCTGACTGGCCCCTTGCAGATCAGCGGCAACGGCATGGTTGGTTCGGCAGCCATTCGGGTCACCAATGTCGGTAATCTCCCCGCGCTCGGCGTCGACGGCAACATCGACCTCGTTCCATCTCGCAGCCCCGGAAACCCGGGCGCTGCTGCCGAAAACCAACACGATCCGTACCCCGCGGACTGCAAAAGCCGGCCGCACGTCGACGGCGGGGTGACTCTCTTTCCCGGAGAGACCGCAGAAATTGACCGGGCAATCGTCTTCTTGGGGGAGAATGACGTAACCCGTGTGATGGACCGGCAAGGTCGATTCGTGATCGTGGCTGCCACCTGCGTTAGATATCTGTTGGGGCAAGCGGAGCGGGTCGGCGAAACTGCAGCATTTTATCACCTTCATCCCAACCTCAAGGTGGTCCGCGGCGACGTGATGAACGCAGTCTTATTTGGTCCCCACACGCCACGCTTGACGCCGTCCGAAGTAACGATCTCCCGGCTCGCCTTCAGGAACCGGGCCAAGTAACGCACTCTCCAGAATTCGGAGTCGTCTGCAGCGTCGCATCCGCTTGACTGGCCGGCGCTCGCATCGCCCTTGGGGGTGTTTGCAAGGAAGTCATGATGAACTTTTTCCCGGGTTCCCAGCATCGGGCCGCTGGGATCTAAGATACATTGTAGTGGGAACCGGAAAAATCCAGTCAATTCAACGAATTGACAACCTGGTTCCCACAGTTCCCAAGGTTCCCTGCGGAATTGGCGATGCTTCCAACGCGCTTGCGCAGGGGGCTAGGCCCGCTTAGGCATCTGGATCACTTCGGCGCTCGGCTTCGTCGGAATCTCCGGGAGCCGGCGTCCGACCGCCGCAGCGGCCGTCAGGAGAGGGTCGCCTGCGAGGTGGGCGTACCGTTCGGCCGTGCGTGAGCTCGCGTGGCCGAGGAGCTTGCTGACAAGAAACAAGCTTGCACCGTCCGCAATGGCAAAGGACGCAAAAGAGTGCCGCAGATCGTGGACTCGCAGATCGCTGATCTTGGCGGCGACCACGGCCTTCCGGAGCGCCTTACGAATGCCAACGGCGTGGCCAGATCCGCGAGCGGCGGGAAACACGTAGGGTGGCGCCACGGCGTCCTCTCCAGCCTGCCTCGCTTGTTCGGCCGCGATGGCTTGCGCGGTACGCCTACGCTCAAGCAGTTGGAGCGCTGGAGGAGAGAGGACAATGCGCCGCTCGCCCGTCTTGCCTCCGGATTTTGTCCGTTGGGGCGGCAGTCGAAGGGTGCTGCGCTCTAGGTCGACTTCATCCCACTTCAGCGCCAGGATCTCAGTCTTGCGGGATCCGGTGAGCAGCAACAGCCGGACCGCATCGGCGAAGGTCGAAGAGAGCCCGCCGTCCGCCTCCAGTGAGGCGAGTTGGTCGAATAGCGCAACGGCCTCGCTATCGCTTAGGAAACGCTCCTTAGAAGCGGGCGCCGACAGCTTGACTGCCGCAAAGGGGTTGGTCTTGCACCGGCCGTGTTCGATGCCCCAGGCGTACATAGCCGCCGCCGTCATTCGGGTGCGGCGAGCTGTGCCTTCGCCGCCGGTGATCCGCGCTCGGCCGCGAGGTCCGGTTTTGATGTCCGCGGCGGTTTTGCCGCCGGCTATGTCGCGGATCGCCCGCGCTGCGTCCGCCTTGGTCACCTGGTCGGCCAGTTTTCGGCCGAGGAGCGGTTTGATGTGCCGATCGAGATTGGCCCGGTCGATTTTCCAGGTGCTGTCCCTTTTGTTCGGCTTCGTGCTGGGACCGTCCGTCAGATAAGCGTCGATCAGGCCAGCCACGCTAAGCGCTTGTCGCGAGGCTTTCTTGTCGGCTGTTGGGTCTTCACCATCGCGCACCCGGGCGAGGGCTTCATGCGCTGCCGCCCGCGCCTCGTCTGGCGTCCAGGGCGAGCCGTGGGTGCCTATCGTGTAGGTGTTTTGGGTCGACCCGAGGCGGTAACGCACTGCGTACACCTTCCGCCCGCTGGGCCGTATGCGCAGGAAGAACCCGCGCAACTCCGTATCCCAGATCCATGCCTCGCCGCTCTCTGGGATGGGGGCTGCGTCCACCACGCGCTTGCCCAGCCTCGCCGCCATCTTCGCCATGTCGCTCGTCCTGGTATCTGGCCAGATCCAGATACCAAATAGATACCACGCGCGAGGAAAATGAGGGAACCCCCGTCAACGACGGTCTAATAGATATTCAGCTATTACAATGACATGTGAATGGCGAGGAATGAGCAGGAACGCCCAGGAACCAGTCGACTGCTACGTTGACATCGTAGGGGTCACAGGTTCAATCCCTGTCGCGTCCACCATTCCCCCCGACACGAATTGAAGCCATTTCGGGGTCCCCGCTCTAGCAGCCGGTGTGATTCGTGATCTAGGCGAGTTCGCCTCAAATTCCACTGTGGCGTGTTCTGGGCTGTCCGATACGGCGGAACCGGCGTAGCCTCTCCTTGAGGGACGAGGCGAGGGTGGCGGACGACTATCCAAATCGCTGGCGCGTGGAGATGGAGGAGGCGCGGCTTGCCGCCCTCTCGTCCTGCGCAATGGAGGAGGGCGGGCGCCCGCGCGGCGGGGCCCGGCTGTCGCTGCACGGCTTGTGGATGCTTGCAACGGGCCGACCCCAGCAACCGAAGCGATCGTTGATCGCGTCAGGTTGAGGCCGTTTGCGGCTCCCGCGGGCGGCTCCGCCTTTATTCGAATCCCCATTGCTGCAACATTTGCGGGGGGCGGCGCCTCAATTTGGCCCATGGCGCAGGCGAGCCATCCTTCGGTTCGGGAGCGGGCGGACGCGGCGCAAGTTGCGCCCGGTAGGAGCGTTCGATGGCGTATAGCTATGGCGTGAACGACGGCAAGGTCGCCTTGCAGGCCGTCACGCGCAGGCCCTTCACGGGCGAAGTGCAGCAGCAGATCCAGGCGATGACCGTCGAGGGTCAGGCGTCCGCCAACGGTGTCCGCGAGGCGGCGGAGTTCCTCTACAATCTGGTGCGGGACACGACCACGGTGGCGGTCACCAGCTACCAGTTCTTCACGGGCCTCACGCCCTCGTCGGCAGGGCTCGACTACCTCGTGTCCAGCGACGCCAACCCCAACGACCTGAACGACGCCTACTACGCCAACTTCAGCTTGGAGAACCGCTACATCAATTTCGCGGTCAACCTCGGGATCCTGGGCGAAGGGGCGATCGGCTTCGGGGCCATCTACGGTTCCCTGACCTTCGCCCAGACGGTCGACGCGGTTTACGACAAGGTGATCGGCAAGGCCGTTGCGACGGCCGCCGGGTTCGATGTGGCCGCGGCGATCGCCGACATCACCAGCCGACAGAGCTATTTCGAGGCGGTGGCGCGGGAGCGCGCGCCGGGCCTCGATCAGGGCCAGGCGACCAAGGCCGGACTGGTCGGCTACGTCATCGCCGAGGCGGTAAAGGCCAATGTCGGCCTGTATGCGCATTCGGTCGGCAACTTCTACCTCGACCTGACGGATGGGTCGGGGGAGTACCGCGTCGACCTCGTGGGGATTTACGGCCCCGGTACGACCCTCGACGGCGTCTAGTCGGGCAGGGCGAAATCCGGACGGCCATAGACGCCGATCAGGTCCACGCTAAAGGCGGCGCCGTCGGCGAGATCGGTGAGGAAGGCCTCATTGGCTTTGGCGTAGACGCCGGCGTCCCCCTTGACCGCCTCGGCCAGCAGCCAGCCGATCAGAGCCGCCTTGGTCCCGATTCCGTTCGCGCCGTCCCCGCCATAGCCCGCCAGATAGTCCGCCCGGGTCATCGAGCCGTCGCCGGCGGTCGGGCCGAGAAGGATGGTGATCTTGGCGTCGCTCGGCGCCGTGCCGAAGATCTCGGCGTAGGCGGTCTTAGTCGTCTCGGCGAGGGTCTTGGGGCCGTATTCGGTCTCGAAGGCTGCGCGGCCTTCTCCCAGCTTGCCGAGGTTGACCGCGAAGTTGATGTAGCGGTTCTCCAGGGTGAACCCCTGATAGTAGGGGGAGTTGATGTTGCTGGCGTTGGGGCTCGACGGCGAGACCAGATAGTCCATCCCCGCCTGGCTCGGCGTCCTGCCGGTGAAGAAGGCGTAGGTGAGGCTGGCCACCGAGGTGGCGCCTTCGGCGAGTTCGACAATCTCGTGGATGGCTTGCGCCAAGGTGCGGATGCCGTTCTCGATCTGGAAGGTCAGAGCGCCCAAGGTCGCCTGCGCCACCCATCCGCCGGAGTCATCGCGCAGGATGTTGCTGTAGGCGATCTCAAGCTGCTCGCGGAGGGTCAGGCCCTCGAGCTTCACCACCCCGTCGGAGAAGGATAGCAGCTCGACCTCGATCAAGGTGTCGTCGTCGGATCCGTCGGCCGTCTGGACGTGCCAGTCGCCGTCCTTGCGGAACCAGACATAGTCCTTGCGGGGACCCATATAGACGGCCGTGTCGATCCCCGGCCCACCGACCAGGATATCGTCGCCGCCCTTGCCGATCAGCTGATCGTCGCCCGCGCCTCCCTCCAGTCGGTTCGGCAGATCGTTCCCGGTCAGCCGGTCCGCGCCGGAGCCGCCCCGGGCGTTCTCGATCTGGGCGCCATAGGCGATGGAGATGTTCCGGGTCATCGTGAAGGCGTCGCTGAACGCGCCTTCGGCCAGATCGAGGTTGCAGGGGGCGGTGCTGCCCGACAAATCCAGCCAGTCGACGCCGCCCCCGTCCCAGATACAGAAGATGGGCGTGGTGTTGATGGTGAAGTCGTAGGCGTCGCGCCCGGCGGTGCTGTTGTAGCCGTAGACGGTGTCGCCGGCGCGGGTGGCGGTATTGGCCCCGTAGATCAGCTGCAGCGCGGCGATGTCGTGCAGCAGCGGCGTCGCCCCCGAGAAGGTCGCGTTCTCGGAATCCACCACAAAGTCGGCCCCTGTCTCCTCGGCGGGGAAATAGGACATGAGCGTGTATTGCCGGCTGTCCTGCAGATAGGTGGCGTCATGGGCGTAGGTGATCGGATCGCCATTGGCGTTGTAGTCGGCCGGGTGCAGCAGGCCGAGGCTGTGCATGATCTCGTGCAGGGTGGAGGCGAAGTTGTAGCCGCCCAGGAACCACTTGCGTGTAGCGGCCGCGTCCGGGTTCACCCAGATCTGCGCACTGGTGATGCGGTTGCGGGGAGAAGAATATTGCGTCGTCCAGTTGGCGTGCCCCCACTCAAAGTCCGGTAGGGCCGAGTCGGCGGCGAAGACGATGCGGCGGTCCAGGTAGGGCTGCAGACCATCATCGGGGCGCTCCACGAACTTCAGGGGAATGACGTCCGACAGCAGTGAGAAGGCGATGCGTACGAAGCTGCGCATCTCCTGTGTCAGGGGCTGAAAGCTGACCTCTGCGTCCGTCCCCGGGGAGGTGGTTTCGCGGAAGGCGTAGCGGACTTCGGTTCCCGCCCAGGCGATGTTGCGGCGGGTCAGATTCGCCGCCGCCTGGGCGTCCGTCAGGATCCGCTTGTCGTTCTCGACCGGAGCAATCGGCGGCTCGCCCGACGCCAATCTTAGCTCCGCAAGGTCAGAGGCCATCATTGCTCCAGCGCGGCCTCGGGCGGCTGCGTCGCACCAATTCCAGGTATCTAGCCCATCGCCGCCCTCTTCGGCGACAGGCGCATCCGCCGGCTTGCGAGGGTGGCGGGCGCCTCTGTGGTTGAGTACAAGCCGGTCTCCGCAAATCTGTCGTGGATCATCATGAGCTTGACCGCCGACCTGCGACGATTGGGCCGCGCCGCGACGCCGACCTGGGCGCGCACGGCGGTGGGGCGGAGCCTCGCCTGGCTCGCAGGCGTCCGGGTCGCCGCCATCGCTGCAGCCGAAGCGCGGCTCTATCGCGACCCGCCGCCGCTTGCGGCCATCCCGAAGGGGCCCCTGGTCTATTCCGGCTTCCTCGACGAGGTGCTGGGCCTTGGTCGCGCCGGGCGGTTGGCGGTGTCGGCCATCGAGGAGGCGGGCTTCCCGGTCGTTCGCCACGGGGTGCGGCCGTTGCTGACAAGCCTTGGTCGAGCGGCCTTCCCGGTGGCGGAGCCGGGCGGGGTCTGGGTGCTCCACTGCAATGCGCCGGAGGCCCGCACCGCCCTGGCCGCCATCCGTCGTAAGCAATGGCGTGGCCGCTATCTCATTGGCTACTGGGCCTGGGAGTTGGAGGCTCTGCCGGAGGACTGGACTGCCTTGGCCGGCGAGTTCCACGAGATCTGGGTGCTGAGCAACTTCATGGCCGAGGCTGTGCGCCCCTACGCCCGCGAGGTGCGGGTGATGTGGCCGCGCATGCCGGACCTCTCGCACGTCCAGGGCGATCCTGCGCGGTTCGGGCTGGAGCCTGGCCGGGTCCATTTCGCCACCCTCGCCGACGCCCGCTCCGCCCTCGCCCGCAAGAACCCGCGCGCCGCCATCGAGGCGTATCGGCGCGCCTTTCCCGAACCGACCGATATGGCCGTGCTGACGGTGAAGTTGGTGGAGCCGGTGGCCGATCCAGAGGGCGTGGGGGCGCTCCACGCCCTCGCGGACGGGCGGCCAGATATTAGATTCTATGTGGAGGACCTCAGCGACGCCGAGATGTCGGCCTTCATGGCCAGTATCGACGTGCTGGTGTCGCTGCATCGCTCCGAGGGCTTCGGCCTCGGCATCGCCGAGGCCATGGCGCTGCGAAAGGCGACCGTGGCCACCGCCTGGTCGGCCAACCTCGACTTCACCAGCGGCGACGCGGCTGAGGGGCTGGTTCCCTACACCCTCGTGCCAGTCGACGATCCCAGCGGCCGGTACCGTGGCGGCCACTGGGCCGACGCGGACGTGGACGCGGCCGGCCGGTTGATCCGGCGACTTGCGGAGGATGACGACTTCCGGCGGCGGGTGGGGACGGCGGGGCCGGCCTCGGTGGAGGTGCTGAAGCAGCCGTGGCGGCCTGAGGCGCTCGCGGCCCAGGCGTGGGGCCCCTTGGTCGACCGCTAGGCGCGCCGGCCCAGCATCCCGAGCGCCTGCTCAGAAATGCGGTCGACGCTAGGATCATCCGGGGCGAGGCCGAAGCTGCGCAGTTCGTGGCCGAATACGCTGCCGAGGCGCAAGAGCGGCAGGGCGTCGACCGTCTCCTGCATCAGCGCTTCCAGGGCGTCGGTGTAGCGGTCGATGCTGAAATGATCCTCCGCCCAGGCCTGGGCCTTGAGGCCGGTCTCCCGTCGGAGCGGCTCGTCGTCCAGCAGCCGTTCGAGCACGGCCGCCAGTTCGGCCGTCTCCACTTCGGGCGAGACCTTGAAGACGAGGTCGTTCGGCAACTCGCCATAGAAGCCCGCGTCCACCACCACGGTGGGCCGCGCCGACAACATACCCTCGATGGCGGAAGCGGAGGCGCCTTCCAGCACCGGTTTGCGCAGGCAGCAGATCAGATCGGCGCTCTCGAGATTGGCGACCAGATCTGCGTCGTCCACCGCGCCCAGGATGGTCAGGCCGTCGTAGCCGCCCTCCTGTGCAAGGGCTTCGAGGCGCGACCGCTCGTCCGGCTGGATCGGCCCGGCGAGGACGTAGCGCAATCCCGCCTTGAGTCGCTCCGAGGAGGTGATCGCGGCGATCACCGCGTCAGCGCATTTGTTCGGGTTCATCACCCCGAGGGTGAGGGCCGTCGCTTTGCCACCCTGCTTTACCTGGAGGGGGGCGACGCTGCGTCCTTCCCACGGCAGGTGGGACATGGCGATGGGGCCGGCGCAGGCGTCGAGCCGGTCAAGGTAGTAGTCCGAGTGGGCGAGGGCGCCGACGCAGCGCCGCGCCGCCCATTCGGTCATCGGCAGATTCTGCGCGATCTCCTCCAGGCTCGCCTCGCCGGCGCGGGCGCGGCGGCCGGTCTCCACCATGGCGGAGCCGTAGACGGAGGCGACCTCGGCCTCCTGCGCCTCTGGGCCCAGCTCTTCGGCGTGCAGCCAGCCGCAGAACAGGTTGAACAGATAGAAGTCGTGGAACACGCCAAGGCAGGGCAGCTTGTCCACCAGCTCGAAAAAGGCGGCGTGGAAGGGATAGAAGTCCCCCACGTGCACGACGGCGAGGTCGTATCCGGCCCGCGGCCGCCGGAAATCGAGTTGGTGTGGCAGCCGGACCGCCAGGGTCGTCGGATGGGTCGGGCCTTCGAGTTCGCTCTCCGCCTCGGCGCGGATGATCTCCACTTCATGGCCCCGGCGTGCGAGGGCTTCGGCCACCGCCACCGCCATCCGGCCGATGGCGGAACGTCGGTTCATCGGCGCCGCCCAGGCGATTCTCATCGGGGCAGCCGTCCGACGGCCCGGCCGTTCGGCCGGACGAAGGCGAGATTGACGGACACCACGTCGGCGAGGTCCGATAGTTTCACGGGGCGGCAGGTCCCCTGCGGCTCGGCGATGGCGTAGGCGTCGAAGCCTTGCGTCTCGAAGGCGCCAAGCCACTGCTCCGGGGTCAGGCCGACCCGGGAGAGGTGGGCGGGGCCATACTCGGCGACGATCGCGAGATCGGGGCTGGCGGCGAGCACGCGCTCCATGCCGGCGAGCACATCGAGTTCGGCGCCCTCCACATCGATCTTCACCACGTCGAGGCGAAGGTCGGGTCCAATGGCGTCGTCCAGCCGCACCACCTCGACGGCCGCCGGGCCACTCTCGGGGGTTTCTTCCGGGGGCAGGGGATAGAGGGAGCTATGCCCCGGTATGGTGCTGACGTGGAAGTTGAGGCGTTCATTGCGGCGGCCGACGGCGCGACCCTGCAGGTCCACCCAGGCGAGGCCGTTTAGCGCCAGACTTTTGGCCAGCAGGGCGCGGTAGGTTTCCTCAGGCTCGAAGGAGAAGACTTGCCCGCGGGGACCGACCGCCCGGGCGCAGGCGAGGGTGAGAAGGCCGATGTTGGCGCCGACATCCGCCACCCGCATGCCAGGTTCGATCAGCGCTTTGAGCACGCGGCGCGTGCCTGGCTCGAAACCGCCCGAGGTGGCGTCGGCGGCCATGCTGAGCAGGATAGGCTGATCGCGGGGAATGAGCACGTAGCCGTCGCCGAGCCGTACGCCGAAGGCGTCGTCGTAGGGCAGAAGGGGCCGGACTTTGTATTCCAGTTCGTCGAAGCGGCCGCCGAGCGAACTCCAGATCGTGTCGAGGCGGACGGCTTGGTGCTCCATCAGGCGCGCCATCTCGGCGTGCCGCGCCTGGGCGTCGGCGGAGATCATCTGGAGGTCGCGGCTCAGCGCCTGTATCTGATGCGCCAGTCCGTCGACCCGTGCGACCGCAGGGCCGATCAGGAAAGCGCGGAAGAGGGACGCGGGCGCCTTCAACAGGCGTCGGGCCAATCCCTTCAAGCCTCCTCTCGCGGCTATCGGCGGGCCTGGGGCGGTGTCGCCTCCCCCCAGGGCGGGGTCGCTGGGGCCCTGCATGGCGTTGCGGATGCTTTGATCGAGCCTGGCCGGCCGCATGAACTTTCCTCGCCGTCACGTCGTCGGGCGCAGAGGCGCGACGCGCTCCCCCCGGTTGGTTCTACCGTGCGAGGTTGGGAAAGCTAGTGCAGGCCTTGCGCGTCGTGGATGATCTGGGTCACGCCGATAAGGCTCACCGAGCTGCCATCGCTGAAGTTGTAGGTGACGCTGTCGATATTGTGGGCAAATGCCTCGGGGCGCGCCATCACCCGCGCATCGTAGAACACCACCTGATTCTGCACCGAGATAATCTCGATGTTTGGCGTGTTGGCGACGAAGTAGGCGATGGCGTTCTCAATAATTGCTTCGCGGCCGGCGGGTTGTTCAAAATGGAGCGGGGGTAGGTCGCTGGCCGGCGCATCATGGCCTGCCGGAGTCTCCACGGGGCCGGAGGCGGGCATGGTGATGGCATGCTCATTGACCAGGGGCGGCTCCAAGGTGGGCGAAAGAACGCCATGGGAGGGCCCCTCGCCGTCTACCCCGCTAAGTTGACCGCCGCGGGCGATGATCTGCGCCAACAGGTCTGGCAGTTTCTCCAATTGGACCACCGTCTGATGGGTCAGGCTTCCATCGACTTCGCGCATCAGCCGCACGGCCGCGACATCCGGCAGGGCGGCGGGGGACAACTCCACCGCCAAGGTAGGCACGGGGGCTGCGGGTGCGGCTGCGGTCGCTTCGTGCTGAGCCGCCATGGCCTGGACTTCGGCATACTGCAATGCCGCGCGCATACGCTGCGGCTCGGGCGCCGTATCCAGGAGGGAGGCCATCGAGGCGAGTGCGCTCTCGATGGACGGCGTTCCGACCGCCAGCGGCAGATCCTGAAGGACGGCGGTGAGCGCCAGCCACGCTCCCAGTTCGGCGGGCGCGGCGGTGGCGACGTGCGCCGCCGGTGCGACCAAGGCGCCGTTCTGTTCGGCGTCCACATTCGTCCCTGGAATGACCGAAGCACTGGAATCGAACTTCGTCCCCCCGACATCGCGGAGCAAGCTGGGGGTCAGGCCTTCGCCCAGGTCGCTGGGCGCAAAGGCGGCCCTGGCCGCGACCTGCACCCCCTGCTGTGTCTGGAGCGCCATCGCGGTGGCGATCAGGTTAAGTGTCTGATTGGCGTCCATGACCACGGTGGTGGCGGACCCGACGGTATGAACACTCGAAACCGGGGCGTTCGACGTGGTGACCAGGAGGGCGGTCCCGCCTTGCCGCTTGGCGTCCGCCTTGTGGTCCGAATCGTCCATCGCCTTGGCTTCGCTGGTCTTGAAAAAGGCGGTGCCGACCACGGCGATGAGCAGGGCTGCGGGGTGCATGAAAAGGTTGGAGGGACGGCGCGTGGTCGGCTGCACCGTCGGATGGCGCGAGATGAGGTCCCGCACCAAGCTGGGGAAGTCCCAGCCCTTGGACACGCCTTCATAGGCGGGGCCAGCGATCAGATATTCGCCGTCGATACGCGCGAAATGGATAAAGGTCTCGCCGTCCTCGGCCCGGCAGAAGACGAGCCAGGGGTCGCCCTCGTCGGTCAGGCCTCGCTCCGATTCGATGCGGATACCCGCCTGAACGAGCGCGGCCTCGACTCTATAGAATTCGGCCAGTTCCTGCTGGGACCAGTCCTGGCTTTGCCGCCCGAGACGCCCCAGCCGGGGGTGGCGAAGCAGCGATACGATCTGGGCCATGCTTCGACACTATCCCCGACAGGTGGACCGTTCCGGTCTCAGTCGCCGAACAATATATCAAACGTGATGGGATCGTAAAACCGCAACACGGAGCGCACGAATTCGTTCGACGGAATGCCGAGCGCCTCGGCCCAGTCGCGGTAGCGATCCGGCGGGATGCGGCCCCGGCCCGTTTCGAGCTGAGATATAAATGTGTAGTAGTCCGCGCCCACCTTGGCCGCGAGCTGCCGCTGGGAGAGGCCAGCCTTTTCGCGCTGGGCCTTCAGCCATTGACCACCCTCGCGGCGCAGGTCCTGGACCTCGGCGGCGGAGCGCTTCTGTGGGTTTCCATACATGTCGCGGGCCTCCAGCGAACCGCTGTGACGGCGATGAGAAATCGTTGTCGCCCCTTATAGCTACGCTGTTGTTCGGGGGAGTTCAAGCTTTGCGACATAGAAAAATGCTGTACCCCCTCCCAAAAGGCGGTTGCGACCGTATGGAACTTGCTCTATGGCTACCGTCGACCCAAATCGCGCCGTCCTCGGCCGGGTTCAGGATTCTTGAGGGAGACACCTATGCCGTACACAGCTGCTCAGCTGACAACGATCTACACCAATATCCACGCGGGGCTGGCCCCGAGCGCTGCGCAAAATGAGATACTTAAGGCTTGGGCGGCGCAGACCAATGCGGGCACGCTGAGCGATGCGGCG